>Ga0182018_10000657_pt1 | contig 43442 bp, 27 predicted proteins | sample 812P2MmetaG_FD_120490 | JGI IMG/M metagenome (GOLD analysis project Ga0182018, IMG submission 120490) | Permafrost microbial communities from Stordalen Mire, Sweden - 812P2M metaG | ecosystem: Environmental > Terrestrial > Soil > Wetlands > Permafrost | place: Sweden: Stordalen | collected... | reverse complement strand
GTCCGGTAACTCGGACTCTTCCGGATAGGCCTCTACCAATCGTTCGGCGGCCGTGACGGCCTGCTCGAACTTGCCGTCGCGCATGAGGACGTCGAAAGTCTGCCGGTCACGCTTGTAGGCTTCCCTGCGCGCGGCTTCGTCGCGTGCGCCCTCAGCGCGGCGCAAGAGCTCCGGCAACTCGGGTTCTTCCGGATAGGCCGCTATCAAGTGCTCGGCAGCGGTGACGGCCTGCTCGAATTTGCCCTCGCGCATGAGGACGTCGAAAGTCTGCCGGTCACGCTTGTAGGCTTCCCTGCGCGCGGCTTCGTCGCGTGCGCTCTGAGCGCGCTGCCATAACTCCGCTGCCTCAGGCTCATTGGGGAAGGCCACTACCAATTGCTGAGCAGCCGTGATCGCCTGCTCGAATTTGCCCTCGCGCATGAGGACGTCGAAAGTCTGCCGGTCGCGCTTGTAAGCTTCCTGGCGCGCGGCTTCGCCGTGTGCGCTCTGAGCGCGCTGCCATAACTCCGCTGCCTCAGGCTCATTGGGGAAGGCCACTACCAATTGCTGAGCAGCCGTGATCGCCTGCTCGAACTTGCCGTCGCGCATGAGGACATCGAAAGCCTGGCGGCCGCGGCTGTAAGCTTCCTGGCGCGCCTCGCGGGCGCGATGCAAGAGTACCGTTACCTCGGGCTCTTTCGGGAAAGTCGATACCAGTTGCTCCGAGGCGGTGACGGCTTCATCGAACTTGCCATCGCGCATCAGGACATCGAAAGCCTGACGGCCGCGCGTGTATGCTTCTTTCCGAACGGCTTCATCGCGCGCGTCTTGAGCGCGGCGCAAGAGATCCTTCGGTTCGGGCTCTTTCGGAAACGCTGCGATCAGGGCCTTGGCGGCTGTTACCGCCTGCTCGAACTTGCCATCGCGCATCGGGACATCGAAAGCCTGACGGTCGCGCGTGTACGCTTCTTTCCGCGCTGCCTCCTCGCGTGCCTTCTCGGCGCGGCGTAGAAGCTTCGGCGGCTCCGACTCTTTCGGGAACGCTGCCACCAAGCCCTGGGCAGCGGTGACAGCTTGCTCGAATTTGCCCTCGCCCATCAGGGCTTCGAAACCCTGACGGCCGCGCGCGTAAGCTTCTGTCCGCGCCGCTTCCTCGCGCGCCCTCTCGCTACGGCGCAATAACTCTGCAGACTCCTGCTCTTCCGGAAAGGCTGCAATCAATTGCTGGGCGGCCGTTACCGCCTGCTCGAATTTGCGATCGCGCATCAGGACTTCGAAATCCTGACGGCTGCGCGAATACGCGTCCTTTCGCCCGGCAAGTTCGCGCGCCGCCTGAGCGTCGCGCAATAGCTCCGGCACGTCCGGGTCTTCCGGAAATGCTGTCATCAGCTGCTGGGCAGCCGTTATCGCCTGCTCAAACTTGCGATCGCGCATCAGGGCTTCGAAATCCTGACGGTCGCGCGAGTAGGCTGCTTTCCGCTCCGCTTCCTCGCGCGCCTTTCGAGCGCGGCTCAATAGCTCCGGCGGCTCCTTCTCCTCGGGATATGCCGCTATCAAGCGCTCGGCAGCCGTGACCGCCTGCTCGAATTTGCCGTCGCGCATCAGGGCTTCGAAATCCCGACAGCCCCGCGAATACGCGTCCTTTCGCCCGGCCCGATCGCGCGCCTCCCGGGCGTGGCGCAAAAGCTCCTGCAGTTCCGGCTCTTCCGGAAAATCTCTGATCAATCCCTCGGCAGCGTTCACCGCCAGATCGAACTGGCGATCGGCCATGAGAGCGTCAAAACCTTCGCGGCGCCGTGTGTAGGCGTTCTTCCGCTGCGCCTGATTGCGGGCAGCCCGCGCACGGCGTAAGTCCTCTTGTAGCTCAGGCTCTTCCGGGAAAGCGATGCTGAGCCGTTCTACCGCCGAAACGGCCTGATCGAAATGGCACTTTCGTACGAGTTCTTCGAATTCTTTTCGGCCCCGTGCATAGGCTTCCTTGCGCGCGGCCCGATCGCGCGCCTCGGCCGCACGGCGTACAATCTCGTGCAGCTCAGGCTCCTCCGGAAAAGTCTCGACGAGCTGCCGTGCGCGAGCCACGGCCTCCTCGAACTTCCGGTGAGTCATGAGAGCTTCGATCTCTTTGCGATTGCGCGCGTACTCCTCTTTCCGCGCCGCGTGTTCGCGGGTGGCGCGGGCGCGCCGTAACTCATCCCCGACCTCCGGCTCCTCGGGAAAAGCCGCCGCCAGTTCCTGTAACCGGGCGATCGCCCGATCGAACTCCCGGCTCTTCATCAGCGCGGCGACTTCGCGGCGGCCCTCCTCGTATGCCTGTTTGCGGGCAGCCTGATCGCGCGCTTCCCGCACGCGGCGAAGTTCGTCGCGCAGTTCGGAATCGTCCGGGAAGTCCGCGATCAGCTCTTCCGCCTTCTGCAAAGCCTGGTCGAATTGCCGATTCCTGACGAGCGCCGCCAACTCATTTCGCCCGCGGGCATAAGCTTCCCTCAGAGCCGCCTGATCAAGGGCCTCGATGGCGTGGCGCAAGTCCTCTTCCACTTCGAAGTCGCCAGGGTAGGCATTCGAGATCTCGGTCAGAATCCGGACGGCGGCGGCATATTCCTTCAGTTTGGTCAGCCGTCCGGCTTCCGTCCGCGCGGCGGCTACCTTTTGGCCGCGGGTGTAGGCGCTCTGCTCCCGATCGACCGCCTCCAGTAGGGCCCGGGCGGCAGTGTCGTTCCGGTCCTCCTTCAGAATGGTCTCGAGGACATCGTGCGCCTGCTGGAACGCGAAGCGCTTACGGAACTGGTCGGCCGATGCCAGACTTTGCTGTCGCTGCCGTTTATCCCCTAGCATCCGTAGCAGGCGGACGACGGCGGCGTTGTCGCGCCCGCGCCGGGCCAACTCGGCAATTGTCTGATCGGCTTCCTGCAGATCGCCCGCCAATATCAGACTCTCTGTCCGGAGGAGCAGTTCCTTCCATTCGCGCTCCCCGCGGGCCGTTCGCAGCAACTCCGTGAGCCGCGGGTCGCCAGGAAACTTGCGAAGACCGGATTCCGCCGAATTCACCACGGAATCCCATTCTTCGCGTGCGATCTTCCGCTGGATGTCGTTGACTACGGTCTGCAGTTCCGCCTGCTGCAGAATCCGCTCGCGCTGTGCCAAAAGGGCGCCCGACTTGGGAAACTGCTTCAGTCCCAAGTCGATTGCCAGCCGGGCATCGTCCCAATAACCGCCGTCTCCCAACCGCTGGGACCTGGCCACGATCCCATTCACCGCGTCCTGTTCCCGCTTCTCGCTTTCCATGCGGCCGATGCGCCGCGATAAGTCGGCAAACAGGTTGTCGCGCTGATACCGGGCAGAGAGTGTCTTGAGCAGCGCCGCAGCCGACTCGGCATCGCCTTGATCGAGCAGTCGCTCCAGCTCTGCTTTGCGCGACTCGATCTCTCGTTCGATGGCCTCCTCGCGCTGCCGGAAGCGTTCTCCGAGGTCGCGAATGATCTGCTGGACGCCAGGGTGGTCGGAGTGCCGTTTCCAGAGGGCGCGTGCGCGTGTCTCGGCATGCTCCAGACGATCCGCGCTCATGAGCGAGCGGCACTCCTTCAACTCCCCTTCAATCGCCCGGTTTTCTTCGTCCCGCTGGCGGTTAGCGAGAACCGTCTTTCGCAGCCGCAGCGCCTTTTCGTTCCCCGGCGAAAGCTCCAGCGCGCGGTCGACGGAAGCCAACGCCCGGTCGTAGTCGCCCTGGGAGGCGGTCGCGGTTGCCAGTAGTCTTTCCACCTCCGCTTCGCGCTTCTGTTGCTCTCGCTGGTCGCGGGCGTAACTCAACAACTGCAATACCTGTACGTTCCGCCCGGCCTCGGGATCCAGACTGGAAAGAAGATCGATGGCGTCCTGGAACGCTCCCTTGACCAGATAGTCGCGGCTCTTCGCGATGGCGGCGGCGGCCTTCTTTTCGGTGGCATCGACCGCTTGCAAATGCAGCGCCTCGTCCAGTCTGGCGCGCACTTCCGAATCGCCTGGATATTGTTTGGCCAGCTCCTGTAACGTGTTCACCGCGCCGGCATAATCCTGCACCAGGAGCATGCCTCGCGACTTGCTGAGGCCGGCTTTGCGGCGCGCCTCCGAATCCCTTTTATCGAGGGCCTTCCGCACCTGGCGCGCGAACTCGGTGGCCTCGGCACTGGCGGGGTCGGATTGGGCGGCTTCGGTGGCGTGCTCGAAGGCGCTGGTCAGATTCTGATGGCCGAATTCCACCCGCGCCTCTGCCAGCAGATTTTGTGCCCGGACCTTCTTTTCGCGCACCGCGTTGAGTTGGTCCAGACGAGTGCGGGCGGTGCTATTGGAGGGATCGATCTGCAGCGCTTCTTTGAGCCGTGCTTCGGCGGCGGAGAAATCGAGGAGAGTAGTTTTCTGGTCGGCCTCCTCGATCAGAACTTTGATTCTGGCTTCTTCCTTCTGCCGCCGGCTCAGATCGCGGAGATCGGCACGCCATTTGCGCGCCCGAGTATTCTTCTGGTCGAACTTGAGGATGCGGGCCGCCACCGCCAGCGCCTCATCGTATTTGCCGGCGCGGATCAGCGCCTCCGCGCTCTTTTCCATGCCGCCAACCTGCGATTCCCCAAACTCCTGGATCACCGGGCCGAGATCGAGGAGGAGGTCTTCCATGCTCGGATAGCGTTCCGTCTTTTTCTTGGCGAGAAGACGGCGCAGCACCGGGTCTAGGCTCGGAGGCAATTCGGCAAGCCGATCGCAGATGGCAGGCGGATCTTCGTGGGTCACCCGATAGATGATCGCGCCGGGGCTATCGGCGGCGAAGGGATTGTGTCCGGTGAGGAATTCGTAGAGGACGACGCCGTATGACCAAACGTCACACTGGGAATCCGTTCCGTCGCTCATGAACTGCTCCGGCGCCATGTACTCCGGAGTTCCCACGATGTAACCCACGGCGGTGAGGCGGGTATTGCGCTGGGTCAGACGGGCGATTCCGAAATCCATGATTTTCACGGAACCGTCTCTTAGCCGCATGATATTCGCAGGCTTGATATCGCGGTGGATGACGCCGTGCTCGTGCGCATACTGCAGGCCCTCCGCAACCTCCGCCATGATGCTCAACTTGTCGAGGATGGGAACGCGCTCTTTGGTTTCGAGAAGGCGCTGCAGGTTCTCCCCGTCGAGGTACTCCATCACCAGGTACGGGGCGCCGTCCTGCTCCTCGAAATCGAAGATGGTAACGATGTTCTTGTGGCGCAGCCTGGCGGAAGTAACTGCCTCGGCGCGAAAGCGGCGAAGCATGGCATCGTCGTTCTGGACGTTGAGAACCTTAATCGCTACTACACTTCCAATAGTAGGATCCTCGGCTTTGTAAACTTGGCCGAAACCGCCCTTACCCAGACCGCCTATAATTCTGTACTTCCCGATTGTTTCCAATTTCCCTCAGGGTGGAAAGCGTGGGTTTGGGTCAAATTATACCTGAGTTTACGGGTAGACGGAACCCTTCCGGTTGGTTACTGTTAGCGGATTCGTACCGCTCTAACGCGGGCATCGACCGTACTGGAACGATCCACTACTATCTTTTGGACACAGGCAGCAAAAAATGCCTGGCGATCTCGCAGGTAGGCCGCAATGGCGCTACGGTTCGACCTTGAAATCGGCCCAGAGTGCGGGTGCGGCCGGATAGGGTTGCCGCACGGGTTCATGTTCTTGTTCGAGATCGCGCTCTGGCGCTTCCCGTTCTATGGTGGTATCCGCATCGTTCGCGTCAAGGAACCAATGTGCCAGAAGTCCGGAATGGGGACTTCGGGTCTCAAGTGCCTTCTGACCGGGTATGGGGTAGAACAGCTATCGCGAAACGGAAGAGTCAGCGGCGCATGTCTCAAGCCCCTGGCCTTCAACCACGTGCGTCTCGCCGCTCCCGTGGGCGACTACCCGGAGCGGTTCGACGATGCCGATGGTTTGCGCGAAGCTCTTTAACCGCGAGAGCGCCGATTCCGTGACCTCTTGGCCCTTGGCGAACAACAGAAGGCCGTTCCTGCCGCGCACGTCCTCATGCATGATCATCCTGGTTCGGAGTTGCGCCAGGCTCACCAACCGCACAGTTCGCTGCGACTCTTCGACATGGACCTCTTGCAGTGCATCCACGAAATCGGGATTGTAATCCAAGCTCCCCTTCATAGCAGCCAGAGCTGCCTCGGGTTCGGCGCCCAGCGTCACTTGCTCATCGAAATCCCGTGCCACTTTGAGAAGGCCCGCGCCAATCGCCGCGGCGTCGGACTCGGCGGGGCCGCGAGCTCGCTTGGCTTCCTGCTTCGCTACCATCAGAGCGACTACTTCCAGCCGCGGGATTCGTGCCAGCAGATCGTAGCCAACGCGGCTCTGCGACGCGAGGATCTGCGTCTCCTCGGGAGTCAGGGGATCCCTGCGGTAATACTTGTCCATCACCTCCGGCGGCACCGTCACCGCGCCGATTTGAGAGAGCATGGCGGCCACTTCGAACTGCCAGCGGTTGGCAAGGCCCAGCCTGGCTGACATGTGCACCACATACCGGCGGATGCGCTGCGCCCGGCCGAAAGCCAAGGGGTTTGTCAGGCTGAGAATTTCACTCAGGACTCCGACACTGCTGCGGAGGGTCTGCTCCAGCAGTTCCCGCTCCGCGGTGATCAACCGATATTGTTCCAACGCGGAACTCAGAGCCCGGGTCAAAGTGGCGGCTGGGCAGGGCTTGGTCAGAAACTGGAAGATGTTTCCCTGGTTTACTGCAGCGATGGCCGCCTCCATGTCGGCTTGTCCGGTCAGCATCACGCGCACGGAATCGGGGGAAATCGCGCGCACGCGAGTCAGGAACTCGACACCGTCCATCACCGGCATGCGCAGGTCGGAAACCACCACGGCGAAAGGACCCGCCTCGGCAATTGCCCGCAGACCGAGCACCGGTCCGACTGCGGTACGGATCTCAAACTGTTTGCGGAACTGCCGCTCCATCGCCATCAAAATGTTGGGCTCGTCATCTACGCACAGGATTCGTGTCAGCACCTGGTTTCTCCGTCATTTCTTCGTACATCTGCCGCCAAAGGGGCAGTGCGCTTTCCAGTCTCAAGCCTGCGAGACAAGCGAGGTCCATCGCCTCCTCGGATTCCCGATTGACTAGTGCGTTGGCAAAATGAACCGCTACCACTGCCGGCGGCGGCTCGGCATCGCGGCAGGGATGGTGATGCAACGCCAGGATCTCCGCGACAGGATCCGGAAGGCCCCACAGCCACAGCAAGTAGGCTCCGATTTCGGCATGGCTGGTGCCGAATAAGTCACACTCCGCCTCGCTGATGCGAACCTGGCCCTCTGCCGTGCGCCGAAGAGCTTCCTGGTATTGTTCGGGATAGTTGGAAGCCAGCACCAGCTTGCCAACATCGTGCAGCAGCCCGCCCACGAACGCATGGTCCACGGCCGCCGCGGTAAGCCCCATCGACCTGGCAATCCGGCGAGCCAACGTGCCTACGGCCAGGCTGTGCCGCTGCAACTCCTCGATAGAAAAATGGCACCGGCAGCGCAACTGAAACTGAGAGAACGCCGACGCCGTAAAAACCAGCGCCCGTACGGTGTCCATTCCCAAATAGACCACTGCGTCGACGGGGTTGGCGATTTCGCGGCTCATCCCGAAAAATGCCGAGTTGACCAACTGCAAAACCTTCGCCGTCATGCCCATATCCCGTGCCATAATACGGCCCACCGCTTGGGGGGACGCATCGCCGGAGCGCAGAACGTCAAGAAGTTCGCCGTAAACCGCTGGGATGCTGGGCAGGGACTGAAGTTGTGCAATCAAGCCCCGCAAGGCCGGATTGTGCAGCAAGACCCGCAGGCAGAAGGCCCGCTGCACGGTGGCGCGCAGGGTCTGACTGTCGCACGGCTTCAACAGGTATTGATGCGACAACGAAACGCACTGCAGGGTCAGTTCGATGTCGGCCGTTCCCGAAAGGACCAGCCGGATCACTTGTGGGTGGCGCTTGACGACTTCCTGCAGCAGTTCGACCCCGTTCATCCCCGGCATGCGCACGTCGGTTACCATCACGTCGAATGGCGATTCGGAAAGGCATTGCAGAGCCTCCGCGCCGCTGGACACGAATTTCATGTCCCATTCGTTGCGGAGAGAATAGAGCATGCGCTTCAGCCCCGCCAGGACGTTTGGCTCGTCGTCGACAAAGAGAATGCGATTCACTTTCCTTCGGCTCCTGCGAGCAACGGAAGTTGGATCAAAAAGGTCGTGCCTTTGCCAATCTCCGACTCGAACCCGATCGTTCCCCGATGTTTTTCAACGATTACGGAATGCGCGATGGCCAGGCCCTGGCCGCTGCCCTTCCCCACCGCCTTGGTGGTGAAGAACGGATCGAACACTTTCGGCCGGATAGCCTCAGGGATGCCTCCGCCGGTGTCGCTCACCCGGATCTCGGCAAAGTCGCCATGCTTCCGCGTGCCAATGCGGATGGCGCCCTTGCCGCCAGATCCGTTCACCACGTCGGCGATCGCGTGCGCGGCATTCACAATCAGATTGAGGATTACCTGGTTGAACTCGCCGGCGACACACGGAACCGGGGGCATGCCTGGGTCGAAATCCGTCGTCAGGTCGGCTACGTATTTCCATTCGTTGCGCGATACCAGGATCGTGCTCTCGATGGCCTGGTGGATGTCGATCGGGATCTTCTCCGCCGGCCCGGGATGCGAAAACCGTTTCATGGCGCGCACGATTCCGGCCACGCGGTCCACGCCTTCCTGCATTTGCGCAATGGCGTTGGGAATCTCGCTGCGAAGGTATGGCACGTCGACGTCATTGGCAGGGTCTGCCGCAGCCGACGGTTGCAGTTCGATCACCCGGAACAAATCCTGAAATGCTCCCGCCAGAAATTGGGCGTTATCGCCGATATACTGGACAGGGGTGTTGATTTCGTGAGCGATGCCTGCCGCTAGCTGCCCGATGGACTCCAGCTTCTGTGCCAGCCGGAGCTGGCGTTCACTCTCGCGCAGCGACTCCTCCACCCGCTTACGTTCCGTGATATCGGTAAACACCACCAGAACGCCTATCAATTCGCCCTGTTCGCTGATCACCGGGGTCTTCACCGAGAAGACGGTGCAGGGCTTCCCGTTGGGAACATAGCTTTTCTCGATTTCCACAGCCCGGCCCAGCTCCATGATGCGGCGATCCTCCGCGCGATACTGCTCTGCCAGTTCGCGCGGGAAAAAGTCAAAGTCGGTCTTGCCGGCTATTTCGGCTGCGGGAATTCCAACATCCTGGGCAAAGACGTCGTTGCAGGAGACATAGACCGACTCCCGATCTTTGTAAACAATTCTCTGCGGAATGTTCTTGACGAGAGTCCGGAACTTCAACTCGCTCGCCCGCAGCGCATCTTCTGCCTGTTTGCGCTCCGTAATGTCGCGGACAACGCCCTGCAGCAGGTGTTTGCCGTCCAATTCCATGGCACAGAGGAGTACTTCGGCGGAAAAGGCCGCGCCGTTATCCATTCGTCTGTGTACCCACTCGAAGTGGTCGCTGCCCGTTTCCATCGCCTTGGCAATGTGCTGGGTGGCGAGCGCGAAGGAATCCCCGCCACAAGGCTGTATCGGCGGCGACATGCTCCCGGGGTGGTGCCTGCAGAATTCTTCCCGTGTGGCGAAGCCGAACATCGCCAGGGCCGACCGATTGCAGTCGACGAAGCCCGAGTCGTCCTGCAGCATCACTGCGTCGCTGGTCAAATCATAGATGGCGCGATACTTCGTCTCCGAGCGGCGCAACGCATCTTCCGCCTGCTTCCCTTCGGTGATGTCATTGAACAGGATCGCAACTTTTCGGCTCTGCGGTCCCCCGACGCGGTAGGCGCAGACGTCGTACCAGCGATTCAAGGCTCTTGCTTCGTTTACAAAACGCGCCGGTTGGCCAGTCAACGCGACTTGTCCATATAGTTCGAACCAATGAGCCTCATGATCGGGAGCAAGCTCGCGCATAAGCCTGCCACGCGCGTCCTTTAGACCGGTCTGCCCCTCAAATGCAGGATTGACTTCCAGGAAACGATAGTCTATCGGCCGATTGCCAGCATCAAAAATTACCTCAATAATGCAGAACCCCTCGATCAGTGTGTCGAACAGCATGCGGTAGCGCTCTTCCGATTCGCGCAGCGCATTTTCCGCCCGCTTACGTTCGGTGATGTCGATGGCATAGACCCGCAACCGCCGCTTCTCCGGAAGGTAATGAACGGTTTGGGCGAAACAGTGATCGCCGGCGACTACGTCGCGGCTTACTCCACTGCTGTCTCCTCGGATCAAGCCTTCCGTCAGCTGGTCCAAACCGGTTAGCCAGGCATCTTGCAGACCCTGCCGGTGGAGGTCCAGTAGCAAGTCCCGGGCTGCCGGATTCAAATAGCGCAGCAACCCGCTCGGCACTTCCATTTCAACCACGGGATTGTCGGCCTGCTCGGGAAATGAAGCCAGCCAGGAGATCTTATCCTCCGCCAGTTTGCGCCCCGTGATGTCTTCCTTTACCGCGAGGTAGTGCGTGGGTTTGCCGGAGGGGTCGCGAATAGGGCGAATTACTGCCGATTCCCAAAATAGCTCGCCGTTTTTCTTGCGATTGTGGAATGTGCCGCGCCATTCGCCGCCGGTCCGGATGGTGCGCCACAGGTCCCGATACTCCTCGTTCGAGGTTTCGCCCGACTTCAGAACTTTGGGATTTTGCCCGATCAGTTCCTGCGCCGTGTACCCGGTAATCTCGGTGGTCCTGGGATTGACATATTGGATCGTTCCCTGAAGGTCGGTGATCACGATGCTGATTGGGCTTTGTTCGACCGCCGAAGACAGAATGCGAAGGCGTTCTTCGTTGTGCGCCAGATCCGTGATATCGAAATCGATACCGACCACCCGGACGGGCCGTTTCTCGGCGTCGCGAATCACGCGAGACATGCTGTGCAGCCAGTGGACGGTTCCATCGGGCCATACAACTCGGAATCGCCGGGTCATGGGCCGCCCGTTGCGCACGCTTTCGTCCAGGTCAATCCGCAATGTGCGGCGATCGTCGGGATGAATACTGCCCAGCCAGTCGGCGCTATCTAGAACAGTTCCGGAGCGCCCGTAGAGTTGCAGCAGCTTCTCCGAACATTGCGCGCGGCCGTTGGCCAAATCCAGGTCCCAGGTTCCCAGGCCCAGAGCCTCCTCCGCCAGTTTCAGCCGGTTTTCGCTTTCGCGAAGGGCGTGTTCCATCCGGCGGCGCCTGGTAATATCTCGTGAGATGCCAAAGGTCCCGACGATATTACCGCCTTCATCGAGCAACGGCAGTTTGGTGGTGGAAACCCACGTCTCACGTCCGTCCGCCCAAGTCTCCTTTTCCTCCTTGGATACCACTGCGAGACGTCCCTGCACCAAGGCTTGCTCGTCAGCGTAGGCAGGCTCCGCATGCTCCGGGGTGAAGAAGTTGAAATCCGTCTTTCCTACCACTTGCGATGGATCGCTACACCCCAGAAGGCGTGCCATGGCGGCGTTGACAATGGTGAAGCGCCCCTCGGTATCTTTGAAATAGATATGGTCCGCCGATTGATCCATCAGGGCGCGAAGCAGTCCCCGCTCCTTGGCTAGGTTGGCACTGAGCCGTTTCGCCTCCGTCACATCGATCATGGCCGAGCGGATTCCCACCACGTTGCCGGCCGCATCGTCGATGAGACGGGTATGGATTTGAAACACGAATTCGGTCCCGTTGCGGCAACGAAACGTCCGCTCGATGGGTGCGGCAAGACCGGTCCCGACCATTTGCCTTGCTACGTTGGTGCGGCTCTCCTCCCGCTCCTCCGGGACGATGAAGTCCCAGATTGGCCGGCCGACCATTTCGGAGGCCTTCACGCCCAGCATGTCGCACATGGTGCGATTGACGCGAACCACAATCCCGTTTCTGTCGAGCTCGTGATAGGGAAGCGGCGCGTCCTCAAAGAGGGCGCGCATGGCTTCTTCGCTTTCCCGCAGCGCCTTCTCCGCCTGCTTTCGCTCCGTGATCACGTCGAACACCGCGACGAAGAACCCCTTCTTCGGGCAGTATGCCCAAACGGAAAACCACGCCTGCAGTGCTTCGACAAACGTCTCGAACCTCTCGGAGGCACCGGTCTGAGCGACCCTGGCATAGGTCCGCAACAGCTCCGGATCGGTCTCACGAATTCCCGGGATAGTCTCGGTAGCTCGCTTCCCGACCACATTCCTCAAGCCGGTTTGGGTCTCGAACGCGGGGTTGACGGCCAAATAGACGAAGTCGCAGCCTTCGCCCTCCTCAAAAATCATCTGGCAGTAGGCGAACCCTTCGCGCATGTGGTCATACAACTCGCGATACGGCTGGCCGAGATCGTCAGCGATCGGCGTAGTGTTGCCCGGCAACGTCGTTGTTACAGCCATGCGGTTCGCCCCTCAGTACGAGCGAAATAATACAGGGAACTACCTTATACTCTTTCTCAGATATCTTGCATTCATCAATAATGAATTCAGGTAGCATGGAGGAGATCTCCGAGGATATCTGCACGCCGTCTCCGGGAGAGGCAGGTCGGGGACTGCTCTTGAGGGATGTGCGCGCCGATACGAATGGCGTGCGTTCGATCCTTCGGAGGGTCGCTTTGTTACAGTAGGCTATGCGCATGGAAGCAGAAGATCGCCTGCAGCGTCGTAAGCTGCAGAAGGAGTATGGCAATTTCTACCGTTCGGTAAGTGATATCCTGTTCCGGCACAACCTCATGGAACTCGACGGCAAGCATAATACCGGCGACTACGATCCCGAGGTGGACCGGCTACTCTCACGTATCGAAGAGGCTGAAAATCGCGAGGCGCTTCAGGGGTTGCTGTTCGACGTTTTTCTGACGGATTTCGGTGAGGAAAATTGCTCCACCAGGGACCGATATGACGCAGCCGCATCGGAAATCTGGAAGGCCTACGAACGCCACCGCGGCGCGTAAGCTGCGGTTGGCAAATCCCTTTATCTTCGAGGGGCCCGCTCATCGGACCGTCGCCGCGCGGCCATACTGCTCTTCAGGGCTGTTCTCGCCCGGCTTTGAGCTTGCTCGAACGATCCATCGAAACCGTTATCGCCGTGGTCGGTCGACCAGTGATATTCGTTGTGACGATCGGCGCTATAGACGGTATATTGAGCCTGGTTTCCGGCCGGATCGATGAACGTAAATGATTGGTTCGTCATGGTTCCTTCCAGATAGCGGCCCAGGCTAACTTACCTCCGTGCCGGGGCTGAGGGGGCTGCCCGAAGTATAGCAGTCGTGGGCGCAGACGGCATGTTATGGTTGGACAGAAGACCGTTCGGGCCTTCGCCAGCGAACGTAAAATCGCGGCGGAACCGACTATTTAGCGCTTGTATCTCCGATCGTATCGTGCAATCATCTAGGTGTAGTTTGTCAGTCCCGCCAATTCGGCCTCTCGTATAGTCCGGCATAAGCCGGGTATCCTGCCCGCGTTCGCTGCTCTGCAAATTTCAGAAAGAAGACTTGAGTGAAAAATATTTTTGTTGGAAACCTTAGCTTTGATGCTACGGAAAGCGCCCTCCGATCTATGTTTGAGGAGTTCGGTACGGTTGACCGCGTAAACCTCGTTACCGATCGGGACACCGGCAGGGCACGTGGTTTTGGATTCGTGGAAATGAGCAACGACGGCGAGGGAACCAAGGCCATTGCCGCTCTGAACGGGCGCGACCTGGATGGCAGAGCCCTGAATGTGAACGAAGCCCGGCCCAAGGAAAATCGCGCCGGCGGCGGTGGTGGCGGCGGATTCCGTGGAAACGGCGGCGGTGGCGGCCAGCGCCGCAACGACCGCTGGTAAGCGGCTTTCGTTAAGCCCCCATTACAGCCTTGAGTGGAGCGCGGACCAATTTGGTGGCGCTCCGCTCAGACTTCAAGTAACTGTACGGATCGTGCTCCATAGCGCCCGCCGGCAGCCATTCCAATAGTGTCCCCAGGTCCTTGCACAGCATTCCCCGATAGAACTCCGGTAGTTGATCGGATTCCTGCTCGAAGTAGGGCGAGAACTGCCGATCAGTATCCAGCCGCCCGCGGACTTCCTTATAGTACTTCAGCCGGCCCCAGCCTTCCGTGGAAACCGCTCTCACGACATTCAACCACCGCGACGTCATCCCCTCCGTGGCGCGAAAGCGCTTAAGGATAGCCGGCGCGCTGAAAGAATATCGCGTCAGGCCGATCACGTGATCGTAGAACGTCTTCCAGTCATAGTTTCGCGGCCTCACGTTCATTGCCTCGTTGTTGTTTAAGAAGTGAAAGGGAAATGGCAATACGCGGTTTGCCTGCTGGTACTCCAGGTTGAGCGCCGCCGCCCGGCCGAACGCCGTCAGCAGGGAATATCCGGGAAACGCACCCGGCGTCAGGTCGATAAACTTCTTGGTAAGTTCAAAGGGTTCCTCGTCCTGGTCGGAATCTAGCCCAAGGACAAAATTCGTCTGCACATACGGGATGTATTTCAGAATGAGGTTCACGTGCTCGGATACCTGGCGAACTTTGTCTATCCCCTGCAACGCGCCGGTCTTCGACTTGCCTCCCAGATCGAACCATGACTCGATTCCAGGCAGGAGGGCTTTGAAACCATTGTGCTTGAGCCTTTTCAGATGCGGTTCCGAGAGTAGAGACAGGCTGCTTTCAGCGGCGAAATCGATGGATCCCGGCGGCACAGCCTCCTCGATCATGTCGAGATAATTGTCGAAGCGGACGCCGAAGTTGGGATCGTGCCATGCCACCAGCGGCCGGCGAAATTTCTGCCGCAGGAACCGCAAATCTTCCCGCAGTACGTCAAAATCCATCGGCTGATAGGGAACGTCCGCGTCTATGCAGAAGGCGCAGGTGTACGGACACCCCAGGCTGCCGATCATCGGAACCATTTTGAGAACGGGGGTTTTCTTGAGAGTCGGCTCAATGAAATCCCAACGCTCGCGCACTCCTGGAAGGGCTAACGGCTGGCGCGGCGCCGAGAGGTGCACGCCCACCGGGCGATGCTGCGAACAGTCCTGTAAGACATCGACCAGTGTCTCCCGGTCGGTGAAGCCGAGCACGTAATCGAAATACCGTGCTGCGTCCTCGGGGTAACAGCGCGCATGAGGCCCTCCCAGAATTGTAATCGCGCCTCTGGCCCGGAAGAGGTTGCTCAGCGAATATGCGGTATGCGCCGCTTCGGTGAAGGCGCCGATGAAGAGCACATCGAGAGTGCCCGGCAGCTCCTCCAGCAGATTTTCAAAACCGGTATAGCAGACGAGAGTCACGTCGTGCCCCAGCTGCCGGCACCAAACCCCCAGCACTTGAGGCATGATGCTGGCGAGATTGGCATTCATGATGCGAGCGTATAGCGCTCGCGTAGGACCCTTGGAGACGATATCGATAATGCCAATCCTGAGTTTCGTCATGTGTGTGAGTCGGGCTGGGACGTTTTTGAAGCTTCGAGCGCGCTCTTTCCCGTGGGTTCGGAAGCCAGCCAGGTCTTTATTCGAGGCCCTGGGCATAACCTACACGTCCCGCGACAAATCGCGGCACGCCCCTCCGCTCATCAGATGGTAGCAGACATCATGTCATTTTCGCACTGCCGCGGCTGAGCAATATTGCTCACTACCTCGCCGAGAGCTGGAGTTCTGCCGAATATGCCGCGTGTGAGCAGTAATTTCCCCCGGCCGCTCGGCAGGCGCCATGCCGAACGGCCCGCGGCTCAATCGCGCAGCACAACGCTGAGGAGCGAACTGTGAACGTCCCGCCCGTCTTTATAGTCGATAAATCCCATCTTGCGGAATCGATTCATGAAGAAGCTGACCCTGGAGCGCGTGGTTCCGATGATCTCGGCGAGTGTTTCCTGGCTCATTTTCGGGATCACGGGCTCGGGCTTGCCCTCCTTGCCGAAGTTCGCCAGCAGGAGCCGGATTTTTCCGAAATGTTCCTGATGCACGTTCTATCCAGGAACATCAGGTTTGAGGCGGACCTGGTGGATCAGCTCTTCAATTCCAGCGAGAAGAGGCTGGCCCGCGTCCTGCTGCTGCTGGCGAATTTCGGAAAGGCCGGTGAGCCCCAGACCGTCATTCCAAAGATCAACCAGGAGACGCTGGCCGAGATCATCGGAACCACCCGCTCCCGGGTCAGTTTTTCCATGAATCGATTCCGGAAAATGGGATTCATCGACTATAACGCCGGCCTGGAGGTTCACAGTTCGCTGTTAAACGTCGTCCTGCACGATTGGCTCACCTGCAATCGATCTCGGCGCCGCTTGGAGATGGCAGGAACCTCGCTGCGCTGGACGCCTGGTTTGACAAGTAAAGCGGCTTAATCGATAATAGGTAATGTCTGAGCGCTATTGCCCACCCGTAGGCGGCCCGAACTAAGTCGGGTTGTTTGCTCCTCACTCTTAGCCACGCTTTTCAACCGGGATGTTGAATGCAGATCGAAATGACGAAGTGGCTTTCTATCGTGGCAGGATCGGCCGCGAATTACCGGATGGAGATCAACCTCGTGATTTGCTTCGCGGGCGCCGTGGCCCTCATTCAGTCGGCCTCGAGAAGGTTAAAGCCTGCTCGGATCGCACCGAAGTGACTCGCACTGCTCTGCGCAATGTAGCTTCCATCGCCTCCCTTATGCTTACCGCCGGGGCGATGATCTGCGGGATCGTCGAGGAGTTGGTGGGGGCGTGAGGTTGCGCGGCTGTGGCGACACGCTGAGGGGAGTTCGCGGCATATGAATACGAAACGGATCAACCTCGTGGTCACAATGGAAGAACTGCGGCTGCTGGCCAGCCTGGCATCGGATCAGTTATTCCGAAGGCAGTTCATCGACCCCAAAATGCCCGGCTATAAAGGCACTCGGGAGGATTTGGATCTCGGCAAGGCGATCCTGGCGCGTATGCAGTCCCTTATCGGCGAAGTCCGCAATACCACCGGCGTGCTGGCCTTGAGCGCGCCCGCAAAAGAGCGCAGGATCGTATGACGAACATCTTTGTCGGTAACTTGAGTTCCGATACCAAACAGGAGGCGGTCCGCTCACTCTTCGAACCGCTGGGAACCGTCCGCAAATTCAAGCTGATGATTGACCGGCATACCGGCCTATCGCGAGGCTTCGCCTTCGTCTGGATGAAGGAGACGGAGGCAGGGCAGGCGATTATCGCTCTGGACGGCAGTACCGTCGACGGCCGCACCATCGAGGTTCGGGCGGGACGGCAGAGACTGCACCGCGACGCGGCCGGCAACCAGCCGGCGTAGGCGTGAGCGGCGCCCCAGCCGTTCTCATTTGCTACTCCCCCGACGTACTCAAGAACGCCCCACACCAGTTGCCTGATCGTCGCAGCCGGCATCACCCACCATGGCGGGATGGCCGCGCGCAATTTCCTGGTGAATCCGGATTACTTTGCGGAGGCTGGGGCGCGGCTTCCGGTTGGTTGGGCAAAGAAAAATCTGCAAGTCGTGCTAAGCGTTCCGGTGGTGTTGGGTGTGGCCGGACGCCCGCAAGTAGTCGCCACTTACGTCTGGCAAGGAAGACGATCTGCTCGCTGCTTCAGCACCTGACTTCGTCCCGGAATCTGTAGGAGCGGCGGCGGTTCCTCTTTGTTGGCCAGCTCGCGGGTCAGTTTTTTCATGAATCGATGCCGGAAAATGGGGTTCATCGACTATAACGGCGGCCTGGAGTTTTACAGATCGCTGTTAAACGTCGTCCTGCACGGCCGGGCGATTCGCGATTCAACCGTATCCGCGGGTTCTTGGACAGGACCTGCGCCGGAATCGTTTTCAATCTCGGTCCAGATCGGCGCTCACCGACCGCTCGACGCACCTAAGGCAGACGAGACCGCTGGACCTGATCTCGTGGCTGGTGTGGTCGTTGCACGCTTTACAGAACCGGACCGTTCTAGGAACGGGACCGGTTTCGGTGGGCAAGGGCGTCCCCCATCGTTCCACGGCAATGGTGGAGTTGGCCCGCTCGTAATTTCGTACATGCGCGGCCATCATGCGGTCGGTCACGCTGGTATGGTCACGCAGCCATCCTTCCAGGAAATCCAAGAGCAACTCCGCAGCCTCGGATTCGTCGCTCGCAACGAGGGGCGCCAACAGCTTTAGCCGCCTTCGGGCGGTATTGTGTTGCTGTAAGTGCCAACCGTAGGAGGGGTACTTCACGGACTGCATCAGCCACTCCTCATGCGAAAAATGCTCTTCCGCATGAGCGATGAAGGCATGTAGCTGCGCATTTACGCCGGCCGCATTTTTGTTGGCGACGGCCTGCTGCAATCCATCGGCAATCCGAAACAGGTCACGATGCTCGGCATCGATCTGCGTCAGGAAAACCTCGTTCTCCTCGCTCCACTGGAAATGCCGCATGCCGCATTTTAACTTATTTCAAGGCCTTAAATACCGTTTTGTCATGCGACTCCCCGCGTGGCGGCGCAAGCAATAGGCAAGTGCGGCCCGTAGGCCACCCGGCGGGGCGTTGCGGCGGAATACCGCCAGCTGGCAGAATGAGCCGTTGCGCGGCGCCGGGACGCAACGTGGGCCAAGTGCGGGCAAGGTCACGGCAACAGCAGGATGTTGGGGCGCGCGTCGATATACGCGCAAGTGTCCCTCAGCCCGCCGTCTAAACATCAGGAGCTTCCACAATCAAGTAAGCGACTAACGTTCGACAACCGCTGGGGCAATATCTCCCGAGGTCTTGACACTCCGTGCCCCTGGCACCCACGCTGAGATGATGGGAAGTTTCGAATGCCGGCACCTGACACAGCGCTGACTGAGGTATTGGAGTCACTCCCGGATGGGATTCTGGTACTCCGCCTGACTGGCGAAATCGACGCCTTCAACCGAAAGCTAACGGCCATGTGGGCCGCTCCTGAGGACCTTCTGAGGTCCTGCGGCCGCCAGCCGGCGCTGCGATTCATCCTCTCGCGATTGAAGTCCCCGCGCGCATTTGTGGCCATCCTCCGGCGCCTGGCGGCCAGTCCCTCCGCCGTCACCGACGACATTCTCTGGCTCAAGGACGGCCGCGCCTTCGAGTGCCACTCCGAGCCTCGCCTGGCCTCCCACCAGGTCTACGGCCGCGTTTGGACTTTTCGCGATATCACCAGCCAGATGAAAACCGAAGCGGCCCTGCACGAGGAAAAACATCTTTTCGACCTGCTGATGGAATGCCTGCCGGAGCACATTTACTTCAAAGATAGCGATTGCCGATTCACCCGCGTCAACCAAGCCATGGCGAGGCTCTTCGGCTTGACCAAGCCTGACGAATTGATCGGCAAGAGCGATTTCGATTTCTTTACAACCGAGCACGCGCAGCAGGCCTACAACGATGAGCAGGCGCTCATGCGAAAACCTCGCTCCCTGTGCTCCACGGAGGAGAAAGAGACCTGGCCCGACGGCCGCGAAACCTGGGTCCTCACCACCAAGCTGCCCTTGCCCGACCCACGCGGCCGCATCGTTGGCACCTTCGGTATCTCACGGGACATCACCGAGCGCAAGCGGGTCGAGAGCGAGTTGCAGGCCGCCAAGGAACAGGCCGAAGCGGCCAACCGCGCAAAGAGCGAGTTTCTGGCCAACATGAGCCACGAAATCCGGACTCCCATGAACGGTGTGATCGGCATGACCGGTCTCCTCCTCGATACCGAACTCACCCCTCAACAGCGCGAGTGCGCCGAGACCGTCCGTCTTTCGGGCGAGGCCCTCCTCGCGGTCATCAACGACATTCTCGACTTCTCCAAAATCGAGGCCGGCAAACTCCAGATCGAGTCCTTCCCCTTCGATTTGCGGCAGGTCATAGAAGAGGTGGAGGAAATGCTCGCATCCAGGGCCGACGATCGCCAACTCGATCTCGTTCTGGAATATCCCGCCGCCCATCCGCGCCACTTTCTCGGCGATGGGAGCCGTATCCGCCAGGTGCTCACCAACCTCGTCGGCAACGCCGTGAAATTCACCGATGCCGGCTACGTCTTGACCACAGTGGAGTGTGAAGCCGTGGATACCGAACGGGCGCACTTGCGGATCTCGGTGCACGATACGGGCCCAGGCATTCCTCACGACAAACTCAATCTGCTCTTCCGGAAGTTCAGCCAAGTGGACGCATCCACTACACGCCGCCACACCGGCACCGGGTTGGGCCTTGCAATCTCCCGGCAACTTGTGGAGCTTATGGGGGGCGCCATGGGTGTAGAAAGCCGCTTGGGGGAAGGATCGACTTTTTGGTTTACATTGCCGGTGCCGATCGATCCTCATCCCATCGCCAAGCCCATCGATACCAGCGAACTCGCCGGCCTGCGCGTACTGATCGTCGACGACAACGCGGTCAACCGGCGCATCCTGCAGGAGCAGATCGCTAGCTGGGGCATGCGTAACAGCGACTTCGAATCGGGAGTGGATGCGATTGCCGCGTTGCGACACGCGAAGTCCGAAGGCGACCCATTCCGGATTGTGCTGCTCGACTATCAGATGCCGGGAATGGATGGCCTGGCTGTGGCCGCCGCGGTGAGAGCCGATCGAGACATAGGCGACACAGCCATCATTATGCTCACCTCGGCTGGCTCCTGGAAGGAAATGCAGCATACCAAAACCAGCTTGCTCGACGCCTGCCTCACCAAGCCGGTTCGCCAATCGCACCTGCTGAACACTCTGACGTTAACATGGGCCAAGAGGCGTCAGCGCGGAGGAACGATTGAGCGGTTGCCCCAGCGCGACCCGCACACTCTGTCCAGCCTGGCTGGAAAATTCGCCGGTGTACCCTTGCGGGTACTGGTGGTGGAGGATAATGCAGTCAACCAGAAGGTGGCAATCCGCATGCTCGCCCGGCTCGGCCTACGCCCCGAGGTTGCCGGCAACGGAATCGAAGCCGTCCAGATGTTTCGATCCCTCCGCCCCGATGTCATATTCATGGATTGTCTGATGCCGGAACTCGATGGCTACGAAGCCACGCGGCAAATCCGCCTTCTGCAGAATCCGGGCGAGCGTCCAACCATAATTGCCATGACCGCCGAAGCCATCGCCGGCTCTCGAGAGGAGTGCCTGGCGGCTGGAATGGACGACTACATCTCCAAGCCCATTCAACTGACCGATCTCTGCGGTGCACTCGAGGCCTGGGACCCAGCGGCTAAGTGCTGGCCTAATCCTTGATCGCGAACCCACTCGGTCAGGAGGTTGGCAGCCCCCGGTAAACCGAATGGAAGACTCGGCAGTCCGCATCACGGGAGAAGTCCGGGCGTGGAATTCGTTGCAAGTACGCATCGAGCGCTATGAGTGCCACGCTAACGTTCCCGACGGCATCGGCGCCGAAGGAGGACCGTTAGGGCGCAATATCGGTAGCTTGCTCGGCAACGGCCTATGGGCAGTCTAGGGCGTCGCGCTTTTTTTCGAGTTACTGACGATTCACCATGAGCATCCGGCAAAGGGTAGACCGGAAGAAGCGGCTTTGGACCGCAGGATACGCTATGCATATCGGTGATGGGGGACTCGTTGCTTGCCGGCAAGCCGCGCGCGGTTGTCGGATCCATCAATCCGACCTCGAGCAGTTTTGACGAGCGCCGCGAACTCGCCATCCACTTAAAGGACCTTGACGTGGTGTACCGCTTGGTGAAGGTGGTCCATGTCGATTGGCGGAACTCGCATGCACTCGACCTCAGCGAGCGCGCGGTGCTGTCCGGCCTGGAGCGTCATCCCAAGAACGGTGGATTGGCGAGAATCGCGCCGCTCGCTACCAACCACGCCGACTAGATTATGGGAATCGAGCGAAGCGGCGCAGACGCACTCAAGTGACGGCCCGCAGCGTCGCCTTTGACGAAGGGGCGAAACTCGGACGAAGATCCTCTTGCCCGCCTCCTGCTGCCAGGAGGCCTTGACCAGCCCTCGCTCGCGTATTGTGGCAGGTGGATCCAACTCAGACCCAGCCGCCATCGATGACGTGACTCTGGTTGGTGATGGCTTCGCTGTCGTCGGCAGCCAGAAACAGAACTAGCCGCGCGACGTCTTCCGGCATCAGAGTTCGTTTCAACGCTTGCGCAGACAGGATCTCCTGCAGGTGCTCCGGGGTATACCAGAGGCGGCGCTGCCGCTCGGTCGCGATGGCTCCAGGCAGGACGCAGTTCACCCGAATGTTGGAAGGGGCGAGTTCGTGCGCCATCGTCCTGGTCAATCCTACAATCGCCGCTTTAGCCGTGACATAAGCCGGCAACCCGGTGGACGGAATCATCCATGCGATGGAGCTCATGTTAACGATCGAGCCGCCACCGGCCTCCGCCATTCGCGGCGCGACTGCCTGGATCGCAAAAAACTGGTGGCGGAGGTTTAGCGCCATCCGTTCGTCCCAGTACTCCGGCGTCACATCGGCGAACTTGTGACGATCGTCGCGGGCGGCATTATTCACCAGAACACGCAGAGCGCCCAACCGTCCTTCAATGTCCGCAACTGCGGACCGCAAGGCCGCGATGTCGGTCAGATCGCATGGCATGAACAGCGGCGCGTGCTCGCAGCGCGTCGATAGACTCGCTACTAATCTCCCGGAACTGTCGCGGTCAATGTCCAGAAAGGCGACCTTGGCCCCCTGGAGCGCAAAGTGTTCCACCATGGACGCGCCGATGCCGGAGCCGCCTCCTGAAATCAGCACGGTGCGCTCAAGCAGGCTGGGATAGGAGGCGAAGCGATTTGCCTGGGCCATATCCGTTTCACATTAGCGCATAGCTCGGGCGGAATCGCAGCGGCGCTTCGCCAGGGGGCCGATGCTATGGTGTTCACCGTCGCGCCAAACGGAGTCCCCTGAAATCCGCAGTCATTTCAATCCCCTTCGCACGGCTCCAGGTCGCCCTCCTCGCCCAAACCGATGCCCATGCGCGATGGCGTCCGCCTCCGGAACTTTCGCGCTCCGTTCATGCCATGTGCACGCCGATCGTCAAGGAACACCCGCCATGCCGCGGCTACCGGTGCGACTGTGCAGTCTTCGCGAGCCCAGATCATTGTTCGATGAGAATATGCTTCTTCACGAACGAACGGCTGATCCCTCGATGGCGGAGACCGGCAGGTATTCCACACCGGTAAAGTTGCAGAATTGACGCAGTTCGTAGGTCCACGTCCCGTAAACCAGGGCGACGTGATGTTCCACACCCTCTTCCATCATCGTTTCGAGAAAGGCCGCTGCCGAGGGTTCCGGCCGCACTTCCGCCACGCTCCCGCGCGCTGCCACTTCGGGTGCGATCGCCACACCGCGCGCCGCGAACAGTTTCAGTTTCCCGCTTGCCGGCCGCATCAACTTCGCCAGAGTGACCGGGCCCTCACGAAACGGAAATTCCAGCGTGGCCCCGGTGCCCGTGCGCATGTGCGAACGAAGCTGTACGGCCTCGCATGCCCGCGCTAGCGTTGGATCCGCCGCCCCGCAGTGGCCGAACTGAATGGCATCTCGATCCTCCAGGTAGCCGGTAATGTCGAAATTGAACGCGGAAGTGCCAACCAGGCGGCTCAGAAGGTAAGTCGTGATCAACGCCGGTAAGTCCACTTCGCAAGTGCTCGCGATTCCTTCCTGAGCCATCAGAGCGTGTGCCACGCAAGGAGTGATCTTGCGCCGATCCCGCAATTCCGGCCAGCAGCGGACGCAGTAAGCGTCCAGCCGCTTCTCGCGCACCAGTCGCTTGATTCCCGTATACAGGCGAAGATTTTCCGCCAGAACTTCCGGCGCGATTGCAACGCCGCCGCCGGCGCAATCGGTCAAGTGCGCGGCGGCGGCGGCCAACTCCCCTGGCTCGGCCGCTTGCGCCGATTCGAGCAGATCGTTCAACTCGCAGTGGACCGTCGTCACACCCAACGTTTCAGATAGCGCGCCTTCATCCGCCTCTACGTCCAGCATGCCCGGACATGGCGCCCCTACCAGACCGAAGCGGGCATGTCGCAGTGCCCCCGCCACACCGCCTGCCCGAAGAGCGCCCATCACTTGTTGCAGAACCGCTGGCTCCACTCCGCCGATTACCCAGGCGAAGCGTTTTCCCATCCGCCGAATGTTGGAAGCGGTGGACGTGATACCGCTCATGGGACTTGGCATGGGGACGTCCCGATCGAGGAACGGCAGCGCCCACAGCACCATCGGGACATCGGCCAGTTCACGCGCAAGCGCCAGGGTGATCGGTTCCGCCACCCAGGTGCAGATAAACAGCAGTACGGCATCCACTCCGCCGTCTTTCAACTGCATCCCGGTTCTGACGGCGTCGTCGGGATCGCGTGGCGTGACGGTGGCAACCACTTCGAAGCCCGCGTTCCGCAATTCCGCGATGGCCTGCTCGCGCCGGGCCGCCACGGCGGGCAGGTCATAGTAAGGATGCACGCATGTGACGAAGCCGATCTTCACGCCACGCCTATCATAACCCTGTGCCGGGGGTTATACTCCAGTTGTTTGGAGGTCCCGATGGAACGAAGAGAGTTCTTGAGTAAGACGGTGCGCGCCGGAGTGGCGTGGACGGCGCTCTCCGCGTCCCGTGTCTCTGGTGCCAATGACCGGCTTCGCGTCGGCTTGATCGGGTGCGGCGGCCGCGGCACTTTCGACGCCCGGCTGATGCGCGGCACGCCGGAGGACATCCAGGCCGTTGCGCCTGACAATTACCACGGCGGCGACCTGGATCGGCGCCTGAAGGAACCCCGCAATGTGGAGATTGCCACGCTGTGCGATGTCTACGGGACGAGGCTCAGTAACGCCAAGAGCTGGGCGCCGCAGGCGAAGACAGAGAGCGAGTTCCGCAAGGTGCTCGACGACAAAGACATCGACGTGGCGATTGTGGCCACGATGGATCAGTGGCATGCGCAGATGATGATCCTGGCCTGCGAGGCCGGCAAGGACGTCTACCTCGAAAAGCCGGTCATGTACCGCGTGGGCGAGGCGAAAGCCATGATGGAGGCCGTCCGCCGTACCAAGCGCATTGTCCAGATCGGGACCCAGCACCGCTCTGCCGACCACATCGCGGAAGCCGCCAAAATGGTTCAAGGCGGCAAGATTGGCGAGGTCCATTTCGTGCGCGTCTGGAATTACATGAGTCGCTTGGACTTTCCGCCCGTGCCCGACGCCGCGCCGCCGGCCGATCTCAACTGGGATGCGTGGCTAGGCCCCGCCCCTAAGGTGCCGTTCAACCGCAACCGGCTCAACTACCGGTCTTTCATGGATTACACCAACGGGATCATTAGCGACTACGGCAATCACCGTTTCGATTCGGTGCACCAGATCATGGGTGCGGACACGCCATTGAAGGTTTCCTCCTCGGGAATGCGCTTCGACAAGAGCCGTGCCGGCGACATACTCGATTTCCAGCAGGCGACCTACGAGTACCCGAACTTCCTGATGAGCTACGAAGCCTGCGTCTACAACGGCCACGGTTTGGGCGGCCGCACGCCGGGAATGAGATATTATGGGGCCCGCGGCGCCGAAGACCGGCCGCACGGGATGGCGTTTTACGGCACCGAAGCGACTCTGTTCGTGGACCGCATCGGCATGGAGTTGTATCCCGAAACGCACGGCGGTGGACCCGGCCGCGGCGCGCAGGATGTTCCGCCTGCGCCGACCGCCGAGCGCATGCACATCAATGAAGATGAGCCTACGCCGCTGCATACCAAGTATTTCGTGGACTTTGTGCGCAGCCGGAAAGAACCGTTTGCCAACATTGGGGTGGGGGTGCGGGCCACCACTATCGCCTGCATCGGTAACGTGGCTTACTGGACGGGGCGCAAGCTCTCGTGGGACGGCGAAAAGGCCGAGTTCCGCGACGATCCCGAGGCTAACCGCTACCTGTTCCGTCCCTACCGGAAACCCTGGGATCTGGTGAAGTTTGCGTAGAGTCAGCGGCGGAAAACCAACGGATTCAGGCCGCTCGCCGCGAGATCTCCGGGCTTCAATCCCGGCATCCACCGTTCCAGATCGCGACGCCGGTTGAAGTTGTCGGGCTCTGTAACCCTGGCGCCATCGGCGTACCAAATCACGGTCATCGCTTCGCGCGGGCGATCGGTAGCATTGGCGGGTGCACCGTGCAGGGTCCAGCCGTAGTGAAAAGTGGCATCCCCGGCTTTCATCGCGACTCCGGGCGCGATGCTGTAGCCGCGACTTTGAATGTAACCCGCGAACTTTTGCTCCGAGTCGTCGCCGATCGGCATGTCGCCGACGTAACCGTCCAGGTGGGATCGGGATGCAAACCGCATAGTTCCCATTTCGGGAGACACATCCATCAGCGGCATCCACATCGTGACGGTGTTGTCCGTGTTTAACGGCCAATAGTGCTGGTCCTGGTGCCACGGTGTGATTCCGCCGCCCGGCTCCTTGAGCAAAGCCTGATCGTGATAGATGCGGACTCCCTCCACACCGAGCAGATCGGCCGCGATCCTGGCGAATCGGCTCGCCAGGACGAATCGCCGCACTCCTTCGTCCTTGGTCCACAGATTCATACCCTTCAAGAAGGCTTTGCCGTAGGTATCGCGACTCTCCAGGGGGGTGCGTTCGGCGCCGAATTGCTCTCGGGCTGCGAGGATGACGCTCCGGTAAGCCGCTACTTCTTCCGAAGAGGCCACACTAGGCAGGAGGATGTGGCCGTTGCGTTGGAACTCGGCCACCTGTACCGGCGACACATCGTAAACGGCGGAAAGGTCTGGCAGCATCGAGGCACTCATTGGCCCACCTTCTCCGTGGCGATCACTTCCGCCCCCGGCGCAGCTTCAACCGGATAGATCTCGGGCATCACATTGGTGGCGCTGCGATAGGCATCCAGAACGGCGGCGCCGAATGCGTCCGAACATGCGGCGTCCACGAGGGCGACCATGCAACCGCCAAATCCCGCTCCCGCCTGCCGTGCTCCGATCGCGCCTGGCGCCGCCAGCACCGCATTCATCATAGCCACCATCGGCGGCGAGCAGATCTCGTAAAGGTCCCTCGCGCCGGCAAACGACTCCGCGCAAAGCCGGGCCACGGACGGGCGGTCACCCGCCGTGAGCGATCGAGCCATCGACTCCGCCCGCGCGCTTTCGGCGACGATGAATTCGCATCTCTGCGCGACGTGCTCGGGAAGTTCGTGCCGCCTGGCCGCCAGTGATTCCGGCGACGCATGGCGCAGCGCATGCACGCCCAACGCGGCGGCGCCTTGCTCGCACTCAGCCCTTCGCTGCGCGTATTCGCCCCCCGACAGGCGGCGTGGACTCATGGTGTTGCAGACCACCACGCGGATGCCTTCTGCAATCCGCACGGTGCGCGTCGAAAGGTCGAGACAATCGAGCAGCAGCGCGCAGCCCTCGCGCCCCAGGCATGACGAATATTGATCCAAGATTCCGCAGTTCACGCCAACGAACTCATTTTCAGCCTCTTGGCACAGCAAAGCCTTTCGCTCCGGTGTCAAACTCCAGCCGCCAAAGGCTTCGAACACCGTGGCCGACGCGCACTCCAACGCCGCCGAGGAACTCAGCCCGCTCGCCACCGGGACGGTGCTGTGGATCACGGCGTCGCAACCCGTCAGCGCGAACCCGGCGGTCTGCAGGGTGGCGGCGACACCGCGCAAATAATTGCGCCACTTCCCGTCGGACACCGGATTGATCGCGTCAAGCCGGAACTCGTCCGCCCGATCGAGATTCATGGAATGCACGCGCACGATCCCGTGGTCCGTGCGCCGCGCGGCGATCCACGTGTCTCTGCTGATCGGCAGTGTGAGGACGAAGCCCAGGTTATAGTCCGTGTGGCTGCCCATCAAATCCACGCGGCCGGGTGCGCGTGCCCACACTTCGGGCTCACTCGCGAATCTCTCGCGGAAACTGGCCGCGATGGTCTCTACGCGAGCCTGCGAATCCTTCGTCCAGTCAATGTGTTTGGTCGAAAGCATCGAGCATCGCTTCCACATTACGGGGTGGTATATCGGACTGCATCCGGTGCGAAGCCCCCAGCACCAGTCCGGTCCCTTCCGGCGCCAGCATGCGCGCGCAGGCAACGGTCGCGGCGCACACCTCCTCCACCGTGCCTCCCGGCAGCACGCCCTGCGTCGAAATTCCGCCGTAGAAACTCAGCTTCGAACCATATTCTCTTTGTAACCAAGTGTGTTCCAAAACCTCCGGCTGCACCGGGTTCAGCGTGGTCAACCCGATCTCCACCAGATCCGGAAGGATTGCCCGGATGTCTCCGTCGGAATGGAGTATCACGGGAAGCCCCGCGCCCACAAAAACCGCAAAGAGCTTCGCCAGCCGCGGTTTGATCAGCCTTCGCCACAGCCGTGGGGAGAACAGCATGGCGCGCTGCGCACCGTAGTCGTCACCGAAGTACCCGCCGGCGACGCCGGCCGCGACGAATCTCCTGGAGAGAGTGAGCTGAATCTCCGCGATGCGGTCCAGAAGTTCCTCGACCCAATCGGTATGTTCCAGCATATCCATCAGCAGGGCATCGAAACCGCGCAGCGACCAGGCTCGCTCAAAGAGACACATGCCGAGATTCGGCGCGATGAAATATTCAGTGCCGTGGCGGAGAATGGTCCGTTCCGCAGTGCTCAGAATCGCCGGATCGTTCGGATCGGGCCATGGATAGCGATCGAGGTCGAGCGAGTCTCTCAGAGGGGAAAAAGCATGCCAGTAGCCCTCGGTGCGAGTGTCCCATCCCGCCCCCCACCAATCGAACTCAGTCGACCCATCCGCATTCGTGGGGCGATGGTAATCAATGTCCACGCGCAGCAGGTGATTTCCGAGACGCCCCGGCAGTTCCGCTTCGGCGATTCCAAAATGCCCGGCCAGCACTCGGCCCATGGCCGGTGTGTAATTGGATTGTGTAGGGAGCCGGTCAACCGCCTCATGCCGAAGAGCGCGGAGCATGCGTGTCTTCTTGGACAATCTTCCTGGCGGGATCGAGTAGCTCATTGCGGCTTACCAGAAGATGACGTTCAGCACGACGAAAACCAAGGCCACCAGCGCTGCCGCGAAGATAGGCCGGCGATAAAAGGGGACGGCTTCGGCGGATGGAATTAGGGCAAGGCCGTAAACGAGATTGTGCAATTCGGAATCCGGTTTAGCCCGCGTCACCAGGCTGACCAGAATCGTCACGATCACGCACACCAGCCAGGACCAGATGAACCGGTACAGGTTTTCGGCCATCGGTTTGGCGTCCGAAGATAGAGCCAGAATCGCCAGCGCCGCGGGATGGAGTTTCACCAACAGCCACAGTAAGATCGACGATGCCGTTCCGCAGAGCAATCCCCAGAATCCGCCGGCAGGGGTGGCTCGCTTCCACAACATCCCCAGAATCACCGTGCCAAACAGGGGAATAATGAAGAAACCGAACAGCGCCTGGACGTAGTCCATGATGCTGGCGAATTGCATCACCAGATATGCGGCGCCAATGCTCGCTACCAGGCCGATGACGGTGCACCAGCGTCCTATCCGAAGGCATTTGCCGTCACCGGCTGCACGATTGAATACCGGGCGGTAAATGTCGTACGTCCACACGGTGGCGAAGGCGCTGATATTCCCCGCCATCCCGGACATGAAGCCGGCGATGAGCGCGGTTACGCCGATGCCCAGGAAGCCGGGACCGAGATAGCGCGCCATCATCAGCGGCATTACTTCGTTGAAGCTGTGGCCGCCGGTGGCGAGCGCTTCCGTCTCTCCCGTCAGCTTCATAGGAAGCACGGCCAATCCCAGCAAGCCGGGCAAAATCACAATCGCCGGCAGAAACATCTTGAACGCGGCGCCAATCGTGGTGGCGATCTTGGCGGACCGCAAGTCGCGCGCGGCCATAACCCGCTGGACCACCAGGAAGTCCGTAGTCCAGTAGCCGAAAGCGCCAATCAGGCCCAGGCCGAACACCATCCCGGTCCAGTGCACGCCCATAGGGTTGTGCGAGGCGGCGCCCATATTCCGCCACATGTGCGTGTAGTCCTGCAAGGGAGCGCGGCTCGAGATACGAGCCAACATACCGCTCCAGCCGCCCGTCTCGATGAGTCCGAAAATGGGGATGGAAATGGTTCCAACCCAAATGAGAACGAACTGGACTACTTCGTTCACGATGGCCGATAGCAGGCCTCCCAGCGACACATAAACACCGACGGTCAGGGTGGAAACCAGGATGCTGAAATTGATATCCCATCCCAGGATGACCTTCATCACCATGGCCATGGAGAACATGTTGATCCCGCTCATCAGCACCGTCATGACTGCGAAGGACAAAGCGGAAAGCAGCCGCGTTCTTTCGTCGTAGCGGAGCTTCAGATATCCGGGCACGGAGTGCGCTTTGGATACGTAATAGAACGGGATCATGACGATGCCGAGGAACAGCATCGCCGGGACAGCCCCGATCCAATACCAATGCGCGGCCAGCATGCCGTACTGATAAGCCGAGGCCGACCAGCCCAGCAGTTCCAGGGTGCCCAGGTTCGCCGCGACGAAACTGAGGCCGGCGACCCAGGAACCCACGCCCTTGCCCGCAAAGAAAAAATCGTTGCTCGCGTGGACCCGGCGTTTGAGGTAAATGCCGATCCCCAACACCACCGCGAAGTACAGGCAGATGACAACGAGATCGGCCGGCGCCAGAGTCAGCAGCCGCGATGGCTTGCCCACTGGAGCCGCAGTCAAATCGGCAGGAGCGGCAGCGCCGATGGCGAGCACGCGCACCACCCTCATGACGACTTCCCGGCGGCGGGTTTGGGAAGGCTTCAAAAAATCTCCTCTGACATTTTGGAAAACGTTTACCACAGGATGCTAGCACCCGGCGACGACGCCCGGAATGAGCCGGGGAGGCCTGACCATCCAGGCGAAAACGGCGCCTCCGCGCGTCGCCCTGCAGTGATCGACAAGTGGCAGACCCGTCGACTTGTCAGGTTTTGTCGCTATTCTCAACCGCGATTACTACCTTGCCCCGAGCGTGCTTTTCAAGCAAATAGCGGATAGCCTGAGGGACGTCACGCAAGCTATAACGCTTGTCTATGACCGGCCTTACTTTTCCGGCCTTCATGAGCTCGTGCATGACGGTCAGGTCCTCTCTGTTCGGTCTCGCCAGAAACGTGACCAGCTTCTTGCCCACGAACCGCGATAACACCAGCGCTGCGGCCAACCGGGCCAGGAGACCGATCATGCCCCGGCCGGTCAAGTCTCCGACCATGACGCATATCCCTTTAGGATTTAAGACGCGCCTCGAGTCCGACAAAGAATCATTTCCCACGCAATCCAAAATCAGGTCATAACGTTGCCCACGCTTCGTGAAATCCTCCCGGGTGTAATCAATGACGTGGTCTGCCCCGATCGATCGGACCATGTCCACATTCGCCGTCCTGCACACGCCGGTAACCTCTGCGCCGAACGATTTGGCGATCTGCACAGCGAACGTGCCCACCCCTCCCGCCGCGCCATTCACCAGGACGCTCTGTCCCCGCCGAATCTGTCCCTTGTCGCGAAGCCCCTGCAACGCCGTGAGTGCCGCCACCGGTACGGAAGCTGCTTGCTCGAACGTGACATTTTCCGGCTTCATGACCAATATCGACTCGGGGGCACAAACATATTCGGCAAAGGCCCCCTGCCGATGAACCCAGACTTTGGTCCCCGAAGCTTGCGGGTCATCGATACACACTCCGAACACTTTGTCGCCTGGCTTGAACTGCGTTACGTCCCTGCCAACTGCTTCAACCTGGCCAGCCACATCGACGCCTGGTCGGCCGGGCTGCGCGACCGTCGGTTTGTGGAGCCCGAACGCGACGCGAAAGAGGTACGGCACGGCACTCAATGAGGCGAAGTCAAGCGGATTGACGGAAGCCGCGCAAACTTTGATCAAGACTTGATTGTCCGCGCAGGCCGGCTTTTCGATCTCATCGTATCGCAGAACATCCGGCGAACCGTAATTGTAATGAACGATGGCTTTCACGAGTTTTCCCCCCGAATCCGTTCGATGGGGTCTGTACGGAACGGACCTTAGGCGGACACAGGGCCGTCGTCAGTACTGCTCCAGCACAGCGCGATACACCGCGCCATTCCCGGGCAAATTCAACCCGAAGTCCGTCTGGTCGCCGTTCAAGTCGCGGCGGACCTTCCACTGCCCGTCCTGGTAGCTGCCCTCCTCGGCCAGGAAGAAGCGGCCCCCGTCGCCGGGCTTCCGCTGCCCCGGCGCCGGCAACCCACGCTTCGCACGGAAACTGACGCGCGCATGGAAGCCTGCCAGGACGAACTCCGCCGGTCCCACCTCCGCGATCAATACGCGCCCGTGAGCCGCCTGCGGATCGCCCGCGCCAAAGCCCCAGTTCGGCCGTCCGAATTGCACCAGCACGTCGTATTGCTCCAGGTGCAGCAACTCGAAGTCCTTGCGGTAGTCCTCGACCACGGAATGGAGCTTGCCAGCCGCTTGCCACTGGCTCAACTCGGCGGTCATCGGCGCCAACAGTTTGTAGCTCTCCGCCAGGCCGGTGAGCACGGCCGGAGCCGTGTCGGTCCATCCCGTCGCGTCCAGTCCGAAAGGTGAAAATCCGATTGTCCCAAACTCGCCCACTGCCTCGAACAGGCGTTGCGCCGACGGGCCATCGTAGCTCGTCTCCGGGATGAACATGGCGTTGTCCGTACGCCGGTAAGCGGTCATGGCCTCGCGGTAGTGCTGCCGGCTCGAAAGGTAGATGTCCGGACCGATGATGTCGAGCGCCGGGGCCATCGCCTTCCAGACGTCGAGCATGGCCGGCTCCGGCCCGCCGCTTGGGTAGTCCTCGCCCGGCCGCTGAAAGTTGCCGCCCTCGGCGAGCCAGCAGTTCACATACATCGGCAGCGGATACATCTTTTTGCCCGCCGCGGCCACTTCGCCCACGTACGTAGAGAAGCCCCAAGCAGCGAACACTTCTTCGGCGTCGGCGCCGAACACCTGCCGCCACGTTCCGGGCTTCTTCCCGAGCGCCGTTACGAGTTTCTCCGGTACCGCACCCTCGAACAGCTTGGTCGCTTCCGCGGAATAATCCCGCGGGGTGCCGAACGAGCCAGTTTCGTTCTCCACTTGCAACATGATCACGGTGTGCCGGTCGCCGTCCATCTGCTTCAAATGCTCCAGGAGGGCAGCGAACGCCTTGCTGTCGGCTTCCAGCGTCGAGTGGAAGTAGGGCGAGATCACGCCGGTCCAGTTGCCCGCGGCGTCGATCATGGTGGGGAAGTGCGTCCGGTCCTGCTTCACCCACAGCGGCACATAGTTCGACGCTCCGTTCTTCCAACTGCCGAACCACAGCAGCACCAGGCGCAAATTGTGTTCGCGAGCCCATGTCACAATCTGGTCCACCTCGCCGAACTGATACTGGCCCGGGCGGGCCTCGATGTTCTCCCAATAGACCGGGATTTCCTCCGTGTTGGCGTGGAGCATCTCGATGGTCTTCCACACGTCGGGCAGCGCCGCCGCCCATCCGCTCGAATTGTTCACCTGTCCCCCGAGCATGAGGAACGGCTTGCCATCGACCAGAAACTGCCAGCCATGCGCGGTCTTCTGCAGCTGCGGCATGTCCGCCGCGGCCATGACCGAGCATGCGATGAGGACAAGAGAAAAAAGGAACCGGCCTCTAGAACTTCGCATACAGAATTTCCGTTTCGGCCTCCCTACCGCACACAATTGTACTCCGAGTCGCCGCCAAGCGGACCTGTTTATCTGGTGCCGCGTCCAGCCGAGATGAGGTTCCGAACTCCTGTTGTCATTCTGGATGAGGAAATTGACGTGAGCACGCTTCACGTCCGGGACCACTCCCTCACGGTCGTGGCTCGGTATCGGCACACTGCGGCTCCAGGCCAATTTTGTTACACCAGTTCGCGCTCGGCCGGATGCACCGTAATCTCGATCGACTGCGGTTTCAGACCTTGCACCTCCGCGTCGAGCCGGATGACGCCTGCGCTCTCGCGGGCTTTCACCCAGATTGCGCCAGCGCCGCCGCTTAACGCGAACGGGTTAGACCCGACGATCTCCCCCGGCCCGGTGATTTTCAATTGCACCGCTCCCGACGACATCGGCCGGCTGTTGCCATGCTCATCCGTCAGGCGCAGGACGACACGGGTGGCATCGCGGCCGTCGCCCACCAGTTCGCGATCGTCCGGCTCCACGCTCAAGGCGGCATCCACACCTCTGCCGGACATGGTTACCGTCTTCACCAGCTTGCCGCCGAGGTAACCCTCGATTCTAAGGTCGCCCCACTCCGGCTCATCGCTAATTTGCACCAGGAACGGTGGGTACTTGAGATGGCCGTAGGTGGCGCGATCGGGGTCGGCCTCCCTCTGGAGCCGCCCGTTCACGAAGATCTTCAGATGGTCGCAGTTGGAACAGATGGGCACTACGCCGAGTCCGCCCGCGGTGGAGCGGTCGCCCTGCGACCAGAAGAATCCGGGCTCCAGAACAATCTCGTCGCTCGGATCGCATTGCGATTTGTAGAAACCGGCTGCCGCTTTGGGTAGGCGGAAAATATCGCTCACTCCGTGGTAACAGATTCGGTCGCCGGAGCCGAAATTGCCGTGGGTATTGTAGTCGAAGGCGCACCAGGCGATGCCTCCGGCATAACGGTCGTCGGAGGCGAGTTGGTTGTGCACGCGCGCATGCCGAAGGACGTGTTCCGCCACGCGCTCCACCTGGTCGAAGCGCTTGGTGGAGAACATGTGCCCGTTGAACTCCGTGTTGAGGTACAGGGGATGATTGGGCGGCCGTAGAGGGAAGCCGAAGTCGTTCATGGTGAAAACGTCTTCGAGCAGCTCGGAATTGTAGAGGTAGCGAATGCCGCCGGTCTGCCTGGTGTCGTCGAGCGAGTGGGCCGACTGGTTGGTGCGGGTATAGAAATCGTGATTGTCCTGCGATTCGTTGATGCGCACGCCCCATAGAACGATGGACGGGTGGTTCCAGTCGCGCTGGATCATCTCGCCCACGTTGCGGACCGCGAGATCCTGCCAGCTCTTATCGCCGATGTGCTGCCAACCGGGGATCTCTTCGAGCACCAGGAGTCCGATCTCGTCGCACCGGTCGAGAAACGCCGGCGACTGCGGATAGTGGGAGGTCCTGACAATGTTGGTTTTGAGCTCGCGCCGGAGGACGTCGGCATCGCGGCGCTGGACGCGCGCGGGCATGGCCCCTCCCACGAACGGAAATGTCTGGTGGCGATCGAGGCCGCGCAGTTTCACATGCTTACCGTTCAGCATGAACCCGGCGGGCGTGAATCTGGCATCGCGGAAGCCGATGCTGGTGGTGTATTCGTCATGCGAGGCGTCCGGGTTGGACAGAGTTACCAGAACCTGGTACAGCTTGGGCTGCGCGAGGTCCCAGAGTTGGACGTCGCCGGCGCGATCGATGGCGACCTGATGGTATGGGGCGCCGGAGTTCTCCACCGGCGCTTGCCCGGTTGCGAGAACGCGGTTGCCGCCGCGCAGTTCGACGGCCAGTTTCGCCCCGGCCGCCACCGGTCCGTCGAGCCAGCAGCGGACTTCCAGACCGCGCTCCGGTTCCATCACGCGAACAGGCCGGGCAAACACGTTGGCCAGAAATGTCTTCGGCACGACGCGCAGGCGGACATCGCGATAGATTCCGCCGAACGTGAGGTAATCGATGCGGCCCCCGAACGGCGGTATGTCGGCGCGTTCGGTGGAGTCCAACTTCACGGCCAGGAGGTTGTCGGCATCCGGATGCAAGTGATCGGTGAGTTCCACCGAGAACGGCGTATAGCCACCCTTGTATTCCTGGAAAGCATGCCCATTGATGGCAACCGTAGAGGCCGTCATGGCGCCGTCGAAATCCGCGAATACACGGTAGCCGCGCCACGCCGCGGGAGCGCGGAAGTGCCTGCGGTACACGGATACGATCTCGTAGGCGCGATCGTCGAAACTGTGCCACGGTAGGCGGACGTTGGCGTGGGGCAGCGTGATACGGTCGGCCCGGGAATCGTCGAAGGCCGGTTCCAGGGCGTTGTCTGCAGCTTGCGGGAGGAAGCGCCAGCCGCGGTTCAATTCATAGCTTCGACGTACCGGGGAAGCTGTCGTGACGTGGGCAGTCTGGGAGCTGGTCTGGGCTCCCGCCTGAGTAATCGCCGCCGCGGCTCCGACGAGGAACGCGCGCCGATCGAAATTAGTGATCCCCATAAGCAGTTGCAATATAGCAGGGATTTCGCGCGCTTACCAGCCCGCCCGGTAATCTTACTGTTCCACGATGGCCACTCCCCAGGGATCGAGCGAAAGTTCCCCGCCCTTGGTCACCGCGATGCCCGAGAGCAACTCCACCCCAGCAAGGTAAGGGTAAGGCACGTGTTGCGAGCCGGCGGAAAAATTGAAGAAATAATGGATCGTGTGGCCGCTGCGATTGACGCCGCTTTTTGCGCGGATAGCGGCCGGGAACTTGCTCTCGGGGCCGTTGATTTGCGCCTGATCGAGGACGCGCTCCAGCAGCTTCCGCTGCAACTCATCGCTCAAGACGGTTCCCTCGTAGGTGACCATGCCCTTGCCAAAGTGGTTCTCGGTGATGGCGGGGTACTTGCCGAAAAACGGATGGTCATAGTACGCCAGCGGCGTAGCGGTATCGAGCAGGAGCATTTCCGCCCAGTCGCTGACCTGGTTCCCGGCGTTGGCCTGGAACGGGTCGCCTTTGAGGGCGAGGGGTTTTGCCAGGTTGGAAAACTCCTGGTAATGAAAGCCGGCGGCTTCGCGCAGTGGCCCCGGAGCCATCGCCGCGCGGACGGTGGAGTACTCGTCGCAGAAGCCGCTCTTCAGCGTGAGCACCAAATGCCCGCCGCCGCGAACGTAATCGGCCAGGCGACGGAGAAGAGCGTCGCTGGCGATATAAAGCGGCGGGACCACTACCACTTTATATGCGCTCAGATCCTCGGTTTCGGGGAAAACAAAATCCACTCCGACATTCAGACGGTAAAGCGCACGGTATAGCCGGCGCAGTTCCAGATCGTAACCGCCCACGCTACTCCAGGGCATGTCGCCGGCCGGATGCGACAGCAGGAACGGCATGTACTCAGTTCCGCGGCGCGAGTCGTTGCTGTAGAGCAGGGCCACCGGTTGCGAGGTCTTCAGATCGACGATGTGGGAACCGATCCGCTGCAGTTCATGCGCGGTTCGCGCTACTTCGTTATAGGCCCGCCCCGGTTCCAGATCGTGCGACAGCACTCCCTTCCAATAGGTTTCCTGGCCATAGTGGAGCGAGTGCCAATGCCAGTACTCGACCATGTTGGCGCCGGTGGATGCCATGAGGTAGACATCCTGGCGCAACTGTCCATCGTAAGGTGGAAATTGCGAGCGTGAGTCCCAACCAATGGTCTGGGCATTGATTTCGGTAACCAGATAATTGGTGCGCTTGAGGGAGCGGGCAAAGTCGCCGCCATAACTGGAGCCCTCACCGTCGTATCCGTCCTGGGTTGGATGGTAGGGATTGATGCCTACGACATCCAGATTCTTGGAAATCGCGTGCTCATTGACACTGGAACGAGTGGCGCCACCGAAATCCTGCATGATGAACTGATCCGGACGCGCATATTCCCGGAGGAGCGAGCCCTGCCACGCCAGAAAGTTGGTTGTCAGAGAGTCCTGGTAGCGATCCCATTCCAGCTTCCAGCCTGGATTCAGGATGCCGTCGCGTGGAGGAACCTCAGACCAGTCGTGCAGGCTCTGCCCCCAGTAAACCAGCCCCCAAACCTTGTTGAGACGGTCGACAGTGGAGAATTTCTCTTGCAGGTAACGAACGAAACCGGCCTGCACATTGGCGCCCGCGGTGCCGTTCGAGGAGGTCTCATTGTCGATCTGGTAGCCGATGACGGCGGGATTATCGCGATAATGCTCGCCGATCTTGCGAATCACGCGCTCGCTGTATTTCAGAAAGTCGGGGTTGGTAACGTCCATGTTTTGCCGCAGCCCGTAGGTGGCCTTCTGGCCGTCTATCCGGGTCACCAGGATTTCCGGGTGCTTCTTGAACATCCACGGCGGAATCGAGTAGGTAGGCGTGCCCATGATGACGCGGATATGCGCCCGCGCCAGGCGTTCGACAATCCGATCCATCCAGGCAAACTCGAAGTGGCCGTCCTCGGGCTCCCAGAGACTCCAGGTCGACTCCCCCACGCGGACTACGTTGATGCCGGCCTGCTCCATTAGCTGGACATCTTTATCGAGGCGGTCGGCCGGCATATACTCTTCATAAAATGCCGCTCCGTAGAGGAAGGAGTCCATCTTGTCGGGAGCAAAAGGCATCTGCTTTTGCGGCTGTGCAAGAGTGCCCCAAACGCACAGCAAAATGCCGGCCGGCGCCGATAGCGAGAGCAGGCCGCGAAATCGAGGGCTCTTCATACGACGCTTATGCTAGCAGAGCGCTCGGCGCAGAGGCGTTTCATGCATTCGTTTCGCCCTTCGCAGTTGCGAAACGACAACCGCGCGGCCGGCGAAGCGGTTTGCCATTTGCGGCGCGGGGCGAAGTCCCCAATGAGCTGCACATTCGAAAGCGCGTCGCTGGTCCGCAAGGACGGACGGGAGCCGATTTCACCCTCCCGCCAAGTTTATTGGCGCCAGATCGCTCAAACCCGTCAACAGATCGGAACTTCTTTCGACATTCTACGTCTGGTTTTTCATGAAAACCATTTTCCTGTCCCTGTTTCTTTGCGTTGCCCTCCCCTTCGTTGCCGCCGCCGCCGATGTCAGCGGGAAATGGAGTGGCTCGGTCACCCCCGAAAATGGCGATGGTGGATCCGCCTACGTGATTCTGAAGCAAAGCGGCAACACCCTCACGGGCTCCGGCGGATCCGACGCCAACGATCAGTGGCCCGGGCTCGAGGGCACCATCGACGGCAACAAGGTCTCGTTCCAGGTTAAATCGACCGCTGACGGCACGGTCTATAAGTGTACCCTGGTGCTGGACGGCGATCGCCTCAAGGGTGAGGTTGCCTTTACGACCAGCGACGGCCAGTCCGGCAAAGGCACCCTTGAGCTCGCGCGCGTGACTCAGTAAGTCTCGCGAGACCCAATTAGGCGTTGATCGGCGTACATCGGCGGCCAAAACGATAATATTGGGAGGCGACGGGAACGGGTCACTTATGTTGACCGGCCCCTGCCATTCGGAAAATCGCCCGAGAAAGCTCCTGCGGCAGACCCCGTCAGGCGTTCCTGGCGCGAAATCCCTCCTCATCGGTCAAACGTCGTAGCATGTCCTATTCGGAATCGAATGCGTTCCAAGAATTCGTTCTTGAATCTCAGCGCCCCGGCGGCGATAAGAGATTCTGCCGCCTCAAGACGGTAAGTGAACAGCATTGGGGTTAACAATGCTTTTTGCCGAGGTGGCGATCCGGAGAACAAGCGGAACCTTTATTGAATTTCCAGCTCCTTCAGAGCCCGGAGGGCCACAGGGTTCCCCGGTTTACGAACCAACAGATCCCGCATCACGTCGCGCGCCTTGTCGGGCTTTCCCATGCGAATCCACGTTCGCGAGAGATTCAAATAAAGAATTTCCTCGTCCGGCGCGACTTCGATTCCGTATTGAAAGGCAGCGATAGCGTCGTTGAGCTTGCCGGTGTTGATATAGAGCACCGCCAGGTTATTGATGGCGGAAGCGTCGTCGCGGCGTAGCGCAATCGCCTTCTCGAAAAGAGCGCGCGCATCATCGGTCTGGCCCGCCTTGGCGAGCAACAGGCCCAGCTTGTTGGCGGCATCTCCGCTCTGGGGATCGGCGGCAAGAGCGCGGCGGTAGAGCCGTTCGGCTTCGGCGGCGTTTTTCAGCTCGTCCTGCATGGCGCCGGCGTTTACTAGTGCGTAAGACAGGTCGGGGTCCACCGCCAGCGCCCGTTCGTAGAGCCGCAGGGCCTCGCGCGGATTGCCGGACGCGGACTCGACACCCCCGAGGTCGTTCCACGCCTCGGCCAGATCGGGGTCCAGCTTCGCGGCGCTTTCCAACGCCTCCCGCGCCGGCGCCAGCCGGTTGGCTTGCAAGTGGATTCGGCCGATGGCCAGCAGCGTCCGGGCGCTGTTCGGAGAGCGGAGGCGAGCTTCCTCGAGATAAGGGAGCGCTTGCTCGCCATAGCCCGCCATCAGCATGGCGCCTCCGATCTTAAAATAGTCGCGGGTGGGCTTGCCGAGAAAGACGCCGTCGAACGGCAGCGCGCGCGCATCCGGGACGGACGCCTCCACCGTGCGCCAATCGTCCTGAACGGCGGATGCTGCCGGCGTGTCTTCGTAGATTCGGCGAACGCGGCCCGCCGTATCGATGAGCATCCAAAACGGGGTTGCAAGGTCCGCCCGGTAATCGAACAGGTAACGGCGGAAAATGGCGTAGGCCGCAACGATCTCCGCCGGAGTGCTCCGCAGGTCTACCGCTTGCACCGGGACCGGGAATGCCGGCAGCAACTCGCCCGCGTGCAGCACCAGCAGCGCCGGACCGCGCCGCTTTTCCGGCAGCGGGACCGGCTCGCGCAGCCAGGTGGTGAACAGGCGCGACCGGTTGTCCGCACGGATAGGCACATCGGCAGGCAACTCGACCGGTGGCCGGAGACGCTCAGAGCGGAATTCCGCCAGCCCTTCTGTCACTTCATAAAGGTATCCGGCGTCGAGCGGCGGAAGTTCCTGCACCAGGCCCGAGGGCCAGGCGATCCGCACCTTTTCGGCGCGCTTCCTCTCGCCCAAACCGAAATGCAGGCGCTTGGTGTGCTGCGACAGGTACGCGGATCCGGCCACGATCCACTTTACTTGCCCGTCCACTTCCACCCTGGCGCCTACAGCATCGTGGTTCGACTTGGTTCCACGCAGTCGAACCACGATGCGTTCGCGGGCCTGGCCGCAAGAGTTCCGGAAGACACGCAACTGCGGGCCCATGCGGCTTTTTACCGCCAGATCCAGGCAGCCGTCGCCATCCAGATCGAACAACGCGAATGCGCGGCTGTCTTCCGCCAGATCGATGCCGCTGATTCCGGAAAAGTCGTAGAAGCGCTTCCCGCGGCGCGCGTAAAACACATTCGGCTCCGGGCCCGCCCAACTATAGTCGCCGCGGACGAGCTGGTTGATGGCGTTCCAGCCGTTTTCATATGCCATGGAGCGCGTCGCTTTTACCGGCGACTTGGACACCACCTGGCGATAGAAGTAGCTCATCAGGTCGGTGCGGCTGTTGTTGGTGAGCATGCCGCAAGCGATATAGATCTCGGGCGTGCCGTCGTTATCGAAATCGCAACCGTCGCACGACCACGACCAGTGGCCCATTTCGATTCCCTCGGTATCGCCGGTGTAGACGAATGTCCCGTCGCCTTCGTTATGAAATAGCGAATTGCCCTTGACGTGACGCTTGTAGACTTCGCGGAGGGCAGGGTCCTGCTTCGGCGGGCCGAATGCGGGATCGCTGGTGATCCTTTGGCCAGTGGCGCTCCACATGTTGGAGACCAGAAGGTCGGGCCGGCCGTCGCCGTCGTAATCGAGCCAGGCGGCGCTCATGCCGGGGCCGACATCGTCCACTCCAGCCTGCTTGGCGACATCGCGGAAATGCCCGTTGGTGTTGCGATACAGGTTCTTCCTGCCGAAGTCGTTGGCTACATAGAGGTCGGGCCAGCCATCGCCGTTGTAGTCGCACCAGGCGCCGGCGAAGCTGAAGCGGTTATTGTTGTCGTCCATTCCGGTGGCCGCGGTGACGTCTGCGAAATAGGGCGGGTCGCGGTCCAGGCAATTGCGGAAGAGAAAGTTCGGCGGTCCGTTGCGCGCGTCGTGATAGGGCGTCGGATACTTATACTGGGCCTCGCTCTGAAAGTAGATGTAGGTGCACAGATACAGATCGAGGCGGCCATCGCGATCGTAATCCGCGGCGGATACGCTGGTAAATGTCCCTTGCGGCCGCGTCTGAAAGCGGAACGCGTCCTCCATCCTGGCGAATTTCCCCTTGCCCTCGTTGAGAAAGAGCGTGGGCTGAGAGGGGCGAACGAGCACCAGGTCCTGATGGCCGGAGTTTCGCAGGTCGACGAAGAGCGCGCTGGTGGTGTTGTCGAGAATGTCGAGTCCAAAATCGCGGGAGACGTCGTGGAAATGGCCGTTGCCGTCGTTCTTGTACAAGCGATTCGGCAGGCCGCCGGGCTGGCAAACGTAGATTTCGTCGAGGCCGTCGTTGTCTATGTCGCCCACGGCGATTCCATTCTCGCCATAGACGTCGATGCCGCAGGCCGAGTCGAGGCGCGCGCGCCAGTATGGGACGCCCTTGGCGAGTTGCTCCTGAAATGAATCGACTCCGGCAAACGCCGCTCCGGTAACATCGCGGAACCACGGCCGCGCGCCGCTGGTGACGGTTTCTTCCACCGGTAGCAGGTGGGTGACGGCGCCGTCGCTCCAGGTGAGTTTCCAGATGCCGACGCGATGCTCCAACCGTCCCGCGTTGACGCTACGGACGTCGTATCGGACCAGGCCGCCAGGCAAAGAATAGAAGACGCCCCGGCGCACGGTCCCCAGAGAAGTGCGCCATTTTTTCCAGCCGTCTGCGGGGGCACCAGAGCCATCGAAAACCGCCACGGCAACATCGAAGGCGATTTTCCGGTATGCTGTTGGCGCCGGGGACGCGCCGGTGCATGCGGCCGCGAATGGCAGATCGCCGGAGGATAAGGCGGACGCCAGACGCCGTTCCAACTCCATCGCCGGCTTCTCTCCCGGAAATTCGTCAAGCCCCGGTTCGGCAAATGCCAGCACCGATGCATACGGTGGCTCTTGCCTGAACTTGACCGGGAACGGCGAAGCGGCATGCCCACGCGACACGAAGAGCGGGGCGGCACAGACGCCAAGGAAGTCGCGCCGCTTCATGAGAGGGGCCCGCACACTGCCATCGAGCCAAGTCTATCACTGGGCGCGCGGGGCCTCTTCAAGGACGTGAATGCGATTCACTTCGAGGGCGCGCCGATCGGTCTTGGCGCCGCTGGGCCAATCGATTTCGACGCGATCGATGCGCGTGGCCGTGCCCAGTCCGAAGTGCAGCCGCAGATCGCTCTGCGAAAGATAGCTGCCGCCGCTGCGCACCTCGGCGGTCTGCGTCATCCCGCCGGCAGTCACACGAACCCGCGCGCCGATGGCCGAGCGGTTGGATGCCGTGCCGGTGAGCTTCAACAACACCCAGTTGCCAGGAGGCCGCGAGGCGAGGTGCAGCAGGGAGGGCGCTTCGCCCTGATTATTGGTGAGAATTTCGAGCGCCCCATCGTTGTCGATGTCGCCCACGGCGAGACCGCGCGCCGAGTGCGCCGCGGCGATCCCGGGCCCGGCCTGCGTCGAAATATCCGCGAACCGGCCGTCATGCAGGTTGCGATAGAGAACGGCGCGCTGGCGGAAGCGCAGGTCCGTGCCCTTTCGATCGATTTCGGGAAACACGTGGCCGCTGACCAGAACCAGGTCGCTCCAGCCATCGTTATCGAAATCGAAGAACTGGCATCCCCAACTCACGTAGCGGGTATTGGCGCCCAACCCGGCAGAGATGGTGCGCTCCTGGAACTGGCCATCGCCTTCGTTGGAGTATAGGGTCTCGCGTTCGTCGGAGAAGTTGGTGCGGAAGATGCTTTGCCGGCCGGTGTGATTGTAGTCGCCGGCGGCCGCGCCCATGCCG
>Ga0182018_10000656_pt1 | contig 43484 bp, 31 predicted proteins | sample 812P2MmetaG_FD_120490 | JGI IMG/M metagenome (GOLD analysis project Ga0182018, IMG submission 120490) | Permafrost microbial communities from Stordalen Mire, Sweden - 812P2M metaG | ecosystem: Environmental > Terrestrial > Soil > Wetlands > Permafrost | place: Sweden: Stordalen | collected... | reverse complement strand
CGATCCTTTTCTGTCAACCTCAGCACCGGCAGCTTGCGTCCTCGTCCCATGGCTTCGCTCCTGCCATGGTAGACGGGCAGCCTCCATTATTAGTTCACTTAATTAATGACTCGGTACACTAGCTAGCTGTCTCGGGGTGGTGGTCGTGGCCTGATAGTTGTTTGCGGAGGCGAGCGTTTTCCTTTTCGAGGGCGTCGAGACGTTGGCGCGTCGGTTCCAGCATTTCTGTTATTTCTTCCTGGGTGTAGCGCGGTGTGATGTGCTGTTGGCAATTCCAGTCAAACGCTTCCACGTGGATGAGGAACGCTCGTTCCGCGGGCGATTTCTCCTCGGCAACGCGCAGGCGATCGAGCCATTGTTTTGCTGAAGGCCCGTCTTCGAGGATTTCAGCGTGGCCGAGAATTTTGAGGCGGGTTTGCGCCGGATAATCCATCAGGAAGAGTGCGACGCGGTCGTCGTGGAGCAGGTTGCCGGTGCTGATGTACTGCATGTTACCGCGCAGATCGGCGAAGCCCAGGGTTCGATCATCGGGGATACGGAGGAAGCCTTTCGGACCGCCGCGGAACTGGATGTATGGCCAGCCGGATTCGCTGACGGAGGCCATATAGAAGCTGTCGCGCTGGAGAATGAAGGCTTGCTCCTGCGGTCCGAGGCGGTTGCCGGGGACGCCGGAGGTCTCGACGCGTTCATATTGACGCCGGCTGCCATGACGGAACTGCTGCTCTTTGACGAGCGGGGTAAAGGCGAGTTCAGCGAAGCGGCGGCCCATATGTCCTGATTATCCCCCGGTGGGTGCACTGGATGACCGAGCGGCCATTCGGATTCCATAACAGAGCAAGCAGCGATGGGGCTGGGTGGTGAAGGCGCGATCAGCGAGCGGTGAGGAGGTGGGCCTCGAGGCGGTCGAGGAAGGCTTCCTGGCCTCGGAAGATTTTTTCTCGAGCGGTGGGGAGGTCGAACCAAGCGCCGCGGTCGGCTTCGGGGATTTCGATTTGGCGGCCGGAGCGTGGGGGCCATTCGACGAGGCAGGTATTGGAGACGAGGGTGGCGGGATCGAAGTCGCCTTCGACGGCCCAGGCGGTGACTTCTTTGCCGGCGGGCTGCGTGATGACGCCGAGGGGTTGGAAGTCGGCGGGGGGACGGTCGATGGCGAGGGAGGAGCCGGTTTCTTCCTGAAATTCGCGGCGGGCGGCTTCGAGGGGGTGTTCGCCGTCGTGGTACTCGCCTTTGGGGATGGACCAGGCGTCTTTTTTGGACCAGAAGGGGCCGCCGGGATGGATGAGGAAGACTTCGGGGCCGGTGGGAGAGCGGCGGTAGAGGAGGAGGCCGGCGGAGGTTTTGGTCATGGGGGCTTTGTATCCATTATCGGGGTTCGGGCGGTGGATTCCGCGATGTTGAGCGGCGCTTGTGGTGAAATGGCGTCGGAGGAAATATGAGGGCTTTGACTTCACTAAAAGTGGCGGCTGGGGTGGTTTTGATCGGGGTTGTGGTGGGGCCGGCGGGGTTTGCGAAGGACAAGACGGCGAATCAGGAGCCGGTGGCGTGGGGGATGCAGTCGGGGAATGAGGGCTGCGTGATTTTCGGCGAGACGGTGACGGAGACGACGGAAAACAATGGTCCCAATGGATTCACGACGCGTTCGGTGAAGGAGATGGAAGTCATCGAAGCGCAGCATGCGACGCTGCCGAAGAAGAAGTACGGCGAGACGAAGGAGGATCTGGACGCGCTGCAGGCTATGTCGATGCAGGGCCACCTGAAGTTTGTGCGGATTCCGAAGAAGTACACGCCGGAGCAGATGGAGAAGGCGCGGGCGATGTGCAGGAACTAGCCGTTCGGGCGGACGCGCTTCGCGCCTGGGTTGCGGGGCGATGCGAAGGCTGAAAGCCGTGCACTTTACGTTTTGGTGGGATTTTGGGCCGGGGTGGGCTGTAAAGGGTACTCGGGGGCTGAAGCCCGAATTTATTGGCTGTTTTATGGCACGGCTAAAGCCGTGCCCCTTCACGTTTCGGTTGCGGAGGGGAGGTTCGGGGCGGGAATGGTTTCCCGAATCGTATTTCGGAGATTCACGTTCCGGTGAGGAAGGGTAAGGAGCCGGGTGGGGTTCGAGGCTCCCACCATTTGCCCGGAACCGCACCATGCAGAAGATGGGCGCCCGTCTGTCCGCTGCTTGAGGGAAGGTCTAGTTGACGGGGCGGCCGAAGCAGAGCACGTATCCGCTGTTGTCGGCGATCTCGAAGGCTCGCAAGCCGTCGTTGGTGTTCGCCAGTTCGCGATGGATGGGGGCTTTGGCGACGAGGAACTCGGTGTAGAGGGCGTCAGGATCGCTCACGTTGATGTAGGCGTCCCACGCAGCCCATTCGTGACGCGAATGGTTCGGCTGAGGATGGACCTCGCGGGTGATGGCCTTGAACATGAGCATCACCTGGTCTCGTCCGACGATGGCCCAGAAGTCCTCGGTGGGATGGTCACCACCGCCCTTGTACAGAACAGTGAAGCCGAGCCTGGACTGGTAGAAGTCCAGGGTCGCGGCCAGGTCGTCGACGATGAAGAAGGGTGTGACGCTGTTTAACACGAGGAGGCCCTCCGGGAGTCGAGTATAAGGGCAGTCCGCCTGGGGGCGTTTGACATGGCCCACAATGGTTACGTTGGTGGGCGCGGGAGGGTTGCCGGGGAGTGGTTCGGGGGCCTATACTCGGACCGTTTGGCCTTGGAACGGGTTTCTGCCTGAACGAACCGATTTTACGCCAGGGCCATCCGGTACAAGCAGGATGAGAAGGACGAGATCAGCAGGATGGTAGTGGAGATTCCCCAATGGCAACAGTAACTCTTGAGCAGGAAATCAACCCCTGGGAAGCCCAGGCGGCACGATTCGATTATGCGGCGCGCAAACTGAACCTGGACGAAGGGCTGTGGCGGGTGCTTCGGTATCCGTCGCGGGAGATCATCGTGCACTTTCCAGTGGCGATGGATGATGGGCGAATTGAGGTGTTCACCGGGTATCGAGTGCAGCACTCGCAGGCGCGGGGTCCGGGTAAGGGCGGGATTCGGTACTCGCCGGATGTGACGCTGGACGAGGTGCGGGCGCTGGCGAGCTGGATGACGTGGAAGTGCGCGGTGGTGAATATTCCGTTTGGCGGCGCGAAGGGCGGAGTGATCTGCGATCCGAAGAACATGTCGCAGGGCGAGCTGGAGCGGATGACGCGGCGGTACACGGCGGAAATTATCGAATTTCTGGGGCCGGAGAAGGATGTGCCGGCGCCGGATGTAAACACGAACGAGCAGACCATGGCGTGGATCATGGACACCTACTCGATGCACATGCGGCAGACGGTGACGGCGGTGGTGACGGGCAAGCCGCTGACGATCGGCGGATCGCGCGGTCGCAAGGAGGCGACGGGGCGCGGCATCATGGTGGTGTGCGAGGAAGCGCTGAAGTATCTGAACATTCCGCGCGACGGGTGCAGGGTCATTATTCAGGGATTCGGGAATGTGGGGTCGAACGCGGCGCGGCTGATGCAGCAGCGCGGCTATAAGGTGATCGGGATTGGGGAATACGATGGCGGGCTGTTCAATCCCAACGGCATCGATATAGAGGGGCTTGTGCAGCATCAGCTGCGGAATGGGACGGTGCTGGGCTTCCGGGGCGCGGAGGGAATCCCTACGGCAGACCTGCTGACGACGGATTGCGAGATTCTGATTCCGGCGGCGACGGAGAACGTGATCACGAGCCGGAATGCGGAGCGGATCAAGGCGCGGATTGTGTGCGAGGGCGCGAACGGGCCGACGACCGCGGTGGCCGACGAGATCCTGGCGGACAAGAAGGTGTTCATCATTCCGGATATCCTGGCGAATGCGGGCGGAGTGACGGCGTCGTACTTCGAGTGGGTGCAGGATCGGTCGGGCTACTTCTGGAAAGAGAAGGAAGTGAACGAGCGGCTGGAGAGCATTCTGGCGGAGAGCTTTGACGATGTGACGCGGTATGCCGAAGCGCACGATGTGAACAACCGGATTGCGGCGTACATGCTGGCGATCGATCGGGTGGCGTTCACGATTAAGCAGCGGGGAATCTATGCGTAGTCGGAGTGCGAGCTCTCTATTTTCGACTCCTCCACCAGATGTACAGAGCACAGAGTATTATGCCTACGACCCACGCGGCAATCGTGGCTAGCGGGCCGCTCGCCGGGTCAGTGCGATCATTCCGTTCCGGGTTTTCAGGGTCGAATCTCAGCGAAAAGTTACTGCCTTCCTGCCATTCACGGGAAGAGGTGAACTCCCCGCTGTATTGATGCCCGTCGACCATATGGCTAAAAACGACGAGATACCTACCTGAAAACAGGTCGCTGAGTTGGCGAAAAACAAGAAATCTTCCCGGCGTCTCCTGCCAGCCACAGCTAAATACCGTTGCAGTTGTCTCGGACCATCTATCCTGCTTCACTCTGTCGTTTCCCTCAGACGTTCACCACAAGCGCCGGATTGATCAAGGTCAGCCAAAGCTTACTTTAGCGCCAGGGAGGGCCTCCCCGTTGCATTTTGTTTGGGCTCAGGGTGACACCAGTTTCTTGTCGCGAATTGGTGTTTGCTTTCCCACTAATGTGGCGACTACGCCGGCGAGGACTAAAGCGGCGCCAGCTAGCTGGAGAGGCGCGAGGCGCTCGCCTGCCAGGGTTGCTCCGAGAATCAAGGCGAAAACCGGATTGACATAGGCGTAGCTGGAGACGCGCGTGGGGGAATCGTGCGTGATGATCCAGACGTAGGCGGTGTAGGCGACGATGGAGGCCGCGACGACGAGGTACGCCATGCTGACGAGGACGCGGGTGCTGAGGAGGACGGGCGGGGGCGGGAGGCGGCGGAATTCACCGGCGGCGGCGGAGAGAATGAGGAGCAGGAAGCCGCCGGAGAACATCTGCCATCCGGCATTGGCTTTTTGCGGGCGGGGCAGGGTGAGGCGGCGGGAGAGGAGGGTTCCGGCGGACCAGCAGATTGTGCCTGCTACTGTTACAAGTACGGCGAGCGTGGAAGTGTGGGCTGGTCCGGCTGTGTGCGGCGCGGCGCTTGTGGAGTTCAGGGCGAGGAGGGCGACTCCGGCAAATCCGAGGATGATGCCGCCGAGGGAGAGTGCGGTGGCGCGCTGAGTGCGGAGAAGAAAGACCTCTCCGGCGAAGATCCAGACGGGAATCATGGCGGAGACGACGGCGGCGATGCCGGAGGCGATGCGGATTTCGGCCCAGAAGAGTCCTGCGTAGAGGCAGGTGAACATGATGAGGCCAAGGGTGGAGGCATCGAGGATTTGACGGGGGCTAAGTTGGATGGGGCCGGTGAGGCGGCTCCAGAGAAGGAGGGCTAGGCCGGCGAGGGTGAAGCGGAAGCCTGCGGCGAAAAAAGGAGGGACGACGGCGACGATTTCGCGGATGGCGAGGAAGGATCCGCCCCAGAGGACGTAGATGGCGGCGTAGGCGAGGAGTTTGCGGGCCCGCATAAGACAGGGTACAGCGTGCAGGGTTCAGGGTACAGGCGGGTTCGTCTCCATACGCTGCGACCCAACCGCAGGTCCTTCGACTTACTTCGGCTCTCCGTGCTCGCCTCAGTGCCGCTCGGGATGACATTTGTTTTGTGGCGGGTTTCTTCGAGGTAGAGGGCGATGGCTTCTGCGATCATGCTGCGTGCTTCTTCGTAATCGCGACCTGTGGAAACCACCGCTCCGGGCTGCAATTCGGGCGCATACTGACGGTTCCATCGTCGCCGCGCTCGTAGATGACGAGATAGCTGTCGGTCATAGCCTGATACCTGCCTGCTTCATTATGGCGGCGAGCAAACCCTTCGGAACATCGTGACCGGTCGAGTGAATCGGAATCACTACGATTCTCCCCTTTTGAGCGTGGCGATAAATCCGATGATGGTGGGATTCTTTAGCTTGCGACTTCGACGAATTAGTAGCAGACTTGCGCGGCGGACAAGGGCCATCTAACCCCACTCGCAATGACACGGAGCTCTCTTGTCGTGCGCAACCTCCCGGCTTATACACTCATATCCGGTTATGACACAAGGTCGGATGAATTCACCATTGATGCTTTCACTGGATCGGTGGGAGCACTAGAGAATAAGTAGGTCCGATCATCTGCATAGACCGGCTCCGATTCGCCAGGAAGTGGTTCGACCGGATATCCACAGGGCAGATATCCGATGGAGGCGATTACATCCAGGAGGTTCGATCTGGAAACGCCTTTATGGATTTCGACCAGCAACTTTGGCCGGAACCGGTGCAGTGTGTTAGTCATTCCCTTGAGCACCTGAATCTCCATGCCCTGCACGTCGATCTTAACTCCATCGATATGCGAATCGGGCCCCGAGATTCTTGGCCATAACCAGTCGAATGAAGAGACCATGAAGGTTTCCCTGAAGGCTGTGTTATCGTCAAGAGTGCTGTCCACCATTCCATTTGACGAGTAGAGGCTTTCGGTCGCCAGGTCCTCGCAATGCCCCAGAGCCATCGGAATAACTGTCAACTGCGAAAGATTATTTAGAAACCTAGTTCGAGCAAGGGAGCCCACTGTACTGAGCATGGGTTCAAATGCGTAAACTCGGCCGGCGCGGCCAACCAGCTTAGAGATCGCGATTGCGGTATATCCGCAATTTGCACCAATGTCCAACCATGTTTCATTACTCCCAACGTTGTTCGAAAAATACGCGAGCAGATCGGGTTCCGCTCGCCCCAGAATCGCTCTCGGATAATCGTGCCAGGAAGTTACGATCGCGCTGCCGCGCAGAGGCCCGCCAAGTATCCTGTGGGCCGCGAGCGTACGAGGGACCAGGTATCGAAGTCTTTCTTTAAGAGAACTTGTCAATGATTTTCTTCGCAAGGGCGCATTTTCCACGACTAATTCAATTCAATGCTGACTTGTCCAGGCGCATGCACTTATCTTGATTTATCGGATATAAGAGTGTACTCGCGGGCGAGTACACTCGTTGCTGTCGATAATGTACTCAACCTGGAATCTCGACTCTTCCCGGATTCGTCCGGATTATATCACTCTCAGGGTGACACGCGTCGGCCCCATTCCGGGGTGTCTGCTCGCCAGTTGTCTCAGTTCCCGCCTTCGTGGATTTCCCTGCCCCGAGGTCATAAGTGCTGTCAGGCTGCACAGCAGAACTGGTCTGGATGGTCGCTGCCCTGCCTCCGCGATCCTGAGATACATAGTCGCGACTGCAGCGAGAGCGCGTCGCGTAATCGGTGACTGTGCCATATGGCACCAGCGGGTACCGCCATTTATGGACTCGGGTCTCACAGTTCGTCCAGTATGTTGCGAATTGCTTTGGTACACTCAGGCTTCCCCGAAAGCTTGTGGAGGTTTGTCTTGGCAAATACACAGAGTTTTCAGCCGTTTGTTCCTGCTGGTGAGACGCGGCCGGAGCTAACGTTTCGCGCCATTGTGCTGGGGTGCATTTTTGGGCTGCTGTTTGGCGCGGTGACCGTCTATGTGGGGCTGGAGGCGGGGTTGACGGTGGCGGCGTCGATTCCGATTGCGGTGCTGTCGATCAGCATCCTGCGCGTTCTGGGGCGGGCTTCGATTCTCGAGAACAATATTGTTCAGACGACGGGGAACGCGGGACAGTCGATTGCGGCGGGCGTGATCTTCACGCTGCCTGCGCTGATCTTCCTTGGATTCGATCTCGAATACTTCCGGATTTTTGTGCTGGCGATGCTGGGCGGGTGGATTGGGGTGCTGTTCATGATTCCGCTGCGGCGGCAGCTGATTGTCGAGGAACACGGAAACCTCGCGTATCCGGAAGGCACGGCGTGCGCGGATGTTTTGCTGGCGGGGGAGCGGGGCGGATCGTTTGCTGGACGCGTGTTTCTGGGGCTGGGGCTGGGCGGGCTGTACACGCTGTTCCAGAACAGCAACATTTTTGGACTGTGGCCGGACACGCCGGATTATCAGCCGGACCTGGGGCGGCAGCACATTATGAAGGGCGCGGCGCTGCGCGTGGACGCGGTGCCGGAGTATCTGGGCGTTGGGTACATCATCGGGGCGCGCGTGGCGGGGACGATGTTTGCGGGCGGCGTGTTCTCGTGGCTGGTGCTGATGCCTGCGATTTACTTTTTCGGGTCGCATCTGCCGGGGGCGCTGTATCCGGCGACGAAGCCGGTGGCGCAGATGTCGCCGGGGGAGCTGTGGTCGTCGTACGTGCGGCCGATGGGCGCTGGTGCGGTAGCGGCGTCAGGGCTGATCACGCTGTGCAGGACGATTCCAACGATTGTGGGGGCGTTGAAGGCGGGGCTGGGGAATCTGCAGAAGAGCAAAGAGACGCTGGCCAGCGAGGAGAGGACGGATCGGGACCTGCCCATGTCGGTAGTGGTGGGCGGGAGCGTGGCGCTGGTGGCGCTGATGTGGATTTTTCTGACGTTTCATCCGGTGCCGGGCGCGCAGACGGGGATGCTGGCAAACCTGGCGGCTTCGCTGCTGATTGTGATTTTTGGATTTCTATTTGTAACAGTGTCGTCGCGGATTGTAGGGCTGATCGGGAGCTCGGCGAATCCGATCAGCGGGATGACGATTGCAACGCTGATGGCGACGGCAGCGGTGTTTCTGGTGAAGGGATGGACGGCTCCGGCGTATGGAGCGCTGGCGATCACGGTGGGCGGAGTGGTTTGCATTGCGTCAGCGAATGCGGGGGACACTTCGCAGGATTTGAAGACGGGATTCCTGGTGGGCAGCACGCCGTGGAAGCAGCAGGCGGCGCTGATGATTGGCGTGTGCGTGTCGACGTTTGCCGTTGGCGTGACGCTGAACATGATGAACCGCGGGTTCGAGGAGTTTCATTCGATGTCGCGGGGCTGGGATATCGGCGCGGCGCATGATGGGGTGCAGAACCAGGGGACGTTTAAGCGGAAAGAGATTCACGTGATGCAGCCGGCCGGGAGTTCGGGGAACCAGACGGCGACGACGCTGCCGGGGAGTCAGTACATTTTGCTGAATGCGCTGGGATCGCATGAGCTGGCGGATGGAAAGTATCTCTACAATCCGCAGACGAAGACGATTGAGGTGCAGTGGGTGCAGGGGATTGGGAGCGAGAAGGCGGCGGCTCCGCAGGCGCGATTGATGGCGACGGTGATCAATGGAATTTTGCGGCAGCAATTGCCGTGGGGGCTGGTGCTGCTTGGGGTCTTCCTGGTGATTGCGGTGGAACTGATGGGGATTCGTTCGCTGACGTTCGCAGTGGGATCGTATTTGTCGATTGCGACGACGCTGGCGATTTTTGCGGGGGGCGTGGTGCGGTGGATGGTGGATCGCGCTGTGGCTAAATCGGGCGAGGCTGCTGAAGGTGAGAGCGAGATTAGTCCAGGATCGTTGTACGCAAGCGGGCTGATTGCGGCGGGCGGCATTGTGGGGTTGCTGGGGGTGGGGCTGAAGCTGGTCGAGCCGTTTGGGCAGAATATTCTGCAGCTGCACGTGGGATTTATGGACCACGACTGGGTTGCGGTGGTGATGTTCCTGGTGCTGGCGTATTCGCTGTACTACTTTGCCCGGAAGCCGCTGGGCAGCGGCAAGTAGGGCGGGCTCCCTGGCTGCGTTCCTGTTTTCACAAATCTGTTCCCGAGGATTCACGCGGATGCGAGGGAAATCTGCGCGTTCGAACCTGAGAGACGTTTTATGCTGATCGCGTGAGAGCGAAGCGGAAATTTCGGGGGCTGTTGGAACCGGATGGCACCAGCCTGAAGTGGACGATCATGCGGGTGCCGTTTGATCCGACAAAGGTGTGGCCGCAACGGAAGAAGCTGCGAGTGTGCGGGACGATCAATGGGTTTGCGTTTCGCACGTCGCTGTTCAAGGCGCGGGACGGCAGCTACATTCTGCTGGTCAACAAGAAAATGCAGAAGGAGGGCCGCGTCCGGCAGGGCGGCGTGGCCGAGGTGGTTCTGGAACCGGATATGGAGGAGCGGTCGGTGGCGACTCCGCCGGAGCTGGAGGAGTTGCTGCGGGAGGACCGCAGGCTCAGGAAGTGGTACGACCGGCTCAGCGATTCGTACCGGAAAGCGTTTGCGGACCTGGTGACGAAAGTGAAGAGTCCGGGGGCGAGGATGGCGCGGGCGGAGCAACTGGCCGAGATGATGCTGCTGGCGATGGAGGGGGAGCGGATACCACCGCCGATTCTGGAGGGAGCGTTCTTGCGCCAACCGAAGGCGAGGGAGGGTTGGCGGGCGATGACGCCGGTGCAGCGGCGGGGGCATTTGATGGGCATCTTCTATTACCAGAGTCCGGAGTCGAGGCAGAAGCGCGCGCAGAAGGCGGTCGATGAGGCGTTGCGGGTTGCGGAAAAGAAGGCAGGGCGGGCATAGTTGCGGGACTTGTTCGGCTTTTCCTTAGTTTTTCGGCGGGCTCGGGCTCGGGGTTGTGGCGGAACCGCATGTCGATATAACCCCGCGGTACCTTGCGGATCCGATTAACGATGGTGCCGGAGGTATGGGCGAGGCGATCAATGGCTGCCGAGACATGGGCCTGTGCGTTTTGGAGATCGAAGTGCCGGGAGGTCTGGAGCGATCGATCAACGCGAGGCGGGGCAGAGTTGGGTGAGGGGCGATAGCTGGGGGTATTATGGATGGGAACTGCTTTTATTTGAGTAGTTTGCCTTGATGGACCGGACTCTTCGCCTGGATTTGAATGAGGGATTAGCGGGAGGGAGTTCAGGCGAGGAGGGGAGCGGAAGGGGTACGCCGGTAACGGCGACTGTTTAATACTTAGTTATTACCAGAGAGAGCTAACACTTCGGCAGGTTACCAGATATAGTCCTGACTGTAGGGGGAAGTCTCTACAACTACAGTTCGAACACGTACAACTTTTGTTGAAGGAGTACAACAGTCATGAAAATAGCCGTTAAATCTCTCGTTCTCGGAATGTGTATCGCAGGCGCGACTGCTGCATTTGCAACATCCCATTTGGGCACGGTACCGATGACAAAGAGTCACCAGGTTGTGGTTTCGGCAATGCCGATCCCGAGTTGCAGCCCTGGAACGATTTGTCCAAAGGCATCGGCGATGCCGATCCCGAGCTGCAGCCCAGGCACGATCTGCCCGAAGGCTTCGGCTATGCCGATTCCAAGCTGCAGCCCTGGCACGATCTGCCCGAAGTAAAGGCCTAAATCCGGTCACTACGGTAACCAACCTACCACGGAAGTGGCAGGCTGGGACCGTTTTTTTGAACTGATTTTTCTTGAGTGGCTGATGTGTGTTCGCTATCCTCGAAAGACTGAGAGGGTAGCGATGGCGCATCTTCAGGATCTGCTGATTCGGCTTGAGCCAGTGCTGGTAGTGCTGGCGGCCTTTTCGTTCTTCAGGTCGAAGTCGGCGCAGCGGTTGCCGGCACTGGCAACCTACCTTGTAATCCGCCTTGTTTCTCTGGCCTACCTTGAGGTTGTTTACAACTTCGGTGGGGGAATCAGCGCTACGAATACTCCGCGCTATGAAGCCTATTTCTACGGCTACTGGATTACCTACGTCGCGATTACCATCTCGATCTTCTTTGTCGTGCAGGAAGTCTTCAAGCGCGTGATGGAGCCGGTTCCTGGGCTTCGCCGCCTTGGGCTGATGGCTTTTCGCTGGATCAGCGTAGTTTCGATCGTAGTGGCGGTGGGAGCGGTCGCGCTGCCGAATGCGATGGCGATGAACACCGGCACCGCCAGCAAGATCGGGCCGATCTGCGTACAAATGATGCGATGCGTGAGCGTGATGGAGCTCTGCTTGCTGGCGTTTCTGGCGCTTTCGATTCATTCGCTGGGCCGCTCGTTCCGGAGCCGGCTGTTCGGAATCGGGCTTGGATTCGGTTTGCAGGCGGCTGCCGAGCTGATCTATTCAGCGATCCCGGCGAGCTGCCCGGGACTCGTCTCCTTTTCAAACTTCGCCCAGCAGGCGGTTGCGTCGGTGGTTCTTGTGACATGGGCATCGTACTTCCTGGTTCGCGAACCGGAAGGGGAAGGCAACATGATCGTGCTTCCTCCGAGCTCGATGCTGGCGCGGTGGAATGCGCTGGCGAAGGGGCTGGGGCAGATGCCGGAGCCTGCGATGGCTGGAGCGCCGACTGGTTTCTTCCTGCAGGACATTGAAGGCGTAGTCGATCGGGTGCTGGCCAAGAATCCTGTGGTTGCTCCGCGATAAGCTATTCCCTCCCCCGCTTTTGTTGCGGAGCGAGTTGGCCGAGGACGCGCGGCTGCCGGCAGCAATGGAAACGGCCGGACTCGCGGGAGTCCGGCCTCGTGCTTGCAGATGACGGGGGACTGCGAGTGACGCGGGGTTATTCGGCGGTGATGGCCTCGACGGCGACGAAGCGGCCGGTGCGGCCACGGTCGATGAACTTGACCTTGCCATCGATTTTGGCGAACAGGGTGTCGTCGGAGCCGCGGCCGACGTTGAGGCCGGGCTTAATTTTGGTGCCGCGCTGGCGGACGATGATGGAACCGCCGGTGACGGTTTGGCCGGCGAAGAGCTTGACGCCGAGGCGTTGCGCGTTGGAGTCGCGGCCGTTTTTGGAGCTGCCTAAACCTTTTTTGTGTGCCATTTCCTGATCCTTAAAGTCCGCTCGCGGCGGAGTGATTGGGGTGCGGGTCTAGGCGGTGTAGCTGTTGCCGTCCACCTGAATCTCGCTGATGCGGACCTGGGTGTAGCCCTGGCGGTGACCCTGGAGCTTCTTGTACTGCTTCTTGCGCTTGAAGTGGAAGACGAGGATCTTGTTGTCGCGACCTTCGCGGACGACGGTGCCGAGGACCTTCGCCGATTGCGGCTTGACGAGCGAGCCGGCTTCGCCGGAGAATCCGAGGACGTCGGCAAATTCGACCTTGCCATCGTCGGTTGCAGTGAGGCTTTCGACGTTGACGAGATCGCCGGGGGAGACCCGGTACTGCTTACCACCAGTGCGAATGACCGCGTACATAATTCCTCCGGCGCCCGCGACGTAAGTCCACCGTAGAATGGCGGGCGCGAATCAATTCTGAGCTGGGCTTCTACTTCGGCGGGTTTCGCAAGGAGGAAACAGCCGGAGGGTCCCGGAGACACGCGGGACGGGCAGATGCGCCAAACTCATTTAGTTTATCGGGATTGGCTGGGGTGGTCAACGGTCGAGGGTGGGTGGTGGCGCGATTTCCGCCGCCACAATCTATTCACAACACTACGGGCTATTCACAACACTAGGAGCTGTCTGCTTACAACTCCACGGGGGTCTGCTTACAATAGGGGAGATTCATGGCGACTCCTCCCCCGATCGGCGCCGGAAGCGCGCCCCACTCCCGCATATTCGGCAGAGGGAGACTCATCTTCCTCATCGCATTAATGGCATTGCTTGTTTTGTGCCTGGTCTACACGTGGGCGACGCGGGGGACGATGGCGAACCTTGCTTCTCTGAAGGCGGGAGGCGGAGGGTCGGGCGAATCGCTTGTGGACCTGAGCCCGTGGCAGACCGCGCAGACGCTGGCATCTTTGGCTGTGACGTCGGAAGAAAAGGAATACGCGCGTGAGGCCGAACACCTCGCGGATCACGAGGTGGATCAGGCGTTCGCGGCGGCACTGCGCGCGGCTGAACTGCAAACGCGGCAGCGGGTGCTGACGGGCGAGGCGCTCGCTCTGTCGCAGAGGGTCGCCGAGCTCGAGCAGGAAATCAGGCAGGACCGGTTGCTGGTAGAGCAGCTGAAGGCGAAGTCGGCGGGGCAAGGGGCGGCGGGCGCTGGTGCGGGGAGTGATGCGCTCGAAATGGCCACAGCGCAGCTGGGTCTGGACACGGACGAGCTGACCAACGCGCAGAACGATCTGGATCGAGCAACCGGCAATCAGAGCGTCAGGATACAAAGCGAGCTAACGGCGCATGAAGCTGCGATGCGCAAGTACAACAGCGAGCAACAGGGCGCGAGCCAGTCCGCGATAGTTTCGGTGAAGAGCCATGGAACGCTGGCTGGGCGGCTGGAGTCTTGGTTCGAGCAGCGGACCCGCTATGCGTCCATCGAGGAGGCGCTCGCGGAGGCGCAAAGCGAGGCGCGCACGCTGACGGCGGAGCACCACGCGCTGGAGGCAAAGGTGAGCGCGAGCGCGGCGGCTGCCCGGAATGGCGGGGCCACGCTGAGCGAGATACAGGATCGCAGCACCGGGCGGCAGATTCTCTCGATCGATGACGACCGCATTCAAACGGAACAGCAGCTGGCCACGGTGTACGGCAAGTGGGGCAATCAGGTACAGCTGCAGCACCGCATCGTTCAGCACCTGATTCTGCAATCGCTGGAGCTGATCATCCTCGTTGTGGTGTGCATGATTGCGGGCGATGGGGTGGTGCGCCGTTTGATGGCACACCCTACGCTCGATCGAAAGCAGACGGAGACGCTGCGGACGATTCTTGAGGTGGGCGTGCAGGTGGTTGGGGTTCTGCTGATCGTGTTGGTGGTGTTCGGACTCCCGCACCAGACGGGCACGATGATTGGCATCGCCACAGCTGCGTTGACCATCGCGCTCCAGGATTACATCCTCGCATTCTTAGGCTGGTTCATGCTGGTGGGGAAGAACGGCATACGGGTGGGGGATATGGTCGAGATCAACAGCGTGTGCGGTGAGGTGATCGAAGTGGGCCTGATGAGCACCACGCTGCTGGAGACGAGCTGCCTGGCGGAGAAGGGCGAGCCGACGGGGCGGCGGGTCTCGTTCCTGAACAGCTTTGCGATTCGTGGGCAATACTTCAACTTCTCGAGCGAAGGGCAGTGGCTGTGGGACGAAATCACGGTGAGCGTACCGGCCGGCGAAAACATTTATGCCTTCGCGAAGAGCGTGGAGGCGGCGGCGCGCGAGGAGACGCAGGAAAGCGCTCGGCTGGCGGAACAGGAATGGAAACTGAGCGCGCGGGTGGCAGGGCTGACGCGCCAGGGCGCATCGGCCATCGTCTTGTTGCGTCCTACCGGCGCCGGGATCGACGTTCAGGTGCGTTATGTGACGCGAGCCTCCGGCCGATTCGAGGTGCGCGATCGGCTTTACGGGAAGGTGATCCAGCTGCTCCAGGAAAAGAGCCGGGTGGGCGAGCCGGCGAAGCAGGAGCGCGACCTTCCTGGGGATACGGAATTCAGGCCGGCAAAAATGAATACCTGAATGGCAAGTCGCGTACCGAAACGTCAATCGCGCAGGATGCGGGCGGGATCGGTGCGGGCTGCTCGCCAGGCGGGCAACAGACAGGCTGAGAGTGCAGCGAGCGTCATGACTGCCAGCGCCGATGCGAATACCAGCGGATCGTATGGGCTCACGTTGTAGAGGAGGTTTCCGAGCAGTCTGGTCAGAGCGAGGGCTGCAACGATACCGAAGAGGACGCCTCCTGCTGTGAGCCGCAGGCCGCGCGAGAGGACCAGACGAGCCAGGTTCGCTGCGCCTGCGCCGAGAGCCATGCGCAAGCCAAGCTCGCGGGTGCTCTGCGCTACAGCTGAAGACATCACCGCGTACAGGCCAACGCCAGCGAGCAGAAGCGCCAAGGCTCCCAGGATCGAAACCAGGGTGACGGCCACTAGTTGAGCCGATGTGGAGCGGTTGACCTGCTCCTGGAGCGTGATCATCTCGTAGAGCGCAAGGTTCGGGTCCAGAGCATGCACTTCGCGAACGAGCGCGGCGAGCATGCTGGGCAGCGGCTGACTGGTGCGGATGTACAACGCCGGTCCTCGAGCGAAATCCTGGCGGAGCGGCACGTAGAAAAATGGCGTTGGCGCCTCGCGCATGCTTTCGTATTTCGAATCGGCGGCTACGCCCACGACGCGTGCCCAGCGGCCGTTGACCTGGAGCCGGCGGCCAATGGGATCCTGACCGCCCCAGTAGCGGTTCATCATGGTTCGATTTACGATGGCTACGAGCGGCGCGTTTTCATTGTCATTGCGTGTGAATTCACGGCCAGAGAGAAGACGGATTCCCAGGGTGGCGAAATAAGCCGGGCTGACCTGGTTGTACTCAATCGCAGGTCTTTCGTCAGGTGGAGGGTTGTAGCCGTCGACAGCAATGGGCGTGGAAGAGTATGAACCGTAGCCCAATGGAGTGACCTGTGCGAAAGCGGCGGAGTCGACGCCGGGAAGCACGCTGAGGCGGTCCATCAGATCGTCCTGAAAGATTTTGGCGCGCGGCACGTCGTATCCCGCGGCGACCAGCGACACGCGGGTCGTGACCACGCTGGTGGTGGTGAAGCCCGGGCTTGTGGTTCGAATCTTGTTCAGACTTTCGAGCAACAAGGACGCTCCAACCAGCAAAACGAAACTCAGGCAAACCTGGGAGATGACGAGGATCGAGCGCAGCCACGCTCGTCCGCGTGCGCCAACGACGCCGGGGGATTCGGCTTTTAGGGGCTCGGCAAGATCGAAGTTACGGGCTTGCAGGGCCGGAATCAATCCGACGATCAGCGTCACGATCAGGCAAATACCGGCGCTCCACGACATGACACGCGCGTCCATTTGCCCGGGCAGGTACATCGCGGTTCCGGAGCGGGCGGGCAGGAGGAGCACGAGGGCGTGCCGGCACGCGTACGCCGCGAGAAGACCGCCGGCTGTGCCCAGCGCCGCGAGGATGAGGCCTTCGGTGAGGAGTTGCTTCAACAGGCGGGCGCGGGTGGCTCCAATGGCAAGGCGAACGCTCATTTCGTGACGACGGGCGATGGAGCGGACCAGGAGCAGATTGCCCACGTTGGCGCAGGCGATGAGCAGAACCAAGGCGACGACGGCGACCATGACTTCGAGTGTGGGCAGCAGAGTGCCGGCATTGTTGAATGGCGTCTGCCACAACGGCCACAGGCCGATGTCACGCCCGCGGTTTGAGGTTGGGTAGTTCGCATCGAGGCGCGCCGCGATGGCGGAGATTTCCTGCTGTGCCTGGGAGCGGCTGACGCCTGGCTTGAGGCGCACGTAAGCTTCAACCCATCGTGCATCGCGGTCTTCGAGTTTGTATCCGCCGCTCTCGAAGGTTTCCTCCATGGAGGCCGGGACCCAGAACTGCATCGCCCAGCCGACGAAGGTTCCGTAGAAACCGTCGGGCGCGACGCCGATGACGGTGTGCGGCACATTATTCAGGCGCTGCGTTTTGCCGACGATTTCAGGGTCGCCTTTGAAGCGATTGCGCCACATCTGATAGCTGATGACGACGACAGGATGGGAGTCATTGCCGACATCCTCGCCTGGTTCGAAGCCACGCCCGAGAATGGGTCGAACGCCGATCGCGTCGAAATAGTTGGCGGAGACGATGCTGCCGATCGCGGTTTCCGCGTGGTCGCCGATGCTCAGAGTGCTGCCGGTAATCTTGCTGACGAGGGAGTCCTCGCACAATGTGCAGCTTCTCCGTAAGTCGAGGTAATCCGGCCAGGAAAGTTCCTCTGCTCCGGTTTTGCCCTGCGCCGTGCCCGCAAGGGCAAACAGCCGCTCCTGATGCGTGACCGCGGGATAAGGGCGGAACAAGATCCCCTCGACCCAGCTGAACACCGCGGCATTGGCACCGATGCCGAGAGTGAGGCACAGAACTGCGAGTGCGGAAAAGCCCGGGCTGCGGAGCAGTTGCCGGAAGCCATAGCGCAAATCCTGAACAAAGTCCGCAAGGACTCTCCCGCCGCGAGCGTCGCGGCACTGTTGCTCGATCTGCGCGATTCCGCCTAAAGTGCGTAGTGCGGCGGTGCGCGCCGCTTCCGGCGACATGCCTTTTGCAACGTTCTCCCTGACTTGTTGTTCGAGATGCTCGCGGACCTCTTCCTTTAATTCCTGATCCACCTGATGGGGATGGAAAAAGGAGCGCGAACGCGATGGCAGGGAGTAGAACCATTGTTCGATCTTCATCTTCACGCCTCTTTGAGCTTTACTTTGAGCTTTACAATGCCCGTGATTGCGGCTGAGACGCGGTTCCAGTTGGCGGTCTCGGTTTCGAGCTGTTTCCGCCCCAGCCGCGTGAGCGAATAGAACTTCGCGCGGCGGTTGCTTTCACTCGACTTCCACTGAGCCCGAATCCAGCCGCGATGTTCCAGCTTGTGCAGCGCGGGATAGAGGGAGCCGTCGCTGACGCCGAGCACGTCGCTCGAAATCTGCTTCAGGCGCTGGCCGATGGACCATCCATTCAGGGGTTGCAACGCCAGGATTTTGAGGATCAGCATGTCCAGCGTCCCCTGGACGAGGTCGGAAGGCTTGCTCACGGGCTCTCCTCTCGGTTACCGAGCTAGACTAGATCGTTCTCAGCTCGGTTAGCAAGGGGTCTTCAGAAAAAAGTCTCGCTTTCGGCCGTGGGGGTGGTGGTTCGCGGCTTCAATCCTGGGGAGGCGGACTTTTTTGGGTGTGGAGTTTCCAGAGAAGTTGTCGAAGCAGGCCGAGCCACTGGTGGAGGTCAGGGGACGTGAGCGCGAGATGGCGGACCAGACGGCGGACCTTTTCTTCCATCAGGGCTGCGTTGCGGCGGTGCGGGTAGCCGTTGATGGATAGTGCTTCGAGCAGGAGAGCGATCAGGCGTTCTCGCTCGCCGGCGGTGGCGAGTGGATGGGCGGTTGCGGGATCGGGGGCGGCCGCACTGGGCGCTTCTTCCTCCGGCTGGGGGGCGGGCTGGTGTGAGACGGGCTCATTTGAAACAAGCTCGTACAAAACGATGGCGACTGCCTGGCCGAGGTTCATAGAGGGGTGTTCGGTTCGGGTGGGAATGCGGAGCAGAAGCTGGCAATGGCTGAGGTCCTGATTGGATAGGCCGACCTTTTCCGATCCGAAGAGAAGCGCGACCCTGGAGCCGGAGCGCAGGTGGGCTCGGACGACTTCGGCGGCCGCTTCCAGAGGGTAGAGCGGTTCCTGGGGATCGCGGCGGGCGCCTCCCGTCGTGCCCACGACGAGGGAGCAATCTGCGACCGCCTCGGGTAGCTGCTCGAATTGTTCTGCTGCTGCGAGGATCGGCTCAGCGTTCACGGCCGATTTAGCCTGCTGAAAAGCGACCGCGTAGGGATGAACCACGCGCAGGTGGGGAAATCCGAAGTTGGACATGGCGCGGGCGGCCGCGCCGATGTTGAGCGGGTTGCGGCTGTTGACCAGGACGACGTGCGCGCGATCCAGTTCTGCAGGGGTAAGCACCGAGGCCAGTCTAAGGCAGTTGTTGGGCGGCAAGGGTCACGAGCGCGGCGCCCGATGGGCGGGCCTTCAAAAAATCGCACAAGATTCTTGTCGCGACCCCAAAGAAACCGGGTAGAGTACTCCATGCTGCGACCGCAGTTACTTCCCGAGGTGGATATTCAAACTCGGGGAGAACGAGTTCGCGGGTCACTGCAGTTCTGGGGTGCGATCAGAGAGGAGGCCGATGGCCACCAATACTGTAGCGCTCGTTTGTCCGCAGGGACACGGGGCGGGGCCTGTGGGGTCGCGCTTCTGTACGTGGTGCGGGACTGCGCTGCTGGTCCTGCCTGGGACGGAACAAGCCGGTTCCGTGACTGCGCCGTACCTGGCCACGCCTGCGGTATCTATGCCGATGCCCATTGCGGTGGGCGTGCCTGCTGTCTGCAAACTTTGCGGCGGCAATGGGGTTGGGCTGGGATCGACTGAGGTTATCTGCGCAGGATGTGGATGGCTTCGTCCTTTGGTTCCCGGCTACCAGCTCGATCGCTCTATCTTTTTGTGGGCGCAGGATGGCCAGGCGATGGCCAGATTGCAAAGGATTTCGGCACTCAATGCGGTCATTCGCTCCGCCTCCGACAAGGTGGGCCGTCCGTGGATCGAATCGACGTTCAACGGCATTCGCCTCGGCCCGAGGCAGTTGCCCGATGTGTGGAAGCTTGCGGTTCTCGCCGCGCGCATTCTTGGCTTGTCCGCTATGCCCGATGTTTACATCTCCGGCGATCAACAGTGGAACACCTATACCTTCGGCTCCGACAGCAGCGCGTTCATCGTCCTCGGCACAGCGATCCTCAATAACTTCCAGAAGGAGGAACTGCTCTTCGTGCTGGCGCGCGAGATGGGACACTGCGCCGCTGGGCATGCTCTTTGGAAAACTGCGACGCGTTTCCTGACCGGCGGGGACGGTATGCACAGTGGCCCGCTGTCGCAGGGAATCCTGGGCGCTATTAGTCCGACGAAATGGGTTGAGGGCGCAGTCGATATTCCGCTGATGGCGTGGTCGCGTCAATCGGAGATCACTGCGGACCGCGCGGGGCTGCTGGCGGCGGGCGATGAGGGCCTCGCGCGGCGGGTTCTGCTGGCATGGTCCATCCGCTCCGCCAGGCTGCTGAAGCAGGTGAATATCGAGGAATGGATGAAGCAGGAGGACGCAAGCGGCGACACGGTGACGCGTCTTTCGGAAATGACGACTTCTTCGTCGATGTACACGACGCGGCGGCTGCGGTTGTTAGGTCAGGCGGCGCGCGAGACGGAGTTGATGGGCTGGAGTCAGAAGGTGCAGTCGGCTCGCAAGCAGGCATCACCTCCAAAGGTGGGGGAGGGTTCGAGGTCTGTTGCGGCTGGTTCTACGGCTGTTACGCCGGCGCCTGGGCCGGCGCCTGGTATAACGCCACTGGGCGCGGACTCGCTTCGGGTTGTTTGTAACAAGTGTCATAAGGCCGTGCGGGTTCCACTTGCCGTTTTGCGCGGTAAGTCTTCGTTGAACGTGCGCTGCCCGCAATGTCAGAACGTTTTCAATTTGCGCCGAAAGCCGGTTGCTCCCTCGCCGGAAACCAAATCAGCTGCCCAGCCGGGGGCGAAAGCCGCCACTGAAAACTAATCGGGATACGAAAGAGGGTGAGCCATGCCAGATGACACCAGCAATGATTTTGAGGTCGGGAATTACGATCCCGACGCCGCTTCCACCGATGCAACCGCGGATCCCGTTGACCCAGATACGCAGGCTGCTGCCGCTGCGGCGACGGACTATCAGTCGCAGGCCGATGCTGCCGTTGCTGCCGGGGACTACGCCACGGCCGCGGACGATCGCGCGCAGGCGGAGACCGAGGCTGGGCAGGCGGGTGACACCAGCATGCTCGATGGATCCACTTCAACTCAGCTTGGAGCGGCCGCTGATGACCAACAAACAGCCGCGCAGGACGAGCAGGCCGAGGGACAGGCAGCAGCATCTGGTGATTACGCAACGGCGCAGGACGACGCGCAGCAAGCCGACTCGACCACAGTGGCCGCGGATAACGATGCCGGGGGGACGGACCACTCGGGTACGGCGTATGACGAGGCCCAGAACGAGAGCTGGGCGAACTGGGACCAGCAAACCGCGGATCAGGATGCGCAGGCTGCGCAAAGTTACGCCGACTCGGGAGATTCGAACTCGGCGGGGGTCTACTCGGCGGCCGCTGACACCGAACAGGCGAATGCCGATAACTCCGGGGAGTTGGGGGAATACGGGGACCCGTTGGCGGAGACGGACCCGTCCTCGGGGGTTGCGACCGATGTGCCGGTAGATGATTCTCCTGCGGTCGATGATTCTGCCCCGGCTGTGGATGATACGGCTCCGGCGGTGGATGATTCTTCGGTGGTCGATGATTCTGCTACGGTGGATGACGATTCGTCCGCGAGCTGATTAGCGCAGAGGGGCGGCTTGCGCGATTCAGCGACTAAACGGGAGTGGGATCGAGATCAGAGGCCGAGTTCGCTGGCAGCGAGGGCGGTGCCTTCGACGCGGGCACGAATCTTGCTGAAGGCAGTATCGCGTGCGGTGGAAGTGTCGTCGGCAAACGGCGAGAAGCCGCAGTCGTCGGTGGATCCGAGACGAGCGGCGGGCAGGACGGAGGCGGCTTCGAGGATGCGGTCGCGGACCTGAGGCGGGGTTTCGACGGCGGGGTTGATGGGGTCGATGACGCCGATGAAGACGATGTGCGCAGGATCCATGACATTTTTGACGATGCCGAGGACGCGTTTGCGGTCGGTCTCGCTGGCCATCTGGAGATAGAAACGGCCGACGCTGAGCTGGAAGAGGTCGGCGAGGAGGCCGGCGTAGTCGACGTCGGCGCTGTGGGTGGAGTCGCGATCGCCGCCGGGGCAGACGTGGACGCCGATGCGCTGGCGTTCGGCTATTACGAAGCGGTCGAGGACCCGGTTGTTGAGATCGATGAAGCTGCGGAGGAGGCCGCCGGAGGGATCGAGTTTGAGCGAAAGGCGGCCTTCGGTGAAGTCGATCTGGACGGAGTCTGCGCCAGCGTCGAGCGCGCCGCGGATGTCGGCGGCTGCTTCGTCGATGAGGTCGGCGATGAATTGTTCGCGCGGATAGCCGGGAACGCCGGCTGCGGGATAGAGGAGACTGAGGGCGGAGGCGGAGATAACGGCCTGTTTCAGCGGGCGTTTTGTATAGGTGCGCGCGGCTGTTACAAATGATCCGGCATGGGTGCCGTAGCGGAAGGGTCCGGCGGTGAGACGAGGCAGCTGGCGCGTGTGGCCATCGGCGAAGGGAATGACAACGCCATCGGGGGCGAGACTGGTGAGTCCCGCGAGAGGATAGGTGGCGAAGCTGGACTTGGTTTGTTCGCCGTCGGTGATGACCGGGGATCCGGTTTGTTCGAAGCGCTGGATGGTGTCGCGCAGGGCGGCGTCGTAGGCCTTGTCAAGAACCTGTTGCGTGACAGCGCCGCCCTGGAATCCGGCAATGGCCTGCAGGAGCGAGGCGGGACGAGGGATGCTGCCGATGGGTTCGGTGATCATTGCGCGTTCCCTGCTCCGCCGGAGCGGGGCTCCGGCGGTTGATGAGACTCGACTGCGCCGAGCGAGTGTTTCAGAACGAGAGACGGGCGCTGACCTGGATCTCGCGGCCTGGGGTCGTGACTTCTGTGATGCTACCGAAGTTGGCGGTATTCACGAAGCGGTTGGGGGTGCCGAGGTTGGTGTGGTTGAGGGCGTTAAAGAACTCGGCACGCGCTTCGAAGCGAGTTTTTTCGGCGACGCTGAATTCACGGACTACGCCGAGGTCCATATCCTGCATGCCTGGACCGTAGACGGAGTTGCGGCTCACGTTGCCGAAGGTGTAGGCGGGCGGGGCAGCGAAGGCCGTAGGGTTGAACCAGGTGGTGGAGTTCCGCGTGCCCGCGCCGAATACTTTGTTGCCGGTGACATTGGCGCGGATGGGATTCTCGCCGACGACGGTGCCGGCGTTGGCGGTGTCGCCAAAGACGTTGATGGTTTCAGGGAAGCCGGTCTGCACCTGGTATTCGATGGAGCCGCGCCAATTGCGAGTGACGGCACGTTCGAAGTAGTTGGATCCAAGAGGAGATGAACTGCCTACGGCGCTGAGAGCGAAACGCTGGCGGACATCACAGGCGGGACCTTTTTCGGCGTTGAGGTCGTAGTTGTTCTGCGGCGTGGCGGGCTCGAACATGGGAGAGCGGAAGTCGGGGGCGTTATCGAGTGCTTTGGCGAAGGTGTAGTTGGCGAGGAAGCTGAGGCCGCGGGAATAGCGGCGGCGGATGTTGACGTAGCCGGCGTCATACCAGCTCTGCGCAGTATTTTCGAGCAGGTTCATGGTGCTGACGGGGAAGGTGGTGCTGGCAACCGTGGTGGTTGAGGGGAACGTGGTGTTGGGGACAAAGCTGATTTTGGGGAAGGGGCGGCGGGGCTGAATGAGTCCGGCACCGGGCTGCGCGTCGTTGACGAGGTGGGAACGCTGGAGGTGGAAGCCTCCCGCGCCGAGGTAGCCGACTTCGAGTGTGGTCTGGGTGCCGAGCTGTTTTTCGAGGGAGGTGCTCCACTGCTGGATGTACTGGGGCGGGGCGTGGAGCTGGAGTCCGGTGAAGCTAACGACGGTGGTGCCGAGGACTGGGGTGGGGAAGTTCAGCGTGGTGATGCTGGGAATGTAGGGATCGCTCTGCGAGGTTTCCGGGAAGACATAGGGCACGTTGTGGCGCTGGTTGCACCAGGTGTTCATGTCGACGGGGGTATAGAAGACGCCGTAGGCAACATGGGCGACCATGCCGAGGTGGGGCAGGCTTTGCGCCAGGCCGAGGCGAGGAGCGAAGCGGGTGTCGTTGGGATACATGAGGCCGCGTGGGTATCCATTTTGGCCGCCGATGAAGACCTGGGGCGTGCCATTGGTGAAGACGAGGTTGCTGTTGGTGTAGTCCACGTCGATTAGGGGGGCCATGTATTCATAGCGAAGGCCGTAGTTCAGCGTGGTGTTTGAGGTGATGCGCCAGGCGTCCTGGGCATAGCCGTTGGCGTACCACTGATGGAGATTCATCTGGGGGACGCCAGCCTGGCCCTGGCGGGCGGCGGGGAGACCGAGGAGGAAACTGGCGAGGGCCGATCCGGTACCATCGTTGAGGGCGTCCTGGGTGGTGTAGCCGTTGGTGTACTGATAGTAGCCGCGGTTCTGGAAGAAGCCCCACATGGGCCAGATGAACTTCTGATAGACGCCGCCGAATTTGGTGCTGTGGCGGCCGAGTTGCCAGCTAAGGGAGTCGCGGCCTTCGATGACGGTGTCCCAGGCCTTCATCGGAGTGGCGAGGTAGTTGTCGCCGAAGGGGGAGTAGCCCTGGACGTTGAAGTAGGGGGCGCCCCAGGCTTTGGGTCCGCCGAAGCCAGTACCGGTGATGCCGAGTTCGTCGACGATGTCGTTCTTGTTGGCGCTTTCGGTGGTGTGGGACATGGCGAGGCGGGAGGCAGCAACGGAGGCGACGTTGACCATGCGCGCGGAGACGACGCGGGACCAGCCGAGGGTTCCCTGCTCAGAGAAATTGTCGTGATAGAGGCCGAAACCGGGGAGGCCTTCCGGCATGAAGCCGTCCTCGGTGCCGGCCGAGTAGCGGGCGAAAGCAGTGTCACCGCTGGCGAAGTTGTGATCGACGCGGAAGGTTCCCTGGTTGTGGAACATGAGTTCCTTGCGAGCGTCCAGGTAGTTGTTCGCGTCGTTGCCCGCGCCGATGACGGTGGGCTGGCCCATCATGGTCATACCGCCCATGTTCATGGAGTTGGGCAGGGGCGTGTATTTATTGAGCATGATGGAGGCGGCCTTGGTGAGGCGGCCGGGGGGAATGACATTCAGGACGCCGTTGTAAGAGAACTGCTGGCGGATGTACTGAGGATTTGTTTTGCTCGCCGGGAGGCTGGGGTTGTAACTGGGATTGGGCTGGGTGGTGTTGGGGTCGTAGATGTTGACGCCGCTCTGGGTGAAGTCGCCGGAATCCTCGGCGGCGGTGGGGACGGTGTCGACCATGGTCATCAGCTCGACGGCGCGCAGGGCTTCATAGTTGGCGAAGAAGAAGGTTTTGCCGGCATGCCAAATGGGGCCGCCTAACGCAGCGCCGAAATTATTCTGAACGAGGAAATTGGAGCCGCCCATCTGGTTGAAGGAGTGGGCATCCAAAGCACCGTTGCGGAGGAACTCATAGGCGGTGCCGTGGAAGTGGCTGGATCCGGAGCGGGTGACGACGTTGATCTGGCCGCCACCGGCGCCGCCCATGTCGGCGGAATAGCTGCCGGTCTCGACCTGGAACTCCTGCACGGCGTCAGGGGAGGCGCTGAAGTTCTGAGTGCTGAAGGTGGGGTCGGTGTTGGTGGCGCCATCGAGGAGGAAGTAGTTGGCGTTGGGACGATTGCCGCCGATGCTGACGGCGGAACGCTGGCCGGGGCGCCAATAGAGGGTACTCATATCGCCGGTGGCCGCGCCGTGACTGACGTGGGCGCCGGGGACGGTGAGGACCAGGTCGATCAACATGCGTCCGTTGAGGGGGAGCGAGTCGACGGAGCGCTGATCGACGACCTCGCCGATGCTGGCATCCTGGGTTTTGAGGAGCTCGCCGTTTGCGGTTACGTTTACGGTTTGCGATTTGCCGCCGACGATGAGGTGAACGTCGATGGTGGCCTGCTGGCCGACTTCGAGATTGATGCTTTGTTCTGCCTCGCGGAAACCTGTGCTCTCGACAACGAGGTTGTATTCGCCTGGCTGTAAGCCGGCAATTTCATAGATACCGGTGGAGTTGGAGGTGACGACGCGTTCGGCGCCGGTGTCCGGCTCAGTGAGGTGCACGCGCGCGCCGACAACGGCGAGATTTTGTGGATCGAGGATCGATCCGCGGACCACGGCGTAGTTGCTCTGCGCACAGGCTGCGGGCACGACGGCCAGAAAGGCCGCAAGAAAACAGGCACAGACCGCAAGAAACTTCCTCGTCGTTCTCGTCATGGGTTCCCCTTCAGAAAGGCAATTCTTTCGCTGGGTGCAGGGCGCTTTTGTTTTGCGCGCAGAGACGAGCCAGCGTTTTCGTGTACTGCTTTTATGCGTGTCTTCACGGAAGTGGCGGGACGGGAGGAAGAGGACGGCAAAGAACCTACTGAAAGCAGTCGGCATGTAATCCAACGAACCGTCTCAAGGTGTGAAAACACGGTGTTGTGTTTGCCCTTGAACTGTATGCGCCGGGTCTGCGATTGTCGTCGCCCAATGGATGGAAAGAACCGTCCTCCTATGGGTGGAGAGCAGCTAATTCGGGCGAATCCCGGGGGGGGAGCGGCTTGGGTGCTCTGGGCAGCTAGAAGCTGGCGCCTCCGGTGTTGGGCTGGTTGCTGAGGATTTCTTTGCCGCCGCTGCGACCGATTACGTAGACGTCGCCGGGGAGAGTGGGCGAGGTTTGCGGGGTGGTCCAGAGCCAGACGCGGGAGGAGCCGTTCCAGAGGGTGGTGAGGGCGGCGTTGTCGATGAAGACGGTGGGGTTGGCGAGCTGGGAGTTGGGGTCGAGGGTGGAAGGAGACTGATTGAGGAGGAACACCTGACGCTCGAGATAGAAGGCCAGGGATGAGGCGCTGTCGAAGGGGCCGTTGACAACGATGGAGTCCGCAGGACGGACTTCGGGCTTAATGGCTTCGGCGAGGATCTCTGAGGAGAGAACAGGCGAGAAGGTGTTGAGGGCAAGATGGGCGGCGATGAGGATGGCGACGATCATGCCGGCGAGGAAGCAGTTGGCCATGCGGGCGTTGTCGCGAAGGCGGAACCAGAGGCCGGCGGAGACTCCGACGAGGAGCGCGAAGAGGGTGATCCAGAGCGGGACCCGGAAGAGGCCCATGGCGGAGCGAGTGAGGTCGAAAAAGTAGCCGAAGAAGATGGCGTGATGGCCGGGGTGAAGGCGGAGGAGCGTGGCGATGTCGACGCCAGGCGCGGGCGTGGGCGTGGGCGAGGCGATGAGGAAATACGCGACAACCGCGGCGGCAGCCATGCCGAGGAAGAAGAGGATGAATGCGGTAATGCGGCCCTGATGGTGGGGCAGAGACTCATCTTCAGCGAGCCAGCCGCCTGCGAGGAGGGCCATGGGAGGCAGCGCGGTAAGGAGGTTGAATTCCTGGCGAGCGGTGAAGCTGAAGAAGACGAGGACGGTGAGGATCCATAGGACGCAGAAGAGACGGGCTTGATGGCGGCGCTCGGGATCGGGAGAGGCGCCGATGCGAAGGGCGCGGATGGAGAAGATGCACCAGGGGACGATCCAAAGCAAAAGGAGCAGCCAGAAGACAAGCAGCGGGACGCGTCCGCCGGTCATGGGAGGCATAAGGCTGACCAGATCCTCATGATGCGAGGCGATGCGCGCCGCGATTTGCCAGGGCAGGAAGATGGCGAAGAAGGCGAGGATGGCGGGGATGGGATGCCAGCGCAGGAAATGGCGGAGGTTGCCGGTGGAGAGCAGATAGAGAAACGCGATGGTCAGAGGGAGGACAACGCCGGCGAATCCCTGAGTGAGGACGCCGAGGGCGCAGCAGACAGCGAAGCCGATGGCGGTTTCGAGGCGGTGCTTTTCCTGGGTGAGGGAGCGGAAGAAGAGATTGAGGGCGAGGGTGGTCCAGAGGCAGAGGAAGACGTCGCGGAGAAGGAAATGGCCGAAGAGGAAGACGCCGTAGGAGGTGATGAGGGCGAGTGTGGCGTAGAAGGCGGCGGCGGGGGAGTGGAAGAGGCGGCGTCCGAGAGAGAAGGTGGCGATGAAGAGGGCGAGGGTCGCCCAGGTAACAGGCAGACGCGCGGCCCAATCGCTGATGTTGAAGAGACCGAAGCTGACGGCGGTGGTCCAGTAGAGAAGGGGGGGATGGTGGGGGTAGCGGATGCCGTTGGCGTAGGGAGTGATCCAGTGGCCGCCGGTGAGCATCTCGCGGGCGATTTCCGCGCTGAGGGCGTCGGTGCCGTCGAGGAGCGGCGGCTTAATCATGGAAAACGAGGCGTAGAGCAACACCCACAGACCGAGCAGAGGAAAGACGAAACGCTTGGCCGTGCGCAGGCTGGTCATCGGTCTCGATTATAGAGAAGGGGAAGCGGCGGAAGGTTGGCGAACCGCGGCGAGGACAGGGGAACGGGAGTGCGGGAGTCGCTCAGAGGTGGGAGTTTTCACCGGACTGTTCGCCGGACATGACCGATGCCCAGTGCAGGGCCTCGATATACATGGCGGCGATGGAGCCTTCCGGGATTCCGAGTAAGTTCTGGATCCGCTCAGAACGCTCCCAGTCGCATTCCTCGAGGCTGCGGACAAGTTCGAGGGTGCGACCAGCGGGACTTTGGTCGCCGGTGAGGGCGGACTTCATCTCGGGGCTGACGGGGATGGATTGGAGGATGCGGTCGAGGGGGGCTTCGAGGAGAACATCGAGGAGCGAGAGCATGCCGAGGAGGTAGAAGGCGGCGGGATCCTTGGACAAGGAGGGAGCGAGCAGTTCGCAGAAGCGGGCGCGGGCAAGGACGACGTAAACCAGGGCGGGGGTACGAAGGGCCAAAGATCCGGCGATGGCCACGGTGACGACTCTGCGGACCGCATCGTCACCGACCATCAGAAGGGCCTCGCGGAGGGTGGTGATGAAGGCGGGATGTCCCTGGATAGCGGAGTTGGCGAGGCGGAGGACGCGATAGCAGAGGGAGGCGTCGGCGGAGATGAGTTTCTCGAGTTTGCGGAGGTCGGTGGGAGCGTGACGGAGTGCGGCCAGAAGTTTGAGGTAGACGAAGGCATTGTGAGGAACGGTGCGCGACTCGACGAGGATGGGCTGGGAAAAGAAATAGCCCTGGAAGAGGGTGCAGCCTTCGGCGACGGCGATGCGCTGCTGGATGTCGGTTTCTATCCTTTCGGCGAGCAACTGGGCCTGGGTACCGGCGGCCATGGCATAGATTTCGCGTCTGTCCTGGAAGTCGGCGGACTGGAAATCGATTTTGATGAAGTCGGCGAGATCCAGAAAGGGGACACGGGAGGGTTGAGGCATGAAGGCGTCGAGGGCGAAGCGATAGCCTGTCGCCCGGAGCGCGAGACAGGAGGCGATCACTTCGGGATCGGGGTCGATGTTGGGGAGGATTTCGAGGACGGTGGACTCGGGAGGAAGCAGGGTGACGAGGCCATCGACGAGGGCGTTGCGAGTGCAGTTGACGAAGGCGGCGGCGTGATCGTGCTCGGGGATGAGCATCAGCCAGTGGTCGACTACTTCGCGGGTGGCCTGCTCTGGATCGCCCGAAAAGGCGTCGGTTTTGCCGGCGCGGTAGAAGAGTTCGTAACCGAAGAGGCGGCGTTCGACGTCGAGAATGGGCTGGCGGCCGAGGAAGCGGTTGGGGACAGGGTGGGACGCGGGATGGTCCGCTGCGGGCCGGGAGGTTGCGGATTGCGAGGAGGCGATGGCTGACATGGGTGCTCGTGAGCTGGCCGGTGCGGTGCTTCCTGGCCGCCGATTCATCTCCGTTATCGGCTGCGGCGGGATTCTCCCTAGGCGAGGCTTTCGTGTGGGCTCGATGAGGCTCGGGAACGGGCGTGAGGTGTAGCGATTCGGGGCAGGAGGATGGGAAGGCCAGGGGCGGGGCGTTCGGTACACTGCTGAAAGCCCGATGGGAACAGCTCGAACGACGCATCAGCTGAGGAAATTTCGATTCGAGCGGCCACAGAAGATTGCTGTGGCGATGCTGCTCGTGCTGCTGGGGGAGTGCCTGTGGGTGAGTGCGCGGCAGCCACTTTCCGAGACGGATTATCAATTCGCGCGGTGTGGGCGGGAGATGTGGGAGCGGCCTTCGCCGCTAACGGGGTACTTCACGACCTGCGGGAACATCCACGACGGAATCCTGGCGTATCGGGCGGCGGGGCTGCCGCTGACGCTGGGGCGCCTGGTTACGGGGCAGGCGGCGACCACTTCGACGTGGGAGATGCGGCATGAGGTGGGGGCGATCAAGCTGCTGCTGCGGCTGCCGTTCATTCTGGCTGGGGTTGCGCTGGGGGCTTGCCTGTGGTGGGTGACGCGGCGGCTCTTTGGTAACGAGGGCGGTTACATTTCACTGGCGCTTTATTGTTTTTCGCCGGCGGTGGTACGAGCTTCGACGGTTCCGAACAACGAGATTCTGGCGGCATTGGGCATTTTCTCGGCGATTTATACGGCGATCGGGGTTTCCCATGCTCTCCAGGGGCCTAAACGGAAGTGGCGTCCGAGAATTGTGCTGCTCACTGTTGCATTAGGGTTCACGGCGGCAGCGCATCTGGCGGCGTTTGTGGTGGCGCTGGTGTTCACTGTGATTTTTATGGCGTGGGTGGCGGAGGAACGACGGGCTTATATTCCGACGCTGCTGATTGTGTGGGTGCTGGGGGCATTTTTCCTGCTGTTTGCTTCGTATGCGTTTCATCCGGACGCGTTCAGCTATGTATTTCGCAGCGCGGCAGGGCAGATGTGGTTTTCGCTCGAGCCGGCGCGGTGGTTTTTTACGGCGCCTGAGAATTCTGCGTTCACGATTGGGCTGATTGGGGCGCTGGCGCTGTACGCGGTGTCGCGTCGGACGCGGTATTTCGGGAACACGACTCCCCTGCTGGTGGGCGTGCCGTTGATGCTGCTGGTGACGACAGGGGTGGCTTCGGAGCCGTGGTTGTGGGCGCTGCCGTTCCTGATCACATTTGTGGGCGGGGTGTTTGCCGACGCGCTGGAGGCACGGTGGCGGAAGGCGTTTCTTTGGGCTACCGGGGCTTTGGTGGTGGGGCAGGCGGGGTTGTGTTTGGCTGGTTTGTGGGGGATGACGGGTTAGGCGCGGGAGCTTCCGTTCGCGAGTTTTGTGAAAAGAAGGTTCCGCAGGCAGCCGAATCGGGCTTCTGGCAATCCTACCTGAACGGATCGCCCGCTCGTTCAACTTGGGGGCGGATCTTCCAGGCGAAAATCCGCGGAATTGAGGTTTCTTTCTGAGCAGCATTTTGCGCAGTCCGAAAGTCCGAGTGACACTGTCATCTTTGTTTCAGGCGGTACAGGGCGGCCTGGGCGTGAGTGTGACGCCTTCGCACTTCTATTTTCCTGTGCCGATCCTGAAATCGTTCCGGGATAAGGACTGGAGGGCGCCGCGTCCCTGCGCGAAGCTCGACTTCCGGCTTGAGGAGCAGATCGAACGCTTGCGCGATGAGTTGCTGCCGTTCGCGGGAGAGTGGACGTTCCCGGAGACGGATAAAGGCGACGAGCACAGATTTCATTTCAACAATGGTTTTTTTGAGCATGTCGATGCAGAGGTGGCGTACTCGCTGGTGCGCCAGCGAAAACCGGAACGGGTGATCGAGATTGGGAGCGGCAACACGACGCTGGTGCTGGCGGCAGCGCTCGAGAAGAACAGGAACGAAGGATTCAAGAGCGAGCTGATCAGTATTGAGCCTTATCCTGCGGCGTTTCTCAAGTCCGGAGTGCCGGGACTGACGCAGCTGATCGAGAAGCCGGTGCAGCAGGTGCCGCTCGATCTGTTCCGGACGTTGGGTCCGCAGGACATATTGTTCATCGATTCCAGCCACGTGGTGTCGATGGACAGTGACGTTCTTTACGAGTGCCTGCGCATCCTGCCCGAGCTGGCGCCCGGGGTGCTGGTTCACTTTCACGACATCTTCACGCCGCTTGATTATCCGGAAAAATTCGTGATGAAGAATCTGTGCTTCTGGGGAGAGCAGTATTTGCTGGAGGCGTTTCTGGCGTTTAATACGGCATTCCACGTGGTGTGGTCGGCGAGTGCGATGCAGCAGTTTCATCCGGAGATATTGCGGCGGGCATTTCCGGCGTGGGAGGGGAGTTTTGAGCGGATGCCGGCGGATCTGAAGGGGTATGCTCCGACGCTGGATGGGTGGAATGTTTGGCCATGCAGTTTCTGGATCGCGCGGACGTAGAGACCGGGCTTATGGATGCGCGGGCTGGGGCACTGACAGGGATTCGGCTGGAGCACGCCGCGGGCTGGGTATTGTTGTGGATTGCGCGAGGAGCCAGAAAGGGATCCAAAGAGCGCTGACGGCGGCCTCAATGCCCTTGGATGGGGACGCAAAAATGAGCAGCTGGACGATGAGCCAGGCCGCGACTACCAGCGGCGAGCGCCAGGCTCCGCGCGCGGCGACGGCGATGAAGACCGGCAGCGCGATGACGTAATCCACGGACCAGCTGTAGGGAGAACTGGCGAACGAGGCAAGGAGGAGCAGGGGCAGATGTTCGGGCCAGCTCCAGGCCTTGCGATGGCGCGGCCAGTACCAGAAAAGCCAGGCGGCTCCGGGCACGCAGGGGACGTATTGCAGCCATGTGTGCTGGCGGCCGAAGAGGACGCGGAGGCCCCCGCCTGCTCCGCAGACCTGATCCATGGAGCGGCCGTAGATGTTGCCGAAGTAATGGAGGGCGGCGGGATCGAAAATGCAGACCGCGGTCATGGCTGCGGCGAAGGTTGAAAGGGCTCCGGCGAGGAGGCGCCAGCGGCGCTCCTGAATCGCCCAGAGCAAAACGGCGACTGCGACCAGCCAGAAGAGGTGGGGCTTGATGCCGAGGGCGAGGAGCAGGGACGCTCCGGCGGCGAACCATCGCTGAGCGCGCACGAGAAGGAGAAAGACGACGAGGCCGGCGAGGATGAGCGGGGTGATTTGTCCATAGTGATTGGTGAGTCCGAGGGGAAGGAAGGTGAAGGCGATGGCGATGGCGATCCAGCGAGCGCGCGGCGCGCCGCCGAAGTAGCGCCAGAGGGCGAGGGCGGAGAGCAGCTCAATCGCGAGGGATAGAGCGAGCCAGAGCGCCTTGGCTCGATAGAAAGCGAGAAGCCCGAAGGGCGCGAAGAGGGGGAGGGTCCACGGAGGGTTGTAGGCGCGGATAGGGTCGGCGTCGACCCAGCCCACGGAGCGCTGGACCGTGAGCAGCGGCTCGGCGGCGTAGGGGTTTTTATGGGCGAGGAAGATGCGCGCGGCGCCCCAGTAGGCGGTGAAGTCGCAGAGGGCTCCGGTGTGGCGGATGGTAAGGGAGATTGTGGTGGCGACGAGCGGCAGGCTGAAGAGCAAGGCCAGGGCAGCGTAGAGCCAGCGCTGGAGTGGTGGGTTCGCAGTGTGGATGGTCGGGCTCGCCGCGGAGGCCTGCATGGTTGCAGGGTACCGCTGGGTGGGTGGGAGTGAAATGACGCTTCCGTGGGGGATGGTTTCGGGACGCGATCAGCGCCAAGTGCGGTGGCTTCCCCACCCTTTGCACCAACTACAGCAAAGGATGGGACACCCGAGATCACTGCGCCGGTCAGACAGCGGCGCGTACGCGCGGACCCCGGGTCTCAAAATCGAGACCCGGGCCAGCCATATAGCGGATCAGCCGGCGGCGGGGGTTGCGTCGGTCACTTCGACGGCGGCGGATTCTTTTCGCAATTCGCGGACGCGTTCGCCTATAGCGTACTTGAGCTTTTCGACGCCGAGGCCGGTGACGGCGGAGATGGCGTAGAACGGGAGCTTGCGGCGCTTCGCCATCGTTTCTAGTTTTTTGAGTTTGTCGGGATTGGCGACGTCGGCTTTGGAGGCGACAACGATCATGGGTTTCTGGTCGAGGCCGTGGCCGAAGCTTTTGAGCTCATCCATAATGACGCGGAAGTCTTCGACGGGATCGGGGCGGCCGTCGGCGTCGGAGACGTCGACGAGGTGGACGAGGATGCGGGTGCGTTCGATGTGGCGGAGGAACTGGGTACCCAGACCTGCGCCGAGATGCGCGCCTTCAATGAGGCCGGGGATGTCGGCAACGACGAAGCTTTCTTCGTAGGGAGCCTCGCCAATGGAGACGACGCCGAGCTGCGGCTCGAGGGTAGTGAAGGGGTAGTCGGCAATTTTGGGGCGGGCGGCGGAGATGCGCGAGATGAGGGTGGACTTGCCCACGTTGGGGTAGCCGACGAGGCCGACATCGGCGAGGACGCGTAATTCCAGACGATAGGTGCGTTCTTCGCCGGCGCGGCCGAGCTCGTGTTCGCGGGGGGCTTGGTGCGTCGGAGTGGCGAAATGCTGGTTGCCGCGGCCGCCGCGACCGCCGCGCGCGATGACCAGGCGCTCATCCGGACGGGTGAAGTCGTGGATGACCTCGCCGGTGTTCGCGTCGAAGAGCATGGAGCCGACGGGGACTTTAAGGATGGTGTCTTTGCCGTCGCGGCCGGTGCAGTTGGAGCCCATGCCGTGCTCGCCGCGCTCGCCCTTGTGCTCGGGGTTGTAGCGGAAGTAGATCAGTGTATTGTGGCGCTGGCTGGCTTCAAGGATGATGCTGCCGCCGTGGCCGCCGTCACCGCCGGAGGGTCCGCCGCGGGGAACGAACTTTTCACGGCGAAAAGCCATGCATCCATTACCGCCGTCACCGGCTTTGACCCGAATTTTGGCTTCATCGATAAACATTCGCTGTAACCAGTTTAGCGAAAGAGCTACGTTGAACTCACGCGACCGCGGCTAAGAGGCGGTTCGCGAGGAAACGGTCGGCTAAGAACCGGCTGGTTGAGGAACGGTTTGCGACGCTTTGGTGAGTAAGTTGCGGCTCCCCCTACATTGGAAAGCGGCCCTGTTTTGGCTATGGCTCGTGGTTTGGTTCGGCTTTGGGCTGAGCCTGGGACAGGTCTGCGCGGCGCAGTCGGATACGGGCGGGACTGTCGGCGGACGCGTGGTGGGCCCCGACGGCAAGGGGGTTGGCGGGGCGCTGGTCCGGATCGAGGATGCGACATCGGGAGAGCATGCGGACGTCAGGTCCGACGCGCGAGGCAATTTTCATTTTGCGGAAGTGGCGCCGGGCGAGTACAGGCTGCGTGTGCAGGCGCGGGGATTGTCGGAGTGGGAGGCTGACAATCTGACGGTTGGGCTGGGGACGGCAGCGCGGCTGAATGCGCGGCTGGCGCACAAGTGGGTTCACCGGACGGTATTGGTGGATGCGCGGCTGGCGGGTGCGCAGGTGAGTGCAGCGGACGAGGCATTGGGCGCGAAGGATGGCGCAGGCGAGTCGCTCGCGGAAGATATGCCGAACAACAGCCAGCACTGGTCGAGTTTGGCGGGGCTGTTCGGCGCGTCGACACAGGGCGCTAGCGGGGACCTGAGCTTTGGCGGGTTGAGCCCGACGATGAACAGCATCGCGCTGGATGGGACGGACAATAATCTGGCGTTCAGGGGGCGGGAGCGGGGGACGACAGCTGAGGGCGGGGGAAACGGATTCGCGACGGCGCAATCGGCGGTAGGGGTATTCCAGGTGAATGCGAACGGCGCAGGATATGGGCGGGCGGCCGGCGGAACGATCAACACCGTGACGAAGAGCGGGTCGAACCACATGCACGGACAGGGCGTGTTCTATGACCGCGGGGCGATCGGGCAGGCGTTCAACGCATTCAGTAACACGATGGAGATGGAGCCGGCGGGGACAACGGTGACGTCGACGGGGCAGCCGGTAATGTATCTGAACGGGCAGCCCGTCACGTATGTCGAGGTTCCGTATCATGCGCCGGACCGGCGGCAGCAGTGGGAGATTTCGGCGGGGGGACCGATTCGGCGGGACAAGGTGTTTTGGTTTCTGGCGTGGGAACAACATGACAGGAGCGATCCAGCAGTGGCGCGGGCGAATGAGCCGGAGGTGTTTTTTTCTCCCCCGTCGGCCGCTACGTTGACGACGCTCGAGGCTCGGCTGGCGAGCAGCACGAGCCCGCTTGTGATGAGCTGCGGAGGTGGCGGGGGTGCGGCGTCGGGTTCGACAGCAATGGCGGCGTGCGTGTATTCGACGGCGCTGGCGCAGCTGAATGGGATGCTGGGCACGGTGCCGCGGACGACGCGGCAAACAATTTTGTTTCCGAAGATCAACTGGCGAGTGAACAGCCGCAATCAGGTGGTGGTGCAGTACAACCGAATGCGGCGCACGGGCCTGCACAGCGTGCTGGGCGGGGCGTCGGAGACGGATGCGATCGGTAGCTTTGGCAACAGCTCGACCAGCGACGACGCGGCGATCGCGCGGTGGGAACTGTTTGCTACGCCGCGCCTGCTGAGCAGCGCACGATTCCAATACAGCCGGGATGTGCTGTCGCAGATGCCGGGGGCTGCAAGCGCCTTCGAGCAGCAATTCGGGAACAACGTGTGGAAGCTGCCGCCGCAGGTTTCGATCGATCGCAGCGAGGGGATGAGCTTCGGAACGCTGTCCACGGTGAACAAGCGGGAGTATCCGGCGGAAACGCGGGTGCAGTTGATGGATGCGGGGACGTGGATTCACGGGAAGCAGGCGCTACGATTTGGGTACGACTACAACCACGTGACGGATGTTCTCGACGGATTGAACGGAGAGGACGGGGAATACACGTACGCGAGTATGGGCAACTTTGTCGCGGACATGCTGGCGCCGGACAGCTGCGACGGCACGACGAGCGGGGCCGGGCCTTACCCGTGTTACTCGGCCTTCCGGCAAACGGTGGGGAGTCCCAACTGGAGCTTCAGCACCGTCGATTATGCGGCATACCTGGCGGATGAGTGGAAGCCGGTGACTGGGCTAACGCTGACTTTAGGCGCGCGCTATGAATATGAGCGTTTGCCTGATACAAATACGGCGCTGGTGAACGCGGACATTCCGGAGACGGCACGTTTACCGGACGATCGAAACGGGATTGGACCGCGCGCGGGATTTGCGTGGGACCTCTGGGGGAAGGGTCACACGGTTCTGCGCGGAGGATACGGGATTTACTATGCGCGCGTGCCGAATGCGACCGTGTTCAGCGCGCTGACGTCGACCGGGTCGGCGAAATCGCCGCGAACTTACTCGTATCGTCCGATGGATGTGGGCGCACCGGCTTTCCCCCATGTCTTTGCGAGCGACGAGGTGCCATATGTCGACCCAACCGCGCCGAATCATAATTCGACTGCACCGCTGGCCGTGTATTTCGATCCGCATTTTCGGCATCCGCAGATCAATCAGCTGACTCTGTCGCTGGAACAGGAACTGGGAGCGCGCACGGCGCTCACCTTTACAGGGTTGGCGACGGATGGGCACGACCTGACGCAGTTCATCGATACGAATATCGATTTGAACGCGACGGCGACGGTTTTCTACAGCGTGGAGGCTCCGGGCAACGCAGGGAACGCGGGACCGCTGACCAAGTCGGCCGGCCAGGTTTCCGGATACACAAATGTGGTCTATGCGCCGCAGAGGTTCTACTACCAGCGAGTGAATCCGGCGTATGGAGCGATTACGGACATGGTCAGCGAGACCAACTCCAGCTATCGCGGAGCGATGGTGCGGCTGACGCGGCGGCTGTCGCGCGCGCTGAATGTGAATGCCGCATACACCTGGGCGCACACGATCGACGACAACCAGAACGAGGCGACGTTTGCCGAGATGAACGATGTTTACGATCCCGCGGATCTGCACCTGGAGCGTGGAACGTCGAACTACGATGTGCGCCAGCGTCTGGCCGGCGGCATTGTGGCGCGGGAGCCGTGGCGGCTGCGCGGGCCCGCGGGGATGATGTTCGGCGGCTATTCGCTGGCTGCGGCGGGGGCGTGGCACACGGGACTTCCCTACTCCATGCGGACCCAGGGCGCGGTGCCTACACCTTCGTGCTCTTACGAAAACTGGCTGAATGCTGGCGGGGCAACGGGTGATGGAGCGAATTGTCTGAAAGCGGTACAGGAGCCCGACGAGACGTTCACGGACAATACGGTGGGAATGGCGGTTCCGATTGCGAGCCTGGGCGGAAGCCTGAACGGATCGGGCGGAGAGGATCTGGTTCCACCCATCGGACGGAACACATTTCGCTATCCGGCAGCGGTCAATCTGGATTTGCGCTTCACGAAGAGAATACGTATCAGTGACCGTTCCTCATTGGAGCTGATGGGGGAGGCGTTCAACGCGCTGAACCACCAGAATGTGACGGACATGCAAACCGTGGGCTATCGGGTGAGCAACGATAGGGCGCACGCGAACATGGCGACGCTGGTGTGGCAAAGCGGTGTGAAGCCGGGGACGACGACGGTGCTGACCAACGGCAGCACGGAGACGCAATACGTTTTCGATCCGACGGCGGCGTTTGGGGGCGTGACCAACGCTAACAGCGGCGCGGTGAACCGGGAACGGCAGATGCAAGTGGGGATCCGGCTGGTTTTTTAGAACTGGTCTCATGTATAGGTTCGCGCCTTCGATCAGCGCCTTGAGCCCCGCTTCGGCGGCGGGTCTCATCCGTGGGTGTTATGGCGTTTCCTGGTTTATGAGACCAGTTCCAGGCAATTTGTAGCTGTGACGGATAGTTTTCCACCGGCTTTCGCGGCGCTTCCTCACATTTCTTTTATGCCTGGGAACGAAACCGTGCTGTAATTAATTCGAAATTCATCCAGCTGTGGAACCTTAAAAGGGCAGATCCACGTAGATCCCCAAAACCTGGAAATCCAGAGGAGCCCAACGGGCCTTTTGGAAAGATGCGCGAAAAAACTCTGAGGCCAGACAAATGAAAAAGCACTTCTGCAACCACGCAATCGCGGCGTTTTGCCTTCTCTTCTCAACCCTGCTCGCCACACAATTTGCCCGTTCGCAGGAAACGCTGGGAAGCATTAATGGAACGGTGACAGATGTCTCCGGTGCGGCGATGGCCGGGTCCAATGTGACCGTGGTCAATGAGCAGACCGGGTTGACGCGGTCGACGACGACGCAGAAGAACGGCTACTGGGAGATTCTGGATCTGCCGGTGGGCACGTATAAAGTAACAGCGACTGAGCAGAATTTCGATACCGTGAACTATCCGTCGATCACGGTGCAGGAAGGGCGGCCGACGACGATCAACGCGTCGATGAAGCCCGGGCAGGTAAGCCAGTCTGTGACGGTGACGGCGAACCCGCTGCTGAACGCGACCGACACGACGAACGGGTACACGCTGGACAAGTCGCAGATCATGGAGACGCCGCTGGCGACGGGGAGTTTCACGCAGTTGGCGGTGATGGCGCCGGGCGTGAGCTCGCAGCTGTTGTCGGGCATCGGGACCGACGCAGGACTGGGCAATCAGCCGATCTGGTCGAACGGGCAGCGGGCCACCAGCAACACGTTCACGATAGACGGCGTAGACGTGACAAACCTTTTTAACGGGCAGAGCTCGAGCCAGGACGAGTCGCAGCGCTACCAGTTCAATATCGGAGAAGGCGCGTCGACGGGCGGGCAGGCGCAGGACAACATTGCGGTATACGGGTCAAACGGCAACGGTTTGGCTTCGCCGCCGCCGGAGTTCATGCAGGAAATCAGCGTGACCACGTCGATGTACGACGCGGCGCAGGGACAGACGAGCGGAGCTCATGTGGACATCAACACGAGCAGCGGCTCGAATGCCTATCACGGGCAGATTTACGGGCAGCGCGGGACGAATTTCATGAACGCGGATCCGTTCTTCTACAAGCAGGACGTGATGCTGGGGACGCTGCCGGCATCCGAGGAGGATCCACAACTGCATCGCTGGGTGGCGGGCGGCACACTGGGCGGTCCGGTGATCAAGAACAAGCTTTTCTTCTTCCTTGGCTACCAGCACCTCTACGACTCGGATCAGACGGGTGCGCTTTCGCAGTGGCAGGTGCCTTCCGGTCTGACGAGTGACCGCAGCACCGCCGGCATTACGAATGCCCTTTGCAGCTACTATGCCGCGACCAGCGGATACACTGCGGCTTCGGAGAATTGCTCGACGAACGGGACGCAGAAAGTGCCGAGCACCACCTGGAATGGGGCGGCCATCGCGCTGCTAAACGCCAAGTTGGCGAACGGCGATTTTCTGATTCCGTCGGCCGATGCGAATGCCCAGTCGCAGCTGGTGCAAAAGCAACCGGATGTCTCGTTTCTGGGCACGTCGACCTTCAGCGGGGACCAGGGGACGGCCTCGCTGGATTACAACCTGGCGGGCACGGACCATATGTGGACGAAGTACTTCTACCAGCACATGCCGACGGTGAGCCCGTTCGCGTCGAGCAACAGCGAGGGCTTTCCGGAGCGAGAAGACACGGGGGCGCAGGTCTTCGCGCTGGGCAACTCCATCGGTCTGGGACCGAAAATCAACTGGACGCAGCAGATTGGGTTCTCGCGGCAGAAGGTCTACAGCGACTTCGGCTCGCCGCTGGCGGCCTCCGCGGTTGGCATCAGTATTCCCGGAAATGACATGCCGGGCATCGATCTGGTGGATTTCGCGCAAAACAATTCTGAATCGCTCAGCGGAAAGATCGGCCCTTACAATGGCGATAACTTCGTGGACCAGGGATACTTTGAAAACCGGTTATCGCCATCGAGCAGCGCGGTTTTCTCGCTGGGCAGGCACACGGTGAGCGTAGGCTTTAACTACAACTACAACCAGCTGAATATTCGTAACAATGTGGCGGGCCACGCGGAACTGGAGACAAAGGGCTTCAACAAATTCCTGACGGGAAGCCTCTATTCAGGAACTGTGCTGGAGGGGGCGACCGACCGCTACTACCGGTCGAACGATGCCGGTTCGTACGTCATGGACAAGTGGCAGATACGATCGAATGTGAGCATAACGGCGGGATTGCGCTACGACTTTGACGGCCCGTTCAGCGAGAAGAACGGAGACCTGTTCAACTTCGATCCGTCGCTGTATGCATCGACGCCGGCAGCGATCACCAGTACCGGCTTCATCGTGGCGGGCAACAACAAGCAGTACGGGACCTCGGGGGTCAGCGATTCAACGCTGAAGGGCCGGCAGTGGGGAATTGCGCCACGTCTGGGCGTGGCGTGGTCGCCGGAGTATTTCAAGAACAAGGTTGTGGTGCGCGCAGGGGCCGGAATCTACTACGATCGCGGCGAGTATTTTCAGTACCTGTCGCCTCCTGCGGGCTCCGGGATCAGCGGACCGTTTGGCGTGACGCAGGAAGCTCCGTTCGCGGCATATACGGACGCGACCGGGAAGTTGAACAATCCGTTCCCGACGATTACTCCGCCGACGACGCCGTCGCAGCTGGCCGGGACAATGCCGACGATTGATTCGATCGAGAGCGCGTGCACTGCGGCCAATGTTTATAACGGCACAACCCTGCTGGGATACAACTGCGGCGACGGTGCGCCGAACGGGCCGCTTGTGATCGGGAACTACGGGATTCACAACGTGCTGCCCTACACGGAGGACTGGATGTTCGATATCCAGTGGCAGCCGCGGAACGACACGGCAGTGGACATCGGATATGTCGGCAACCGCGGCAAGCATGCAGTGATGCCGATTCCATTCAACGAGCCGGGGATCGCAACGCCCGGCCATCCGATCAACGGACAGACGAACTCGTACGGTCTGCAGGTGCTGAGCAACGCGACAGACGCGAGCGGCAATCCGCTGCCGATGGCGGGCGAGCCGTACGATACGTTCAGCGGCGGCAATGTGGACCTTCGGGTGCCGTATATCGGGTACGATCCCAACTCCACGACATTCCAGACCGCGGGGATTTCGTCGTACGATGCGCTGCAGGCGCAGATCACCAAGCGCCTGACGCACGGCATCCAGTTTGGGGTTTCCTATACCTGGTCCCACACGCTGGACGAACAGAGCGACGTGGGATTGTTCTTCACGGGCGATAACCCGGACGATCTTCGCGAATCGTACGCATCGGCGGATTTCGATCAGACGCACACGCTGAGCTTCAACTGGCTGCTGCAGTCGCCGAGGCTGGTGAAGACCGATAACTGGCTGAGCCATGTGGCGAATAACTGGTCGCTCCTGGGCATCACTACGCTGGACAGCGGGCAGCCGTACAGCATCTATGATTACTCGGGATCGGCGGGCGGTATCTACTTTGGCGGAAATATCGAGCTGGCCAATCCAATTGTGCCGATCAAGCCGGGGCTTAGTCCGAAGTCGGTTGCGACCGGCCATTCGGGGGCGTATACGTATGGGACTCCCAACGGCAAGGGCGGAGTATCGGCGAATTACGTGCCGGCGCTGAATGCCGACGATTTCTATATTCCGCTGATCAATCCCGGCGACAATGGCGTGCCGTCCTGCGACACAACGACGGCGGGAGGGAACGCGGGTCCGGGTGGAGGGCCGCTGTGCGACGTGTACGAGACAAACTTTATTTCGGGACAGCGGAATATCTTCCGCCAGTCGTTCCAGAAGCAGGCCAATATAGCCCTGCAGAAGGACATACACATCAAGGAAAAGTACGACCTCTATTATCAGTTCGAAGTTTTCAACGTGACCAACACGCCGAGCTTCGACGTTCCGACAAATAACATCACGCTCAATCCTTTCTTCAGCGAACTGAACGCCAACGGGAATGGGCACCAGGTACAGCCGAATCAGAGTAATTCGGTGACCACTCCGTCGTCACCCAACGGAATGGCTTCGTGCCAGGGGTCGTCGCCGAACTGTGCGTACGAGCTGTATACGGTACCTGGAGCAGCGAGCAACAAGCTGGGCGTAGTGACCAATGCCATTGGCAGCGCACGCATCGTGGAGATGTCGCTGCATCTGACCTTCTGAAAGACAAAAGAAGAACTCCGAGAGCCGGCCTGCGGGCCGGCCTTCTCTTTGCCCGGTAAAATGGGGATGGTCGTCTGTCCCCATGGTCTTCACAGAACAATATGACGTTGTCGTTGTGGGTGCTGGGCATGCCGGGTGCGAAGCGGCGATGGCCGCGGCACGCATGGGGCTGCGGACGGCTCTGTTTACGCTGAACCTCGACCTGATTGCGCAGATGAGCTGCAACCCAGCGATTGGCGGGATCGCGAAGGGGCACCTGGTGCGGGAAGTGGACGCTCTGGGCGGGATCATGGGCGAGGTGGCGGATGCGGTGGGAATTCAGTTCCGGCTGCTGAATACTTCGCGGGGGCCCGCGGTGTGGTCGCCACGGGCACAGTGCGACAAGCAGCAGTACCGGGTGAAGATGCGCGAGGTGCTGGAGTCGCAGGCGGGGTTGTTTATTAAGCAGGCGGAGGTTGTGGACGTCGTGCGGAGCACGAGCTCCAGCGATCAGCGATCAGCGTTCAGCGTTCAGGAAAAGCAAGGTGCAGAGATTGGGGCCGAGGTCGTCCCGAGAATCACGGGCGTTCGGTTGCGGGATGGGCGGGTGATTCTGGCCGGGGCAATTGTAATCACGACCGGCACATTTCTGAATGGGCTGATTCATTGCGGGGAGGAGCATTATCCGGCTGGACGAAGCGGCGAGCCGGCTTCGGTGTTGTTGGGCGAGGCGCTGAAGGGGCTGGGGCTGCGCGGGTGCCGCTTGAAGACGGGAACGCCGCCGCGGCTGGACGGACGCACGATTGACTGGAGCCGGTTTGCGGAGCAGCCCGGGGATGCCGATCCTACGCCGTTTAGTTTTCGGACGCGGACGCTGCCGCAGCGGCAGGTTTCGTGTCACATCGCGTATACGACACCGCGG
>Ga0182018_10000655_pt1 | contig 43546 bp, 40 predicted proteins | sample 812P2MmetaG_FD_120490 | JGI IMG/M metagenome (GOLD analysis project Ga0182018, IMG submission 120490) | Permafrost microbial communities from Stordalen Mire, Sweden - 812P2M metaG | ecosystem: Environmental > Terrestrial > Soil > Wetlands > Permafrost | place: Sweden: Stordalen | collected... | reverse complement strand
GCGCCGCTGTTTGGACCAGCGGTGCCCGACCTCGCTGAAGTCCAGAGTCACATCTTGCTGGACCACCTCGATCTCCGCGGTGCGCGAGAGCTTCCCTTCATCCACCATCGCCAGGATGTGCATGGCGGCCGGCAGCTTGCAGACGCTGGCCAACGGGAAGCGTTCGTCGCCATGCAGGCTGACGTGCTGCCCGGATCCCAGGTGCAATGCAGCAGCTCCGACGGCGCCGCCGGTTTCCGCCGCGATCCGCCGCCAGCGTTCGGCGAGTGTGTCCGCAGGGGCCGCGGACAGACCCGCGCCGCATAGGTAAAGGTATTGCCGCCGTGTAAGCTGCATCAAGCCGATTCTACAGGAACCGGGGTGTACGATAGGTGCGTGCCCCCAAAGCGCTCGATGAAACGGCTCCCGTGGTGGCGCCGCCCCATCCATGAAACGAAGCTCGGGGTACTTGGCACCAGAGCCGGCGGCACGTTCTTTGTTCTTCTGATTATCGAGATTGTATCCACACCCTGGCTGCTGCTCGCGCTTCTGGCACTGGCCGCCGTCGGCATTCTATTCGCAGTCCTCCTGCACTTCACCCGCCGGGAGCGGCCACCAACAATTTTCGGGTGAGGCAGCCGGCATTCAGGCCCGCACAGTCTGGCCGCTACGCAATGCCTGATTCCCCAGATGCCCCGCGCGCGCCGCCGCCACTCCCACCGCCACAGGCGCATTCGGCGTATTCCGCGTACGGATGCAATCGAGAAAGTTCTGCAGGTGTTCGATGGTCCCGTCGTGCGTGGATTGCACCTCCTGCGCCGCATCCTTCAAGTCCGGAAGCTCCGTGGATCTGGCCTGCTCCGGATACACGGCGAAGCCGCCGCGATGCAGGCGCATCAGAGCCTTGGTGCCATGGAAGACCAGGCCGCCGCCTTCCAGGTAACCCATCAGGCTGCAATCGAAGTTGACCAGGAAGTTGCCGGGATAATGGAACGCGGCATTGACCGTATCGGGCCACTGAAATTCCGGAATTACGTATTTGCCGCCCATGGCCTGCGCATCGATAGGGGTGTCGCTCGACATGCACCAGTGCGCCACATCCACCCAATGCAGGAACAGATCGGTGAGCGAGCCGCCGCCGAAATCCCAGAACCAGCGCCAGTTGCGGTAGCGCTCGGGATCGAACGGCTGATCGGGCGCGGAACCGAGGAACATCTTCCAATCGAGTTTCAAGGCGTCGATCGGCGCGCGCGTATCGCGCCCTTGCAGGTAATTCTGATACCAATAAGTGCGAATGATCGTGACTTGGCCGAGACCGCCGCCGGCCACGATCTCGCGCGCCTGCTGGAAGTGCGGCCAGCTTCGCTGCTGCATGCCGGTCTGCACGACGCGCTTCGATTCCGCAACCGCCTTCAGCAGCGGTTCGCCTTCCTCCATCCGGTGTGTGACCGGCTTCTCGACGTACACATCCTTGCCCGCGCGCACCGCGTCGATAGCCATGGGGACGTGCCAGTGATCGGGCGCGCCGATTACCACCGCGTCCACATCGGGCTGCTCCAGCAGCTTGCGATAGTCGGTGAACTCGCGCGCTTCTGGGGCCACCTTCTCGCGCGCCTCCTGGCGGTGCGGTTCGTAAACGTCGCAGATGGCCATGATCTGGCTGCCGCCGCCCTTATTCAGCAGGCTCAGCAGATATTGGCAGCGTCCGCCCGTGCCGATGCCGCCAATGCGAATGCGGTCGTTCGCGCCCAGGATGCGGACGTACGATGCCGCGGTGGCGAAAGCCGCGGCCTTGATGAATTGACGCCGGTCTGCCATGTTCGTTGCTCCTATGCTTGCATGCCATCCAGCTTCCACGGCGCGCGATAGGGGCGCACCAATATCCGATTGGCATTGTCGCCAGCATAGCAGTGTCGTTGCCAATGCAGCGCTCCTGCCGGCCTATGCGCGCGTTGAGTTGTCCCGGCGCGCTGGATTCAAGATCTGCGTCAAGCGTAGGCCCCGGCCCGTTATGAGACGATGTGAAGCATGCATCTCACCAGACGGGCGTTCACCTTGGGCAGCGCAACTCTGGGCGCCGCGCTGCAAGTCCCCGCGCAGCCGCCCCGCCCGGCTCCCATGATTTGTCTCTTCTCCAAACACCTGTCGTCGATCCATTATGCCGAACTCGGCGGCGTCCTCAAGGATCTGGGCTTTGCCGGTTGCGATCTCACGGTGCGCCCCGGCGGGCACGTCGAGCCGGCGCTCTCGGCCGCCGACCTCTATCGCGCCGTGGAAGCCATTCGCGCGGAAGGCGTCGAGGTGCCCATGATTACCACCGCGTTCGTGTCCGCGGCCGATCCCACCCTACCCAACGTGCTGGCCCTCTGCGGTCGCGACCGCATGAAGGTGCCCTATTTCAAGCTGGGCTACTGGAACTACCGCCTCGGCGATAACATCGAGGCGCGCATTGCCGAAGTGCGCCGCGACGTGGCCGGGCTGGTGTCACTCGGCCGCGCGTACGGCATGGTCGCGGGATTCCACAATCATTCCGGCAACTACGTCGGCGAAGCCGTGTGGGACGCCCGCGCCGTCATCGAGGGTCTCGACCCGAACTGGATCGGCTACTATTTCGATCCATGCCACGCCACCGCGGAGGGCGGGGAAGCCGGCTGGAATATCGCCATGCGGATGGCCCTGCCTCGCATCAAAATGGTGGCGCTCAAGGATTTCTATTGGGAGAAGGTGAATGGCAAATGGACCATGCGCATGTGCCCTATTGGCGAGGGCATGGTGAACTGGCCGCAGGTTTTCGCATTGCTGGCCGCCGCGCACTTCGCAGGACCGTTGTCTCTGCATCTGGAATATGAGCCGGCGGACATGGCCGCCATCGCCCGCGATCTGGCCTTCGTCAAGAAGCAGGTGGCTGTGGCGTATCCAAGTTGACGTGGCGCACGCACATTGCGTGCACACAAACCCAGAAACCTGCCCTCGGCGTTTGCCCACGCGCCCCCATGTTACAACACCAATATGCCCACCTTCCACGTGGAAATGCCGCCGGTCTCCTATGACGCGGTGGTGCAACGGGGCATCCTGGAACACGCCGCCCGCTATGTGCCCGCCAAGGCCGGCAAGGTATTCGCCGTCTCCACAGAGGACGTGTGGCGCCACCAGGGCGCGCGCCTGGAACATGCACTGGCCGCTATTCCGCACGAAGTCCTCTTTCTCCCGGGCGGCGAAGATCGGAAGCGTCTGGCGCCCATCGAGCGGCTCGCCGACGAGATGGTCCGGCGCGGCGGCGACCGCTCCAGCATCGTAGTGGCGTTCGGCGGCGGCATCGTCACCGATATGGCCGGCTTTCTGGCCGCCATTTTCATGCGCGGCATCCCTGTGCTGCAGATCCCCACCACGCTGCTGGCGCAGGTGGATGCGGCCATCGGCGGCAAAACCGGCGTCAACCTCGGAATCGGCAAGAACCTCATCGGCAGCTTCCACCAGCCGCTGGCCGTGCTGATCGACGCAAACGTGCTCGAGACCCTGCCTGATCGTGAATACCGCGCGGGCCTGTACGAGATCCTGAAAGCGGGCGTCATCCGCAGCGAGCCGCTGTTCCGCTTCCTCACGGAGCGTAGCGCCGAAGTGCTGGCGCGCCAGCCGGAAGCGGTGGATCGTATCATCGCGGAGTCCGTCGGCATCAAGGCGCAAGTGGTTTCCGCCGACGAGCGGGAAGGCGGCCTGCGGCGCATCCTGAATTTCGGCCATACCTTCGGGCACGCGCTGGAGGCCGAGACCGGCTACACGCGCTTCCTGCACGGCGAGGCGGTGGCGTTCGGCATGCGCGCCGCCGTGTACCTGGCGCAGATGACCGGCCATCTCTCGGCCGAAGATACCGTGGACATCCTGGAATCCATCCAACTCTATGGCCCGATTCCTCCGCTGGCGGGCATCTCAGCCGACCGCTTAGTGACGCGCCTGGCGAGCGACAAGAAGACCGTCCAGGGTAAGATCCACTTCGTGTTGCCGGAGCGCATCGGAGAAGTGCAAGTGGTGTCCGGCATCGGCCATGAACTGGCGCTGGCCGCCATCCAGGCCGCCCTGGCATGAAGGGTGCCACGCCCCAGGGCGCGCGTAGCGAGCAGGAGGCGGCCCAGTGGGTGCGGGCAATGTTTGGCCGCGTGGCGCATCGTTACGACCTGGCTAACCATCTGCTTTCCTTCAATATCGATCGCTATTGGCGCGCGCACACGGTGGCGCGCGTCCGGGATGTGCTGGCACGTCCCGAGGCGCGCGTGTTGGATATTTGCTGCGGCACCGGCGATCTGGTGCGCGCGCTGCAACAGGCGCGTCCCGCCGTTGCGGTGCTGGGCTCGGACTTTTGCCATCCCATGCTGATCGCCGCGCGCTCGAAAGTCGGTGGCGGAAAACTATTCGAAGCCGACGCGCTAAGCCTGCCCCTGCCCGACGCTTCGCTCGATCTGATCACAGTAGCATTCGGGTTCCGCAATCTGGCCAATTATGAGGCGGGCCTGCGCGAGATGCGGCGCGTGTTGCGGCGCGGGGGTGTGGCCGCCATCCTGGAATTCTCGCAGCCGCCAAATCCCCTGTTCGGCGCGTTGTACAGCTTCTATTCGCGGCGCATACTGCCCAAGATCGGCGGCGCTCTATCTGGATCGCGCGACGCCTACACGTACTTGCCGGAGTCGGTGCGCAAGTTTCCCGCGCCGGACGAATTGTCGGAAATGATGCGCGCCGCGGGCTTCGGCCCCGTGGAGTTCGAGCGGCTCACCGGCGGGATCGTAGCGCTCCACTTGGGATCGGCGTATTTCTCACACCTGGCCCAATAAGCTGGCGGCCCGCTTGCGGAGCAATTCCCAATGCGGGCAGAATGGATTGTGAGAGTGGTGCAGGCATTCAGCCTGCCAGGACTTGCTACCTATAGGAGGATCGCGCACCTTGCCGGCCAGCATCGACAAACGCCCCAGCCCCGAGGAGTTGTTGCGCCGCGTCCAGGCCGAAGAGCACCGCGCCAGACGCGGCCGCCTCAAAGTTTTCCTGGGTTACGCCTCGCGCGTGGGCAAGTCGTTCCGCATGTTGGACGAAGGCCGGCGCCGCAAGGAACGCGGCGAAGATGTGGTGGTGGCCTCCATCCAGTTTCCCCTCACGCCCGATCTGGAAGCGTTGATGGCCACCCTCGAGTACATCCCCGTGCTCAAGGAAACCTACGCCGGCAACGAGTACGAAGTGCTCGACGTCGCGGCCATTTTCCGCCGTCATCCGCGCGTCTGCCTGGTCGACGAATTGGCCTATGACAATCCGCCGGGCACGCGCAATCCGAAACGCTGGCAGGATGTGGACAACATCCTCGATCAGGGCGTCTCGGTGATCACCGCCGTCAATCTGCAGCACATCGAAGAGCACCAGGACGCCGTCGAGCGCATCACCGGCAAGCGCGCGGGCCAAACCGTGCCCGAGCGATTCCTGCGTTCCGCGGATGAGATCGTGCTAGTGGATGCGGCCGTCGACGATATGATCAAGCGCGCCAGTACGCTGGAGCCGGGCGATCTGCGCCGCCGCCTTTCGGAATTGCGGGAACTCGCCTTGCTGCTGGCCGCCGATGTGATCGACGGGCAACTGGAAGGCTACCTGCGGTCCAACGGCGTCGAGTTGCGCTGGGGATCGCAAGAGCGTATTTTGGTGTGTGTCACGCCGCGCAGCGATGCCGGCGCCATGCTGCGTAGCGGCCGGCGGAATGCGGACCGCTTCCACGGTAATCTGCTGGTCTGCTACGTCCGGCAAATGGGACTGGGCGCCAAGGACCAGGCCACCATGGATGCCAACCTCGCGCTCGCCAAGGAACTGGAGGCCGATGTCCACGTGTTGGACTGCTCCGACCCCATCGCCGCCATTATCCGGTTTGCGCGCGAGCAAAAGGTGACGCAGATTTTCGTGGGCCACAGCGCGCCCGACCGCTGGAAGGAGCTGTTCTCGATCAGCCCCGTGGACCGCTTGATCCGCGCCGCCACGGACATCGATGTGCGCATCTTTCCGCATCCGCAAACGCCATGAGCGGCCCGGTCGAAGCTTTGCATTCCGATGCCGTGCCCGCGCCGCCCAAGGGCCGGCTCAAGGTGTTCCTGGGCTATGCGGCGGGTGTCGGCAAGACTTATCAGATGCTCGACGAAGCGCAGGAACTGCGGCGCAAGGGTGTGGACGTAGTGGTTGGATATTTCGAACCTCACGGCCGCCAGGACACCATCGCCAAGACGGCGAATTTGGAATTCATTCCGCGGCGCAAGGTCGAATACCGCGGTGCGGCGTTCGAAGAAATGGATGTGGATGCCATCCTGCGGCGCAAGCCGGCAGTCTGTCTGGTGGACGAATTCGCGCACACCAACGTGCCCGGCTCGGCGCGCCTGAAGCGGTGGGAAGATGTGCAGTTGCTGCTGCAAGGTGGCATCGATGTTTTCACCACCCTCAACGTGCAACATCTGGAAAGCCTCAACGACGAGGTGTGGCACATCACCGGCGTGCGCGTCCGTGAAACCGTTCCGGATTGGGTGGTGGACGCGGCCGACGAAATGGTGCTGGTGGATTTGACGGCGGAGGCCTTGCAGAATCGCTTGCACCGCGGCGTTGTGTACACCGCCGATAAGGCCAAGAAGGCCATGGAGAACTTCTTCACCGAAGCGAATCTGACGGCCTTGCGGGAGATGGCGTTGCGTCACACGGCGCACGAAGTCGAGGGGCGGCTTTCCGACTTGGACGCTCCGGCGCCTGGCATGCCGCCCACGGCGCGCCCCGGGGCCGAATCTCCAGTGCGGCACGAGCGCATTCTCATTTGCCTGACCGAGCGGCCATCCACGGCCGTGCTGATCCGCCGCGGAAAACGTGTGGCGGATTATCTGCATGCGGACTGCGTGGCCGTGCACGTGGAGCGCAACTCCGGGCCCGGCGGCCCGGAAGCCCGCAGCGGCGCGCTCGAAAAGCACTTGACCTTCGCGCGCAACTTGCATATTGAGACGCACGTCTTGAAAGGCAAGGACGTAGCCCGCACCATTGTGGACTTCGCGCGCGAGCAGAATATCACCCAGATTTTCTTGGGGCGCGCGGGTGGCGTCCGGAGCACCGTTCACAAAGTGGTGCGGCAGGCGCGCGACCGCGAAATCACGGTGGTGGCGGAGCGCTTACGGTAAGTGTGCCCGGACTTTCTGCATTTTCCTGCATCGAAGAAAACTTTCAAGGCTGCGCCTGAATCGGAACGGCAGGCTGTTATTCGATGGCCCGCAGTACCTCATCCCGATCGCGTCCGGCCTTTTCGGCTGCTTTCCCAAACGCGATAAACACTAGGACCAAGCCAACCCCAATGATCAGGAATAGCCATGGCCCAGAGTAGAACCCGAAAAGCCAGGGAGATCGACGGATAGCTTGCGCTTTAGCAACCGCCAGCGGGCCGCCGCCCCACCAGCACGCCGCTATGCCTGGGATGAACAGGAATAGTCGACGCCGAATGCGCAGGTAGCCGCATCGTCTCTCCTCATGCTGCCTTTCAAGGAAGCGACCGCACGGATCGCTGGTGCCCATGCGTGGGCGCCCCCCTTCAAGGGCAGGCGCCCACAGGTAAATGATTACGCCCAGGCTCCACGCCTGGCCGAGCCTGATCCATGGCTGGTCGATTCTGTACACGTTGTACAGAAAAGCTCCGACGAGGACTATCGTAACGGCCACTAGTCCTCTACTGACGTAGGTGTTTAGTTTCTCCCGCGAGCGCGCCATAGCGCATAGCTTTTCGGGCGTTAGTGCGATTTGCATGGTTGGTTGTTTCTCCTCTGTCTGTGATCTCCAAACGTTCTCCGGCGCTTTAGGTTCTAGCATCGGCCGCTCCTTCGAAGTACTTCTGCTTGAGTACTCTCTTGATCCGGTGAATCTTCGTGGCGATGTTGACGGCGGAGAGCCCGGTCACCTCCGCTATCGTTTCGGCTGCCTCGCCTTCGAGGTAAAGCAGGATAATCTGGCGGTCCAGAGGCTTTAGCCGGCGGATCAGATCCAGAAGCATCGCCGCCGAGAACCGGCGATCGGGTTGCGCCCGGTCATCGACCACGGGGACTCCACCTTCCAGCGTTTCCAAGTCCACCAGCCGAGAGGTCAGTCGGTGGGTTCGCACAACGTGGGAGGCTCCCACGTTGTGCGCAATTCGATAGACCCAGGTCCGCAAACTGCAACGCCCGTCGAACGATTTGAGGCTCACCCACAATTCCATGTGGATCTCCTGAAGGAGATCCCGTTGCCTGTCAGGGTCGGCTTCATAGCCGCGGGCGAGCCGTCTGATGACGTCACCGTGTCCGGAGCTTGCCTCCACGTACAGCTCGTCTTGTCTGTCCCGATCGACCGTAATCCTATCCTGCCTCCATCTGATTAGTCCCCGGCGGCGCCGGATTTCTTACACTCGATGATGGTTGGCGTGCCATTGAACAAGTGTCCGGCCTCGTGGTAAGCCGCGCCTTCCACGTATTTCTCGTTATCCATTCGCATACTCAAATTGAAATCCTCTCGACCACGTTCCGCATGATCCGTCTGTCCCTGCGATCATATCTTTCGCGCATACCCTTCAGAACTGTGGCAGTCCGAGAGCGACAGCTTATCGCCCGTCTCAAATCCCTACAGGGGCAATTGAGCTTGCCGTTTTTTTCGTGGAGTAATCCTCGACGCTCAGCGCGACGAGCACGCCGACGCGGGCGAACGTGTACGCCATCACGGCAACGATGGCCCGGTGCGGAGGCCCACGACCGTGGACACGTCCATATCCTCAAGCAGCGCCGTTGCTTCTTCCGAGGACAGCACCGGCGTGGATCCCTTGCTCGCCGAATAGCGCGGTCCCCGGACCGCATGCGCCGGATTGGACGCCATCACCTGGCCGGTTACCAGCCAATCGTGAAGTATTCGGATGGCCGCGAGATGCTGTTTCACCGTGAGGCGCTGACCGTTCCGCCTGCAGCGCCTCGATATAGGCGGCCACGTGGGCATGACCCGACCTTAGATGTTATGGCAATCGTCTCGTCGACGCCCGCCCTCACGCCAGCCAGCCTCGCTTCTCGTGCCATCTTCCCCTTGTGAAATCGGGGAACTTCACCGGCGCGCTGCCCTGCGCCACAGAAGCTTCGCTCAGCGGACCTGGTGCGCTCCATGCCGCCGCGTCGTACACATCCAGGTCCGGGGCAAGGCCTTTGTGCATACACTCGATCAGCCGGTAAACCATCAGGAAGTCCATGCCGCCGTGCCCGCCCAGCTTGCGCGCCAGTTCGCCCTCATGCTTCCACAGCGGATGCTCGTATTCGTCCTTGTATTTGTCGATCGGCGTGTAAGCTTCCGCGTTCGGATCGTCGAAGTAGATACGCGGAGGATAGTCGCGGAAGATGCCCTTCACACCCGCGATCAGATTTGTCCGGTCGTAAGGATGCGGATTCACCACATCGTGCTGCAGCGTGATCACCAGGCCGTTGGCCGTCTTAATGAGCGAGGTATTCAGGTCGCCGCAGATATACTTTTCCTTCCACTTGGGGCTGTCCTTGGGCACGTGCGCCGCGCGCCAGGCGTCCAGGCCGCGCTCGGGAGAACTCATCGACACCAGATAGTCGAAGCGGTCGCCGCGGTTGATGCCCATGTAGTTGGCCACCGGCCCCAGCCCGTGCGTGGGATAGAGATTCCCGTTGCGGCGGGTGTGCGGGTAGCGGCGCCACAGGCCCTCACTGCGGTCTTCGAACAGCAGGCGGCGCAGGTCGTGCAGGTAAGCGCCCTCGCCGTAGAGCAGATCGCCGAACAGGCCGGCGCGAATCATGTTCAGCACCATCAGCTCGGTGTACCCGTAGCAGCAGTTCTCCATCATCAGGCAGTGGCGGCGGGTCTTCTCCGAGGTATCCACCAGCTTCCAGCAATCTTCGATGGTGGCGGCCGCCGGCACCTCCACGAACGCGTGTTTGCCGCTGTGCATGGCCGCCAGGGCCATGGGGACATGCCACTCCCAGGGCGAGGCCATATAGGCAAAATCCACGTCGTCGCGCTTCAGCAGGTTCTCAAAATCGCGCTCGCCGTTGGCGTATACCGCGGGCGGATGCTGGCCGGCGCGTTCCACCGCGGCTTGGGCGTGCAAGGCGGCATCCTTTACCACGTCGCACACGGCGGTCACCGTCAAACCTTCGACGCCGAGGTATTCTTTGAGCATTTCGGAGCCGCGTTCGCCACAACCGATCAGCCCCATGCGGACGTTGTCGCGCGGCTCGAAGGGCATGCCGATCACGGAATGAGACTCGTTCTGCGGGGCCGCCGCGGCGGTTTGGCTGAGAAGCACTGCGCCGGTTCCGGCCACTGCGCCGCGAAGCAGGTCCCGCCGGGAGAAAGGGGGTTGATCCGATTGCATGTTCCTATCTTATGCGCTGGCTGGTCTGGTGGGCAGACAGGCCAGAAGGACTGTCCCGCTAGAAAATAAAGCTGAGACCGCCGCGGAACATGCGGGGGTTCTCAATCAGCACCAATGAAGAGCCATCCACCGTCGAGAGCGGCAGATAGCCTTGCTGCAGGAGATTGCGGAGATCGGCGGTAAGTTCCATGCGCCACGGAAGGCCGGTGAGCCCCGGGATGGCCTGGCGCACATAGACGTTCAATCCCGGCTGGGGACGCAGGCTGTTGGTTGCGTATATGGGCTCCGGCACGCTAAAGCGGCCATCGGCCACCTGGTAGCTGGTCACGATGCGCGTGCCGGTGCGCGGACTGGCCGCGACCACTCGCATGGTTATCGATTGTTGCCGCCCGCCGTGGAGCATAGCCCGCAGATCGTCGGCGTTGCCGCTTACCGCCTCGCCGGTATTGGCTGTCAGTGCCCCCGTCGACCCATACATCACGGTGGCGCTCACGTTGTCGCCCACGTTCTGCGTGGCCGACGCGGTATAGCCCATGCTCGAAAAATTGCCGGCGTTAAACATCGCGGTGCCCGAGAAGAAGTCCGGCAGAATATCTCCGACCGGCAGGAATCCATCCGGCGCCGCGATGGTCAGGGCCAGATTGTCGACCGACTCATGATAAGCGCTGACGCCGAACTTGCGGGAGCCCAGGGTGCGGGAATACGCGGCCTCGACATCTTCACCCCGCTGCACGTCCGCGCGTCCGGCGCGCAACGACACCAGAGGAAACAGCGCCAGCGTGCCGATCTCGCGCTGCAGCGGATCGTCGGAACCGGTGGCCGCCCCCAAGTCCGGGCGGGCGTTACCGGAAGTGTACGCGAATTCGATGTCGCCGGCGTTGCCTAGCGAATAGGTCAAGCGCGCATAAGGGCTGAAGTAACTGAGACGATCGTTGAAGGAAACCGAGTCGAAGGCCATCCCATACTGCATGGAGAGTGCATCGGTGATGCGGGTATGGTCGTCGAAGTTGACCGAAATGCTGCGCAGCATGGGAACGTCGCCTTCCGGGCCGAAGATGGCAACGCCCATCTGGCCGGGCAGGAACAATTCGCGCATGGTGACCGAAACCTGCGGGCTGTCGGAGCCCACGGTCCGGCTGTAGGTAGTCCGGAAAGCGGCCGACGGAATGCCCGACTGCGCGCCGGAGCCTACGTTCCCGGCAAACTGAAACTGGTTGCTGCCAAACAGCGAGGTGGCCAAGGCGAACGCCGTGCCCATATCGGCATCGCTGCCGAAGCCCGCCACGGGGGTGCCGTCGCCGGCCGAAAACATCAGCAGGCCGCGGGTATCGGAGAAAACCGTGTGATGCGGCTTGTCTTCGTCCGCCACGGCAACGGGCACGGGCAGCATGCGCATCACGGGACGCGTGGAGCCGGCGGTGCGCAATACCCATTTCCAGTCGTCGCTCATGAAGGCCGGATGCTCGGCGGGGTACACCAGATGGATGGAACTGAACAGGGCCGCCAAGCTCACATTGAGCACGCTGCGCATGCCGGGCTGGACCAGAATGTCGTTCTTGATGGCCGGCACGAAGCTGGCCAGCGTAACGCGGATGGAATAGATATCGGGAAACAGACCCGGAAAAGCGAAATTGCCCTTCTCGTCGGTGAACACCTTCTGGGAAAGGCCGTCCTGGCGGTTAAACAGCATGACCAAGGCCCCCATTTGGGGGACGCCATCGCCGTTCGAGACCGAACCGGCAATGGCTCCGGAGAGCCTGACGGACACAGCGCCGGAAACCGGGCCGGCCGCCGCCAGGCACACCAACCCGAAAACCACGCTCGATACCGAGATGTGCGTTCTCGTCGTCATCGTCCGCTGACGCTTAGTATGTCGTTAGCATATCACGGGGGCATATCCCCCTGGGACCGGCAGGCGGAACCGCCTGCACCACCACTGCAAGCACCCGCTACGTTACCGTGAACTGCGCTGTGGGCGTCAGAGTCTGGTTCCGATTCCTGTCCGTGATCTTCAACTTCAACGTGTATTGCCCAGGCTGCAATTTCTGCAAAGGCAGCAGCTTTTCCACAGTCACCTGGGAGGCGGAAGCGCCCGGCAGGCTGGCAATGTCCTCGGTAAACTCGAAGATTTTCTCGTTGCTGCCATTCTTCACCACTTGGTATTCGATCTGCCCGCTGGGCTTCTGCGTCTTCTCGTCGGGCCCGAAATTGTACAACTTGAAATAGATGCCCATCTTCTCGTCGCGCCGGAAGCTCTCCGTCACGCGCGGCCGCACCTTGCTGGTGCCGATCACGAATTGGCCCACGCCGATGCTGCGCGTGGGAACCTTCTCGATCAGGTCCGCCAGTACGATGGTGCTGGACATCAGCTTCTCGTTATCCACATGTGGCACGTTCAGGGCAGTCTCGTAATTGTTCATGTTGCCGCCCACGATGTCCTTCACTACTACATTGAGGCGGTAGATGCCGGGCGGCAGCGGAATCGATTTCTGGTAGATCGAGGACTTCTGGGCGTAGGCCTGCAGCATCTCGTTGGGGCAGTCCACGGTGACCGTATCCTCGAAGGTTTGCACGATGCGCCGGGTCATGGTGGTGACCCGCCCAAAAACGTTGACAGCCGCCTTCTGCACGCCGTCCTTGGCCTGGAACTGCATGTCCTTATTTTCGAACTGCAGGGTGACATAGGTCAGAACGGAAGCTTCGGTGAGGGGGAAGAAATCGGCGCGCACCTTCATGGGCAGGATATTGAAGGTGATCTTGCTGGTGACGGCGTCTTCCAGATCCTTGAACTTGACGGCCGGCGGCTTTTGCAGTTTGGCGAACTGCTCCAGGCGGTTGAACTCCATCATGCTTTCGGACGAGCCGCCGAACGCCTGGCCCAAGTGGGTGCCGTCCGTATTTTGGAAGCGCTGGGTCTTGGTGGACAGCCCCATCTGTTCCATCAGGGTGAGGCCGGCGCCGGGAACATAAGTGAGGGCGTCCTTTTCAGACGGGTCCATGGTCATGTGGTACTCGCCCGACATGCTGGGGTCCACGAACTCGATGATGATGTTGGTGCCGATGCCTTCCAGGTAGCGGTAGCGCCATTGCTCGAAAGGATAGGTGGACGTTTCACCGCCGCCTTCTTCCATAGGCCGCTCGTAGGTGCCGCCGGAGGGATGCGACTCGATTTCATCGGGCGGGCCGTAGATGATGTAAATGCGACCGCGATCCGTCTTCCAACCGGGGATACCCGAAGCGTAGTGGTCGTTGGAGTATGCGATGCGGCGGTAGTGCTCTTCCTTAAACTCGTTCTCTTCGGTGTCCGGGGTGGGGTCGCGCCGCAGCCAGAACTGTTCGATAAACTGTTCGCGCTCTTCGTCCGTAGCCAGGCGCTTGAAGGCGGTCTTCTCCTCATCGGTGATGATGTAGACGACGTCTTCGTTCAACCATTTCCTATACGGGGTTTCCAGCTCTTTGCGCAGTTTTTCGTCGCGCTTGCGCTTCTGTTTATCGGTCAGGGGCTTGGCGATGGTTTCGCGCGCCGGCGCGGCATCCGCCTTCTGATCGTCTTTTGGAGCCGGTGTCTGATCCTGGCAAACCGCATACCCGGCCAGCATCAAACCGAGGGGAATACAGGGCAACAAACAGCATTTTGCGAACATACGCACCTCTCCCGGAACAGGGCCATCTCGTGAATCAATTGTACGGCTTTATTTTAGCACCCGTCAAGCGGGCGGGGGCGGCACAGTGGGCGGACGGTTCACGGGGGTGGGCAGTTTGGCGTGTGAAGATTGGCCATTTTCAGTGGGGGCAGACCCGGATAGGACCAAACCTACGCAGCACGGTGCGGTTCCCTCCCGCACGGAATTTCACAACTGCTAAGGCCGCAGGGCGCCGGCGCCAGAGTATAATATTCGGTAAACACACCGGTCGCAATGTAACGACGCTTCGGGAGACTCCCAGCGATGTTTATCGCCAAGAAGCATATCTCGCGCCGCACGCTTCTTCGTGGGATGGGCGCAGCCCTCGCCCTGCCGCTTCTGGATTCCATGGCGCCGGCGCAAACGCCGTGGCGCGGCACGCCGGCATCCCCCCGCATCCGCCTGGCTTGCATCGAGATGGTCCACGGCGCGGCCGGCAGCACGGACGAGGGCGCCCGCCAGCACCTCTGGAGCCCGGAGACGGACGGCGCCGCCTTCGACTTTTCATATTCCCTGGAACCGCTCGCGCCCTTTCGGGAATACATCACGATTGTGAGTGGCACCGATGCGCGCCAAGCGGAGGCGTTTGCGCCCACCGAAGTAGGCGCCGACCATTTCCGTTCGAGCGCAGTGTTCCTCACGGCGACGCATCCGAAGCAGACCGGCGGCTCCGACTTCTTCGGCGGCATCTCCATCGATCAGCTCTATGCGCAGCGGCAGGATACGCCTTGGCCGTCGATCCAGCTTGGTATCGAGCACCTCGAACCCACGAACTCGTGCGGCTTCACCTATAACTGTATCTACTCGGACGCCATCAGTTGGGCTTCTCCTACCACTCCGCTGCCCCCCACGATCAATCCGCGTATCGGATTCGAGAATCTGTTAGGAAACCGCGGGCCGGCGGCCGCCCGGGCTTCCGCGCAGCGGGCCGGCCGCAGCATTCTCGACGGCATCGTGCCGGATGCAACCCGGCTTCAAAACACTCTCGGCCCCGGCGACCGCAGCCGGCTCAGCCAATATCTCGAAGAAGTTCGCGGCATTGAGCGGCGCATCCAGGCAATCGAGAAACACAACGCCAGCGGCGAGAAACGAGAACTGTTCGCCGCTCCGCTGGGCGTTCCGGACTCCTGGGAAGACCACGTCAAGCTGATGTTCGACTTGCAGGTGTTGGCCTTCGCCGCGGAGATTACGCGCGTGTCTACTTTCAAAATGAGCCACGACGTCAGCAACCGGATTTTCCCGGAAAGCGGCGTGAAGGCCCCCTTCCACACGTTGTCGCACCATGACGAATTACCGTCCAAAATCGCGGAGTTTGCCCGGCTCAACCGCTACCATGTTGGCCTGGTGCCGTACTTCCTGGAGAAACTGAAGAATACTCCGGACGGCGACGGCAGCCTTCTGGATCATGCGCTGGTCCTGTACGGCAGCCCGATGGGCGACTCGCAAACTCACAACCACCGGCGCGTGCCGCTGTTCCTGGCGGGTCGCGCGTGCGGCCAGGTGAAAGGCAACCTGCATCGAGTGTGCCCAGCCGGCACGCCGCAGGCCAATGCCTTATTGACGATCATGCATAAGCTCGGCGTGCCAATCGACATTGTGGGCGACAGCACCGGCGAAATCGCGATCTGAGTTTCCGTCACAAAATGCGGGGCGAGCGCCCGCCTTACACCTCAGGATTAGTATACGGCGGGACGCCTTTGCAGAAGGGTGCGAACGCGCGATAGCACTGTCGCCGCATTCAGAGGTAGCGGCAAGACCGCCTGGGCTCCCAGAATGTCGGCGGCTCTGAGAGCATCGGGACCGACCGCCGCGGATATGGCGACGATCTTGAGTTGAGGGTGCACCTCTCTTATCGTGCGAATGGTCTCCAAGTTCTTTTCCTGCGGCATCGCGAGATCGAAGATCGCCAAATCGGGTTGCTCTTTCGCCACCGTCGTTACTTCGTAACCGGCGCCTCCCAGAATGCGAGCCAGCCCGTTGCGAATCGTCGCATCATCATCCACCACCAGAACTCGTTGTCTGGCGGACCGGACAGCCATGGTCACGTCCGGTGAGCTGCGCCGGTTGCCCACCTTCAACACCAATGGAACCGTGTCGCCTACCGGTGCATTTGCGGGCACGCGAAAGTTCACCTGCATTGAGCTGCCGTTGCCGGTATAAAGAACCTCGGCCGGCACTCCTCCCACCGTTACCGAGATATTTCGCGCAACTGGTCCGGGAGCGATGCGGCCCCCGCCCGTGGCATACAGAGACGCGACCGTCCCGCGTACCGCGGGATTCCGGACCGAGTTGCAGCAGCCCGTCTCATTGAGCATCGCGGCTTGCCCTTTCCCCAATGCATCCAAAGTAAACAGCGCCGGCGCGCTGGCGGTTACGGCCAGACTCACGGGAGGTGAACGTTTTCCTTGGTACGCGACAACCACCTGGGTCGTTTTCTTACCCGCGACCTCGTAGGGAACCGCGGTGGCCACCCTGCCGCTCACTGAGTAGACCACCGGCGCCTCTACGTTGTCGAAAAACACGCGCGTATCGCCGATCGGGGCCGCGGCCCCCAGGTGGCCCTCCAGGCCCCATGGCGCCATCTCCGGCGGCCCGGCGTTGGATGGAAACAGGACCACGATCTCGCCGGGCGCCACCCCGCCACCGCTATAATCGGCCCCGTTGACCACATCGCGCGCGAATAACTCCGGTCCGCTGGCGAACTGGTCGACCGCCGGCCACTGCTCAATGGAGTTTGCCGTTCCGATCACGCCCGCCGATACCTCCGCTTCGAAAGCGGCATTGTCCGCGGGACTGGAATTCAATAGAAGCGCCACATCCACTCCCGTGGCAGCCTGCCTGAGAACATACGCGCTGCCGGCCGGAGAGCTTCCGGAATTCCACCAGTTGGCATCGTCTCCCGCCGGCTGAATCACCCACCCCAAACCGGCATAGCAGGGCGCAGCGGCGGAAACCGTCGCGGGCCGCGCGATCATCGCGCGGAGGCTCTTCTGCTCCAGAAGCATCGGGGGCCGGCGGCCGTCCAGGGCGTTCACGAAGCGCAACAGGTCGAATACCGATGCCATCCATTCGTCACCGCGTCCATCGAGGGTGGCATGTCCCATCTGCATGCGGGAAATGCCCAGTGGCATCAAGACGGCCGACTGCACGAAACTCTCGTAGGATTGGCCGCTGGCCTTCTCAATAATCCTGGCGAGCATCGCATACGCTTCAACCGCACCCGCAGGCTGGCTGTCGCAGTTCAGCGTTGCCGGTTGCGCAGGACCTCCCTGGAGCAACTCGCGAACGGTGACATGGTTGGCGCGCGCATCCGGCGCGGCCAAATCCGGCAGGATGGCGAAGGCCCGCTCGTCCAGAGAGACCTTCCCGTCCTCAACCAGCCGCAGAATGGCCGCGGCTGTGATGCTTCTCGAGATACCTCCGATCCTGAAGAGCGCGTCCGGCTGGACTGGCTGGCCAATCACGACATCCGCCACACCGTATGCGCGCGCAACGATCAGACGGCCATGGCGCGAAACCCCAAGTGCCGCACCCGGAATCCGCCACTTCGCCAGAAGCCCATTCATGAGCTCGTCGAAGGCGGAAAGACTGCCAGTGGCCCCTTTCAGAACTACACACAGGCACAACCACGGCACAGCCAGTCTTACGGTGATCCACGGCCTCGGGAAGGGCATCCGACGGGTCTGCTCCTGGACCTAGATACCCTCATTCTACACTCTGTCACCCGAAACAAAACACTAGCAACCAGCCACTAGCCACGGTGGACGCACGCCGCTAGGCCGGGTAGCGCCCCTCAATGTAGCCGCTCAACTGGTCGATGGCGTGAGCCTGCGCCGAGATGATCGACCGCACCACGTCGCCGATCGAGATGATGCCCACCAGGGCATCGCCCTCCATCACCGGCAAGTGCCGGATACGGTGGGCCGTGATCACGCGCATGCAATCCTCCACCGAGTGCTCGGGCGACACGGTGAATACCGGGCTGGTCATGATCTCCTTCACCGGCATCTCGTGGGAGTGCTTCCCCTTCAGGATGACCTTGCGGGCGTAGTCCCGCTCGGAGACGATGCCGGCCAATTTGCCACCCGAAAGCACTAACAAGGCGCCCACGCTCTTGTCGGCCATCATGGCGACAGCATCGTATACGGTAGCCTCCGGCGCCAGCCAGAAGATGTCGGGCCCTTTGTGCCGCAGCATCGAACGGACGGTTTCCATAGCATATCCCCTTGTCCGATAATCTTTCAGACTGCGGGCCGTCTGTCAACTCTTATATTTGTATATTTGCTTTGGTACGGAGGAAGTCTGGCTGGAGGGGGCATCGGCACGCGTGCCGCCACCGCTCAGCTTGGAACCGGGCCCACAGGGTACGCCGTTAGCGAGTGATTTCGCGGCTGCACTGAATCTCTCGGCAGTAGAACCAAGTTGCCGGCGGAATCGAATTCGATTGCGCGCGCCGTGGAGACGATTTCGAGCGTGGGGTTGCGTTCGATGGCCGGGCGCAGGTTTTCGCTCAAGGCGAGATCCGAAAGCTCCAGCGTATTGCGGATCCATCCGATGGTCACTTCGCGTGCATCGAACTTGCCGACCGTGGGGGCAATGGCTTCCAGGCACGCGCGGTCGGTGGGGAAGTGGATGGGCGTGCGGATGGCGGAGGGCGTGGAGGCGGTCAGGGAATTGACGCGCGTGGGCACCCAGTCGATGCGATCGACCAGACGGTCGGTAACGACATCGGCCATGCCGATGCCGACCGCGTTGTTATAGGTCAGATCGCTGAGGTCGCGCACGAAGATGCGCTCGATGCGCGGCGTATCCGGCCAGGGATTGTAGTCGCCCAGCACGCTGCGGTTCACGACCTTGGTGTCCATGCCGGCGCCGCTGACGTTCTTGCCGATTTCATCCAGGATCAGGATATCGAGGTCCATGGGGATGCGGCCCATCCAGGATTTCGCGAGCGCCAGCAGTTCTTCTTCGCGCTGCTCCATGCCTTCCACCGGCACGGCTTCCAGTTTGGCCGTATTGTGGTTGGCGTCTTCGAGAATGGCCAGGCCGCCCAGGATCTTGCCGGATTCCAGCACCGTGCGGCCGATGGCGCGGATGGTATTTTCAAGACCCAGCTTGTATGCGTAGGTGTGGTAGTGCTGCGCGCCGGCGAACTTGCCGAGCCCGATGGCGATCATCTTGAAGAGGCCGCTTTCGATCTTGCCCATGAAATCGGTGTGCCACTTCACGCGGCCGGCCAGCATGACGCCATCGCTTTCGTACGCGTTGCGGTCCATATAGGTCCGGATGCCTTGCGGCGTTTTGCCGAGCGGCACGACATCGAGCGAGCTGCGCACCGGGCAGCCGATGGTCTCCTCGATGATGCCATAATGCGCGAGCACGTCGGCCTGGCCTTCGGCGGTGGCGGCGCCGTGACTGCCCATGGCCGGGAAGACGAAGGGGTGCATGTCCTGCGATTTCCAGTATTGGGCGGCGGCGCGGGTGATGGTGGCGATATTGGCAATGCCGCGGCTGCCCACCCCGATGGCCACGCGCGCTCCGGGTTTGAGACGTGCGGCGAATCCCGAATCGTGAAGCTGGCGCTGGACTTCGGCGGCCACATCGGGAATACGGCGGTCGGGAAAGTGCTGACGCACGAGAAAAAGGCGGGGAAACTGCATGATTTTATGGTAGCAAAGGATTTCAGGGGTGGGGCCACCCTGGGTAGTGGCCGGAGTACAGTCGAAGTAGGCAGGAGGGACATGAAGACCTACAGTTTTAAAGTAGTGGTGGAGCCGGATGACGATCGCTGGCGCTCCTACTGTCCGGCTCTGGAGCAGTATGGCGCTTCCACGTGGGGCAACACGGAGGAGGAGGCCTTCAAGCATATCCACGAAGTAGTCGGGATGATTATCCGGGAACTCATCGAGGACGGCATTGCCCTTCCGGAGAGCCCGCGCGAAGACGTCGAAGTGCTGCCGGACACACGGGTCGCAGTAACCGTCTGACACGGCGATCAGGTACGGCCGCCTGAGGTCGGTGACCGCCCGGGAGATCATACGCGCCCTCGGGTAGGACGGCTTTTTCTTCCGGTGGCAAGAGGGTAGCCACCAGCGCTATCAGCATTCGGACAGCCGTAAAGTGACCGTCACCTTCCATAAATCCTCGGATACCTTCCCGCCAAGGACGATGAAGTCGATGACCGTACAGGCAGGTTGGACGGAGAGCGATCTGATACGCCTGGCGTTGCTGAAGAGTGATCGCGATGCGAAGGGACGCAATGACAGAGGAAAAAGCACCGGAGCCGCGCCAACCTTCGCAAGTCGGACAGCCGGAAAAGTGGTGGCGCGCGCTATCTATCTCCGCGCGCGCTGGCGAAGCGGTACAACGATTGATTGTACGCCGGCAGGACAACTGAAATTCCGGTGCGATCCGGAGCATGACCCGCACCTGCGCCGCGGTAAAGTAAAAGAATGACCCTGCGCACAGGCCCTTGGGTGGCGCTCCTCTCCGCGATGCCGTTGCTGGCATCCATGGCCCCGCCATCCGCCTGGGTTCCCGCGCGCTGGGATAGCACCGCACCCAAATCGCTCGACCTGCTTACCGGCACGCCCATCAATTGCCTGCTGCTCAGCTCCTACACGCCTGAATTCGTAACCGGCGCGGCCGCGCGCGGCATCGCCACACTGGCGGTCCTGAAGCCCGGCGCGGATCCCGCCGATCCGGCGCGCAAGGCCATCCGGACGGGCTTGCAGGGCATCGTGCTGGAGGGCGATTTTCCTGCGGGCACAGCCGCACGCGTGCGCGACTCGCTGGCCGATGCGCACGCCATCGTGGTCGAACTCACTTCCCGCGCGCGCATGCCGTTGGGCGGCCCCGACTCCATCGTGGGCACGTATCAGGGCGTCTGGCCCGGCATCCAGGTGCTCGACAACGGCGCGGCCAAAGCGGCACCCTCCGGCTCGCCCTGGATCGATACCAACACGGGATTCATCCGCTCCGTGCGCGCTTGGGGGCCAGCCAGCGTGTGGCTCGGATATCTGCCGCCGGCGCATAGCGTGATCACCGGCGAGCGCTACCAGGCGGCCATCGCCGACGCCGAGATGGCCGGCGCGCGCTGGATCGTGGCGCTGGACGACGATTTCTCCGCGCGCCTGGAACGCGGCGACGCCGGCGCCATCAAGAATTGGCGCGGCATGGCGCAAGTGCTCCAGTTTTTCGAAGGCCACTCCGAATGGCGCACGCTGCGCTCCTACGGCAAGCTGGCCGTGGTGCAAGATCACGACGACGCGCTGCTTTCGGGCGGCATTCTGGACATGATCGCGGCCAAGCATACGCCCATGCGGGCCATTCCCGGCCAGCGCCTCACACCCGATGCGCTGCAAGGCGCGTCCATGGCGGTCGACGTGGACGCCAGCTCGCTCACGCCCGAGCAGCGCGAGATGCTGAAGAACTTTGCGCGCGCGGGCGGCACCGTGCTCACCGCGCCGCCCGGATGGAAAGGGCAGTCCGCCCTGCAGCCCGGACAGATTACGCTGGACACCGCCGAACTCGAACGGCTGAACGACATCTGGCACGACGTGCAGACCATGACCGGCCGCAAGAATTTGGGCGCTCGTCTGTTCAATGTTTCTTCAATGTTGTCGAACGTGCTCTCCACGGATGATGGCAAGCAGGTGGTGGTGGAGCTGGTGAACTACTCCGCGTACCCCATCGAGAACGTCTCCGTGCAGGTGCTGGGGACGTTCAAACACGCGCAACTGATTACTCCCGAAGGCGTCCAAAAAGATCTGGAGGTTTACGTCACGGACGAAGGCGGCACGGGTGTAGATATTGACCGCGTTTCCGCCTGCGCCACGGTGCGTTTAGACTAGAAGAATGACCCGCAGAGAATGGATTGCCCTGATCACCGCCGCGCCGCTGCTCAAAGCCGCGCCGGACGCCCCCGCCGCGCCCGTGGCCATCGCCAAGTGCGCTTCCTATGATGAGGATGTGACCGCCCGCCTGGCCACCATGTTCGACCAGCTCGGCGGACTGGACCGCATCGTGCGCGGCAAAACCGTAACGATCAAACTGAACCTGACCGGTAGCCCCAGCCTGCGCGTGGACGGCCGGTCGCCTGGCGTCACGCACTACGTGCATCCGAAGCTGGTGGGTGCGACGGCGCACCTGATGGGACAAGCGGGCGCGCGGCGCATTCGCTTCGTGGAGAGCGCCTGGGCAACCAGTGGACCGCTCGAAGAGTATCTGCTCGATTCCGGGTGGAACGTGCGCCAGTTGCTGGCCGCCGCGCCGGTTGTGGAATTCGAAAACACCAACGCGCTGGGCAAGGGCAAGAAATACGCCAGATTCAAGGTGCCGGGCGGCGGTTACCTCTTCCCGGCTTACGATCTGAATCACGCCTACGAAGATACGGACGTCTTCGTCAGCATGGCCAAGCTGAAGAATCACGCCACCTGCGGCGTTACGCTTTCGATGAAGAACTGCTTCGGCATGTTGCCCGCGTCCATCTATGGCGACGACGCGGGCGTGGACGCGCCCAACGAAAACCCCACATCCGGCCGCGCCAAGACCATGCACGAGGGCGGGCGGCAGCCTTCCAAATCTGCGCCGCCGGAGCTGGACCCGGCTTCCAGCCGCGAGCCTGGATATCGCGTGCCGCACATTGTCGCCGACCTGGTGAAGTCGCGGCCTATCGATCTGGAGATTATCGATGGCATCGAGTCCATCGCGGGCGGCGAAGGGCCGTGGATCAAGGGCGTCCGCCGGGTGCAGCCGGCAGTGCTGTTGGCGGGGCTGAATCCGGTTTCGACGGATGCGGTGGCGGCCGCGGTGATGGGTTACGATCCGCGGGCCGCGCGCGGCACTGCGCCATTCCAGACCTGTGAGAATACGCTGCTCCTCGCCGAGCGGCATGGCGTGGGCTCGGCGAACCTCCGCGGAATCGATGTGCGCGGCGTGCCGATTGCGGGGGCGATGTTCCGCTATGGAGTTTGACTTTGTGGGGCGGGCAATCCTGCCCGCAGCCGCCTTTCAGGCGGCTCTTGTTTTTTGGCTACCCGCAACCCTTCCGGCGCAATCGAAGCTGACCATGTTTCCACCCGTGCGCGGCCTGCACGAAATGGTGGGGTCCTGTAACAACTTCGAAGTGGATGCGGGCATGCGCATCCTGGCCGAGGGTGGCAATGCGGTGGACGCGGGCGTGGCCACCACGCTGGCGGCCGGCGTCACGGAGTTGGATCACTTTGGCCTGGGCGGCGAAATTCCGATCCTCATCAAACTGGCCGGCAAGCCCGTCATCGCGATCAGCGGCATCGGCACGGCTCCGAAACGCGCCACGGTCGCTTTTTATGAATCGCGCCCGCGCGAGCTTTGGGAACAGCCGGGCCACATGCCGCCCATGCCCGCGGAGGGCATTCTGGCCTCTCCGGTGCCAGGAGTGCTGGACGGACTGATCTTGGCGCTCGAGCGCTACGGCACAATGTCATTTGAGCGCGTGGCGGCGCCCGCTATCGAATACGCCGACGGATTCCCGGTCACCGAAGTCATGGCCGATTGGATCCGCGGTTCGCAACCGCTGCTGGAACTCTGGCCCACCTCGCGCGAGTTCTTCCTTCCCAACGGCATGGCGCCCCGGCGCGGCGAGGTCTTCCGCGAGCCGGCCCTGGCCAAGACCCTGCGCGCGCTGGCGAGCGCTGAAGCCCAAGCCAAGGGCGACCGCAGCGAGCGTCTACGCGCGGTCCGCGACTACTTTTACAAGGGACCCATCGCGCACGAGTACGACAAATTTTGCGCGCGCAACGGCGGTCTGATCTCCTACGACGACATGGCCGGATTCCACGCGGAGGCCGATACGCCTCGCACCGGCACGTATCGCGGCTATGAGATTTTCAAGCCCGGTTTCTGGTCGCAAGGCCCGGTGATGATCGAGACCCTGAACCTCCTGGAAAGCTATGACCTGCGGGCGATGGGCCAAAACAGTCCGGCGTACATTCACACCCTTGTGGAAGCCATCAAGCTGGCTTTTGCCGATCGCGACCGCTATTACGGCGACCCGAAGTTTTCCAAGATTCCGGAGCAGACTCTGCTTTCGAAAGATTATGCGGCCGAGCGGCGCAAGCTGATCGATCCCAACCACGCGTCGCTGGAGCATCGCCCCGGCGCATTCGGCGGACCTCTGTCCATGCCGGCGTCTACCGAATCGACCATCGCGGCGCGCGACACGACGTGCGTGAACGTGGTGGATCGCGAGCGCAACATGTTCTCGGCGACGCCCAGCGGTGGCTGGCTGCCTTCGGTGATCGCCGGCGATACGGGCCTGGCGATGAGCGAGCGCATGCAGACGTTTGTGCTGACGCCCGGCCATCCGAACCAGCTTGCGCCGGGCAAGCGGCCGCGCGTGACGCTCAGCCCTATGCTGGTGCTGAAGGATGGCAAGCCGTTTCTGGCGATCTCCACGCCTGGCGGAGATCTGCAGGACCAGACGCTCCTGCAGGTGTTCCTCAACATTGTGGAATTCAATATGTCGCCGCAGGAAGCCATCGAAGCGCCGCGCTTCGACAGCGCGCACCTGTATACGTCCTTCGATTTCCATGAATTCCTTCCCGGCAAGCTGAACGTGGAACGCCGCATTCCGCAAGCCACCATCGATAAGCTCACGGCCATGGGCCACAAGGTCACGGTGGTTGGCGATTGGGCCAATCTTTCCGCGCCCACGGCGATTCGCATCAGCATGTCCGATGGCGTGCTGACGGGCGGCGCGGACCCGCGGCGTAGCCGCTTCATCAATGGACGATGAAATGAAAGGGCCGCCAATGACCATTATGCCGTGCATCGTTCCGTTGCACCTGACAAACCCCAAGCGTTTCCGCCCGCCAGTGTAGTCGTCGAGGCGATCGAGCGGCTTAAGAGCTTTGGAAAGACCCATGGACTCTCGCTCGGCGGCATGACGATCCGCGAATTCTGCCACGAGGCGCGCCCGTGACTCACATCGTCATCGATGCTTCGGTGACTTTGTCCTGGTGCTTTCACGACGAACAGACGCACACGTCCATGCATGTGTTCGACCGGCTCAAGACTGGCGAACAGGCCCTTGTGCGCCGGCATTCAACACCCACTGGACTCCTGGGATGAGTTTCTGAAGATCATCACCGGCGCGCCGCATTGCAACTGGCGTTTCGCGGGCATTGTAAAGAGGCGTGGCCGCTGGCCAGCGCGCTCTCGCGCTATTTTTCGCGTCATTCAAGTTGCATGCAGGTGCAAGTTCCGGCGAAGAAGCCGATTTACGCGCCCAGGTATTTGGGATCGCGGGCAATGGTGCGCACGGTTTGGGCGACGGTGCGGAACAGGATGTGGCGATCGGCGATCCACAGAATAGGCACTAATCGGCTTGTGGGAAACTGAGAGTTACGCATGCCCGAGTCTCCGGAAGGCGTGGCTTTTCGCCACTCCAACTTCCGCTATTACCTGATTGTCCGCGTGCTCACGACCACTGCGTCGGAGATGCAGGCCGTGGCAGTCGCCTGGCAGGTGTATGCGCTGACGCATCGCCCATTAGACCTCGGACTGGTTGGGCTGGCGCAGTTTCTTCCCGGCATCCTTCTCTTCCTCGTCGCGGGCCAGACTGCGGACCGTTTTGCGCGGCAACGCATCCTGCAAGTATGCTGCGGCGGCTTCGCGCTGTGCTCCCTGCTGCTGGTGGGGCTGACCTGGCACGGCTTAGCCTCCGTATTCCCGATCTATTGTGTGCTGCTATGCAATGGAACCGTGCGCGCCTTTAACGGGCCCGCGGGCCAGGCATTCCTGCCGCTGCTGGTGACTGCGGAAGAGTTCCCCAAAGCGGTGGCGTGGAACTCATCCATTTTCCAGGCCGCCACGATTGCCGGACCGGTGGTGGGTGGGTTGCTCTACGGCTGGACGGCAAGCCCCACACTGGTCTATAGCTGCGCGGCGATCGAGTACCTGGCGGCGCTGGCGACGTTGGCCGGTATCCGGGTCCGCACCGCGCCAGGGCGGCGTCCAGCGGCGTCTTATGGGATGGCCTTGGAGGGCTTGCGATACATCCGGCGCGACAAGCTGATCCTGGGCGCCATCTCGCTGGACCTGTTCGCCGTGTTGTTGGGCGGCGCGGTGGCGCTGCTACCGGTTTACGCACGCGAGATTCTCAAAATCGGGGCATCCGGGCTCGGTATTCTGCGGAGCGCGCCCGGCGTGGGCGCCGTGATTACGGCCCTGGTGGTGACGCGCTGGCCGTTGCGGCGGCATGTGGGCGCGATCATGCTGTGGTGCGTGTTCGGCTTCGGGGTCTTCACCGTAGTTTTTGGCCTGTCGCGCAGTCCGGCGCTTTCGCTGGCGGCATTAGCGTTGATCGGCGCGTGCGACATGGTGAGCGTGATCGTGCGGCATACGCTGATCCAGCTTTCGACGCCCGATGCAATGCGCGGGCGGGTAAGCGCCGTGAACATGGTGTTTATCGGGGCGTCGAACGAGGTCGGCCAATTCGAATCGGGCATTACCGCGCAATGGTTCGGAACGGTGCCGGCGGTGGTAGTGGGCGGCTTGGGGACTATCGCCATCGTGGCCCTTTGGGCGTGGCGATTCCCGGCTTTGCGGCGGGTGGATGCGTTGGTGCGGCCGGCGCGGGTGTAGCTGGCGGCCCGTGCTAGCAGTCACAACACAACCGCTAAACGCCTTGTGCCGGCAGTCGTTTGGCACGCAAAATACCCGGTTGCTCTCGTTCGCGACCACCTCGATTAGCGTAAGATATAGGCGAAACGCATGCTGATCAAACGTCTGACGCTGAAGAACATCCTGTCGTTCAAAGAGACCACCATCGAACTGGAGCAATTGAATGTTCTGATCGGCCCGAACGCCGTTGGGAAAAGCAACCTGATCGAGACCATCGGACTGTTGCAGGCCGCGCCCACGGGGATCGAAGGTCAGATTCTGCGGGGTGGAGGAGTCCGGCAATGGCTTTGGCTCGGTGACCGTGAGCCCGCCGCGTCTGCGGAGGTCGAATGCGAACTTACACTTCCGAGCCGGCCGCAGTTGGGTCCCTTGCGTTATCGGCTGGATTTCTGGGGGGGGCCACAAGGGTTTGAAATTTTGCACGAACGTCTCATGCACGGCGATTCGGATTCGGATGCGCCGGCCTACTTCGTGCGCCGTAGCACAGGTGTGCAGTTCGGCGCTCAAGCGTTGGAAATGGCAAAGACCCTCGCGGCGGGCGTGGCCGTGTCTTCTAAAGAGTCCGTGTTCGCGCGATTCAAGAGTCCCATTGATCCCACTCCCATCACAGAGGTCGGCGGCTGTTTTGAGAAGATCAGAATCTTTCGTGAGTTTAGAACCGGTCCCACATCGCAAGCCAGGTCTGGGATATCGACTTCGGTCCCGAAGGATTTCCTGTGGGAGGGCGCCGACAATCTGGCCCTCGTGCTCCACGAACTGGATTTCTTGGGCGTGCATGATCGCGTAATGAAGTATCTCAAGAGATTTTGCGATCGATTCGAAGATGTGAAGGTGGACGTGGGCGAGGGTCTGGCGCGCACTTTCTTGCGTGAGGCCGGGCTGTCGAAGATGGTGTCGGGCATCCGTATGTCTGATGGTACGTTGAAGTTTCTCTGCCTGTTGGCCGTGCTGTTTCATCCCAAGCCGGCGCCGCTGGTGTGCATAGAGGAGCCGGAACTGGGGCTGCATCCCGACGCGCTCCGCCTCGTCGCTGAAATGCTGGTTGAGGCTTCGCAATATACGCAACTGATCGTTACGACGCATTCGGAGGCCCTGGTCGACGCACTTACCGATCGCCCTGAGTCGGTCTTGGTCTGTGAACGCGACTTCGACAACGGCACTCATTTCAAGCGCTATTCTCGTGACGAGTTGGATGATTGGCTGGAGCACTACACGCTGGGTGAGCTTTGGCGGAAAGGCGAAATCGGCGGGGGCCGTTGGTAGATGCCCCCCGAGATCCGCATCTACTTCGAGGGCGACAAGAGCCTCAAAGCCGGATTTGACGCATTCTTCAAGGAGATTCGGAACCGAGCGGGCGGTGCGCGACGCCAGGTTCGGATCGTCGCCACAGGCGGAACTCCCGAACGGGACTTTGGCATCGCGATGAGAAAGCATCCGGCCTCCTGGAACATCTTGCTCCGAGACAGCGAAGGCCCTTGGAATCAGGACTTGTCGGCTGCGCTCTGCGGGAAACATGGCTGGCCGCCGTCTCAAGTGGATTCCATGTTCTGGATGGTGCAGATGATGGAATCCTGGTTTCATGCCGACAAAGATGCTCTGGAAGACTACTACAGGAGCGGTTTCCGCAGGGAAGCGTTGAAGCCCAATCCGAAGGTCGAGGAAATCTCCAAGCAGGACTTGATCGAAGGCCTGAACGCCGCCACCAAAGACACCACAAAGGGCAAATACCACAAGACCAAGCACGCGCCGGCTCTATTGCAGTCGATCAAGCCCGCACTGGTGCGGAAGGCCGCTCCCCACTGCGAGAGATTCTTTAAGGTTGTACTGGACAAGCTCGGATAAGAGGCTGAATGCCCTACGACGTCAGCCGGTCCGGCGAGATCGGCCGCATCTCCCAAGCCTCGAACGACACCATCTTGGCCGTGCCGCCGCTGGCATGCAATCCCACTCCAATGCTCCGCGGACCCGCCGGATAAACGCGCGCGGTCAGACAGAACCGCTCGTTGGCGAAGATCTCGATCACCGAACCGTCCAGGAAGATCCGCAACCGGAGCGGCTCGCCGCGGCCCAGCAGGAACGGCCCCGACTGCATTCCGCGATCCGCGCTTCGATCCGTACTCGACCGGCTGCGGTCCACCGAGATCAGCCGTTGCTCGCGATCGTAGTAGAGCAGCGTCTGCTCGCTCCCATCCGGCGCGGCGCGTATCCTGAGTCCGGCCCGCACCGCGTCAGCCGGATCGATCACCGCCCGCATCTCCATACAGTCGCCCGCCGCGTCCGCCCCCAGCCGCTTGCCGCGCAATGTCTCCACCTCCACCGCCGGCCGCATCTGCACCTGGCTGCCCAGCGACTTCAACTCGCGAGGCAGCGACATCACGCCGCTCCACCCAGCCGCGCGTTGTGCTTCGGCAGTGCGGCCCTCCGTCAACCATCCCCACAAAATGCGCCGGTCGCCCGTATTCGTCATGCTACGCGCCGCGTAGTACGAACCAAAATCGATTCCGCCGATGGCTTCCGGCTGGAAGCGCCGATCCGCATAGCGGCCCACCAGATACTTCACCACGCGCTCGGTGGAGATGATCAACAGATGCTTGCCGCCCAGGGGAAAGAAGTCCGGGCACTCCCACATTTCGCCGCTATCCACCGGATCTTTGGCGCTGGCGCCGGCCCGCATCCTGCCGGTGACCAGCGGATGCAGGTAGTTCCAACGGCGCAGGTCCTTGGATTCGTACAGCAGCACCGCGCCGCCCTTTCCACGAAAGCCCGATCCCACCGCCATCAGCCAGGTATCGCCCTCCTGCCACACGGCCGGGTCGCGGAAGCCCGTCACCTGCATACCCGCGGGCGGCGCCGGGATCGCGGGATTGCCCGCAAACTTCTTCCACACGGTCAGGTCCCCTGCGCTGGTGGCGATGCACTGCGTTTCCGGATTTACGCCTGTGTAGATCGCGGTGGGAACGCCGTGATCGATCACCGCGCAGCCGCTGAAGACGCCATCCTTATCGGGACCGCCGGGCGTGGGCGCCAGCGCCATCGGCAGATGTTTCCAATGCACCATGTCTTCGCCGACGGCGTGGCCCCAGTGCATATCGCCCCAAAAGGCGCCGTTCGGATTGTACTGGTAGAACATGTGATACTGGCCCTGCCAGTAGATGGGCGCATTGGGATCGTTCATCCAATTGGCCGCGGGAAGCAGATGATATTGGGGTCGGTGCGGATCGGCCGCCAGCTTGGAAGCCGGCGCCGCGGCAGCGGCCAGCGGTAGGGCGCCCGCCAGCGCCAGAAACTCACGTCGTCGCATAGCAGGCAATATGGTAACCGCATGACGGGCGACGACGAGCGGCGCTCAATGCACCGCCTTCACCAAGCCCACGTCCGCCAAACCGTTCAGCATGAACTGTACGGCGATGGCCGTGAGCATCAGGCCCATGAGGCGGGTGAGGATGCGAATTCCGGTTTCTCCCAGATGTTGCCGCACGCGGTCGGCCCCAGCCAGGATCCAGTACGACACCAGGGAAGTGATGACAATCGCCAATAACACGGGTATCGCGTACCACCAGCCGGGCATGCCGCTGATGAGCACCATGACCGTGGAAATTGCGCCGGGACCAGCCAGCATAGGTACGCCGAGCGGAATGATTCCGACGTCTTCCTTCTCCGCCCCTTCTTCGGCGTCACCGGGAGTCTCTTTAGTTTGGGAGCGGCGCGCGCGCAGCATGTCGAGCCCGATGAGCAGCAGGATCACGCCGCCGGCGATCTTGAAGGCCGGCAACGTGATACCAAAGAGCCGGAAGATGAGTTTGCCCGCGGCTCCGAAGCCGGTGAGCACCACCAGGCAAGTCCAGGCCGCGCGTTTCGCCATGTGGCGCCGCTGTGCCCCATCTTGTTCGGCGGTCATGGCGAGAAAGGTGGGGATGGCCGCGATGGGATCGACCAGGAACAAGACAGAGGTCAGCGCCACGAAGGAGAACTGCAAAAGACCTGAGAGCTCGCCGGTCATCTGATTACGCCATGGTAGCCGATAAATGGTGGTCCAGGCGCAGTTGTGGGGCATCGCCATGCGCTGCCTGCGCTTGCCTTCGTCCCGCCCATGGACGTTTGTGCAAATCGCCCCCAAAGAGTACCAGTCGCCCGCCAAGCTTTTGTGCGAGAATGGTTAGAACGTCACGAGGCATTCCGCGCCAGTTTAATTCTTGGAGGCAAATGTGAGCTACGATCCTGAAACGCCGTTTGACAGCATCGAAGGTTCTCAAGAGTACGTTGCGCTCCTGGCGGAAGCCATCGAAGAGGCGCGCACAGATGTGGACGCCGATATCGAGGTCGCCATCGCGGAGGGAGCCGAACGCCGCAGAGAGGCGCTGCAACTGGTTGGCTACAACCTGGCCAAGCTTACCATGCACATCACTACCAGCCGCCGCATCTTGAACGATCTGCGGACGTTGCGGCGACTGTTGCTGGCGGAACGGCAAGCCGAGAGCGCTCCGGCCGTCAATCGCGTGGCCGGTGCCGGCGCCTGAGCCAGCGCCGCTGTCCACCACCCTCAAGGCCTGGATGACCCGACGAACAGTCCTGCAAACTCTGCTGGCAGGCGGAGCGTCGCTCCGTGCCGCGGCTCCGCGCAACCGTGGCCCGCGGATCGGGGTCACCGATTGGAACCTCCAGCTAACCGGGAAGATCGAAGCCGTCGCCTTGGCCGCCAAACTTGGATTCGATGGCGTGCAAGTCAGCCTCGGCCGCCAGCCAGCCTCCGATAAGCTCCCTTTGGACGACGCCGCCATCCAGGCCCAGTATCTGGCGGCCGCGAAACAATACGGCATCGCTTTGGCCGGCACCTGCCTGGATATCCTGCACGTAGATCATTTGAAAGATAATCGGCGAGCCCAGAAGTGGGTCGCGGACAGCATCCCGATCACCGCCAACCTCAAGGCCGAGGTAGTACTGCTCCCATTCTTCGGCAAAGCTTCGCTGACGAACCACGCGGAAATGGACTATGTGGCAGGCGTCTTGAAGGAAATTGCGCCTGCGGCGGAGAAGGCCGGGGTGACCCTGGGTCTCGAGGACACCATCTCAGCCGAGGACAATGTGCGGATCATGGAGCGCGCCGGGTCCGTGGCCGTCAAGGTCTATTACGACGTCGGAAACTCCGCCGGGGGCGGTTTCGACGTAGTAAAGGAGATCCGGTGGCTGGGCGCACAGCGGATCTGCCAGATGCATCTTAAGGACAACCCGCATTACTTGGGCGAAGGGTCCATCGATTTCCCAGCGGTGATGAAGGCAATTACGGATATTGGGTTTGAGGGATTTGCCAATCTGGAGACGGATTGCCCCTCCAAATCCGTTGAGAACGACATGACCCGGAACTTGAAGTTCATCCGCGCGCTGCTCGCCTGACCGCTTGTTTATGCGCGGCCTGGTTGCAGCAGTACCTGGGTAAGACCGGTTTCACGCCTATCCCCCGTACTTTAGAGCGTACTCTGCGCTGGGTCCATTAGTACCCGCCGCCTTGCCACGCATCCTTTTTGGCGCTAAGCTGCAATTGGGGTGTTCATGAAAACGCTTCTGCAGTTTGGCCTGTGCTGCCTGCTGGCGCCGGGACTTTTTGCCGAGCACCAGGGTGGCGGCGCCGTGAGCGGCGGCCATGCGGGCAGTGGGACGCCGGGCCATAACGCCGGTCATGGGCATGCATCCATTCAGACTTTCGGAAACGGCCGTCACGGCGGTTACGGTTACGGCGGCTTCTATGGGGGCTACTATGAGCCGTTCTACGATTACGGATATTCTCCGGCTGCGGACCCAGGTGGGTCCAACGTAACGGTGGTCTATCCCCCGTCGTTGCCGGCAGTTACGGTCGCGGAAACAGCCCACTCGGTGATCCACGAATACAACCAACCGGAGGACTACGGAACTCCACCGCAGCGCGAGAGCCATCCGATCCTCTACTTGATCGCCTTCCGGGACAGCACCATTCGCGCCGCAATGACCTATTGGGTCGAAGACGGCGCCCTGCATTACCTGGATACAGGCCACAAGGAGAAGCAGGCGCCGCTTTCTTCCATCGACCTCGCTTTGAGCGCGCAGCTCAATCGCGAACGTCGCGTGCCGTTCAATCTCCAGTGATATTGAGGCCGCTCGACAGCGGACACGGCACGTTGAGAACGTGCGCCCCCATCACGAGCCGCCGCGGATGGACTCCAGCATCGCCCTAGCCGTCACGGATTTGGCCGGAAAGCCGCAGGTCTCCAGCAGGCCGCGGATTTCCGGCAGCCGTTTCTCGTAGGCTGGGAAATCAACCAGCGTGGCGGGCCCCGCATCGTGATAGATCTGCGGGTTGATAGGAAAGTCGAGGTGCGCCAGCGCGTCCAGAAGCGCTTCCAGACGGGGCGGCTCGACGGAAATTGTAACCGAAACCAAGGCCCCCTCGGTCCCCGAAAGCGGAAGGGTAGCCGGGACGGCGGTTGACCAGACGCTCATTAGATCCTCCAGCATCCGGCGGGTCGGCCCAAACGAAAAAACCCTGGGGCCAAAGGCTCCCAGGGTCAAGAATTTTGAACAGACCGACTCACCTTTAGCACTTTTTAGCGTGGTTGCAATTAGACGGACCTTGCCGAACAAGCCCTAAATCAATCCACGTTTCAACTATAGAGTACCGCAAACGAGCGAAGTATGCAACTGATTTAATGATTGTAAAGCGATACCAGGGGCTTGTTCCCGGCGTCTTTTTAGTGGTAAAACTCGCGACTGACCTGGAGGATCGATGAAGACGCTGTCCCTACTGTTTGTGTCCGCGGCTGTGGCGGGAAGCCTTGCCGCGCAACAAGCCGCCCAACAACCCCCGAAGACCAACCTGAAGGTGGGGGACATGGCGCCCGATTTCACGCTGCCTGCCACGACCGGCAAGCCGGTGACGCTCTCCGAGTTCCGGGGCAAGTCGGCCGTGGTCCTGGCCTTCTTCCCGGCGGCGTTCACTGGCGGCTGTACGAAGGAGATGCTGGCGTACCAAGCCAGTCTCGCCAAATTGGAAGGCGTCGAGACGCCGGTGTTTGGTATCAGCGCCGACAATACTCCGTCCCAAAAAGCCTTTGCGGAGAAGCTCAGCCTCACGTTCCCCCTATTGAGCGACTTCGCCAAGCGGCAAGTTGCCGCGGACTACGGGGTGCTCATCGCGGACCGCGGATTCGCCAATCGAGCGACATTCGTGGTCGATAAGGAAGGCCGCATACAGCACATCGAGGAAGGCAGCGCGGCCATCGACCCCACGGGCGCGGAGACGGCGTGCGCCCGCATTCATAACAACAAGAAGTCCGAGTAGTCCTGGCGGGTCACTGGCTGGGCGCGATCTCGGTGATCTCCAGTTCCAGCAGCGACCCGCACTTGCCGCACACCAGGCGCTCGTCCGGGAGCACATAGACAGCCGTGGAATCGCACTTGATGCAGGCCACCGTGGGGTCGGATGCTTCCGGCAAAGGGTCGGGCGGCTCGATGCCGGCCAGCCTTCCTCCGGCGAAATTCGTCACCGGTTCGAATGTCGCGCCGCACTCGCCGCAAACATGGTTGAAGCAGCAGTTGGGCGTGCAACTGTAAAACACTTCCGGCGATTGGCATACCGGGCAGGCCAGCGACAGCTTGGCGGTTTTCACTATCTGTAATTTACCGCACGGCAGCGCCGGTGCGACCGCCACATCATCACTCTGCTAAGCTAATCGGTTGCCATGACCGTAGATGAAATCCGCGAGTTGATTAACCTCGCAACCGAAACTGGTATCGACGAACTGGAAGTACAGCGCGGGGACAACCGCGTGCGCATTCGCCGCGCCATTCCGGCCGCACCGCCGGCCGCGCAGCCCAGGGCGGAGGCGGCTGCCGCGCCCGCCACCCCTTCGGCGCCCGCGAAAGAGCCGCCTAAAGAGCCGGGAGCCGATCCGAACCTGCTGCTGGTGCGCTCCCCCATCGTGGGCACGTTTTACGAAGCCTCAGGGCCCGGCTCGCCTCCGTTTGTGCGTGTGGGCGAGCGCGTGCAGCCCGGCAAAGTCTTGTGCATCATCGAGTCCATGAAGCTCATGAACGAGATCGAGGCCGAGGTTTCCGGGATCGTCGAAAGCAAGCTGGTGATGAACGGACAACCCGTGGAATACGGGGAGGCGCTGTTTGCCATCCGCTCCAATTAAGAAAATCCTGATAGCCAATCGCGGCGAGATCGCTCTGCGTATCGTGTGCGCGTGCAAGGAACTGGGCATACGCACGGTGGCGGTCTACTCGGAGCCCGACCGCCACAGCCTGCACGTGCGCTTCGCCGACGAAGCCATCTGCATCGGTCCGGCCAAGAGCTCCCGCAGCTATCTGGATATCCCCTCGATCGTCAGCGCCGCGGAGATCACGGGGGCCGACGCCGTCCACCCCGGCTATGGTTTCCTGAGCGAGAATGCGGGCTTCGCGGAGGTGTGCGAAGTCTCCGGGCTGAAGTTCATCGGACCGCGCCCGGAGGTGATCCGGCTGATGGGCGTGAAGGAGCTGGCGCGCGCGTTCATGCGCGACGCGGGCGTGCCCATCCTGCCCGGCTCGCCCGGCATTCTGAAGACTGCGGAGGAAGCCGTCCAGGTCGCGTGCGGGATCGGCTTTCCGGTGATCGTGAAAGCGTCCGCGGGCGGCGGCGGACGCGGCATGCGCATCGTGAACGAGGCATCCGAGCTCGAGCCGCTGTTCAACTCGGCGCAGCAGGAAGCCGGCGCGGCGTTCGGTTGTTCCGATGTCTACCTGGAGAAATATGTCCGCGCGCCGCGGCACATCGAGTTTCAGGTGCTGGCGGACGAGCGCGGGCGCGTGGAGATCCTGGGCGAGCGCGAGTGCAGCATCCAGCGCCGGCATCAAAAGCTGCTGGAGGAGTCGCCGTCGCCGGTCATGCGGCCGGAGCTGCGCGCGTCCATGGCCGCGACGTTGAAGGAAGCGTTGGCGGCCGCCGGATACACCAACGCGGGCACCGTCGAATTTCTGATGGACGAAGGCGGCCAGTTGTACTTCATGGAAGTCAACGCGCGTATCCAGGTGGAGCACCCGGTGACCGAATTCGTGACCGGCATCGACCTGGTGAAGAGCCAGATCCGCATCGCCATGGGCGAGCCTCTGGACCAGGTGATCGCGCTGCCGGTCGAGATGCGCGGGCACGCCATCGAATGCCGCATCAACGCCGAGAATCCGGTGACGTTTACGCCATCGCCCGGCCGCATCACTGGTTTTCATGTTCCGGGCGGCATTGGCGTGCGCGTGGATACCATGGCCCACACGGATTGCGTGATCACGCCCTACTACGATTCATTGGTGGCCAAGCTGATCGTACACGGCGGCGACCGCGCGGAGGCCATTCACCGCATGCAGCGCGCCTTGGAAATGTTCGTAGTGGAGGGAATTCATACGTCCATTCCGCTGCACCAGCGCATCCTGGCGGACGCCGATTTCCAGGCTGGGCGGTTCGATACCAACTTCATCAAGAGATTTATGGCGCCGGAGCGCGGTGGACACTGATTGGCGAGGGCCGCGCGCAAGGCTGAAACGATGCGCTTACGTACCGCCCAAGACCGGCTTAAGGTGGAGCACAGCATCATCGATGGCGTGCGCGAGATCCTGGAGCGCCTGCTGGCCGCCACTCCGGAAATTCGGTCCATAATCCCCGGCGTGATCCGGCCGGTGCGCGACGCGCGCGGCCCGGTGAAGGTGCGCATCACGGTGCCCGTTCAGAATGGTTGGAAGGCCATCGCGTTGAGCGCCGGCGCGCGGCAGGAGCTTTTCATCAGTACGGCGCTTTCCAAGGACGAGGTCGAGCGGGCGCTCGAGCGGGCCGGCAGTACATCTCCGCATAAAGTCAAGGGTTGACCCAACCGCTCCATTAGCCTGGGATGCCTCCGGGGAAATTACAGGAGAGCCAGAACATCTTTATGCTTCTGCTATTTCGAACGATTCCAAATGCGCTTCCAGCGCGACGGCGCAGCTCTGGAGATCGGCATCGTTCCGGATGCGGGCAGCCTGCTCGATGGCGGCGCCCGTTTCGGTCAGCTCCGGAAAGCCAAATGCAGCCCCGCAACCTTTCATCCGGTGTCCATACACGCCCGCAAAACCATAATCGAGCCGCTCAATCGCATCCTTCAGCGACTGCAGACCCTTGCGGCAATTGTCGAGGTACGTCGCGACCACCTGGTGCGGGAGGCCGTCCGGCGGATGTACCAGGATTCTAGCCTTACTATCGGTGGAGAGTTGTTGTTGAAGCATGGTGGATTCGATTCCTCTTCAATCCTTATCGGCACAAACGCTGGAGTGGCCTCCAAATATTCAGGCCAAGCAGGCGTTGGCGGAGCGGACCCATCACCCACAACTCATCACCCCGCGCCCCCTACCTTCGCAGCACGCTGAAATTGGGATCGAGCTGCACCTTCGCCGGCGCCGACGGCAGCGCCACGCTGAACGTCACCGGACCGTCCGCCGTCAGCACCCAATGCGTCAAAGTCTTGCCGTGCCCCAACTGGATCTCCACCGGCGCCAGAACGCTGAAGTCGCCGGCCACATCACTCTGCGTCACGGTGCCGTTCAGCCGCAGCGCCGCCCCTTTGCCCTTCACCGTGTAGCTCAGCTTCAGCGATGGAATGCCCGTGCCGTAAACCCACTGGTCGAAGAAGTTCTCCAACTGCGGGTCTGCCGATTGCGCCGGCAAAAAACGCGCCGCCAGCAGGCGGAAATCTTCCGTGGAAAGCGGCTTGCGCTCGTACTCCTTGCGCAGATCCGCCAGCATGGCCAGAAAACGATCGTCGCCCATCCGCCGCCGCAGCATGTGCATGATCCACGAGCCCTTTCCATATGTAATGTTGTAGTACGCGCTCGGCGTCTGCGAATTCTTCAGGCGCACGCCCAGCACGATGGGGCCCGTCGATTCCACAGTTTGGCCGTCCACGGACTGCAGCAGGTTGCTCTTGTAGGAGTCCAGCGCCATCGCCACGGGCTGCGCGCCGTTCTTGTTCTCCAGATACAGCAGCGCCGAATAATCCGCCAGCGCCTCCATCAGCCACTCGTCGTGATAGCCTGCCGAAGTCACCACGTTGCCCCACCATTGGTGCGCCGTCTCGTGCGCCTGCAGGATATCGGAGAAGAACAGCCGTCCGTGGGCGTCCAGCGAGCGGATGGCTTTGTTCTGCGGCGCCAGGTACGACATCGTGGAAAGATAGATCAGCCCTGGGAAGCCTTGCCCGAACCGCCCCGGGACGGGCGCCACCGTCAAGTTCGGCAGCGCCGGCGGACCGAAGCGCGCCGCCATGAATTCCAGCGCGGAGGCAATCTCGGAGGCGATTTCCTGCAAGCGCGCCAGCGGATCCGGCGGCAGTTCCGGCGGCAGGATCACAATCTCCGGCTCGTGTTGCTTGGGTCCCGGCGGCACTTCGTTCTGTGGAGGCTTGCCCGCCAACGCCGGTTCGATCGCGCGGTTCGCGCAGACTTCCAACGTGTAGCCCCTGCGCGTCAAGCGTACCCGCTCGTATTGCCCCAGGTTGAAGCCCGCCATGCGGATCGGCGCGTTCGTCTTACGCCGCGTGATGCGCCAATCGCCTTCCTCATGTTCCTCCACCAGTTCACCCGCCGTCACCAGGTCCAGGTCCTTGGGATAGCGGAACGTCAGATCGTACGTCGCGAATTGCAGGTCTACGTTCGGGAACCAGTTGGCGCGCGCGCCCACGTAGTAGACTCGATTGCCCGCCTCGAAGATCACTTTGCCTGCATGCCGGAACTCCAGCTCGTATTCCTTGCCGCGCTCCAGCGGCGCCGGCGGCACCACCAGGAACATCTCGTTGCCCACGTTGCGCAATAGTTCCGAGCGCATCGACTCGCGCTGCAGCACCTCAGCCGGCCGGCCGTCCACCAGCGCCGCGGAAATCCGCATGGGATGCGCAACGTCGAAAGCCAGGACGGGCAGCGCCGCGCGGCCGGCCTTGGCCTTCACCCGCGTCACTACGCTCAGGCTCAGGTCCGGCTGCAGCGTGGCTTCAATGCGAAAGTCGTCCAGCTTCAGGTCGGGTTCGATCGCCCGGTTGCGGTACGAGCGTGCCACGAAGCTGGTCCACACGTCGAAGTACAGCAGGTTGTCGCGCGTATTCAATTTGCCCATCACGATCTGTTCGCGCGCGCTGCGGTCGTAGTACAGGTCGAAGTTGCCCAGCTTCTTCCCGCTCATGGATACCGCCAGGAATCCGTGGCCTTGCGGTTCGCCCAGCAGCACATCCCACACCAGCCGCGATTGGAAGCTGGCGGCGATATTGCGCATTACCTGCGTCCAGTGCTCGGCCATCATGGCGCCCATTTCGGGGACTCTCTTGTCGGTGGCATTCTGGTGGATCTGTTCGGTCAGCTTCGCATAGGTATCGTCGGAAAAAATCAGCACCGCGGCCACCAGGTGTTCGTCCAGGTTCGGCGATCCCGTGTAGGATGCCAGCGACCGCCGCTCGCCGCGATTGGGTGGAAGGACCAATATTTCCGCGTCGCCGCCCTCCACGTCCGCGGTAAAGACTGCCGACATGCGTACGCCGGCAACCGGCTTGGCGAAGATCAGGTAACCGTCGGTGAAGAAGAAGCGGGCTTCGTCCTTCGGCAGCGCTACATCGCGCACGCGATAGCACTCGCCGGGATCGAGGGATATTTCCCGCACCTCGCGCGCGATCTCCGATGCGCTGGATGCGCTCACCGCCCCCTGCGCAAGGCACGGCCACACATATACCCCTATCACCCAAAATACCCACCTCATGGCTTCAGTGTACCGCCCCGCTCGTGGGGACGCCGCGCTACAATCACCCACATGCGACTGGTAACATTCCAACGCGAAGCGCACCCCGAGCCCGGCGTCCTCAATGGCGACGACATCGTCAGCCTCCGTGGCGCGGGATTCCACGACCTTCTGTCCGTGCTGGCCGGAGGCGCCGACGCCCTCGACCGCGTCCAACGATGGCTGTACGATCCGCCTTGGAGCCAGATCGTCAAAGCCGCGGACGTCAAGCTGCGCGCGCCGTTGCAGCGCCCGCCCAAGATCGTTTGCGTCGGCCTGAACTATCGCGCCCACGCGCGCGAATCCAAAATGGAGATCCCCGAGGTGCCCACCATCTTCGCCAAGTTCCCTACGGCGGTGATTGGGTGCGGCGAGGCCATTGTGCTGCCCAGGAATTCCACCAAGCCCGATTACGAGGCCGAGCTGGCCTTCGTGATCGGCAAGCACGGCCGCCACATTCCGGCCGAACATTGGCGGGACTATGTCTTCGGCTACACCAACTTCAACGACGTCAGCGCGCGCGATTTCCAGATGCGCACCTCGCAATGGACGATCGGCAAGACCTTCGACACTTTCGCTCCCATGGGACCCGCCATCGTCACCGCCGACGAAGTCCCCGACCCGCACGCCCTGGACATCGGCACCACCATCAACGGCGAAGTGCTGCAGCAGAGCAACACGAACGACCTGATCTTCAAGATCCCCGAGCTGATCGCGTATCTATCCAGCGTCTTCACGCTGGAGCCGGGCGATGTGATTGCCACCGGCACGCCATCGGGCGTGGGCTTCGCGCGCACTCCGCCGCGCTGGCTGAAGCCCGGCGACGAAGTCGTGATCCGCGTGGAAGGCCTGGGCGATCTGCGCAATCCAGTCATCGCGGAAGCGTAACTAAAGTGGGGCGGGCGCCCCCGTCCGCGCGCGGTCCCCTGGTCGCGCTCAAGTGCCGCCGGAAATCGTCGATCACGCGCACCACCGGCGCGCCCGCGAACTGCGCGGCCGGGAACTTGTCGCCCCAACGCACGCCCGCGGGATAGATCGCCACGAAGTCCCAAACTACGCGGCCCCGCCGGATGGCCTGCGACAGCGCATGCCGCGGATCCCAGAACTGCCTCACACGGGCATCCGGAACACGCCCCACGGCGCCCGCGCCCGGCGCGTGCCAGTCCGTAACCAGCACTGGCTCCCAAACCACGAACACGCGCACATTGGGATCGTGCACGTCGCGCAGCACAGATTCGACTGCGGAGGCCCCCCGCAGACAAGTCCCTCAAGTGGGCGAGAGCAGCATCACCACGCGCGTGCGCTCCGCGGCGGCGTTGAACAATTGCCGGAAGCTATCCAAATGAAGAGCAGCCACGGCGGGCTGGCCCGCGGGCGCGCTGGCGGGCACATACAAGAACAGCATCGCCGCCACCAAGCCGGTCGAACACAGCAACACCGTCACATTCAAGGCGCGCCGTCCGCGACCGCACTTGCGCGCCCGGAACGCCTGGACGAATCCGACGGCCAGCAGCAGGACCGAGAAGGCGATCAGGTAAGGTTGCAGCGATAAGAATAACCCGGCAGCGCCGGCCGAGCCGGCCGCCAACACGAAGGGTCCCAACGGAAGGCAGCAACTGAGCGCCGCCAGCGCGCTCGCTACCGCCGCAACCGAAGAAGCCAGCGTGCCGCTTGTGGGGCGGCCAATCTTGGCCGCAGCCGGCTTTGACGCGCTGGAAAGCGCGTCCGCAGGCAGGCTTGCCCGCTCCACATCGGGCACCCAGACCCGCAGCAAACGCGCGCCATCGTGCGCACGGATGCTAAACACGTCCGCGCGCTCGGGAACTACCCAAACCTGGCCCGGCGCGAACGCTTCATCGCCGAACTGCCCGTCACCGTCCAGGCAAACCAGCAACTCGGTGCGCGGCGCACTCGGCCAAGTCACCACGCCATCCACCGTGATCGATTCCGTCCGGAAGTAGGGGCACTCCACCAGCAACCGCCGCCCGTTGCCCAGATCCACGGGCGCACTGGCCGCCGGGTGACCGCCCAGGTCCGCCACCGCCAGTGCCGCATCTAAGTGCAACTCGCGCGGCCGGCCGTAGTCATACAGCCTGTAAGTCACATCGCTATACTGCTGGATCTCACACAGCGCGAAGCCCGCCCCGATGGCGTGTACCGTGCCCGCCGGCACGAAGAAGGTGTCGCCGGCTTCAGCCGCATACCAGTGCAGCAGTCCCTCGATCTCGCCCGAAAGCGCCGCCGCCCGCGCCTCATCGCGGTTCAGAGGCCGCTCGAAACCCAACGCCAGGCGCGCATCCGGCCCGGCCCGCAGCACATGCCACATCTCCGTCTTGCCCGGATATGTTTTACCCGGACCGGCGGAATCCGGCGGATGCACCTGCACCGAAAGCTTCTCCGCAGTGAAGAGGAACTTCACCAACAGGCGCGGCTCTTCAGGCGCGCAGAACCACACTTCGCCGGTCTTGCCTGCGCCGCGCGGATACCAAGGTTCCGTCTCCGCAGTGCCCCAAACCTTTTCGAGTGCCGTGGATCCGAGCCGCCGAACCTTCACTGTTCCACTATGAAGCGGTGCAGGCGCTCCAATCCGCGCTCCAGTTCGTGCATGGAAGCGGCGTAAGAAATCCGCACGTGCCGGTCGGTGCCGAACGCCTCGCCCGGAACCACCGCCACGGCCGCTTTATCGAGCAGCCTCTCGGCGAATTGCACGCTGCTGGAGATGCCGTTCCGGAACGCCACTCCGATGTTCGGATATGCGTAGAATGCGCCCCGCGGCTCGGCGCAGCGCACGCCTGGGATCGCGCGCAACCGCCCCACCACGAAGTCGCGCCGCTTGGCGTATTCCGCCAGCATCGTGCCTACGGATTCCTGCGGACCGCGCAACGCCTCCACCGCCGCCTTCTGCGCTATCGAGGTCGGGTTCGAAGTAGAGTGGCTTTGCAGCTTCATCATGGCCCCGATCACCCGCGCCGGCGCCAGCGCGAAGCCGATGCGCCATCCGGTCATAGCATAGGTCTTCGAGAGCGATCCGGCCACTAGCACGTTCTCCTGCGCGTCCGCGAGCGATGCGATCGAAAACGGCTGGCTGTCGTAGAGGAAGCGGCAGTAGCACTCATCGGTCATCAGAAAGATGCCGCGGTCGGCTGTCAGCCGGTAGATCTTTTCGAACTCCTCGTGATCCAGCACCGCACCGCTGGGGTTCGACGGCGAATTGATCAGCACCATCTTGGTGCGTGCCGTCAAGTACGGCTCGATCATGTCCGCCGTCAGCGTGAATCCCCGGTCTTCATCCGTGCCCACGAACACGCAAGTGGCGCCCGCGTAATTCACCACGTCTTTATAGGTGACCCAATAGGGCACCGGGATTACCACTTCATCGCCCGGATTGAGCAGCGCCTGCGTCAGGTTAAAGATGGCGTGCTTGCCGCCCACCGTGATCAGGCACTCGCTCGGCTGGTAATGCGTGCCGAAATCCGCCGCGTGCCTGTCGCAGACTGCCTGCTTCAATTCCAGCGTGCCGCCCGCGTTAGTGTACTTCGTGAAATTCTGTTCCAAAGCGCGTATGGCGGCGCGCTTGATGTTGTCCGGCGTCGGAAAGTCGGGTTCGCCCGCACTGAAGTCCACCACGTCCACGCCTTGCGTGCGCAATTTCTCCGCATCGGCCGCCGCCCGCATGGTGGACGACACGCTGATCAAAGAGATCCGTTCTGCGATTTCCTGATTCGTTTGCACTACCATCTTCGCTCCTCCGCAAGGCTAGCTTCGCCCGAACCGCTTCCGCAGCCTGCCTTCCACCGACGGTGGCACCAGCCCCTCAATGTTTCCTCCCAACCCAAACACTTCCTTCACTAAACGCGAGCTGATGAACGAGTGCGCCTCGCTGGCCATCATGAAAACCGTCTCGATATCCGGACGCAGCCGCCGGTTCATCAAGGCCATCTGCAGCTCATACTCGTAATCCGAGATCGCCCGGATGCCGCGCAACAGCACGGTTGCGCCGTTCTCGGCCGCGTAGTCCACCAGCAGGCCCTCGAACGAGTC
>Ga0182018_10000654_pt1 | contig 43595 bp, 31 predicted proteins | sample 812P2MmetaG_FD_120490 | JGI IMG/M metagenome (GOLD analysis project Ga0182018, IMG submission 120490) | Permafrost microbial communities from Stordalen Mire, Sweden - 812P2M metaG | ecosystem: Environmental > Terrestrial > Soil > Wetlands > Permafrost | place: Sweden: Stordalen | collected... | reverse complement strand
GCGTGAACTGTACGTAAGTTTCACGCGCTCCAAACAACTGGTCAAGTCCCAGATTCGGCTGCACCGTGCCCACCTTGCCGCCGTCCCCAAAATACCCCGGACACCCTTCGCTCACGAGCTTGCCGCCCTTCGCCACGTAATCGCGCAATTTATCCGCGGTCGACTTCTTCAGCATCTCCGGGTACGGCAGATAAATCATCGAATACTGCCCAATATCGTCGATGCCCACAAAATCAGCCTGAATATTCGAATCGAAAAACGCCTCGTACGCGCCTTCCACCGATTCCGTGTAAGCTCCCGCCGCCGACCCCGCGCGACCGCCCCGCCCACTCTCGCCGGCCGCAACACCGCTCTGCACCGTGTTGAAATCGTCCGACTCCTGCACGAACACGATTCCCACATCGCCCTTCACCGGCCGCGACTTCCAGACATCCGCATGCGAGTTCGTCCAGTGAGCCAACGTGCCGGCGATCTCCGCCCGCGGCGTCACCGAGCCATCCATCCCCATCGGCCCAAACGCACCGAACAGCGGCCCGTCCAGCAGCGGACGCCACCGCGTGAAGAGGATTCCACTGGCGCCCACGGCCATATCGATCAGGCTCCATACACGGACATCCTTTTCATCCGAACTGCGCCCGTCCTCCAGAGGCCGGTTCAGCACCTGCGGCTGCATCCACAACGGTCCGCCCGTCGCTTCCGCGTGCCAGAATGGTTTCCCGCGTGCCGCACCGCGGACCAGGTCGCCGGCTTGAAACTGCATCCACGGATCGTTAGTATGCCGTGACGCCACCCACGTGTACCCGTACGAATCCACTTCGTCCACCGTGCGCCACTCGATCTCAGTGAGTGCACCCACGCCATGCGACGTGATCTTATTCCTCTTATCGAGTCGGCGAATCAACTCCGTCCGCCAGTGCAGCAGACGAATCGCATCGTCCCGGCGAAACGAAAGCCAGTCCAGCGAATCCGGATACCCGGTCGTCCCGTGCGGCGGATGCACCGATTCCCAATCGCCCAGGCTGTAACGGTTCCACGCGCGTCCCAGGGCTTCTACAGTCCCGTACTTGGCCTTCAACCACTCGCGGAACTTGGCTTGTGTAGCCGGGCAATAGCACTCCTGCACAGCGCCCTCGTTCCAAACGTCATAGCCTAACGTTGCGGGACGGTCGCGATACCGCTCCACCAGGGCAGTAAGAAACTTCTCGGCTTGCGCGCGAACGTCCTCATTATCCAGGCAAAGCGGTGCACCGCCGGTGGCGCTACTGCCGGATACCGTCGGAAAGCTTTGCTGTCCGTCCGCGCCCACATGGCGCGCTTGCGGGTACTTGTCCCACATCCATTCCGGCGCGGAGTTGACCAGTTCCGCAATCACCACTTTGATGTGATTCTGGCCCTCCAGTTCCAGCATTCGGTCATAGTCGCGCCAGTCATATTTGCCGGGCGAATTCTCAATCGACGCCCACATGAACCAGTGGCGGAAAATGTTGACACCCATGTTTGCGGCAGTCTGGTGATCGCGCTCCCAGTCCTGCTCTGGTGGATTCGACTTGCGAAAATAAACCGCGCCAAACGGGAAAACCGGATCGGGCAGCACCACTTCCTGTGCCCCCATGCAAAGCGTCAGGATAAAGGATACGGACATCGCGGCCGCCGTGATTCGTGTCATGCGTTTCGACCTCCGATTATGGTTCAAAGGCTCATTCTATACCCTGGAAAATCGAAGGGAAGTAAGGCACCTCGGTTTTGTCTGATATACACCACGGTGCCCGAATTGATGTTCAAAATAGCTGCCGATATCTACACATAACGCCCTGGCGAGGCGGTCGGCACGAACTGCGAGAGGCACTTCAACGAGTCGGCGACTACACGCCCAAGTGAACTTCCTCCAGCCGGATTTGTGGACCGGAGCCGTTACAGCGTCCTACTCCGCGCGCAGGGCGATCGCAGGGTCTACCCGTACCGCGCGCACCATCGGGGTGATGAGTGCGAGCAAAAGGGAGATCGCCAGAACACCAACCGTGCTTGCCCAGGACCGGGCGTCCGTCGCGGGAATGTTGAATATCTCGCCCGTCAAAGCGCGCGCGGCCAGTTGCGCCAGTCCGTAACCGAGCACGGCGCCCGCCGCGATCCAGTAAATGGCCTCGCTGGCGATTTGCTTTGCAATCACCGAGGGGCTGGCTCCGAGAGCGATCCTGATACCGATATCGCGCGTGCGCTGTGTCACCAGGAACGACGCCACCGCATACAATCCCGCCGCAGCCACGAAGAGGGCGAGGCCCGCGAATACAGCCAGTAGCGCGGCCAGAAAGCGCGGACGGGCGGTAAGGCCTGCGACCTCTTCGTTGACCATTTTGACATTGGAGGGCAGTTGCGGATCCACGCTCGCCAGGGATTGCTTCAACAGTCCCGTGGCATCGGTGGCGTTGAGCGCAGTTCGCAGCGCTATGGTGCCGCTCCTCATCGACTCGGCGCGCCGGTTTCGGATCAAATACACCTCCGCTTCGCCGTTTTGCGCCCTTCCCCCGCTCCGAATGTCCCCGACCACACCGACGACCTCGTGCCACGGGCCCGAGAGGGGCTTGATGGTGTGACCGATCGCGTTTTGCCCGGGAAACAAGGTGCGTTCAGCCGCTTCCGATAGAATCGCAGCGGGCCGCCCGTCGCGATCGGCTTCAAGAAACGCCCGGCCCTTCACCACAGGGATGCGAAAGGTCTCAATGTACCTGGGAGCGGCGTAACGAATGCCCAGCAAACCAGCTTCGCGCGACGCGGCCGCGCCGTCAACCGGGAACCGGTCGTGATGACATAGCTGTCCAGTGGGGACGCATTGGACCAACTTGCCGCGATGGTTCCCGGGGCCGCTTGCACACAGGCCAGCACCTGCTCGAACAGCGCGGTTTGACTCTGCGGATCGGGATAATGCGCCGGATTAAGGGTTATGGCCATCGTGAGGGTTTGTTCGCTCTGGAAACCAAGGGGAACGCGGACCAGATTCAACAAGCTGTGCAGCAACAGTCCGGAGCTGCCGAGCAGCGCAACGGTGAGTGCCACTTGGGTGGCGATCAGCGCGAACCGGGCGCGCGGCCTCAATCCGGTCGTACTGCGCGAACCGGCGCCGATGGTTCCCCCAAGCTTCGTCTTGAGGGCAATATCACGCGCGGCTCACAAGGTCCTTGACCCACCCGCTATTTATGTCTCGGTGAACGACCGCGAATTCCGCCAGCGCATCGCCGAACTCCTGGCTCGTCAAAAGCACGAGGCCGAGGAGAAGCCTGCGAAGAAGCCGCCCGCCAGCGGGCAGCCCAAAGCCACCGCCCGCCGGAAGAAGGCATAGGGTCCTTGCCGCTCACTATCTTCGGCATCACGGGCGTCTCACCCACTCGCCGCGAACGTGTCGAGGCAGCAGTGGAAGCTGGCGGCAGGCGAGCATCCAAGCAGTTTGAGGCGTGGATCCTCGCCGATCCATTCGGCAAGATGGTCCGCGTCTTGATGACCGGTCCACAGGGGTTCGAGCGCACCGTTACCTTCCCGGTCGATGAAGATCCAGTGTTGATCGAGCTGATGGTCCGCGAAACGATTGACGAGTAGCTGTCAGCCCAGGCGCGATGGTCGCCAGGACGGATAGTGACGCCATGCTCGAGATCACCCAAGTACTCTGGCTTCAAAGTCGCGAACCGCATCATCCTTCACGGTGTAACGGACCTCGATCGGATGGCAGCAAACCTCGCAATCTTCCACATAGACCTGGCCTCTCACCGAGGTGTCCAACACCATCGATATCTGCTCGCCGCAATATGGGCACGCGAAGAAGAACTCCATTCCGGCCAGGATAAACGATCTGGCAGAGCCGACGACCGGGGAGTACAAGATGAACATCCAGGTGGTGATCGATGCGGCAATGGTCAACGAAACTGCCGGCCCGCCCAAAGTGATCGCCAAGTGCTTCTGGCTGGCTAATCGGGACGCTGGCAGGTGAAGTTCGCCGCGTCGTCGATGCTGCCCGAACCTTTATAGCGGGCGACTTCGGGCCACGGGCACAGCGGACGCGTCCGTACAGTCTGACCGTTCACGATTCGCGCGGCCGGGATGGATGCTGGAACCTTCCCTTCCTCAACCCAACGGACCAGGGGAGTGGCTGTGTCGAACGTGCTTGTGCCGATGCCTCCACCGCAGTGGAACATGCCGGGCACCATGTAGAGGCGCGCGAATTCCGTGGTCGATGGGCCCATCTCGGCCATCACGTCCTCGTAATATTCTAGCCCCATGCGCGGATTGAGCTGTGGGTCGGCCCATCCAAAGTACATCAGCAACTTGCCGCCGTGCTGTCGGAAGGCGGTGAGGTCGGGATCAGTCGCGTCCAGAACCTGGCGCGCGAAAACCATGTTGTCATAATCCTTGTCGATATCGAACTTCTGCATCGCTTCCGCTTCGGTAAGGTTCGCCAGCGGCGTGCCTGGGCCCAGTATGAAGCGGATGAATCCGGTGGCGTAACCGTTCCACGCGCTCTGACCCGCGGCGGTGTCGATGTGCTGTCCGATCCAGCCACTCTGGCCGTTGGGACCGGCAACTTCGGCACCCACAGGCCAGCCCGGAAAATACCGCTTGCCCTGGCGGGTTACGTCTCCGTAAAGCCGATCGAGCGCTAAGATCTGATTGGCGGTGAAACAATCGGGACCGTCAGTATCGCCCTTGCAATGGGGAAGGTCGCGCTCGGGGCGAAAGCCGCACGCCAGCGGATTGTCGATCAGGCCATCCTTCACACCGTCCTTCGCATCGCATTGATCGTAGACTCGCGCCGCCAGCAGACTCAATTTCGTGGCTGGAAAGGGATTCGCGGCCAGCCCCTGCTTCCAATACACACGCGCGATCTGACCACCCGTGTAGTTGAGCCCCGGCGACCCGGCGATGATGCCGTCGAAGTCGCCGGGGAACCTCTGAGCGAGCATCAGAGCCTGGCGGCCGCCGGTGGAGCAGCCGTCGAAGTAGGACTTCGTCAGTGGGCCGGAGTAATACGCGGCGATCAGGCGTTTGGCGGTCTCGGCGGAAACGTGCAGCGAGCGAAAACCGAAATCGATGAACTTCTGGCGATTGACGGCGAATGTGCCGCCGGGTTCGCGTTGCGCCGAGTGGCCGGTATCGGTGGCGACCGTGGTAAACCCGGCTCTGAGACCGCGGGCGCGAGTTTGCACGCGGCCCGTAGCCTCGAACGACTCACCGGCAAAACCGCCGTTCCCGAACATGTAGATGCGGCCATTCCAGGCGGTTGGCAGGTTGACTTCAATATTCATGTCGGGCTGCACCAGAAGCCCGACGCGACAGTGCTCCGGTGCGTTATCGGATGCAGCGACCATCCGCGCCGAGTAGACCGAGAATTCGTAGCCGGTGAAGGTGACGAGTCCCGCGCAGGTAGCGCGCGGCCGTGATGTGGGAGACGGCGATCTGTAGTCGCGAAACTGCACGCCTCCGCCGCCCTGGGAAAACAGCTGAACGGCGAGCAGGAAAATGGCGATGGCGACGAAGATGGTGGGGCGCATGCACCGCGATTGTATATCAGGAAAGGCCGCGGCTGTCCGCCGAGGAAACGCTAGAATGTTTTTCGTGAACAACCGCGAGTTCGATCAGAGCATCGCCGAATTCCTGGCCCGTCAAAACCGCGAGGCCGAGGAGAAGCCCGCAGTTCGCTCGTGTGAAGAGTGAGCCAGGATCGCTTACCTGCTCACCCGGACCACTACGCTCCAATCCACGAAGCACAGCAGCCCTTGTTCCGTGCGTCCGATTTCCTCAATCCGACCTGCCATCGTCCCTGCGCCCGCGACCGGGGCCAGCAAACCATCGAGCACGCCACGGTTGCTCGCGATTCGCCAGATTGTACTCGCTGCCCACAAGCCGTCGTAATCGTAAGCCGACCACTCCGGCGCTCCGACTTCGATCAGCGCCGGAACTGCACTCCGCGCCTCGGCACCCAGTTGCGTAAGCGCCGCGGCGGCTTCGCCGGCTTCCGTCAAGCCGTGCTGAAACACCAGCCGCGCCGATGGAATCCATTCGCCACTGAGCGCCTCCACCATAGTTTGGCGCAACCCTGGCGCATTCGGCGCCAGACGGCTCAGGTGCACTGCAGCCCACCATGCCATGCGGCGGTCTGGATCGCCCAGTAGCTTCGCAAGCAAATCGGCAGCGAACGATCCCGCCACATACCGCGGCAGCCACTTGGCCGCCAATCGCCGCGCCCATTCGTTTCCGGAAGCGAGCGCCTGCAGAATCAGCGACGGCGCATCTTCGTCGCAATACTCGTGCGCCGCCTTAAGGCAGATGGAATCGTCCTCCCATGGATGCTTCTCGTAATCCGGCGCATCGACAAACGACATCACTGCCGACAGCAAACCGCCGTGTGGCTCCTGCTGGCTCCACCGCAGCCGGCGCAGAAACCCCTTCAGTGCGTGGCGGCGCTGGAGCGGAACCTCGGGTTCTTCGGACGCTGCTGCGACTCGGCCAATCCACTCCCGGTATCGCTCGGGCGTCAGCGCCAGCAATTCGGCATGCTTCAACTCAACTTCGCGGGCCGTCCTCTGCGCAGCCAGATCCTCGCGGTATTCCGACAGTCCGGCCTTCAGTTCCCAACCGGACAGATCTCTGCGTTTCGGCACGATAGCTCTATCGGCGATATGAATGGGCTGCAAAGTACCTGGTCAAAGTGCCATTAAAAGAAATTGCCTGAGCCGACGCTGATGCAACTACGGTGGGTAGGGTCGCCAGAGAAATCGTGCGATCGGCGGGCTGGCCTACCAAGTAAGCGCAAACAAGGAAAACGCCGGTCGCTTCCTTGAGAGCCATGTCTCCAGTCAGCTTCCGCACTTGTCAGCCCGCCGATTGGAAGATCTTCGAAAGTTGATCGACCTCGTCTTGCGTCGCCGGAAGCGCGGCCAGAGCTTACGATTGGGATTCACGGTCGCGCCCGACGAGCGCGCGGCAGCGGGCGCGCCAAGTTGCGATGCCGCCGCGCGTTGCTGCGCCTCCGTCAAATCGAACGACGGGTGCCCAACAACAGCGCTGTCTTCACCGTGGCGTGCACGGGCTGCCGCAGCAGATCGCGCGTGCTGCTGTTGAGCTGCCACAGGTCGTAAGTTTTCCATCAACATCTTGCCGGAAGAGTCGGTGAAGGTGCCCATTGGGAACTGGTTCAGGATGCCGTCACTCGCCACATACACGCGCTTCGCGCCGCCCAGCGTTGGCTCGAGCGGCTTCCAGAACGCGTTGTAACATTCCGGACCCACCGTGGCAATGAGCGCGGCGGCCCTCGATACCCCGCGCGTCGGGCTCATCTGCGTGGCGAACAGATCGCGCACCGTTTTCTCGGCCGCGACTGCGAACTATTCCCCGCGCCTGCTCAGGCACCAAATTCCTTCGCGCGTGGACCGTCTACTTTTGTGCGCCTTGACGGTTTGTCGGAACTGACACCCCAGCCGCCAGGCGCGGGTTTGGTTCCGAGGTCGAAGCCGGTCTCTTTGGAGCAGACCACGGCGGCCGCGGGCGCGGAACTGAAATCGAAGTGGAAGGTTGAGGGGGCGTCGGCGGCGGTGGCGAGGACGGGCGCGAAGAGGAATACGAGGTAGCGCAGCATAGCTTACATCTCTTTGCGGGCGACTGCATCGCTTTGGAAATCGGGCAAGCCGGCGCAGTGGAAGGCGCTGACCGACTTGGTGTTCATCATGACGAGCAAGGGGACACCGGCGATCTTCTGCGCTTTGCAGTTTTCGAGCGCGACATGGGAGACGGTATCGAGGACGAAGGCCGGGCGCTTGTCTTCTTTGCTGTAACTGACGTCGACGTCATTCAGTTCGATGCCGTTGGCGTGGCGGATGAAGAAGCCGGAGGCGGGCAGAATGCCGAACATGGAGGGCTCGGGATACTCTTTTTCGCGCTCGGGCGTTTCGTAAGGCTGGCGCGGAGGGACGCCGCCGGTAGCGCGATAGAAGAAGGAGTTGACGAGGTCGGCTGGCTGTTTGGCGGTGTCGTCGAGGGTGAGGCCGCCGCGATATTGGAGGCGAATGTTGCTCAGCTTAATGTCTTCAATGTCATGGCCGGGGATGCCGCTGATGATGGAGGCGTAGCGCGGGTCGGCGTCATAGGCGGTGAGGTTGTTGATGATAACGCGCTTGATGGAGCCGATGGGGGTGCCTTCGGGCGCGCGCATGCGGGCGCCGAGGCGGATGAAGATGGGTGCGTTGGAGACGTTGCGCAGGGTGATATTGGAAACGGCGATATCTTCGATGTGGGAACCGTCGACGCTTTCGAGCGCGAGGCCGCGGGCGGTATCGAAGACGACGTTGGAGATGGTGAAGTTGCGGAAGTCGCCTTCGGATTCGGTGCCGATTTTGATGCGGCCGGTGGGGCCGTCGCGGTCGGGAGCTTTCTGCACGGTGCGCTTATAGGTGGCATCGAGGAGAGAGCCAATTTCGAAACCGCTGACCAGGCAGTTGGTGATGGTGACGTTTTCACTGACGCGCGCGGCGCCCAGGGCATGGGAACCCTTGAAGGTTATGGCGTCATCATTGGGCGAGTTGATGCTGGAGTTGGAGATGCGCACGTTCTTGCAGGAATCGATGTCCATGCCGTCACGGTTGGTGTCGATCATGATGTTGTCGATGGTCAGGTTGTCGACGCCGGTGGCGAGGATGCCGAAGTGGCCGCCGTTGAGGATGGAGAAGTCGCGCAGGGTGACGTTGCGGCAGAGCTTGAGGGCGATGGCTTTGTCGCCCGCGGCGCCGCGGTCGCGCACGAGGGCCGTGCCGGAGATGCGGCCGCCGCCGGTGATGGCGATGTTCTCCAAGTTCTCGCCCCAGATGAGGCTGTTGTGAAAGTGGCTGTGGCCGAAGTCCTGAAACTTGTCGGAGGGGTTGGGTTCGGCCGCGTCATAGGCCGAGGCTTCGGAACTGGCTTCGAGGACGGCGCCTCGCTGCAGGTGGAGGGTGACGTTGCTGCGCAGTTGGATAGAGCCGGTGACCCATTTGCCGGGCGGGACTTCGACGGTGCCGCCTCCGGCCGCGGCGACGGTTTCGATGGCCTTGTTGATGGCGTTGCGATTCTGGGTTTTGCCATCGGGCTTGGCGCCGTAGGTGGTGATGTCGGCGGTGGCGGCCACGAGGCCGAGGGCTCCAGCCAGCGACAGGGTGGTTAGAGTAACGATGAGTTTCATTCAACCTCCAGCTTGATGGTGTCGTACATGATGCCGCCGTTCTTGCCGACGGCGGTCATGGCGAGGTGGATGGTGTTGGCGCCTGAGGTGAGCAGATTGGCGGGGAAGGCGATCTCTTCGAGTTGGTAGCGGGCACTGCGCAGAGCGGCGCGGTAGGTGGCTGCGTCGTTCGCGTCGGACAGTTGCTTGACCTCGATTCCGTTGACCGAGACGGTTAGGTGCGGATTGTTGCTTACGCCGGCGATGGCGATGGTGAGATGGGCTTGACCCGTGGGCAAGGCGGACGTACTGAATTTGATTTCCCAGTTGCCGGGCTTGCCTTGGGCGAAGTACCAATCGTCGCGTTCGTGGCTGGCTCCGATGGTGTAAGTCAGGTCGGCGGGGACCATGCCAATCCATTTGATGTTGCGGAGTTCGTTGCCGAATTTGAATTCGCCAGACGTGCGGTCAGATTGGCCGATTTGCCAAAGGAGCTTGCGGTTTTGCGGCTGTGCCCACGCGACGGATCCGAGGTCGAGCGTAGGGCCTTTGACGTCGATGTTGTCTTTCTCTAATTGGGCGGTGATGGCGCCTTGGGTGGCGTAGGCGTAGAGCGCGTAGGAGCCGGGGCGGACGTTGGGCAAGGAGAAGCGGCCCGATGCATCGGCCTTGGCGTAGAAGATGAAGTCGCCGCCCTGTTTGTAGATCTCCTGGCCGGGCTTGGCCAAGACGACCATGGCGTAGGCGGGTGAGCCGGAGCCTTCGACTTTGAGTTGACCGGTGACCTTGGTTCGAGCGAGCGGATAGAGAGGTTCGTCCATCCACTTATATGGCCACTTCGCCTGCTCGGCGGCGGCCTTCTTTTTCGCGTCTGCGATCATGGCGGTGTTGTCGCCAGTGTTGACATACAAGAACCAAGGGCCGAAGAGCTTCTGGCCATCCTTGAAGTTGTCGGAACCGCCGCCGCCGTAGTGCGCTCCTTGAAAGTAATTGAGGATGAGGGCGTCCTGATGGACCATCAGGTCTTGGCGGAGCGGGCCGCCGGCGTAGTATTCCGTGCTGACGGGCATGAACCACGCGCCGAAGCCGTGGCCGTAATGGCCCCACATCGGGTTCTCAGCCATGTAGCCGGAATAGTCGTACTTCTGATAAATGGAGCCATCGGGCATTTGCCATGTCTCGTCTTGAATGGCGGGATACTGCACTAACTCGCCGTAGCGCGGCTGGTGCCCTGTGCGTTCGGAGACGTAGGCCCAATCGAAGATGTCGCGATCGAGGCGATACATGCTGCGCATCTCGCCGCCTAATCGCCGGTTTTTGGGGTTTGTGCAGATGACGTAGCCGTAGAGGCCGCTTTCGCCGTTCATCAGGAGGACGTGATGCTCGATGTAAAAGGCGCTGGTTTCGCCGCTATCGATGATGGCGATATGCGCCATTTCGGGCGTAACTTTGACGATGCGGATGATATCGGCGACCAGGTGGCCGTTGCCGGCGTTGTAATCGACATAGAAGGTGCGCTTGGCGTCTTTATCGCGTGGGATGATGCCGTTGAGGTTGTGGACCAGTTCCTGACCGTTCTTGATGAGTGAGGTGGCGCTGCCGTCGGGGCCGAAGGTGATGGCGAGGAGGCCATTGCGGAGCGTTAGTTCTTGGACGTCGGCGGGTTTGTAATCGCCGGGAGTGGCGGGTTTGCCGTTCAGGGAGGTTTCGACGCCAGCGGGGAGGGTCGCGGCCAGAAGGAGGGCGACGGAGCCTAGACGGATGAGGGGATGCATGGGGCCGACTCTCATCCTATTCCACATGGTGGGCCGGTGTAAACGGCGATTTTCGGAAACCGAAATTGCGTTTCGGATTTCTCGCGGTACTATGAAACGTGGCCATCAAACGTGGACAGTCGACGGAGGGCGCGCGCAGCACGCGAACCAAAGCGGCGCCAGTGGTAAGGACGCCAGATAAGGACCAATACTTCTCGCGCGCGGTATCGAAGGCGCTAGAGACCCTGGAAGTGCTGCAAACGGGAGACGGGCCGATGGCGTTGAATGAGGTGGCGCAGCGGCTCCAACTGTCGAAGACTTCTACGTTTCGGCTGCTGCGGACGCTGGAAACTTCGGGCTGCCTGGTGGCGAGCGAGATGGGCCGGTACGCATTGGCGCCGGGTATGAACTCCGTGGTTTCCACGCAGACGGTGGCGCGGCTGCTGCGCGCGGGCATACCGCTTTTGCAGCAATTGAGCCGGCAATTGCGCGAGACCACGAGTTTGGCGGCGCTGTTCGATAACCGCAGCGAAGTGATCGCGGTGGTGGAGAGCCCGCAGCCGATCCGCATGAGCAACATTGTGGGCCACATTCTGCCGCCGAATGCGAGTTCGCTGGGTAAAGCCATTACTGCGTTTCAAAACGAGGCGCGCCGGGAAAACCTGCTGCGCAGTTACGGCGTCTACCGGTTCACGACGCACACGATCACGGACCGCCACGAGTTGGACCGTGAATTCGCGCGGGTACGGGAGCAGAAGTTTGCGACGGACCTGGAGGAGTCGGTATCAGACGGGCAGTGCTTCGGAGTTCCGATTTTCGGGCGCGGAGGAGAGGTGAATGCGGCCGTGAGCGTATCGATGCCGAAGGCGCGCGCTGGAGACGCGGCGCTTCGCGAGACGATTTTGGAGGTTTTGCGAGTTACGGCGGAACAGATTTCGGTGCAGTTGCACGGGGGCAAGGGTGTGAAATGACGGCCGGCCCTTGCGGGTCGGCTTGGCAGGCCGCGAGTCCTGCCCATAGGAGATTGCGTCATGGAGCCAATCACGAGAAGAGGCATGCTGGGCGCGGCGGGCTGCGCTGCTCTGACGAGTTCGGCCAATGCGGAGGGCGAGAAGTATCCGCGGAATCTCACGAAGGACGATGTGGACCGTTGGATGAAAGAGCTTTCCAACTGGGGCAAGTGGGGGAAGGACGATCAGGCCGGCACGATTAACCTGATTACGCCGGCGAAGCGAAAAGCCGCGGCGGCGTTGGTACGTGAGGGCGTGAGCGTTTCGATGTCGCTCGATGCGGATCTGCCCAAAGAAGGCTCGACCGGCGGCCCGCTGCCGGGTATGGGCGGAGTTCCTCCGGCGGCGCGCGGGCAGGGCGGCGGCGGCGGCGCCCGCACTACGTGGACGCTGAGCAGCCGTCCGCCCGGACCGGAGGCGCGCGACGTAGCGGCTTACGTGGTGGACACCATCGCGGTCTCCTATCACGGCAATAACACGACGCACCTGGATGCGCCCAGCCACCTGTATTACAAGGGGCAAATCTATAACGGCTATTTGCAGAGCAGCTATACCGACCGCGGCGCGGGTAAGGACGATGTCATGGGCATGAAGGACGGCGTCTTCACGCGAGGCGTGCTGTTCGATATTCCAAAGTTGAAGGGCGTTTCGTTCCTAGGCGACGAGGACGCGATCTACGTGGAAGATCTAGAAGCCTGGGAAAAGAAGGCCGGCTTCAAAGTGGAAGCGGGCGACGCGGTCCTGGTGCGGACGGGGCGCTGGGTGCGCGTGCGCGAGAAAGGGCCGCTGGATTTGAATCGTGCGACTCCAGGACTGTATGCGTCGTGCGTGAAATGGCTGCGGGAACGTGGCGCGGCAGTGCTGGGCAGCGACGTGGTGCAGGATGTGCGGCCGTCGCGGATCGAGAGCGTCAATCAGCCAATTCACCAGATGGCGCTGAACTCCTTGGGTATGCCGCTGATCGATAACGCCGATCTGGAGGCGCTGGCCGAAGCTGCGGCGCGACGGCGGCGTTGGACGTATCTGTTGACTATGAACCCGCTCCGGGTACCGGGCGCGACGGGCGGCCCGGTAAATCCGATCGCGATCTTCTAAGGAGGCTATATGCGACTTACACGACGGCAGGCGCTGGCGGCGGTGGCCGCGCCGGCGTTGGGCCTGACTCCGAAGGCATTCGGCCAGACGGCGCTGCCGGAAATCGAGAAGGGTCCGTTCGATGGATCGATCGAAGGGCTGAAGGCGTATCAGATTCCCACCTGGTTCCAGGACGCCAAGTTCGGCATTTGGGCGCATTGGGGGCCGCAATCGGCGGCCGAGGATGGAGACTGGTACGCACGCAACATGTACATTGAGGGCCAGCCGCAGTATAAGTCGCACCTGGAGCGATTCGGGCATCCTTCGAAAGTAGGGCACAAGGACATCTGCCAAATGTGGACGGCGGATAAGTTCGATCCTGACCACTTAATCTCGCTGTATAAGAAGGCCGGCGCGAAGTACTTCATGAGTATGGGCGTGCACCACGACAACTTCGACCTTTGGAACTCGAAGTATCAGCCGCGATGGAATGCGGTGGCGACGGGGCCGAAGAAAGACATCGTCGAAATGTGGAAAAAGGCGGCGCAAAAGCAGGGACTGAGATTTGCGGTGAGCGAGCATCTGGCTCCGAGTTACAACTGGCTGGGAGTGTCGCACGGGAGCGACAAGAGCGGAGCGCTGGCCGGCGTGCCGTATGACGGGACCGATCCGGCTTACAAGGATTTGTATCACGAAGTGCCGCCGGATTATAAGATCAGCACAACCGGCATGGGCGGGAGCATGACGGACGCTCCGCAGTCATGGAAGAACAAGTACTTTTTGCGGATCATGGACCTCATCGACAACTATCAGCCCGACCTTTTGTACACGGACGGGGGAATGTTTTACGCCGACATCGGCGCCAGGCTGGTTTCGCATCACTACAACGTTAATGCCAAGATGCATGGGGGCAAGGTGGAGGCTGTTTATACTAGCAAACGACTTCAGGACTGCGAGACGGGCGCGTGCGTATTCGATATCGAGCGCGGCGTGGCGGATGGGATTCTGCCGCATGCATGGCAGACCGACACGTGCGTCGGCAACTGGCATTACAAGCGGGGGATTAAGTACAAGACGCCAAAGACTTTGATCGATTTGCTCTGCGATATCGTCAGCCGCAACGGCAATTTGATGCTGAATTTTCCTCTGCCGAATAACGGCGAGTTAGACTCGGATGAGTTGCACATACTGGATGAAATTACCAAGTGGATGGCGGTGAATAGCGAAGGCATTTACGCGACGCGGCCGTGGAGGACATTCGGGGACGGGCCATCGCTGGTGAAGGCTCCGGTGACGAACACTCGATTCAATGAAAATAATCGTAAGGATCTGACCGGGGAAGATATTCGGTTTACAGCGAATGGGTATACGGTTTACGCGTTCGTGATGGGATGGCCAGGCAAGCAGGCGTCGATTGCCGCGTTGGGGATGGGCGGGAAGTACGATGTGCCGAAGATCCGGAATGTAGAGTTGCTGGGGCACAAGGGGAAGTTAAAGTGGACGCAGGATGTGGCCGGTTTGAGCGTTGAGTTGCCGGAGCAGAAGCCTTCGGAGCATGCGGTGGCGTTCAAGATCGCGCTGGCATAGGCGGACACGTTTAATGCTTCGCCGGTTGAAGCGAGCGAATCTCCACAGCCGTAGCGGCGGCCAGCGCCTTTGTCCCCGCCGGCGCCCCGTTGGCCTGAAGAAAGTAAGCTGTGAGATTCAGGTAAGTCGTCTTGTCCTTATCCTGCGGCGGAAAGCCGCCGACGGCCGTTTGGACGCGAAAGGCAAGATCCATTGTGGTGCGCGCTCCCCAAACCTTCATGAAGTCCGCGCCGGCCAACGGCGGAACGATGCCGCCGGCCCCGCGAACCACATCCTGCGTGACGGCGGGCAGTGAATCGACGGCCGGAAGCTCACAGGGGTCGCCGGTTCGTCCCATCAGGCTGTCGAGGTGGCACTTTCCGCACGTGCTTGCATAGGCAGTTCGGCCCGCTGCCGCCTGGGCATCCGAATAGACGGCCGGCGGCGGCGAATCCTGTCCCGTCAAAAGGAAACACCCGCCGACGGCGAGGGCGCCGACTGCTAGTAGAAGATTCTTCATAGCGTGTCTATTTTCCTATCCGCGCAAGTACGGCTTCATGAATTTGTCCCAGGCATCGCGCAGCGCCTGCTTGCCGGCTTCGTCGAGCGGGGGTGTGGGGCGGTTATTGCCGCCGCTTGCCGATGCGGCGCGTCCGGCTCCGCCCATGCTCATGGAGCGAGTTTTGGTATCTTCTTTGAAGACGCCGCGCACCACCATCAGATAGTTGGCGGAGCCGTTGATGCTGTTGAAGGCCTGGATGCGGCCGAACATATCGAAGGCTTCGCGCTGTTTGCCGGAGTGCCACAGGTCAAACGCCGCGGCGTAGAAATCGGAGAGCACGGTGGTGGGGCAGTGGCCGGAAAAACCGAGGCGCATTTCGTCGATCATAGTGCGGACGCCATTGCCGGAGAAGACGGCGAGTTTATCGTTGGTGCGCTCGCGGATTTCGGTGACGCGGGCGAGCGGGTTTCCGGCTTCGTCTTTGACGCACTTCATGGTGGGGATCTGTTTGGCCATTTCGACGACGATGTCGACGCTGATGTCGCCTTGCGTCTGCACGATCATCGGCAGGTCGGTGGCCATGCCGATTGTCTTGTAATAGTCGAGCATGGCTTTGTCGTCGGCCTTTTCAGGCGGGAGCGAGATGATGGCGTCGGCGCCATTCTTGGCGGCGTGTTTGGCGTAGGCGATGGCTTTGTCGATGTTGCCGTCTTTATCCTGCACGCCGATGACGAGCGACGTTTTGCCTCCCTTGCCCGCGGCGAGGATGGCTTCGGCGCCATCCAGCCGTTCCTTCTCGGAAAGTACGGCCCAACCGCTGGCGATCTGCGGCCACGCGAATCCGTGGACCCTGTATTTGTTGCAGAATTTGACCTCGTTCCGGAGGCAGTCGAAATCGAGTTTGTCGGCCTGTGTGACCGGCGTTTGGCCGATGGGAAACACGCCGCGCAGCGGTTTCGACGGGGCTGCCAAGAGTTTGCCGGCCAGCGATTCGGCGAGCGCGGCGCCGCCCAGTGTCCGAATGAACTCTCTGCGTCCGGAAGGTTGCGATTGGTTCTTCATGGAATTTTCTCCTGCGTTATCGGTCGATTCTCTTGAGCAATTTGTCGAGCGCGTTGCGGTCGATTGGGTAGCCGAGGCCGGGCTCGGTGGGCGCGAGCACGTAGCCTTCTTTATCGATGCGGAACTGGGCTTGATACGGACGGTCCACCGCGGTCGCCGGGTGCGGCATTTCGAACCAGTACGCGTTGGGCATGGCCAGTTCCAGGTGAAAATGGACCGCGAGATCGGTGGGATTGCCCCAGTTATGCGGCGTGCATTCCAGGTTGAAGGCGTCGGCGAGCGCGCCCACGCGCATGGAGCCGCTGATGCCGCCGACGTTATCGGCGATGAGGCGGGCCACGTCGAGTGCGCCGCGCTTGATGTATTCCGCGAAACCGGAGATGGAGGTGAGGAATTCGCCCACGTGGAGGGGCAGATCGAGCGCGCGGTTGAGTTCGACAAGGCCTTCGAGATCGGTGGTGGGGATGGGGTCTTCGAACCAGGCGTAGTTGAGGTCGTCGAGCACGCGGCCCACTTTCAAAGCTTCGAAGAGGTTGTAGCGCTGCACAGGGTCATGCGCGAGAACGAAATCATCGCCAACAGCTTTGCGGATGGTTTTGATCTCTTCGATATGGCCGAAGTACGCCGGAATGGGCGGCCCATTGCGCTTCTGCCCGCCGCCGGGATGGATCTTGTAGCCTTTGTAGCCCTGCTCTTTCGCTGCCATCACGTCGGCGATGTAGTCTTCGACGTTGGGCAGATGCTGAGAGCTGGCGTAGGCCATAACTTTGTCTTTGGAACCGCCGAGGAGCTTGTAGATGGGGCGGTTGACGGCCTTGCCGAGGATATCCCACATGCAGATTTCAGCCGCGGAGGTGTAGAAATTCGGCCACGTGCCGCCGCCGCGATTGCTCGCGCCAATTGGTGCAGGCGTGGTTGGTGCCGCCGGAGGACGAGCGCCGCTGGGAGCAGCGCCCCCGCCGCCGCGGCCTCCCCCAGGGGCTCCGGAGCGGCCCCCGCTGAATCCGAAAGTTTCCTTCGTGCCCGTGGTCGCGGTAATGGCGGGAAGCAGATCGATGACGTTCTTGCCCAGTAGCACGGGCTTGGCCCATTCCAGCCAGTTCGGCGTCAGGCCGCGATTGCCGATGGTGTAGTTGCCCTCATGCCCGCTGTTGGTGACGACTGAGAGAATCTCGCCGGTCTCGGTGGAGTTGAGGCGGCGGAAGCTGGAGAGATCTGCGACGTAAACCTGCACTTCTTTAATGGTCAGGTCAGGCAGGTCGACTTTCTTCACTCCGGCGGACTGGGCGGCCACTTGGGGCGGGTCATGGAGCGCGGCTAATGCGGCCGCGGTGATGCCAGTGGAGGCGCCGAAGAAGTGGCGGCGGGATTGTTTCATAGACATCGGTTCGTTCTCCTTCATTCGGGTAACGCAAATGCGAGGATGTTTGGCCCGGAGGCTATAGCTACATACTGGCGGCCATCCACCGTATAAGTCATAGGCGAGGCTTTGGGCGATTGGCTGGTCTCGAAGTGCCAGAGCGTGCGCCCGGTCTTGGCGTCGACGGCGGCGAATCCTCCGCTCGATTCGCTGTAGAATACGAGGCCGCCTGCGGTAGAGAGCACGCCGCCGTAATTCGGCGCGGGGACCTTCTGCTCGATCTCCCAGGCGACGTTGCCAGTTTGCATCTCGATGGCGCGCAGGTAGCGGCGCGGCGGTTCGCCGCCGGGAACGCTGAATAGGGTGCCACCGCGATCGCCCCGTCCACCGCCGCCGGGCCCTGGGGGCGGTTGAGGCGCGGGATTCAAACTGAACTGCGTGCTGCGGTAAGTGCCGCAGTTCTCGATTGCCATCACGTAATAGAGACCGGTGGCCGGATTGAACGCGGTGGACATCCAATTGGCGGCTCCGCGCATATCGGGACAGGTGACCGTGCCTTCGGGCGTAGGAACGTTGCCGGATAACTCGATGGGCCGGCCTTTCGCATCGATGCCGCTGGCCCAGGAGATCTTCTTGGCGAAGGCTTTGGCGAGCAGCAATTCGCCGTTGGTCCGGTCAAGGACGTAATAGAAGCCGTTGCGATCGGCGTGCAACAGCAACTCGCGCGCGCGTCCCTGGAATTGGGCGTCGACGAGGACGGCGGGCTGTACCGCGTCCCAATCGTGCAGGTCGTGCGGCGTGAACTGGAAGTGCCAACGCAGCTTGCCGGTTTCGGGGTCGAGGGCGACGATGCAATTGGTATAGAGATTGTCGCCAGCGCGTTCGCTGCCATCGGTATCGGGGAACGGGTTGCCAGTGGGCCAATAGAGAAGATGAAGATCGGGATCGTAACTGCCGGTGAGCCACGTGGAACCGCCGCCGAATTCGACGGCGTTGCCTTTCCACGTGTTAAAGCCCGGTTCGCCGGCGCGCGGGACAGTCCAAAATCGCCAGGCAAGTTGACCGGTGGCGGCTTTGTAGGCGGCGAGGAATCCGCGAATGCCGTCGTCTGCGCCTGCGACGCCTGCCACGACGAGGTCGCCGACCACCAGCGGCGCTGCGGTAGCGCCGTAGTGCTGCGGCGATTCGGGCATGTAGACATCCCAGCGGAGCGCGCCGGTCAGACGGTCGAGGCAGATGAGGTGAGCGTCGTCGGTGGTGTAGAAGATGCGGTCACCGAGGAGCGCGACGCCGCGATTCGCGCCTTTGGCCGCGTCAGAGGCGATGGTGAGGCTGGTGGAGCGGGCGCGCGAGTAATGCCAGATTTCCTGACCGCTGCGTGGATCGAGCGCGTAAACCTGATTGGGGCCGGTGACGAACATGAGGCCGCCGGCTACTAGCGGGGTGGTCTCCAAACCGGAAAAGGGCAGGGAGTAGATCCAGCGCATCGCGAGTTTCTGGACGTTTTGCGCGTCGATCTGGTCGAGCGAGCTGTGGCGATTGCCGTTGATGTTGCCGTTGTAAGTAGGCCAATCGCCTGGCTTGGGATGGAGGATCTCTTCGATTGCGGTTGGGTCGACGGGGTCGGCAGCGGGCAGCGAACCAACGGTCGCTCGGCCCAGGCGCGCCAGATACGCCGTGAGATCGCGCTCTTCAGCGGCGGTAGCTTGGAGCGGCGGCATGGCGGAAGTTTTCTCGCGCTGCGTGATCTGATACTCTTCGTCGTCCAGAACGCGAAGGCGGCCGTCAAGAGTCTGCAGTTGCAGCGAATGCAACGTCTCCTTGCGCGCGAATCCACGGACGGTGCTGCCATCGCGCACCTTAACGCTGATCATGGCGTAGCCATCGGCTATCGTCGCGCTGGGGGTCTTGAGTTTGCGGGTCAGCTCCGCGAGCGTGAGTTGGCGCCCGATAGTCGAGAGGTCGGGGCCGACTGATTTGCCTCTGCCAAGCGCCGTGTGGCAAGAGGCGCATTGGCCCTTGCCGAAAAAGAAGCGCTCACCGGCGGCTGCATCGCCCTCGGGTTGCGCGTCGAACGCGGCCGCATTCATTGACCGAATGAAGCCGGCGAGGGCTTGCAACTGGTCATCCGGCAGCGGGAATGGCGGCATCCCGCCGGACGTGCCCTTCTGAATGATGTTGTGAATGTCGCTCGTGGTAAGCGCGCGAAGGCGGCGACTGCGAGACAATGCGGGCCCCCGATCCGAACCGGAAGCGTCATCGCCGTGGCAAGCCGCACAACGCTGGCCGTAGAGCTTCGCCGCATCCGGTGGACCGGTCTGCGCCAGCATCAGCCCCAGGAGAAGCGGAACCGCCAAGACTGCCATCCACCCGCCGCTCGTCTTCATGGACGCGAGACCATCCGTTGCCAAACTCTATCGAATTCGGGCGCGTTCGTCAATACATCGTTAGCATAAATGAAACAAGCCCATGAAAACTGAAATTCTATTTCTCCGCGGGGCCGGCCAAGTGCTGTGGCAGAAAAGTGGCTAGACCATCGGTGACCTTTACGGGCTTAGTCACCAGCGTGACTTGGGCTGGCTTCAAACCGGAACGGCTGGCGGTCACCGTGATCGTCCCCGCCGTCATGGTGGACCTCACCGACACGCGATTAATCCCCAGCTCGGTATTCAAGTAGAGATTATTGGTGGAATCCGTCTTACCGCTGTTGTAACCGCCGCGCCAGACTCCAGGGCCGGAGATGGTAAAATCCACGCGGTCGTCATCGGTAGGGCAGCGCTGGCCTTTAGCATCGAGGACTTCAACGTCGATCAGCGCGACATCGGCGCCATCCGCCTGCCAACCTTGCGGTCCGACGATGGGCGTGAGCTTGATTTGCGAGGGCGGTTCCGCAGTGGCCAGGTCCTGCTGCGTTACGGTTTTGCCGCCGTTCTTGCCGACGGCTTTCAGGCTGCCGGGAGCGAATTCGATATCCGGAGATGCGAACAGAAAACCGCTCGAGGGCTGCGAGTTCACGCCCGCGGATTTGCCGTTCACGAATAGTTCCACCGATTGCGTATTCGCGACGACGTAAATGGTCTTGACGGTCTTCTTATCGGCGGGATAACTCCAGTGGCCGAGGATATGAAGATCGGGCTGATCGTTCTGCATCACGCGGTGGGCATAATAGATCTCTTTCGGTAACCGCACGGCGTCCACTTTTCCGCTGACGCGGGCCACCTCGCTCGAATCCTGCCGCCCATCCGCATCCTCATCCGTGAAGTAGATGGAGGCGTAGCCGGACCACTTGGCATGCACCGGATCGGGGTTCGAGATCCGATTTTCCCAATAGGCCCAGTAGCGTTTCACCGCGGCCACGGCAAAGCTTTCCGACGTGTACTGCCAGGTGTCGTCCGGACCCTTTTTGAAGCCGAAATAAGGCGGCGAAAAATCGTCCCAGAAACGGCGCGCGCCTTCGTCGCGGAAGTCTTCGGTCTCAATCAAGGGCGCTTTGTCGCGGCGTTGGGCGCTATAGCCGCGGAACATGGCGGTGGGGCCGCTCAGTTGGTCCGTGCGTGGATCCTGGCCGATCATGACGCCGAAGAACTCGGCGATGGGCGTGGTAGCGGTATTCAACTCCACGTTGTCGTTGCCGCGCGCGCCCATCACGCGGCCGCCATCGGGATCCCACTGTTTGCGGAGCGCGACCATCTGCTCCATGTGTTCCGGAGTGACCACGGTATTGCCCGCTTCCCAGAACAGAATACTGGGACTGTTGCGGAAGTAGATGATGGTGTCGCGCATCACTTCCAGGCGCTGGTCCCATTGGCGGCCGACCGCGTCGCGTTCCTTATCGCCGGCGGGGCAGATCTGTACGATACCGAAGCGATCGGCCGCGTCCGAATCCACGCGCTGCGGCGCGACGTGCATCCAGCGGACATAGTTGGCGTGGTTATCGCGGATCATCTGGGCCTGGTAATCGTGCATCCAGTCCGGATAAGCTCCGCCGACGCCCTCCCATTCGTTGCTGGAGCGTTGCGCGAAGCCCTTCAGGTAGACGAACTTGTCATTGATGGAGACGCCGCCCGTGCCGGCGCCGCCCCTAAATTCGGTCTTGCGGAAGCCAGTCACCACCTTGTTGACGTCCACCACCTTGCCGTCGACAGTCAATATGGAATAGATGTCGTACAGGTACGGATCGTCCGTGCTCCAGAAGCGCGCGCTCTTCAGGGGGCCGGCCGCGTTCAGCACAGTCTTTTCGCCATTCACCATGTCGACCGCATTGCCCGCGAGTTTGGCGCGCACTTGACCGGCGCGATCCACCACAACCGCCGACAACTCGACCGTGGCGCGGTCGCCCGACGCGTTCTTCACTTCTGCATCGATGTTAATATCGGCGCTCTTGCCCGCGATAATAAAGTTAGCCGCGTGCACGTATACGCCGGTGCTTTCGAGGCCGTAGTAGAGCGGAAGGGTCTGATAGATCTTCCCGGTGACGTGCAGCCACACGTGCCGATTGATGCCGCCGTGATCGGGGTTGAAGTCGTTGGCGTTCCACTCGAAGCCGGTGCTGGTGGCGCGCTCCTGGTACGTTGTCCGGTTATCCACCTTGACCGCGAGTATGTTCTCTTCGCCGCCGAAGCGCACGGTGTCGCTGATATCCAAGCCATACGCTGTGACGCCGTTCTCGTAGAGCCCTATCGGCTTGCCGTTGAGGAAAATATCGCCCGCCTGGCGCATGCCCTCGAACTCGAGGAAGACCTTCCGGCCGGCTAAGTTAGGGGGTAGTTTGAAATGCTTTCGGTACCAAGAGAGCCCCTTGTAGGTCCCGCGGTCGCCGCCGCTGTGAGAGATGATTTGCCGGAAAGAATCGACGTCGTTAAACGAATGCGGCGTGCTCACGGTGGCCCACTTCGAATCGTCGAAAGCCGGAGCTTCCGCGCCCGCCACGTCTTCGCGAATGAACTTCCAATTGAGATCGAAATTCATCCGCGCGCGCGGCGATGTGGGCGGTGTATAGGCAGAAGTCTGCGCAGCCGCGGCCACCGCCAGGAAGCAGAGAATGAAAGGAACCAGAGTTTGTTTCATGTTATTTGACCGAGACACCCCAGACATTGACAAAACGCGACTTTCCAGCCGGACCGTCTACTTCCAAAATCGTGGTGTAATCGCGGCCCGTCTTATATGGATGGATGGGATTCTGCTCGCTCGACGTAGTCCCGTCGCCGAAGTCCCATTTCCACGACGTAATGGTCCCGTCGGACTCGTCCTTAAATGCCACCAACCGGCGGTCCATGTCCGCCACCGTGTACGAAAACTTCGCCTGGATAGCTTTCCGGAACTGCGGTTCCAGTGGCATCAGCCGGAAGCCAACCAGTTGGCTGGCGTTGCCGAACATGGTGTGCTTGTGCGAGAGATCCCAAAACCCATCTTTCGTATTCGAATTGACGTCGTCGTAATCCAGCACCGCCCACGAGAGCCCGATCAACTTGTTCTCGGTCAACAGCGACTCCACCGCTCGTTGGGGACCATCGCAGGGAGAATAGTCGAAGGGCGTGATCCAGAATTCCAAAATCAACTTACCGCTCTCGCCCGGCTTGAAGTTGTAGTTATACGCGGCGTTGGCGTAAGGGAACCGCTTGATGTATTGCGCGCAGCCCCAAGCCATGGCCCAATCCTTGTCGCCGGGCGGTGTAAAGATGTGATAATTCTGCGCGTGCACGCCGTGTGACGACCAGTGCGCGTCTTGCTGGGTGACGCGCGGATCGATCACGGAACGCTCCTGCCCCACCGCTTCCGGCGTCCACACGTCGCGGTGAAAGATATCAATCAGCGGACCGCCTGAGAGGTCGCCGTCCACTACGACTTCGAAGATATCGTTGTGCAGGTCGCTGCGCGAGAAGTCCCAGTAGTTGTCGTAGGCCTCATACAAGAAGTAGAGACGATTCAGCCCCTTCACCCAGCCGACCTTCACCTTCACATCCAGATTCTTGGGATCGTGATTCATGCCTTTGCCGCGCTCCGTGTCCATCAACTGGTCAGTGCCGATGGCGTAACTGTTCGGCACGATGGCCCAATCGTCCGCATTACCGTCGATGCGCGGGATCTTGTCGGCCGGGAACTGAAATACTTTGAAGGTGACGTCAGGCCGCGCCAAGGCGGATTGCGCGGACAGCAGCGGCGCTAGAAGCAGGGTGCAAACGAGGCAACGGGTGAACTTCAGCATGTAAACCGATATTCTATCCGCAATCGGACATCCGCGTAAACGGCGCCGCAGTCGGATTTCGAAAAATGATCGCGAATTTCGTTTTTCGTGGGGCTACCGGCAAGCCTTGGCCTAAACTTCGGGAAGAGCCCGCCCGATTCCGGGATCTGTTCCCCCGGCTTCGCTCGGTTCTTGCTCGCCCGCCACATGCAGGCAATACTCTGCCGAAGCCTTGCAAAGCTCCTCAATCAGATCGTGCTGGATCGTCATATAGCCGCCGCGGCCATCCGAGTAAGTTACCAACGGACCGTTAGAGCCCTGCGGGTTCGCCGACCGGAGAGCGTCCAACCAGAACTGGACGGTTTCACCCGGCGCGTCGCATCCCAATCCGAATGCCCCACGCTCCGCTAGAGCACTAAAGCGGGCCAATTCCCCTTTCCCAGGCGATCCAAGGAACGACCACTTCGAGCCGTAGGTCGCCGCCAGACGATCCCCATATTGCTGCGCCATCGACTGGAAACTCGCTGCCAGACGGCGCCAGAAATGTGCGCTCACGCCTCACCACCCGAGGGCACGCCGCAGCAGTGCGATGGTTTTCGGGCCATCGGACGCCAGGTTGGTGGTGGAAGCCTCGAGGCCTACCAGGTTCTGGTAATGGATCTGGCGCAGGGCCGCGAAGAAGGGCTCGTAATCGTATTCCGCCCAATCCAGGGGCATCACGCGCCGGTTTGGATTAGCCATGTGCAGGTGCCGCAAGTGATTTTTGACCTTCAGGATGATGGCCGGATCTTCCTTCTCCACCGAAAAGTGATAGTAATCGATCATCAGTTGAATATTGGGATCGTTCACCGCTTCCACCCATCGCAGCGCTTCGACCGTGTTGTTGATGATGTTGCACTCCTCGCGGCGTTGCGGCTCGATCGCGATTGTAATGTTGCGTTTGCGAGCCTCAGGCCCGACGCGCTTTCCGAAAGCGACCAGTTGCCGGAACGCCTCCTCCATCGGGAAGCCTGCGGGGACTTGCCGAGCCCCGCCGCTTCCAAATACGACCACTCGCACTCCCAGGCGAGAGACCCTGTTGAGCGCCCGGTGAAGATACTCCATCTGCCGGTCTTTGTCGATCGCCGGTCCCGTCAGCTTGATCTCTGCTGGGACAAACCAATAAGCCGCCGGCGCCGGAAATGCCAACTGCTTGAGTTGGGCGGCCAGCCGTTCAAACTCCGCATCGGAAAGCGCCGCCACCTCCGACGTGCGCAGTTCCATGTAATCGAACCCCGCGGTCTTAGCCGCCGCGATGTCGTGCAACGGGCCGCAGTATCCGATTCCCTTGCCGGGAATCGCATCCGGCGCGGCCCGTCCCCAGGGGGACAGCAAGGCAGCGATCGCAATTGCCAGCCGATGCCCCTTCATACTGATCTCTAGAAATAGAGCTTGACGGCAAGCTGCACGATGCGCTGCTCCCTGGTTCCGCTGTATTCTCCGAAGTAGCTGCCGATGGCTTTGGTCGATCCCGCCGGCCGGAGATTGTTGGTGATCAACAACTGGTTGAAGTTCGGGACGTTCAAGACGCTGGTCCCGGTAGCGCCGGTGGAAGTCGTGAGATTCAAGGTCGTGTTGTAACCGCTGAATTGCGTGTGATTGAAAGCGTTGAAGCCTTCGAAGCGCAACTGCAGATACTTCTTTCCTTCTCCGGCCAGCGCGAAGTTCTTGAAGAGGGCGATGTCGAAATTGTTCGTCCACGGAGTGCGGAAGTAGGTTCTAGGCCACGGCGCTACATCCCCCGGTCCTCCGACATAAAACGCGTTCGGGTTGATGTGGTCGCCGTTGACGCCGACATTGGAATTAAAAATCGGCTGGCCGGTCAGGTAGACCATCGGGCCAAATGTGTATGACCCGGTGGTAACCGCGCCAGTGGTCACGCCGGCGATCGACGGTGAGAGTTCGAGCGGCGTTCCTGAGCGGAATATGGTGACGCCCGAAACTTCCCAGCCGTTGAGCGCCAGCTCAGCCACTTTATTGTTGTGCATATATTTAGCCGGGCCAGGCAACCGGTAGACGTAATTGATCACCATGTTATTGGTCTGATCGGCAGCCGCCAGGCGGTACTCGTATTGCCGCGTGTTGAAGGGGTTCACGGAGTCGCTGTCGTTGTTGTTGGTGAGGAAGAATTTCGAGAGCGTGTAGGCGACTCCAATCACCAGCCCGGTTGAGATATGCCGGTTCACCCCCACCTGCAGAGAGTTGTAGTTGGATGACGCGCCGTTATTACGATATAAGATATCGCCATAACCGGTATACGGCCGGAGGAAATCCGTCGGTAGCGCATCCACGCCATCGAATGACAGTCCCGCATTCGAGTATGCCACGGGAAGCCCCGGCTGCACAGAGGGAATCACGTTGGTAAAATTCGACAGGGCCTGATTTTTGGCCAGGAACGTGGCCCCGTAGGGAACGGCGTTCAGATTGATTACCTGCTCCAGATTGCGGCCCAAAGAGCCCACATATGCCACGTCCAATACCACGCCGTGAGTCAGGTTCCTCTGAATGCCCAGGTTGAAGCTCATGGCTTGAGGCGTTCTATCGGCCGGCGAGACGGCGGTCAGTCCAATGGTCCCGCGAGCCCCGTTGGCAGTGGCCGCGTCGATGTTGGTCAGAGATCCGTAGTAGAGCACCGGGGTCAGAACGTTTGGCGGAGACTGCGCTTCGTTATTATCCTGGTCGGTGCGGGAGCGGTCGTACGAAATGGCGAAACCGCCTCGAATCACGGTGTCCTTGAAGGGCGTCGCCGCGAATCCGAAGCGTGGTCCAAGGCGGATGCCCTGTTTATAACCACCCTGCAGATTGAAGGTCTGGGCCGAGACCAAGCCGTTGGTAGGGTTGCCAGAGCCGGGAATAATCAGCCCTTCGTAGTTGCTGGGAAGGGTGTCGGCAGTGGTAAGAACGGATGGAATATTCGCCGGATCCACTACACGTACCGCGCCGTTTACGATGACGGGGGTATATAGGCGCACCGCTTGCGCCGGATTGTACAGGTTGGGCTCGAAATACTCCTCTTGCTGATGTAAGTCATGCACCGGCCCGAGCCAACTCACGCGCAGGCCGTAATCGAGTGTGAGATGCGGCGTGACGCGCCAGGTATCCTGCACAAATTCCTCAAGCGACGTGTACCGGGAGTTGGTTGCCACCTTCTGGCTAGCCTGCGTATAGCTGGTGAACACGCCGAGCAGCGCGTTGGCGAACGGGTCGCCCGAATCCAGCGGGAAGTTCGCATTGGTTCCGAGGCTGCTGGTGAAGTCGATGCTCGATTGAGCCGGAGACTGCGGGGTATTATAGGCAGTCGCCTGGTACGCATAGAAGCCCGCCTTGATCGTATGCTTCCCATATACCTTGGTGAGATTTTCGGTAACGGTGAACGACGGGATCTGCTGGAAAAACGGCGATCCGTTGATGCTTACCGATGGCGCAGTCTGGTTTGTCAGCCCGCCAAAGGTCATGCTGGGAATAATGTCGTACGGCGCGTTGGCATTGGGAAACAGCAGCGGCGTGCTGATGCCCGTCTCGGCTCTGGAGAAACCATCGGTCGAAGCCACAATGTTCGTCGTGAAAATGCCATACCCGAATTTCGCCTCATTGACCAGCGTAGGGGTCAGAATGGTCGTCAGCGTAAATGCCATATTGTAGCCCGAGCCGCTCCGGTTCACGGGACCAAGAGTGGGGAAGTTGTCGCTTAAAGTTGTCGTACCGTAAGTCAGAATCTGGTCGTCGTAGTTATTGATAAACCGGCCGTACAATCTGTTCTTGTCGTTGATCTGGTAATCGATGCGCACGATATCTTCCCGGCGCGGGTACTTGCTCGAAATCTGCGAAGTATAGTTATAGAGGTCGCCCCCGATCGTAGTATTCGGCATGGGTAACAGATTGAGAATCGCCTGCGATCCCGGGTAGAAGCAGTTCTTAGGGATTATATTGCCGGGGAAGGGGTTGGGCGTCCCCGAGCTGTTGCCACCCAGGCAATTGCCGCTGTCGCGGACAATGATAGGAGCTCCGTTACCGTTGACCGACTGAGAGAAGTTGCCAGCGCGTTCGAGCGCCGTGGGCATTTCCACGTTATCGGCGCTGGCCTGCGGCGTCAACTGCTTATACCACTCCTCGTTGAAGAAGAAGAATAACTTGTTCCTGGATCGATTGAAACCGCCCAGGAACTTCGGCAACAAAATAGGCCCGCTGACATCGAAACCGTAGTAGTTATAGCGATAGAGAGAGCGCGGATGGTCCTGGGCGTTGTTGAAAAAGCTGTCAGCGTTCAGACTGTCATGGCGATGAAACCATCTGGCGTCGACGTGAAAATCCTTGGTGCCGTTCTTGGTGGTAATGGTGACTATGCCGCCGGCAGCCTTTCCGTATTCGGCCTGATAATTCGAAGTTAGGATGTTGATTTCGCCGACCGCATCCGGGTTAATGGTAACCTGCTGCGCCTGTTGATCGGTTCGCGTAATCGAAGAGCCGTCAACCGACATATCCTTCATTGTGACTCGCATGCCGTTGATCTGATAGTTTCCGATGGCGCTTAGGTTGCTGACTTCGGCGGCGCCGCCGGGCATAGCGACGCCAGGCACCAGCTTCGCCAGGTCGTTAATATTGCGTCCGTTCAGCGCGATGTCGCGCAATTGCAGATTCGTGACGGCCTCGGATCGTTCCCCGGATTGGGTCTGCATCTCCAACTGGCCGGCGTCTTCCACCACGGTGATGGTGTCGGTGGGCGCGCCTACTTGGAGGGTCAGCTCGCCAAGACCCAGCCGATCTTGCGGATCTACCACTACGCCGCTGTGGATCAGCTTCTTGAAGCCAGCCTTCTCGATGGACACATCATAAACCCCCTGGTCGATATCCGGCGCGACGAAGATTCCCGAGTCATTGGTGTCGGTGGTCCGGGACTCCTTGGTAGCTTGATTGGTTAGGGTGACTTTGGCGTTCGGAACCAATGCGCCCGACGAATCTTTTACGGTTCCGGACACAGTGGCGGCGGTACTTTGAGCAGGGGCTCGTTCAGCCACGAAAAGAAAGGCCGAGGCCGTTATCATGGCCATCACCAGCGTATTGCGCATGCGACTTAGCATTGTGTCTCCTTGATGATCTCGTCTAAGATAACGGGCGAATCCAAATATTACGGAACTGCATAAAAGTCTCTTGAACGTCGGGATGGTAGTGATCTTGCAGCATCAGCGGGCCATCCTCGCAAGGGTCGGTATCGTCGCTGCTGGTGGTGCGGCCCTTGATGGTTACGTCGTCCTGCACCAGCACGCCGTTGTACAGTACAGTGACTGTTCCCGGGGTTGCGAGTGTTCTATCCGCGCCGCACTTCGGCGCATGAAACACGATGTCGTAGGTCTGCCACTCTTTTGGCGGACGCGATACGTTCACCAGGGGCGCGTACTGCCCGTAGAGCGACCCGGCGGATCCATTCGAGTAAGTAGGGTTGTTGTAGGAATCCAAGATTTGGATTTCGTAGCGGCCCTGCAAGTAAACGCCGCTGTTGGCTCGCGCCTGGCCGTGAGCGTTGGGCATATCGGGCGTAGCGAATTCCACGTGAATCTGCGCGCTTCCAAAGTTTTGTTTGGTGTAAATATTGCCCGTTCCGCTCTTCGATACCAAAGCGCCATCGATCACGGACCATCGCGCCGGACGCCCATCCCTGTAGGCCCACTGAGCTGCGTCCTTTCCGTCGAACAGCACAATTGCATCCGACGGGGGCTGGCCAGGATGCGCGCCGGCTACCACCACTTTGGGTTGTTCGTCGATCTTCTCCTGCCTTTGCTCGGCTGGAAGGCGCCACAGAGTCGGCGCCGCCAGAATCCCCGCCAGAAGACATCGACGGATTGCCAATGCTTTGCTTGAGCGGTTCACCATGTCCTTATTGCTTCGGTTTCTCGTTCGGCTTCATTTGAACGTTGCGGAACCAGACTTCCGCGCCTTCGGCTTGCAGCATCATGCGGCCGCTGGTCACCGGGATATATTGTGTTGGGTCTTCCTGCGAAGGCTGCTTTATGTCCCAGGCGCGCATCACCGCGCGGCCGTTGACGATTTGCGTGATCTTGTCTCCGTCCAGCACCAGTTCTAGCTTGTTCCATCCATTGCGGTCCTCGAAGTCGCCGGACTTGATGATGCGGCCGCGGTTCTGCGTTCTTGTGGGGCCGGCCATCGACAGTACGTACATGGGAAGCCCTTCGGCCTCGATCTTGGTTGAGGCTCTCGATCCGTCCAGCAACCACAAGTCGCCTACGTCGGTTTCCTGAATTTGAAACTCCAGGGCACGCGGCCAGATCTTGTCAAGCCCGTTGAAGAAGTACAGCAGGCCGCTGTCGCGCTTGTTCTCGTTATTCGGGACGAAGCGCTTCACGCCCCACTTGAACTCCACCCGAATCCGGCAGTTCGAGAACTCCTTCTCGCTCGAAAGATACCCGAACTCCTGCTTCTCATCGCTTTCGGGGATGTCCAGAATGTGAACCATCCCGTTCTCCCACTTGAAGACATGTTTTGGATCGGAATTCCTGCCCGTCGAAGGCAGGTATGTGTACCAGCCGGTAAAATCCTTGCCATTGAAGAGCGATACCCACCCGTCAGAATCCCCCGCCGGGGCGGACTGAAGATGAAAAGCGCAATTGCCAGCCAGAAGGGCAGCCGCGGCCATGCAAAATCGAGACGTCGAGGTCACAAGGTTAGATGCTAGGCCAACCCGCCTCCGTTGTCATTGCACTGCGGCGTACCCGCGCCTATGCGAATGTCATAGGGAACCGTATTCGATAAGGGTTGATTGCCGCCGTCGTCATCGCTACGATTGGAGGGAAGCTACCTAGCATGTTGCGCGCAGCCTTGAATTGGCGAAAGTGTCAGGCCGTGGGACTCCTCGCGATGGCCGCAGCCGGGCTAACCGCACCCCGGCCGCGAGCTCAACCGGTCTTCCAACAGGAGAGGGCCATCTACGGCGTCGATTTCTGGCGTGAGCCCGAAGGCTTCGGCCAGTCCCGCGTCCGAGCCATCGTACAAACTCGCGACGGCTACATCTGGCTCGGCACCGATGGCGGCCTGGTGCGCTTCAACGGCGAAAGCTTCACTGCCTTCACAGTGCAGAGCGGCGCACTCAGAGATAACGAAGTCTGGGCGCTCCAGGAGGACAACGATGGCGGCCTCTGGATCGGCACTTACGGCGGCGGTCTTACCTTACTAAAGAACGGCCGCTTCCGCACCTTCACTACTGCGGACGGCGTTCCTGACGACGTTGTCATGTCGCTTGCCAGCGACCAACAGGGCAACATCTGGCTGGTCACGCCGCGCGGTTTGGGCCGGGGCTCTCATGGCGTCTTTTCCCGTTTCCCACCCGACTGGCACGCCACCGCGGTGTGCGCCTCCGCGACGGAAGGCGTGTTGGTAGCCGCCCGCCAGAGCATCTACCGCGTGGCCGGCGACAGCCTGGAACCGATTCCCAATGCCCCTGCTCCCGTGGATGGCCAACCCAACAATTTGCTATGCGGCAGCGATGGTTCTGTTTGGGCCGGCTACGGTAACGGAGCAATTGAACAGCGTAAAAATGGCGTCTCCAGGACCTTCGCCGGCCCCCGCAATGCAGGCCAGACCAGCCGGCTCTATGAAGATCCCTTAGGCGGAATCTGGGCAGTGCAGGGCAAGCGCCTCACCAAACTGCAAAACGGTAACTTCGAAACCGTGCCGGTGGAAGGCGGCGCCACAGCCCTTGGCAGCGTCTACACCCTGTGCATGGATCGCGAAGGCGGCGTGTGGGTGGGGCTGCAGTCAAATGGTCTGGCGCGCCTGCGCACGCGTCAACTCTCCACCATCTCCGCCGAAGACGGCTTGCCCGACGACCGCACCCGCGCCGTGTTTGAAGACAGCCGCGGCGATATCTGGATCGGTACCGCCGATGGCCTGGCCCGTTACCATGATGGGCGATTCGTCCTCTGGGCCGCCGGCAACGGCTCCCGCTTGGGCGATGTGCGCTCCATCGCCGAAGACTCCTCCGGCCAGATCTGGATCTCCGCGGGCAAGCAACTCCTGGTGATGACAGCGGGACGCCTCAGCCCCGTGCCTGGCTGGACACCGGCCGCCGAAATCGAGGTGCTCTACAAAGACTCCGCAGGGCGCCTCTGGATCGGTACCGATGGCGCCGGCCTCTTTCAATATTCCGGCGGCGCTTTTCGCAACTACCGCACCGAGGATGGCCTCGGCAGCAATCAGATCCGCGCCCTGCTCAGCGACCGTACCGGCGCCCTTTGGATCAGCACCTTCGGCAGCGGCCTCACGAAGTTCGCGAATGACAAATTCACCACCCTCTCCACCAACGCCGGTCTCGCCGGCGATCGCGTCGTCGCCATATATGAGGATGACGAAGGCTCCCTCTGGTTCGCCACCCGCCACGGACTTTCCCGTTTGAAGAACGGCGCCTTCTTCACCTTCACCGCGGAGTCCGGACTGTTCACCGATTTCGTCTACGCCATCCTCGACGACGGCCACGGCGACTTTTGGTTCAGCTCAGCTCAAGGCTTGTTCAAAGCCAGCAAGCGCGAGCTTCGCGACTACGCGTCCGGCAGCCTCCGAAAAGTCAGCTCAGTCGCCTACGGCGAAAAAGATGGAATGAAGACCAAGACCGGCAACCTCGGCAACCAGCCGCTAGCGCTCAAAACCGCGGCCGGACAATTGCTCTTCACCACCATGAAAGGCCTGGTCGTCGTGGACCCCGGCCGCGCCGTTCCCAACGCCACTTACGTTCCCCCGGTCTACATCGAAAAAGTCATCGTCAATAACAAGGACGTGCCGCCTGACCGCCCAGCCAACTTACCCGCCGGACCCGGCGACGTCGAAATTCACTACGCCGCGCTTGGCTATTCCGCGCCCGAAAAAATGCGGTTTCGCTATATGCTGGAAGGCTCCGATACCGACTGGGTAGATGCCGCGGGCCGCCGCTTCACTTATTACGCGAATCTAAGCCCGGGTAAGTACCGCTTCCGCGTCATCGCCGGCAAGTTAGACGGCGCCTGGAACCAAACCGGAGCCGCTTACTCCTTCTACCTCAAACCGCCCTTCTATCGCACGTCGTTTTTCGGCGTCGTCGTAGCGCTCTCCGTCGCCTTCCTCGGCTGGATGCTCTACTGGCTGCGCATGCGCGGCCTTCACGCCCGATACTCGGCCGTCCTCGCCGAGCGCAACCGCATCTCCCGCGACATCCACGACACCCTCTCGCAGAATCTCGCCGGCATCGCCCTCCAGCTCGACGCCGTCCATATGCATCTGCCCGACGTCCAAAGCGACTTGCGCGAACGCCTCGACGAGGCCTGCAATCTCACCCGCTACAGCCTCGCGGAAGCCCGCCGCGCCATCAGCGATCTCCGTTCCGACGACCTCGAAGGGCCCGAACTCGCCGCCGCCCTGCCCGAAATCGCCAACCGCGTCGCTTCGGCCGTCGAAACGCACATCGCCGTCACGGGATCGCCCCGCAAGCTCAATCCGGTAACCGAACGCAATCTGCTCCGCATCTTTCAGGAGGCCCTCACCAACGCTGTCAAGCACGCCCACGCCACCACCGTGGACGTGGAACTCAAGTTCAAGCCCCACAACATCGAACTGCGCGTCCGCGACGATGGCCGCGGCTTCGATCCGCAAACCCTCAACCCGGCCGGTAGCGGCCACTACGGTTTAATCGGCATGCGCGAGCGCGCCGAACGAATCGGCGGCCGCCTCACTCTCAACACCGGCCCCGGAAAGGGCACCGAGTTACTCGTCGACGTACCCGTTTAACCGCTCATGAAGAATTCCAACAGCCAAGGCCGGATTCGCACCATGATCGTCGAAGACCACTTCGTCGTCCGCGTCGGACTCGCCGCCATCATCAACAGCCAGTCCGACATGGTCAACGTGGCCGAGACCGGCAACGGCCGCCAAGCCATCGAACTCTACGAAGAGCACCAGCCCGACGTCACCCTCATGGACCTCCGCCTGCCTGGCTTGGGCGGCATCGAAGCCATCACCGCGATCCTCGAAAAATTCCCCCGCGCCCGCATCATCGTTCTCTCCTCGTTCGGGGGCACGGAAAATGTGTTCCGCGCTTTTCAAGCCGGCGCCCGGTCTTACTTCCTCAAGGATGTGAAAGGCCGCGAGTTAGTCGACGCGATCCGCGCCGTGCATGCTGGACAGCGTCCACTGCCGCCGGAGGTCGCCTCGTGCCTCGCCGAGCGAATCCCCTGCTCCGAGCTCAGTCCCCGCGAGCTAGAAATTCTCAAGCTCATCGCCAATGGCGAGACTAACAAAGAGATCGCCGCCAAGCTTGTCATCAGCGAAGGCACCGTGCGCGTTCACGCCAGCAACGTCTTTGCCAAGCTTGGCTGCAGCGACCGCGCCCAGGCCGTCGCCGTCGCCTTCCACCGCGGCATCATCGCCATCGAGTAGTCCAAACTGGCCACCCCCGGTGAACTTTGAACCGAATCGCATTAAACTGAAATCCACGGCCTCAAAACGCAACCACTGGAGACGCGTATGCACTTTCGCCAAATCCGCACCGCCGCCTGTCTCGCCGTCCTGTTCTGCGCCGCGCCCGCCGCGTTCGCGCAAATGGGCCGCACCTGGCCATCCGAGAAGAAAATCGTCCCCGACCCTGTCATCGGCCTTCCGCTCACTTTCCTGACCAGCACGGACGTCTACCACCAATCCAAGATCTACCAAACCCACCGCCAGTGGACCTCCGACGGCAAGTGGCTCATCTTCCGCGGCCAGCGCGAAACCGGCTCTCAGGCTATGGCCGTTAACGAGGAAACCGGACAAATCGTTTAGGTCACCGAGAACGGCTTCTCCGGCATGCTCTGCCTCAGCAACATCGCCATGAAACTCTACGTCCTCTCCGGCGGCGGCAGAGGCCAGGCGCCCGGCCCCAAGCAGATCCTCGAAATCGATCTCGCGAAGTTATTCGCGGACGGCGCCGCGAAGTCCGTCAAGCCTGCCGCAAACTACACGCGCGTCTGTGGAACCATCCCGCCCTCTCTCGAAACCGATGGCAACATGGGCGTGGACGCCAATGACGACTTCATGTACTTCAGCGTGAAAGGTCCCGAAACCGCGCAGCTCTCGTCTGGCCTGACGCTCCAACCCGCCTTCGGAACGCGCTTCAAAGCCGGCGCCAGCGGCCTCCGCGCCATGAATCTCAAGACCGGCGAAATCAAGTTCATCGTCAATGTCGGCTTCACCATCGGCCACGTGCAGTCCAATCCCGGGAACCCCGGTGAGATCGTCGTCGCCTGGGAGACTGGCGGCAAAGCTCCGCAGCGCACCTGGTTCATCAAGTCCGATGGCGCCGGCCTGCGCCCGCTCTACCCCGAAGCCCCTTACGAATGGATCACCCACGAAGCCGTCATCAATAAGGATGAAGCCGTCATCGCCATCCTCGGCCACCGCTCCATCGCGAGCGCCACGCCCGAGTCCGATTGGGGCATCTCCGGAACCTACGAGCACCCCACCGGCGTCGCAATCGTGAATCTGCACACGCGCGAAATGCGGATCGTCGGCCAAGTCCCCGCTTGGTCGAAAGGCCGCTCCGATTGGCACGTCGCCGGCTCCGAAGACGGCCGCTGGGCCGCCTCCGACGATTTTCAATACGAGGTTTGGATCTATGATCGCCACTCCGGCGAGGTCAACCTGCTCGCCGGCCCGCAAAAGACCGGCGCCGATCACATCAACCCGACGTTCAATCGGGAAGGGACGAAAATTGAGATTCAATCGGCGCTCATTTCGAAGGACAACCGCCCGCTGAACATCTGCATTGTGCCGGTGCCCAAGACCTTCTTGAGTCGGACTTACTCAGTTAAGACGCCGGAGTAACCGAGTTACTCCACCAGCGTCGCCGCCATCAACCCGATCACCACCTCGTTCGCCAACGCCCGAACCGTGATCGACTTCAGCTCTTTGCCCGGCTGCAGCGCGAGTCTCAGCACTGTCGCTGCCCCGCCCGGAACCGTACCGCCGCGCCCTTTGGAGGCCGCGGCATCCAACTCGCGAATCTCCCCGCTCTTCAAATTCACCCGCGTCGGAAGCGGCCCCGGAATCTGAAACTGATAATCGTCGATGAAATAATCCTGATCGATCGGCCACCAGGTCGTCGGATTCTCCAGCGCTAATTTCGACTCCGATCCATCCGCGTAAGTCACCACTATTTCGCCGTTATCGAACCGGCTCTGCATGTGATTGGTCGAGCCCGCCATGAGTAAGACAACTCCTCGCGCCTTGCCAGTCAACGGCGCCGTCACTTCCTTCGGGTAGTTATCCCACTGCGAAACGAAAATCGCATTCTTCGCGCCCGCTTCTCCCGGAGTCGCCAACGGCACGCCGTTCGGCAGCGTGATCCGCCCACCACCTGCCCGAGCCGCCGCGCGCAATCCCGAATCGTCAATATCCGCCGTCGCATTGATGTGCCCCGCCCACGCGCCGATCCCCTGCTTCGGAATCGCCAACGACACAAACGGCGACCGCGGCAAGCGGTATTCGTTCTTGAAAAGTTGCGCCACCTTGTCGTTGAAATAGGCCGTAAGATCCACCGGCAACTTATTGCCCGATACAGCGAACTCCAAGGAGGCGTAATCCACCTCGCGTTCCCCCACCACCCGCGAACGGATCTTACCCGTCCATCGCACCACCACCGTGTACTTCGCCGCTGCGCCAGCTTGAATCTCGAAGCGGTCGGTCCCCGCGAGTCGCTGTAACGCCGCCGTGCGCCCATCGATTGTCACGGTCCCCGCATCCCCCTGCGCCTCAACCTGCAACCGCAGCTTCAGCAGCTTCGCAAACCTCTGCTCGATCGTATAAGCCTCCGTGTCCCCCTCGCGCCGGTACTCGATCCCCGCATCCGGATGCCGCAGCGACGCATGATCCCACGCGGCCGGCAACCCCGGCACAATCAGCAGCTCCCCTCCCAGCGCATCCGGCCGAAGCCCAAACAGCCCCTCCACAATCGCGCGCGCCGTCACGCCGCCGCCATCCGCAAAGTCCCGCTGCGATTCTCGCCGGTACACGTCCAGGTAATTCATCGACCCCACATTCCCCGGACAAATCCCCATGAACATGCTCGCCAGCAGTGCGCTTTTGGTAAGTTGAAATGCCTGATCTGGGCGCCCCGCCTGCCACATGCCGAGCGCCGTGTGAATGTTCTCCCCCATGACTAGGTTGTTAGTCGACCACGTATACGGCATCCAATTCGTTGTCGGCATCACGTAGTAATTAAGGTCCATTGGAATGCCCGGCCCCCGCACTGGAATATGCGGCATGCGGTCCTCTACATACCACACCATTCGCTCGGCCTCATCCGAAGTGACTAACCCCGCGTCCATCGTATGATAGAAACTCCAAAGCCCCGCACTCTTATGCAGTAGCTGCAACCCCAGGTAGTCCCGAAACTCCCCAAACATCCCCCGATCCGGCATCCACAAATACTCGCGCATCCCCCGCGCAATCAGCCTCGCCTCCGTCTCATACGGCGCCGGATCCTTGCCGATCAGCCGCGCTAACCGCGCCGCCTGCACGTTCGCGTAATAGTCATACGCGCTCCCGTGCGCCGTCCCGCCGCCGTTGTACTCCAAGTCGTCGCTCGCCCAAATCATCGCGTACGCTTCATATAACGGCAGCTTCTCCGGCCCATACTCTCGCCGGAATAGCCGTCGCTCCCACGCCAAGTGCCGCTCAATCACCGGCCAGAGTTTGCGCGCAAACTCCAAATCGCCCGTCCATTGCAAGTGCCGGAAGAGCGCATCGATGAACACCGCATTCATGTCGTAGTGCGAGTTCGACATATCCCCGTTGCTGTGCAGTCCCGTCTCGTTGCGCGCCAGGTTCGAAGCCTCATCCGCCGGCGGAATCTTGGCCGGAATCGGATCCGTATTCTGCCTCCCCGCCCAGTAAGTGAAGTGACTCCGCGCCCGGTCGTGCCATCCCAACGCATCCGGCGCATACGGCCCGCGCCACCCTAACAACCGCGTTCGCCAAGCGATCGCGCCATGCATAATCGCCTGCTGCGGCGAATCCCAAACCGCATCCACCGCTACATTCAACGCCCCCACCGCCGCATTCAAATACGCGTCCGGCGTCTCCACCGAGATCTGCGCCCGTAGCGCCCGAAAATGCTCCACCGCCTCCGCGAACACTCGGGGCAAGTCCGCCGTCCGATACGCCGGCGCCAGCGGAATCGCCCCCGGCCGCCGATCCACGCCCGCCCGGTCCGCCGTGACATCGCGGTACGTTTTCAACTCTTCCGCCACCGCCGGCCCCGCACCGTCGGGTACGCGCTGCAATCCGAAGAACAAAGGCTTCGAACTACCGGACGCGCCTAACGCCACTCGCGCCGTCATCACTGCCAGCGCAGGCGCGGTGCCGCCACCGGAACCCGAAAGCCCATCCACCGATCCCCATTGCCGTGCATCCGCCAACCCCATCCGCGCCCCTGGCGGCATCAGTCCCGCGATCGTTGCCGCCTTGGCCCGCAACGCAAACGCGCCCGTTCCCACCGCGCCCATTTCGAACCGGTTGTCCTGGCAATTCTCCGCGTTCAGTTGAAAGTATTGCGAGATCGGTACCGCCTCCGTGCCGATATCGCCGTCGCGCGCCCCGCGCTTCCCATCCAGCCCGCCGTACGCGGCGATCAAATCCACCGGCCGGCTCAATCCAGTCGCCTCCACCTTCACCACGATTCCATCTGTTTGGTGCAGCGCAATCGCCTCCAACCGCAACACCCCGTTCGCGCCCAGCAGCGGATCGCGCACCTCATACAGCATCATCCCCGGCCGATACCGCGCCGTGATCTGCGCCGTTTGGTGCAGCCACTTCGCGCCGCCCACCGCTTTGATCCCGAACCGCAGATTCCCACCGTGCCCCGGCAGGTAGAGCGAAAATTCCGGTTCGTCGCCTGCATCCGCCCGAAACGCGGTGTTCCCGCCATACAGCGGCCGGTTGAAAAACTCACCGCCATTCTCGATGACGAAGTCCTGCCCGTCCGGCCGGTACCGCAGCGGCCGCGCGATGTTACTCGTCAGGTTTGGCTGCGGTCGCTGCGCCCACAAAACACCTACCGCGACTAACCCAAACAGCAGTAACTTCCTCACCTTACTTTCCCAGGCCTTTTTCCGCCGCCTCTTGAAATGCAATCCGCACATCCGAGTTATCCGGATTCCCCTTCCCATCCCGCTGGAACATCACAATCCAGATCAAATTCTTCACCGGATCCGCCCAACTCTGGGTACTGAACGCCCCGCCATGCCCAAACGATCCCGCCGTCAGCGCGCTGTTCGCCGCCATCTTCGACGGATCCTCCACCAAGCAGAACCCCAACCCCCACGGCATCCCCGGACGCGCTGTCAAATCGCCCGTCTGCTTGCGCGTCACCTCCGCCACAGTCTCCGTCTTGAGAATTCTCTTACCCTTCCACTCGCCCCGGTGCAGCATCATCTGATAGAACCGCGCCACATCTTCCGCCGTCGAAAACAACCCGGCCCCACCCAGCGGAGGCCGCGCCCGATCCGTCACCTCCGTCTTATACAAGTACGGAATCGCCGTTTCCTCCAACTTACTCGCCTGCGCATTCCACTTATACGGATGCGCCCACCGCGCTTTCTTCTCCGGCGACACCCAGAAGCTCGTGTCCTTCATCCCCAGCGGATCGAAAACCCGTTTCTGCAGAAACTGGTCGAACGCCATCCCGCTTGCCACTTCCACCACCCGGCCCAACGTATCCAGCCCCGCCGTCGAATACGCCCAGCGGGTCCCCGGTTGAAACCGCAGCGGCTGCTTCGCCAGCATCTGCGCCGTTTCCGCCAGCGTACAGTGCGGCTCGCGCGTCATCACCTCGCCCATGCCGCTGGTGTGCGTCGCCAAATCCCGCAGCGTCACCGGCCGGTTCGGGCTCGCCATCTGCCCGTTCGCGCTCACCATCGCGCCCGCGAACTCCGGCACATACTTCGCCACCGGATCGTCTAACCGCAACTTCCCGTCATCCGCCAAAATCACCACCGCGACAACCGTAATCGGCTTGCTCATCGAAGCAATCCAGAAGATGTCGTCGGTCTTCATCTTCCTGTCCTTCGCCAGATCCGTCTTGCCAACCACGCCCAGATGCAGCACCTGATCCGGATCCGCGATCAGCGTCACGATCCCCGCCGCCTCGGTCTTATCCGCAAAGTCCTGCATGCGTGGATTGATCGCCGAAAAACGGTCCGCCCCGTACGCGCACCACGCAACAGTCAAAAAAGCCGAAAGCAGTCGCATTCGTTTGCCATCACTTTATCAAAATGAGAAACGAAATACGCAGCAAAAAATGAAACGCAAAACCGAATTGCTTCCTTCCCGCCGCGCCCGCGGGTATACTGATGATCGGTATGAAGTCCGCCCTCAAACTAACCCTTCTCCCCCTCCTAGCGGGATCCCTGCTGGCCCAACGGCCCTGGCAGCAAATCACCATCCCCTCCCTCCGCGAAGTTGCCGCCAACTTCAAAGCCCCGCCTCGCGAGTATGGCGCCATCCAGCCCTTCGCCAGTTGGAACGGCAACGATCCCGCCGAGGTCCGCGCCCGCATCGTCCGCGATTTCGACCGCCTCGCCGCCAACGGCGTCTTCATCGTCAATCTCTCCCCAGGCCGCGGCGCCCCAAAATACCTCTCGCCCGAGCACATGGCGCAGTTCAAGTTCACCGTCGAGGAAGCCGCCAAGCGCAACATGCGCCTCTGGATTCAGGACGAGTCAGATTACCCCAGCGGCTTCGCCGGCGGCAACATCAGCCGCCAAGTCCCCGAACTCGGTATGCAGGGCATCGTCGCCGATATTCGCGTCCACGTCGTGCCCGGCCAGACCCTCACCATGCCGGTGCCCGGCGACACCCTGGCCATCTTCGCCACCAAAACCGCCACGGATCAGCAAATCGCCGGCGTTATCCCCATCCCCGTCCCTGACGATCACCAACTCAAATGGACCGTCCCCGCCGAGGGCTCCACACCCAACGAAATCCGCCTCTCCTGGGAGGTTGTCTTCGTTCGCCACATCTACGTCAGTTCCCCCACACGCAACTTCAACCGCGAAGATGGCACGCGCGCCAAAGACGCGCTCTATTCGTTGATCGATTACCTCGATCCCGAAGCCACCCGCGCCTTCCTCCGCATCGTTCATGAAACCTACCGCCAAGCCGCCGGCGATCAATTCGGCAAAATCATTCTCGGCTTCTTCGGCGATGAGCCCGATTACTCGAGCGCCATCCCCTGGACACCGAAACTCCTCGACGAGTTCCAAGCCCGCAAGGGCTACGACCTCAAGCCCTACATCCCCGCGTTCTTCTACGGCCGCGGTGTGGAGCCCAACGAAGAAACCCGCCGCGCCCGCGCCGATTATTACGACCTTTGGAGCGGCATCTTCCAGCACGCCTTCTTCGGCCAGCAGGCTGAGTGGTGCGCCAAGTACAATGTGGAGTACCTCGTCCACCTCAACCACGAAGAGACCATGGTTGCACTCGAACGCAGCGAGGGCGATTACTTCCGCGACAATCGCGAAGTCGAAGTCTCCGGCATCGATAACTTGAGCCAGCTCATCCCTGCCGTCGTCCACAATCCCGAAGGAACCTGGAACGTCAATAACAACTTCCCCAAACTCGCCTCTTCCGCCGCGCATTTGTTCGGCCGCCCTAAAGTCTGGGCGGAAGAAGGCGGCGGCGTCGGCATCGATGGCAAATTCGAAATGGATTTCCAACTCGCCCGCGGCGTCAACGCTCTCGAAATCCGCGTCCCCGTGCTCCGCAACGGCGGGGATCCTTCCACTCCCTCGACTGCGCCACCGGTTCCGCCGCAAGCCCCGATGCTCGCCTGGTACGCCAACCGCGCCGGCTACCTGATGGCCATCGGCCGCCCCGCCGCGCAGGTCGGCCTCTATCATCCCGGCAACTCCATCTGGATGGGCGACGACGAAGCCGACCGCTCCACCACCAAACTCGGCTGGCAGTTACTCCAACATCAAGTGGATTGGGATTATTTCGACGAACAGTCGCTCAGCTCCGTCGCCACCATCGAAAACGGCGGCTTCAAAAACCTCAGCGGCCAGACTTAAAAAGCCATCGTCTTCCCGTCGATGTCTGTCATCACTCGTACCGGCCTCGATTGCCTCCGCCAATTCGTCAGAGCCGGCGGCATCGCGATCTTCGTCGGCAAAACGCCCGGCCTCATCGTCGACAAGACCTTCATGAACGCGAAGGACGTCCCTGACCTCAGTTTTGCCACTCTCATCGAACCCTCGGGCGATATCACCGCGCGCGTCCTAGCCGCGCTTCCCAAACCGGACGTCAAGCTCGATGCCGAGTTCCCGCGTCTCACGTACACGCACAAGGCTTGGCAAGACGCCGATATGTACTTCTTCTTTAACGAAGGCAAGACTGCCGAGTCGCGCACCGTCACCCTGAACGGCCGCGGCCAGGCGCAATCATGGGAGCTCGCCACCGCCGAAATCCGTCCCATCGCGGCCGCTACCGCCGACGCCAACAGCGTCCGCTTCCCGCTAACCCTCGGCCCCTATGAGGCAAAGGTCGTAGTCATCGGTCCCCTGCCGGCCAACGCCGCCGCACCCGAACCATCCTTCGCAACCGGGACGACCGTCGCCGAACTCGATGGCGATTGGGAGCTCAACCTGAACGGCCAGCAACTCACCACGCCCCTGAAACCCTGGGAGGACCTGAACACCAGCAACTTCCCCGGCCCCGCCACTTACCGCAAACAGTTCACCCTCGCCGCCATGCCCACCGGCAAGCACGTCTACTTCGAAATCGCCGACGTACACGACTACGCCCGCCTCACCTTGAACGGCAATGATCTCGACGCCCACGCCTGGCAACCCTACCGCTGGGACGTCACCGCTGCCCTCAAACCCGGCCCCAACGATCTCGAAATCGAAGTTCGCCAAACCCCCGCTGGCCGACGGCCCGGAGCCCCGCCTGCAGCCGCCGTCGGACGCGGAGCCCGCGGCGGGCAAGGCGGAGCGGCCCCAACGCAAGCGGCGCCGCCGGCCGCCGGAGGCCGCGCCCCCACGCCCCCCGCGCCATCCGGCCTGCTCGGCCCCGTCCGCTTAGTAGCTCGCTAACGCTGCGCACCAAAGCCCATGAATCGATAGCGTTGGCCTGGCCAAAAACCTTGTGCGAGGAGTCAGCTCAGTTTCGTGTCAATTCAAAATCAAAAGTAGATTCGGCGTCGCGCTTGTCGACCATTCTCCACCTTTCCAAGACGTGGTTCTTGTCTCTGAAGATGAGCGTTAGCCCGTTGATATGAGGCGCGTGAACGGCCAAGTTGGTCGCAGCCGTCAGCGTGATTTTCCTTTCGGCTTGCGTGAGCCCCCGCTCTCTGCACCTCGACGAGGTAATCTCCAGGAGGGACATTTTGAAACGCAAAGGCGCCGTCCTGTCCTGTCTTGGTCTGCTCCAAAACGCCTCGTTTCCATGGAATAGGAGCCCAAGCTCGGAACGTCACCTTCGTGCAAATGTCTCTCCCTCGTCACTGATCCGACTTGGGAAGGTCACTCACTAGGGCGCGCAAATCTTTTTTCTGAAGCGTCTCTCGCTCACCCGCTCGGAAATCTCCTGGAGTACCGTTTTGATGGTCGTGTCTTTGCTGAGGCCGAACACCCTGTGCTAACAACATTGAAGACGGGACGAGGAAGTAAGCCGCAGGTGGATTTGGTAGTTACCGGCCTAAAACGGCTCGGGAAGGCCGGCGATATCGGCGAATATCGTTAGATATCGCGCCAGCAGACGGTCGACACCTGCCCTGTTTCCCAAAGGCCCATGGACACAACCGGGGAGGGACCTATTGCTTCGAGAACCCGCGCTCGAACAGCCAATCCTTCAAGCGGTCGG
>Ga0182018_10000653_pt1 | contig 43654 bp, 39 predicted proteins | sample 812P2MmetaG_FD_120490 | JGI IMG/M metagenome (GOLD analysis project Ga0182018, IMG submission 120490) | Permafrost microbial communities from Stordalen Mire, Sweden - 812P2M metaG | ecosystem: Environmental > Terrestrial > Soil > Wetlands > Permafrost | place: Sweden: Stordalen | collected... | reverse complement strand
GCACTTTGTCCGGCGGAAGAATCGTTGCCACGACATCCCATTGTTCTTTGGTCAATTCCATTCATAACCACCTATACATCAACAATAAAATTGCAAGCCCCATTTATGAGATGGCTTCTAGTTCTTTAACAAGGTCATCAATCTCTGCGTTTTGGAATTCAGCGTCTGCGTAGTAGTCATTGAGCCTTTTCAGTAAGTAGTCATCCTTGTCAATGAGTTGCATGAGTTGGCCAAAATTTTCCAATCCAATGCAGACTTGTTCCTCTGGTCTACCGTCCGTGCCAAGGATTGTGATATCAAGACTCATGTTCACACGTCAAACCGCCGCCAGCCGTTCGCGCCGAAGGCGTAGCGCTTCGCGCCGAATTCCATCGCGCCGGGCGATGTGCCGGTGAAAATGTCCGGCAGCACGCCCACGCGACGGGAATATTCGACGGCGATTTCGGGGATTTCCTTTTTCAGCGCGTCCACCTTGCCGAACACGGCCACCGTGCCGCCGTTGCCGCCGCCGGTTATTTTTGCGCCATACAAACCCGCCTTTGAGCCGCGCTGCCGGACGCAATCCACGAGAAAATCCACTTCCCCGGTCGAGAGATGACAGTTATTCCGGTAGCTGTCATGCGCGCCATACATGCACTCGCCGGCAGCGATCAACGCTTTCTCGTCGCCGTTTTTTGCCGCGCGCAAGGCGTCCATGAATTTCAGCACGCGTTCGTTTTCCGCAACCGGATGCCGCGTCGGGCCGGCGACGCGATAAGTCGCGTCCGGCGAAATTTTTGTGACCGGATCGTCATGGGTCTTGTGCTGCTTCAAAAATTCCGAGCCGAGAATTTGATCGGGGATTTCGGTGGCGAACTGCTCCTGCAATTCCTTCGTCGAAAGTTCCGTGAGATAATCCAGCGCGCCACGACCAGTGCGGGCGCGGATGTCGTTGACAATTTTTTTGCCCATGAACGCGCCGATGCGCGTGTCGCTGTAGGGACTGCCGGCAACGCTGTGGCGGACCATCGAGTTGATGCCGACGAAACCGGTGCCGGGCGGAATCTGCACCTCGCCCTTCACTTCGCCGGGACGGCAGAGAATGTGCGTGAGGCAGCCCTGGCGTCCGCTCGTGATGGCAATCTGATCCATGATGCCGCAGGGCGCGCCGACGACGTGGTTCTCGGCCATCTGCGCGAGCCGCGCCATGCGCGACGGCGAAAGTTGCAGGCCGAGATACGCGTTGACACAGCTCAACGTGCCGATTTCGACGGCGGCGGAACTACCGATGCCAACGTTCATCGGCACGGCGCTCAACAGCAGCAAGTTGAAGCCAAAGGCCAGTTTCACCGGCTCTTCCTTGAGCAGCGTGAAAATGCTGCCGACGATGTAGGACGCCCAGTTCGCCAGCGGGTTGGCCTGGCACAGCGAGCGGATTTCGGCGTAACCGGCGAGGCCGTCGCCGGACTTGAAGGCGTCGAGCGGCAGGCGCGTTTCGACCGGGAGCGCCTTGATGCCCGCGTGCATTGTGCGGATGCGTAGCGTGCGGTCGTTGCGCGCCTGCAACGCCATCAGCACGCCGCTGCCGAGCACCGCTTCGCAGACGTTGGCGCCGGAATAATCGGCGATGCCGCCCATCACATCGAGCCGGGCCGGCACGCGCGCAATCCAGACTTCACCGGCGGCAAAAAAACTGGCGAGGCCGGACGCGTCGCTGTTGGGCTTGTTCAGGAGCTGCTCGAATTCGGAAACTTCAAACGGGAGCGCGGGGTTCATGAAAAAAATTCAATGATGATGCCGGAACAGCCGCTGCCGGTTCTGAAAAAGATACCAGACGATCATCACATTCACGGCCAGCACGATCGCGATGCCGATTTTCGGATGCGCAAACATCGCATGCACCCGCGCCTCGCCTTCGGGCGTATGGCGGCGAATGAGTTCAAAAATTTCAATCGGAATGAAAAACGCCGATTCGCCGATCGCCAGCCAGACCGCCCAGCGCGCCCGGAGCGCCAGTCCCGTGCCGCCGACCAGCAAAAACAAACTGTAAAGAAACATCCACGACGCCACCACATGCACGTTTCTGGGGGTAACGGTGTCCAATTGGTCGCCGATGGCGCTAAAGAACCGGCCTTCCGGGTCGAGGTGCATCCAGCGGATGAATTGATCGAACATGTCCGGCAGATTCTGGTTCGCCAGCAGATAAACGCTTACCGCGCCCATCAACAGCAGCACGCCCTTCGTCAATTTGATGCCGACGATGAAATACAACGTCGGCGCGCGTTTCGGCTTGTCTTCAACTACGATAATTTTTTGCTCTTCAGGCATTATCGTATTTTAGACAGCAAAAATTCCAAAAGTTCAGAAATTTTCAGGCGATCCTGCCGGCCGTCGTCGCGATAACGAATCGTCACTGTGTCGAGCAATTCCGGTTTTTCGCCGAGCGTGTCGAAATCAATCGTCACGCAGAACGGCGTGCCGGCTTCGTCCTGTCGCGCGTAGCGGCGGCCAATCGAACCGGCTTCGTCGTAAAACACATTCATCCACGGACGCAGCAACGCGCGCATTTCTTCCGCCTTCTTCACGATTTCTGGCTTATTTTTCATCAACGGCAACACGGCAACTTTGATTGGCGCGACGCGCGGATGAAATTTCATCGTCACGCGCGTTTCGCTTTTGCCCTTGTCGTCCGTCTCGGTGATTTCGGAATACGCATTGGCGATGAGCGCGAGGATCAGACGATCCACGCCCGCGCTCGGCTCGATGACGTGCGGGATGTATTGGCCCTTCGCCAGACCGTTTGCGTCGTCCGTCGCCTGCTTGGAAATCTGCTCCGCCGTTTCATCCGGCCTGGCGCATTTCGTCAGATAATTTTTGCGGTGGTCGTAATAACGCTTCCACAGCGCGTCTTGTTTTTCCTTCGGCAGCTTCGCCCACGCGGCGCGCAATTCGTCCTCGAACACGCCCATCGGCTTGCCGGAAAAACGCTGGTGCTGGCTCAAATCAAAATCGCTCCGCGCGGCGATGCCTTCCAGCTCGTCGCCGATTACCTTGCCCTGCTCGTCCTTTTTGCTGAACGGGAACTTGAACAAAATGTCCGTGCAGGCGCGGGCGTAATGCGCGAGTTCCGCCGGCGTCTGATGATGAAAACCGAGCATCGCGCGCGAAAGCCCGATGCCTTCGTAGAAGCGCACGCGCTCCTCGACCCAATATTGATGCCACGCCTGCCAGCCCCAATTTGGTTGAGGGTTGAGAGTTGAAAGTTGAGAGTTGGAAACAGAAGCGACGCTGCCGTGGATGGCTTCGATGACCTCGTCCGGTTTGATGAAAAATTCCAGTTCCATTTGCTCGAACTCGCGCGAGCGGAAGGTGAAATTGCGCGGCGTGACTTCGTTGCGGAACGCCTTGCCCACCTGCGCGATGCCGAATGGGACTTTCTGCCGCGACGTTTCCAAAACATTTTTGAACTGCGCGAAAATCGCCTGCGCGGTTTCGGGGCGGAGATAAGCGACATTGTCTTCGCTCTCGACCGGCCCAACAAAAGTTTTGAACATCAAATTGAACGGGCGTGCTTCAGTCAACATCACTCCGCTTTCTGGGTGGAAATCAACAGAGTTTTCAATTTTCTTTATTTCCTCACCAAGCAATGCGGGATTTTTGACGCCATTCAATTGATAAAATTCCCGCGCAATTTTGTGAGCAGATTCTGGTGGTTTTCCTATTGGGAGCAGCACTGTAAACCGCTCGGATGAATCCTTGCCTTCATGTGTTTTTTTGAACTCATGCAGCAATTTTCTTACGGGTTGAAGTCCTTCAGACAGGTCGCGCCACTGAAATAAATATGCCGCTACCTTTGTAGCACCGAGTTCTCCAACCAATAAATCTCCTGCTTCAATTTCCGCTCGCGTTTTCAAGTCGTCATTAGGAAGTTTGGAAATAGTATCGGCCAAATTGGCACGAAAAACGGATACAACTTCATTTGTTATTGTAGAATTTGCACCTAAATATGTGAAAGCAATTCCACTTTGCGGTTCGACTTGATCGGCGCGAACACGTTTTTTTGTCAGCGGACATTCACGCATTAAATCTGCGAACGTGTCCACGTGGCCGCTGGCTTTCCAGATTTGCGGCGACATGATGATGGTCGCTTCGAGGCCGGCGACGTCGTCGCGCTGGCGGGTCATGGCGTGCCACCAGAGTTCCTTGACGTTGCGCTTGAGTTCCGCGCCGAGCGGGCCGTAATCCCAAAAGCCGTTGATGCCGCCGTAAATCTCGGACGATTGAAAAATGAACCCACGCCGCTTGCACAGCGACACGATTTTTTCCATCAACGGATTGTCTTTCGGCTCGGTCATAGGGTCGGTCAGTGTTTGCGATGCGCGGGGCGGTGTCAATGTCGGTTCGCGAATAGAGCTTGGTCTGAAGGACATGAACGAGGCATCCGCAAGGGTGCCTCGTTTCATTTTGACCGGCGGTCGAAGGCGGTCGATAAGCCTGTCCGGCTGGAGAAGCCGGGAGAAATCTTTGGCACGATGAAAAGGCATTTCCGTGATGAACGGCTGCGGCTTCAGCGTTTTTCATCCATCTTTTTGTTTTTGCCTCCGCCGCTGTTCCACGAAGAAATGTTGCAGGCGCGTGCGGCATTCCGCCCCGCGCACACCGCCGGTGATTTCACACCGGTGATTCAGCGTCGGGAATTGCAGCAGGTTCACCGCGCCGCCCGCCGCGCCGCCCTTGGGATCGTCCGCGCCAAAAACCACCCGCGCCAGCCGCGTATGGACCATCGCGCCCGCGCACATCGGGCACGGCTCTTTCGTCACATAAAGAGTGCAGTCCGTCAGCCGCCAGTCGCCGACCGCGTGTTCTGCCTGCGTCAGTGCAAGCATTTCGGCATGGGCGGTCGCGTCCTTGAGCAGTTCCACCTGGTTGAACGCCCGCGCGATGATTCTCCCACCGCGCACGATGACCGCACCGACCGGCACTTCGCCCGCCTTGCCGGCCTTTGCGGCCTGGCGCAACGCCTCGCCCATGAAAAATTCGTCGCTGTGCAGGTCAATAATCGGTTCGCTCATTTTTCAAATTGTAGGAGACGGCGTGAGGGGTCTCCAGCCTTCAGCTTTTGTTCAGAGCCTTCTCACGTCGGCTCCTGCGAACGCCTCTTCCAGCGTCCACTCGTTCCGTCCGTCCGTGTGGCAATGGCAGTGCGCCGCGAAAAATCCGCCGCGAAATTGCCAGAACCACGGCCAGATTTGCTCGCGGTCGGTTTGGGGGATTTTCAAACCGGCAATCGCCGCGCGCGGGAAAAATTGGAAACGTCCCTCGGAATGAACCGGTGGCAATGATTTCAATTTCACCTTCACCTCAAACAAAAACATCAGCCAGTGTGTCTGGCCTTGATAACCGTGCTCGCTGATGAGTCCCGTCAAATGCAAACCGGACGGCGGGATTTTCAGTCCGATTTCCTCGTGCGCCTCGCGGCACGCGCAGGCATGGGGCGATTCGCCGATTTCCATTTTTAACTTGCCGCCGCATGGACTCCACAAACCGCGATTCGGCTCTTGCGCGCGTTCGAGCAAAAGAATCTCATCGCGCTCATTGAAGCAGTAAAGCAGCGTGGCGATTTTGTAGGGCAGAGCCATCGGGTGAATTTTGAATTTCGACTGACGAATGTCGAATGTAAAAGTTTATAACCACGAAATACACGAACCACACGAAATAACGCAGGAACACCCCGCCGGTGATTTCATTTCGTGTATTTCGTGGTCAAGCCCTCGGTAAAATTCCATTGTCTCCGCGCCGTAAAAAATTAGAATCGGCGTTCCAAATTCATGAAGACATTCAAAATTGCGGCGCTGGCCGGCGACGGCATCGGCCCGGAAGTCATGCGCGAAGCCGTCAAGGTTTTGCGCGCCACGGAAATGAAATCCGGTTTCAAGCTCGAAATCACCGACGCCCCCGTCGGCTGGGCGGGCATTGACTTCGCCAAAAAAGCGCTGCCGGACATCACGCTCGCGCTTTGCAAAAAATCGGACGCGATCCTGTTCGGCTCCGTCGGTCTGCCCGACCGCGACCCGACGATTCCCAAGGAGGAACGCCCCGAACGCGCCGCACTGCTCCGCATCCGCAAGGAATTCGGATTGTTTGCGAACTTGCGTCCGGTGAAATTGCCCAAAGCCCTCGCGCACGCGTGTCCGCTCGCGAGGGAACGGCAGGGCGACGGCATTGACATCCTCGTCGTGCGCGAACTGACCGGCGGCATGTATTTTGGCCAGCCAAAAAAAACCGAGGACCTCGGCGGCGGAAATTTTCGCGCGATTGACACGATGGTGTACACGACGCCGGAAATCGAGCGCATCGCACACGTCGCGTTCAAAGAGGCGCGGATACGTCGAAAGAAAGTTACGAGCATTGACAAGGCGAATGTTTTGGAAAATGGAATTCTTTGGCGCGAAGTTGTGACACGCGTCGGTAAAAATTATCCCGACGTGATGCTGGAACATATGTTTGTGGACAATGCCGCAATGCAACTCGTTTTGAGGCCGACGCAGTTCGACGTGATGCTCTGCGAAAACATGTTCGGTGATATTTTGAGCGACGAAGCCGCCGCGCTCGGCGGTTCGCTCGGAATGTTGCCCAGCGCGAGCCTCGGCGCGACAATTGGCGATCCGAGATTTGATTTTGAAAAAACTTTTGGCCTTTACGAACCGGCGGGCGGCACCGCACCGGACATTGCCGGGAAAAATCTGGCAAATCCCATCGCCCAAATTTTGTCTGCGGCGATGATGTTGAGTCACAGCTTCGGGCAGTATCCGGCGGCAATCGCAATTGAAAACGCGGTTGGCAACGCAATTGAAGCCGGCAACCGCACCGGCGACATTTTCAATCCGAACGAAACTGGCGCGCGAAAAATCGGCACGCGCGAAATGGGCGACGCGATTGCGGCGGCGGTTTGAATCGCATGAAATGCTGACCGGACATTTGGGGAATTGAATCTGACAATCGCTTGAAAGCACCGTGAAAATAACTGAAGTCCAGGCGTTCCTGATGTCGTTCCCGTTTCCGCAGCCATTGCTGCTGCCCTTCTATGGCGGCGAGCGGACGATCCTCAAGCGCGACGCCATGCTGATACGCGTGGCAGCGGACAACGGGCTGGTCGGTTACGCTCCCGGTCCGGCGCACGAGCGCGCCGCGCGGGAAATTCAAGAAAGCATCCGTCCGTTTTTGGCTGGCCGCGATCCGCGTCGCTGGGCGGAAATAAAATTCCCCGGCGAACTGGAAATCACCAAGACGTATCGCGCGGTGGAAATCGCGCTCATTGATCTTGCGGCGCGTTACGAAGGCTGCGCGCTCTCCGAATTGATCGGCGGACGCAAGCGCGACCGCATCAAACTTTACGGCAGCGCGGGAATGTATATGTCGCCCGCGCGCTTCGCCGAGGAGGCTGCGGCCATCGCGGCGCTGGGGTTCACCGCCTACAAAATGCGCCCGGCGCTAGGCCCGGAGCAAGACCTCGAAACCGTGCGGCTCATGCGCGCGGCGGTTGGGCCGAAAATCGGATTGATGATTGACGCTCATTCATGGTGGCGCATGGGCGACAAAAGTTTTTCGCCTGAAACCGTCGTTGAAGTCGCACGCGAGATGGCGAAATTTCACCCGACGTGGCTGGAAGAACCATTGCCGCCCAGTGATCACGCCGCGTATCGCCAACTGCGCGCGACAAAAACGGTTCCAATCGCGACTGGCGAACACGAACAGGACGAACCAGGTTTTCAAGACCTCATCGAAACCGGCGCGGCGGATTACATTCAAATGGATGTCTGCTGCCAGGGCGGTTTCGCGATGGGGCAGCGCGTCTTCGCCGGAGTGGCGCAAAAAAACTTGCGCTTCGCCTTTCACAGCTGGGGCACCGCGCTCGAAGTGCTCGCCGCCGCGCATCTCGGAATTTGCTGGCCTGCCGACGTGATCGAATGGCTGGAATATCCGTGCTACTCGAACTCCGGACGTCCCGGCATGTATCCGTTCCCGCTCGCGGACGAAATTTTGTGCGGGCCGCTCGCCATCGAACACGGCGATTTGATCGTGCCGAAAGGCCCCGGCCTCGGCGTTGAGATTGATGAGCGCGTCATCGAAAAATATCCTTTCATTCCCGGCCCGTGGTCGTTTTTCAAAATTGATTCGCCGGCGGAAACCGTGGCCGTGACCGGCGATCACAGCGTGAAGTGGGTCGCGGCTCAACCGTCAAAATAACCGCGCGCGAAGATGAAGAACCACGTGCGTTATTTCATCGTGTTCATGCTGTTCTTCGCGAGCTCGCTCAATTACGCCGACCGCGCTTCGCTTTCGATCACCAAGACCAGTTTGTCGGACGGCCTGGGGCTGGACCCGGTCTGGATGGGATATTTGCTTTCGGCGTGGGGCTGGTCGTATGTCGTCGCGCAGATTCCATGCGGCTGGCTGCTGGATCGCTTCGGCTCGAAAAGAGTTTACGGCGCAGGAATTTTTCTCTGGTCGCTGCTGGTTTTTCTCATGGGCTTTGCTGGAATCTTGCACGGACGCGCGGCGTTTTTCGTACTGTTCGCGCTGCTGTTTTTGGCGGGATTTGCGCTGGCGCCCGCGTTTCCCGGCAACGGAAGATTTGTCGCCGCATGGTTTCCGACGAAGGAACGCGGCACAGCCTCGGCCATTTTCAATTCGTCGCAATATTTTTCGCTCGTGCTGTTCGCGCCGTTCATGGGCTGGATTGTCCACGCGCTCGGCTGGCAATATGTCTTCTGGACGATGGGTGCGCTCGGCATGATTCTCACGCCCGCGTGGTTCAAGTTCGTCCACAGCCCGAAGGACGATCTGCGCGTCAGCGAAGCCGAGTTGAACCATATCGAACAGGGCGGTGGATTGGTGAACATGGACATGGGCGGAAAATCCGGTGCGCGATTCAACGTCAAATGGTCGCATGTCCGGCAATTGCTCGGCAGCCGGATGCTCGTCGGTGTTTATCTCGGCCAGTTTTGCATCACGACGCTCACCTATTTTTTCATCCAATGGTTTCCCGGCTACTTGGAGAATCGTGGCATGTCCATCTTGAAAGTCGGCATCATCGCTGCGCTTCCGGCGTTATGCGGCTGCACCGGGGGAATTCTCGGCGGACGGCTTTCCGATTCGCTGCTCAAGCACGGGCGCTCGCTTTCTTTCGCGCGAAAACTGCCCATCGTCCTCGGCATGTTGCTTTCGTGCGTAATGATGGTTTGCAATTATGTCAGCGCGGATTGGATTGTGGTTGTCATTATGTGCCTCGCATTTTTCGGAAAAGGATTTGGCGCGCTCGGCTGGACGGTCGTGTCCGACACCTCGCCGAAGGAAATCATGGGCTTGAGCGGCGGACTGTTTAACACATTTGGAAATACTGCGGCCATCACCACCGCCATTATCATCGGCTATCTCGTGAAGGGAAGCGGCGGATTTGCCACAGCCTTGATTTTTGTCGGCGCGAATGCGCTGGGCGCGATATTCTTTTACCTGTTCGTCGTCGGCGAAATCAAGCGGCTCGAATTGGAAAAACTGGATTAAACCATACGATGCCAAATCAAAATTCATCCGCGCCAGTCGTCACCGCAATGCTCGTCATCCCCGTCGCGGGACACGACAGCATGTTGCTCAATCTTAGCGGCGCGCACGGGCCGTTTTTCACGCGCAATGTGGTCATCCTGAAAGACAACTCCGGGCACACCGGTCTTGGTGAAATTCCCGGCGGCGAAAAAATCCGGCAAACACTTGAAGAGTCGCGGCCTTTGGTTGTCGGCCAGGAGATCGGCAACTACAACGCAGTCCTCAATTCCGTCCGCGAACGGTTCGCTGACCGTGACGCTGGCGGACGCGGAATACAAACCTACGATTTACGCGCGACGATTCACGCTGTCACCGGAATCGAAAGCGCGTTGCTCGATTTGCTCGGACAATCTCTCGGCGTTCCCGTTTGCGCTTTGCTCGGCGAAGGGCAGCAACGCAAATCGGTCGAAATGCTCGGCTATCTTTTTTACATCGGCGACCGGAAGAAAGCAAATTTGCCGTATCGCAGCACGACAAACGAAAAAGATGATTGGTTCCGATTGCGCGATGAAGAAGCGTTGACCACCGGTTCAATTGTCCGGCTCGCGGAAACGGCGCAGGCGCGTTACGGCTTCAACGATTTCAAACTCAAAGGCGGCGTGCTTTCCGGCGCGCATGAAATGGAAGCCGTCACCGCGCTCGCAAAAAAATTTCCGAAAGCGCGAATCACTCTTGACCCGAACGGCGCATGGCCGCTCGCGGAAGCGATTTCGCTTTGTCGCAACCGGCAAAAGATTCTGGCTTACGCCGAAGATCCGTGCGGCGCGGAGAACGGTTTGTCCGGGCGCGAAGTGATGGCGGAATTCCGTCGCGCCACCGGCCTGCCGACGGCGACGAACATGGTCGCCACCGACTGGTTGCAACTCGCCGACGCGCTGCGGCTCAAGGCCATTGATATTCCCCTGGCCGATCCGCATTTCTGGACGATGCAAGGCTCGGTGCGCGTCGCCCAGCTTTGCCGCGACTGGGGCGGGCTGACCTGGGGTTCGCACTCGAACAATCACTTCGACATTTCGCTCGCAATGTTCACGCACGTCGCCGCCGCCGCGCCCGGAAAAATCACGGCGATTGACACGCATTGGATCTGGCAGGACGGCCAGCGTTTGACCAAAGAGCCTTTTCAAATCATCAGTGGCTCCGTTGCCGTTCCTGAATCACCCGGCCTCGGCGTGCAAATTGACATGGTGCAAATTGAGAAAGCTCACGCGCTCCACAACCAAATGGGACCCGGCGCGCGCGACGATGCCGCCGCAATGCAATTTCTGATTCCCGGCTGGAAATTTGATCCAAAGCGTCCGTGTCTGGTTCGCTGAAACGGATTGATAAACCCGCTCCCATTGACTATTAAAATTCCCATGCAACCGAACGAACTTCGTAAAAAGCTGCAAAGTGTCATTTCATTTCCCGTGACGCCGTTCAAAAAAGATTTGTCGCTCGACCTCGATGGCCTGCGAAAAAATCTGCGCCTGCTGTTGAAGCATCCGATTTGCGCCGTTGTCGCCCCGGCGGGCACGGGCGAAATTCATTGTCTGTCGCCGGCAGAACATCTCGCCGTTGTGAAAACGACCATCGAAGAAGTGAACGGCACAGTGCCGGTGCTGACGGGCGCGGGTTTCAATCCGCCGATTGCCGCGGAACTGGCGAAGCAGGCGGCGGCGGCGGGTGTGAGCGGCATCCTCGCATTTCCGCCGTATTATCCGGGTCAGGACGACGAAGGCATCGTCGCGTATTATCGCGGCATCGCGGAGGCGACGCCGCTGGGCATGTTGATTTACAGCCGCGACTGGTTTGCTCCGACACCGGCGCTGGTCGAAAAACTTGCGCAACAAATTCCGAATCTCATCGCATGGAAAGACGGGCAGGCGGACATCCGACGTTATCAGATGATCCGCCAGCAGGTCGGCGACCGGCTGCACTGGATCGGCGGCGCGGGCGACGACATGGTGCCGGCCTATTATTCAATGGGCATCCGCGCTTACACTTCCAGCATCGCCAATGTCGCGCCGAAACTTTCCTTGCGCCTGCATGAACTGGCTTCCGCGGGACATTCCGCCGAGTTGACGAAGCTGATGGATGAACTCGTCATCCCGCTTTATGCCCTTCGCGCGAAACGCAAGGGCTACGAAGTTTCGGTGATGAAAGCGATGATGGACATGATCGGCATGGCGGGAGGCCCGGTGCGCCCGCCGTTGGTGAATCTGCGACCCGACGAAATCAAATCTCTGCAGGCAACCTTGGAGCGCTGGCGTCCGTGGCTGTAAGGCTTGGCGAACCGCGAACGACAGCGGCAGTTGTGCCGCCGGAATGCAGCACGGGAAAATTTCCCAAGCGCGATCCAAGACGCCTTACGTTCTTCAGGAACTGTTCAAGGCATCACCCATTCCCGCTGAAAGCGAAAGTTGACGGGCTTCAAATTCACCCAGCCCGCCAATGCGACGGAAGAGAGGACGCATTTGCGGCGGCGGTTGATCTGCCTTTTGAAAACAACAAGGCGGCCATTGCTGGCCGCCCGAAACAAAGTCAGCTTCTTTATCGGTTGGGATTCCAGTAGATGTCAGGATTCATTGCTTCTGAGCGACCGGCACCAGTGGTGCCGGCGCCGTTGGTAACATAGTATTGTTTGTAATAGGCGGCATGGCCGTCCAGAAAGCAAATAACGCCGCCCTTGCTGTGGCGTTGCGGATAATAATCCCAGCGCGCCGCCGGATAAGTGCCGCTGTTGCCTCCGCCTTCCAAATCGGGACTGAATTTGGCATCAAAAATAAAAACCTGGTAGGAAGGCAAATGGATGCTACCCATTTTATGATCATTCGGCCACCAGGGTGCATTGCCGATCACGCCGTTGTTGATACTGCTGTTGAGTTTAAGGTCCAAATCCATCACATAACTGAAAAAACCATATTCCCCGCCAGCAAGCCATAGGGAATTTACATCATTTTGATCCCACTGTGCTGTCGGGCAAAACCACATGTTCCCCTTGGTATTACTGGGGAAAGGAAGACTCGCCGTATAATTTGCGCCCTTTATAGGGTAGTAAGAGGACAACGATTGGTTGGCGACTAACGGTGGCAGAACATTAAACCACGCAACCGGATCTTGCGGGCTTGCGGGTCCCGTCAAACTTCCGGTGTTCGCAGCATATTGGCCGTAGTTTGCCATTGTTGGCTGCATTGTTCCGTCCAGAGGAATGTAGTCGCTATTATCACTGGCATAAATTTGCTGCGCCAATCCCCATTGATGAAGATTGGAAATGCACTGGGTTGTTTGTGCTTTTCTCTTCGCTGCCGCCAGCGCCGGCAGTAGCATGGCCGCGAGAATGGCAATGATGGCGATGACCACGAGCAATTCAATCAAGGTGAATGCCTTCGGCAAGGGCTTGGATAAACCTGGCTGCTTCATATTTTCTTTGAATTTAATCAATCCGCTCGGACTGTTTTTTTTTACACTTTTCCTTGTCCGAAACATTACCTTTATCGGGGATGAACATCAAGGAAATAAAACGTTTTTTCGAGGATTTATTCGTGACAATCTGGCGGCAAAATCCATAAGCAACGGGCTTTGACATTGAAAATCCACCGGCGTGGAGCATCCTGCCTGCCGGCATGAAGAAACGAGCCGGTCAGAGACCTCGGCAAAACGGGCGCAGCGGCTTTCGGCAGAAAACCGCATCTGCCGATTTTCCCAAATTGGCGGCGTTCTGCCGGGACGCCGCCACGGCGAAATGGTTGATTTATGCCGGCCTGGGGCTGATCACCCTGGCGCTCTACCTGCCAGCGCTCAAGCACGGCTTCGTGGAATATGACGATCAACAATATGTAACCGACAATCCGCGCGTGCAGGCGGGCCTGACGTGGAGCGGTCTGGCCTGGGCCTTCGGCTTTTATGCGGGCAACTGGCATCCGCTGACGTGGCTCTCGTACATGGTTGATTGCCAGATTTACGGCGCGAACGCCGGCGGTCATCACCTGACCAATGTCCTGCTGCACACCGCCAGCACGCTGCTCTTGTTTTCCGTTTTGAACCGGATGACCAACCTCCGCGCAGACGCTTCGGCCCGGCAAGCCAACATGTGGCGCAGCGCGGCGGTGGCGGCGCTGTTTGCGTGGCATCCGCTCCACGTCGAATCCGTGGCCTGGATCGCGGAAAGGAAGGACGTGCTCTGCGCGTTTTTCTGGATGCTCACGCTCTGGCTTTATGTCCGGTATGCCGCCAAACCTTCCCGCGCGCGTTATCTTTTTACACTCGGCTCATTTGTCCTCTGCCTGATGTCAAAACCGATGGGCGTGACTTTGCCATTCGTGCTGCTGCTGCTGGATTACTGGCCGCTCCAAAGGGTGACGGGGGACAAGTGGCAAGTGGCAGGCATTTTGCGATTGGTCCGGGAAAAAATCCCGTTCCTTGCCTTGTCCGCCATTGCCTGCGTGCTGACGCTGTGCGCGCAGGAAATTGCAATAGTCTCCACCGCCGGCCTGCCGGTTTCGCAGCGTGTCGTTCATTCACTGGCGGCTTACAATCACTATCTGGCCGCGATGTTTGTCCCGATAAATCTGGCCGTTTATTATCCCTATCAAATCCATCTCCCGACATTGACCGTCGTGTGCGCCGTCATCGTGCCGGGGCTGATAACTTTTCTCGCGATAAAAAAATTTCGCAGCCGGCCATACTTCATTGTGGGCTGGTTGTGGTATCTCGGCACGCTCGTGCCGGTCATCGGACTGGTGCAGGTCGGCGATCAAGCGTGGGCTGACCGTTATACTTACATTCCCTTGATTGGATTGTTCGTGCCGACAGTGTGGTTCGCCTGTGAAAGCGTTAAAAACCGGGTGATTTTACAAAGCCTGTCCGTGATCGTGATGGGAGCATTGCTCGTGGCAACTTCGCTGCAACTGGGTTATTGGAAAAACACCCGCACGCTGTTTGAACACGCGGACAAAGTCACGCCGCACAATTACATGGCCATCACCATGCTGGGTAGCCAGCTCGCCGAGGAACATAAATATGACGAGGCGATCGCGTATTATCAGACGGCCTTGCGCTACCAGCCGACATTTCCCGAGGCGCATTTTTTCATGGGTGCCGCGCTGGATGAACAGGGCAAACTGGACGAAGCGGTTGCGGAGTATCAACAGGCGCTGTGGTTCAAGCCCGTGCAGGAGCAGGCGCACATCTTTCTGGGCATTGCCCTGGCCAGGCAAAAAAAATATGACGAGGCGATGGCGCATTACCGCGCCGCGCTGAAACTGAACCCCGATTCCGCCGTCGCCCAAAACAACCTCGCCCGCATCCTTCACACGCAAGGCAGGCTGGACGAAGCCGTCGAACACTATGAGGCAGCCTTGAAAATAGATCCCAAACTGGCGCTGGCACACAATAATCTCGGCATTTTGCTGCTTCAAAAGGGCAGTCTCACGGAGGGCACCGCCCAGCTCCGCGAGGCGATGCGGTTGAACCCGACAAATTCGGAGACACAATTGAATCTTGCCTTTGCGTTGAATCAACAACAACAATGGCCGGAAGCGGCGGAATTGTTTTCCAAAATCGTGACCGGCGCTCTGTCTGATCCAAAGGCGCACTACGAATTCGCCGTGGCGCTCGCCCATTTGCGCAAAACGCGTGAAGCCATGGGCCAGTATGCCGGCGCACTTTTAAGCCAGCCCGATTTTCCCGACGCCCTCGACGGCCTCGCCTGGATTTTAAGCACCGATACCCATGCGGATTTTCGCAACGGCCCGGAAGCGGTCACGATGGCTGAACGAGCCTGCGAATTGACCGGCAGGACAGACCCGGTGAAATTGAAAACGCTCGCCGCCGCTTATGCCGAAACCGGCCGGTTTGAAGAGGCAACCAGAACTTTGCAGACCGCGAAAGCACTGGCGGCCAAAGCCAGTCGCCGGGAACTGGTCAACGAGTGCGCAATGATGCTGGAACATTTCCAACGCGCCGAACCGTGGCGCGGATCGTAATTGCTTTCGACACGCTGCCGCCAAATAAAAAAAGGGCGGCCATTGCTGGCCGCCCTGAATTGCTCCGACAAGGCTTGAGAAGCCGGTTCTATTTGTTGGTGCTGCTCAAGATGTAGAACTGCGTTCCCGGGGTCACCACGTTGGTTCCGATGACCGTGAAGTTGGTGCTGGCGGCCACGTTGGTCGCCACCGGGGTCCATTGGCTGAACGGCAGCGCCACATTGGTGCTCGAGAGCAGGTAATACGTGCCGCCCGTCTGCCCGTTCGTCGCGTTAACCACCACGTTCGTGCTCACTATGCTGAACCCGGTGATTTGCGGCGTATTTGTCACTATCACCGCTCCGGAAATGACCGTCACGGTGAAATTTGACACGACGGTTTCACCGCATACGTCAGTGGCCGTGCAACTGACCACCGTTGCCCCGACCGTGAACGCACTGCCACTGGCCGGAGTGGACACCACGTTCGGCGTGAAACAGCCGCCGCTGGCAACACTGGCACTGTATGTCACGTTGGATGAGGTTTGCCCCGCCTGCAACGTCACGGTGATATTGGTCGAAACAGTCAATGTTATGCCCGGAGGATTCGTCGCGATATCAATGATACGCGTGACTGCCACGTCGAAGTTTGTGTTGATGCCATACACCACCCCGGTTACGTCATAGGCGTAAGCGGGCAGGATCTGATTTGTCGTGTTGTCATCCAGAGCAAGGAATTCAAGATTGAATGGTTTTCCGCTTGAATTGGTGACGCCAACCGCCTGGTTGACACTGGTTGAGGTAACGAATCCGGCATTGGTGCCGAAATGAACGTCGGGCAGTGTCACATACCGTCCGCCAAGGTTGGTGTTCGCATAGGGGATGTTGGTGAGGTTGTTATAAGTCAAGTATACTGGCGTCGGCAACGCCACATTGGTGCCGGTGTCAACATAAGAGGTGTAAGGATAAAGACTGCCGGCAGTCGAGTCAGCATCTAACTCCAGTCCGCTGGTAAAGCCGGACAACACACCGATAAAGGTGACGACATCGCCCTGCGCGGGACGGAAACTCGAGCCGCCCGTGACAAAGATGTCGATGCCCGCCGTGCCATCCTGCAGGTAGTAAGAGGCCGTGTTGCCGCTGGTCAGGTTGGTAAAGGTGGTCACAGTTCCGGTGACTTGATAAGGTATGGAAGGAGGACTGTTGGTGGGGAAATAAGCGCCACCCGCAGCAGTCGCGCTGACCAAAGTGCGCAGGTAGGCAATGGTGACTTGCGCCGGATTAAGAACCGTCAGCACGGCATTGGTGCTGACGATGCCGCTGGTGGTAAGGTTGTTGGTCACGGCCACAAAATACGTGGCTGAAAAGTTAGTCGGTGCAGCGTTGAAAGAATAAGTGGAAATGTCCCCACTATCGCTCTGCTGCGGAGAAGGACTTGAACTGCTGGAAACGACAATATTGTTGGAATACCATGTATAGCTGGGGGTGCCGGGGGTGGATACCTTAACCTGAAATGCCGTGGACTGTCCGCTATAGATTTGCTGGCTGCCGGGTTGGCTGACGAATTGTGGCGGAAAAGCCCCGGTTACCACCACAACCTGGGCAACGGAACTGGTGGTGGAAAGCCCGTAAGGGGTGGTGGCTATTAAAGTATAAAAACCACTGTCGCCGGATTCCGCCGGGTTGATGGTTAAAATATTGTTATTGGCCGACAGGTCGCCGCCCGAAATATTGGCCGGAGAAACCGGCTGCCCCTGGGCATTGGTCGAACTGGATACCTGCCATTGGTAAGTCATGCTGGCCAAACCCTGGCCATTGGCCACGGCCGACACGGTCATTGTAGAATTTTGGAAATTTGTTTGATAGGCGGCCGGCTGATATGCAATCGTGGGCGGCGCTGCATTAGTGGAACAGACGTTGGTGAACGCTTCCGCAAAGGTGGTCGCCACGGCACAATTGGTAATCAGGAAAGCGGCATTGCCAAAGCTGCTGGGCTGCCGGAACGCATAAGAATTCAAGGCATTGGTGAGGGCAAAGTTGCTTTTGTCACTGGCGGTATAAGATGGATCAACAGAACTGTTGCCGGTTTGGTAGATGTTAATCGGATTTATCCAAATAGTGGCGGCCTTGAGGGTTGTCGGGTCAAATTCCTCAACGACTTGGTAAGGAGTATTCACGGCCAGATCCACAGGAAAACCACCGTCTCCCAGGTTGGTTGCGAGAGCATTATCGGTTACACCCAGCCGCCAGGTGTTTGGCAGGACGGTGTTATTGGTGAAAGCCTGCACACGGCCACAATAACCACCACCATTATCGTTGTAGAAACTGGCAAAGTAAGATCCAGGCCCATTGGGGAGTCCAACTCCGTTGATGACGCTGTTTGACTGATTGATGATGGCAGGGCTGTTAGTAAATGGAAAATTGGTGATGCTGGTCGTGCAAATTACGGTGAAACTGGCATAAATCAACTGCGGCGGATTGTTGGGATTGTTGGTGTAATTGCCGTAATTGCCGGAAGAGGAAAGCGCTGAAAAGCCCTGATTTGCTTGAACAAAATTCGTTGGGTAGAAGAGACGCATCATATCATCTTGGCGGCTGATAATACTTCCGCCTGTGGCGCACACCTGCAAATTTGAGGCGATGGTGAAACTATCAGGTGTCGGAGCGGCGGATCCACTTTCCCTTATCCAGTAGGAGTTCGTGGCGGTGACGCTGCCGGGACTGCCAGAAGGGTTGTAGATGGAACTGAAGATAACCGGTCCGTTGGAATATTGAAAGCCATCATACCAAAATAAAGTGGCATGGGCCGCCAAGGGAGCGGTGAGGGCCGAGACAGCCAGTAACATTGCTGCAATTTTGTTTTTCATAAACGACTCTGGGTTTTTTTGTTTCTTGGTTTTTCCTGTTGTGTTCGTGTTAATTTTATCAAACTTCAAATTTTGTCGCGTGACGTTTTGGAAACAACGGGGCAACGTTGCGATTTCGGCGGGCGCACGGCGCTGGCGGCAGGAATCTCCCCGCGACCTCCACCGGATGTAGTTACAATGCTGGCGTGCTCTGTTGCTCGTTTCATTTTCATTGGTCGTCCCTTGTTAACGCTCCGCACCAATAACCGTTTATCTCATAAACTCCGGACGTTGGCAAGCACTTTTTTGGCCGGCCCCGTTCCGATTTTCACCCGATGCACATCCGCGTTTCATTTTCAGGCAGTTGTTCCTTGCAATCCGCTGGTTAGGTTTTCGCAGAAAAGTTTTGGGATGGCAAGCATTTCTCCAGAAAGTTATTCACCGTTTTCACACAATTCACGCCAGTTGCGCTCCATCCCACCGGGATTATGCACTTCACAAACTGTTCGGGTGGTAGGGACGCCGCGCTGCGGCGTCCCCGTCCGGCAGGACGGAACGAACGTGTCAAAGCTCCGTTTTTCCGGTCGCCTGACGCTGCGCTCGGCGACGGGGACAGCGCAGCGCGCTGTCCCTACCTTGATAGTTTGTGAACGGCATAATCCCGCGTCCCACCCGGCGCAAATTTTCCGTAGGCGCGGGAACGCAAACCCATTATCATCATCGGAAATTCCCGGACGAAAAGCCGGAAACGCAAATGAAAACAACACTCTGCATTTCACTGATGCTGCTAGCCGTTGCGCTCCGCGCGGCGGAACCGCCCAAAACCAGCCCACCCGCCGCCACCAACGCGCCCGCCAAAAACGAGGCGGCGACGATTCCCGACGCCACGCACAAGCCGGTGTTCGCCACCAACACCGTCACCATCGCGGGCCAGCGCGTGACTTATGTCGCCGAAACCGGGATGCTGCCCATCTTGAAATCCGACGGCACGACGAGCGCGTCGGTTTTCTACGTCGCCTACACGCGTGTTGGCGGGACGAACAAATCCGCGCGGCCCGTCATGTTTTGCTTCAACGGCGGGCCCGGCTCGTCGTCCGTGTGGCTGCATCTCGGCGCGCTCGGCCCGCGCCGCGTGAAAATGAATGACGACGGCACGCTGCCCCGGCCGCCGTTCGGCCTCGTGGACAACGAATTTTCCATTTTGGGCGCGTGCGACCTGGTTTTCATTGACCCGGTCGCCACCGGTTTCAGCCGTGCGGTGAACGAGGAAAAGGCCGCTGATTTTTTCGGCGACTCCGCCGATCTTGATTCGGTCGGCGAATTCATCCGGCTCTGGACGACGCGGCACGAGCGCTGGCTCTCGCCGAAATTTCTCTGCGGCGAAAGCTACGGCGTCTTCCGCGCGGCGGGGCTGGCCGACCATTTGCGCGGGCGTTACGGGATGTATTTGAACGGCCTGGTCCTTCTTTCCGGCGTCCTGGATTTTGCGACGATCTGGAACAACGCGGGCAACGACGTGCCATATCCGCTGTATCTGCCGGCTTACGCGGCGGCGGCAAACTTTCACAAAAAACTGCCGCCGGATTTGCAGGATGATTTGCCGAAAGCGCTCGCGGAAGCGCGCGACTTTGGCAAAAACGAATACGCCGCCGCCTTGCAGCAAGGCGATTCGCTCTCCGCCGAAGAACATAAAAAAATCGCCGCCGAACTCGCGCGCCTCACCGGGCTGAAACCGCAGGTCATCGAGGACAACAACCTGCGAATTGACGAGGGAATTTTCCGCAAACAGTTGCTGCACGACGAAGGCTTGATCCTTGGCGCCTACGACGCGCGTCTCACCGGGCGCGACGACGACCCGGCCTCGCCGACGCCGGATTTTGATCCGTCCAGCGCGGCGACGCTCGGCCCGTTTTCGGCGGCGATGAACAGCTATGTCCGCGGCGAATTGAAATTCGAGGACGATCTGCCCTACGAACTTCTCGCCGGTGTGCAGCCGTGGAATTACGGCGTCCGCAACAATTACGCCAGCGCCGGTGACAGGCTTGCCTCCACGATGAACCAGAATCCCTACATGAAAATCCTCGTCCTCGGCGGGCGCTGCGACCTAGTCTGCCCGATTGACACGGTGCATTACGCGCTCGACCACATGGCGCTGGCCACCGCCTACCGCACGAACATCACCTACGCCGAATTCGACGCCGGACATATGATGTATATCAATCTGCCGGACTTGAAAAAAATGCAGGGAGATTTGGAGAATTTTTTGAAATGACTAATTTCTAAACCCTAATGACTAAAGAATCTCCAAATCCAAATGGCGGAAAAAGTCCCGCATTCGATTTGGAAGAGCGCACTGCGCTTTTTGGAGAAGCCGTTCTTCATTTCGCAAAGAAAATTCCAGTCAATCCTGTGACGAAGCCATTGATCAGCCAGCTTGTTCGTGCCGGCACAAGCGTCGGCGCGAATTATTGTGAAGCCGACGCGGTTTCAAAAAAGGATTTCAAAAACTAAAATCGGCACCGGTCGCAAGGAAGCCCGTGAAACTAAACTCTGGCTGCGAATGATTGCCGCCGCCGAACCTGAAACCAAACCCGACGCCCGCAAACTTTGGCAGGAGGCAAAAGAACTGCATCTCATTTTTGCGGCAATCTGGCGAAAGTCAGTCATTCTTTAGTCATTAGGGTTCAGGAATTAGTCATTCACCCGAAGCTTCATTCGTGAACCTTGATCAGCGTCTTGATGGCGTGATTGCCGGCGGCCATGGACTTGAACAATTCCGGCAACTGCGTCAGCGGACATTCGCCGTCCACAAAATCCAGCGCGCGGATCACGCCGGCCCCGACAAAATCCAGCGCGCGGCGGATGGTGCGCGGCGTGTGGTGGAAACTCGCCAGCAGCGTGAGGTTGGAATAATGGATGAGCGTCGTGTCGAGCGTGATGGCCGTGCCGGACGGGCAGCCGCCGAAAAAATTCACCGCCCCGCCCTTGCGCACCAGATGCACGGCGGATTCCCAGACTTCCGGCCGGCCGACCGCCTCGATCACCGCGTCGAAATGAATTTTTGACGCCGCGCGGACTTTGGTGACCAGTCCACCGCCATCGCCGATGTCAATGACTTCGTCCGCGCCCAGCCGCTGCGCCGCTTCGAGCCGCGCAGCGCGGCGGCCGGCGACGGTGGCGTGGCAGCCGAGATTTTTTGCCAGCGCGACAAACATCAGGCCAATCGGCCCCGCGCCAAGGATCAAAACATTTTGTCCGGCGCATAATTTCAAATCTTCGATTCCCTGCACGACGCAGGCGAGCGGCTCGACGAGCGCGGCGTCGCGGAATGCGGTCTCCGGTTTGAGGCGCAAAAGATTTTTTTGGACGAACCGCGCGGGAACGGCGATGGACTCGGCGTAAGCGCCGTTGAGAAAGAGCAAATGTTCGCACAGATTTTCCTGGCCGGCCCGGCAATGGAAACATTCCCCGCACGGCGCGGAATTGGCGACCACCACGCGGTCGCCGACTTTCCATTCCGCGCTTCCGGCCTCTAACTGCCGGTTTGCGACTTCTGAAATGACTCCGGCGAGTTCGTGCCCAAAAACGGCGGGCGGGACGATCATCTTCGCATGGTAGCCGCGCTTGAAAACTTTCAGGTCCGTGCCGCAGGTGAGCGCAGCCTCGATGCGGATGCGGACTTCGCCGGGCTTCAGCCCGGGCGGCGCGAGGTCTTCGATTTGAATGTTTTCTTTTCCGTGCAGGACGGCGGCTTTCACGCGCGAAGTATATGAAGACGGGCTGACGGAGCGGAAGATTAGTTTTCAGCCGGAAGACGAAGCTGAATTGGCGGGTTGATTTTGCGGGAATGCCCGCCAGTTCAATGGAGGCCGGCCCGCGGCGCCGCCGCCTTCACAAAATTCGTCTCGCGCAAATAAATCGGCTGCAATTTTTCACCGGGCGTGAAATCGTCCCGGTCCGCCGCCAGTTCCGCCAGCATGGCGGCGCGCGGAAACAAATTGCGCCCGCCCGCAATCCACCGCGCCGCTTCCGGGCCAACGAAAATTTCACCCGGCCGCGACTGGATGTCCGCCAGCGTCACAATCCGCAGCGGTCCGGTTTCTTTGCGCCCCGTTTCCGAAATTTCCCACGTCGCCAGATAAAATTCATTCCGCTGCGCGTCAATCAACACGTTCACCCGGCCGGAGATTTTTTCCGCCTGCGCCTGCGCGGCGATTGTCCCGGCGCTGCTCACGCCGAGCAGTTTTATGCCGCGCGCCAGTTGCCAGCCCTGCGCGACCGCCAGCGCCACGCGGATGCCCGTGTAGGAGCCCGGCCCCAGCCCGACGGCAATCGCTTCCACCTGCCCGCGCTCCAATTTCGCCTCGCGCAACGCCGTCTCGATCATGCCAAACGCCCGCGTCGCGCCGGCCCCGGTCTCAATCACTTCGGCCAGCACGCGCCGATTTTGGGCCACCGCCACGCTCCGCCGCGCCGACGAAAATTCAAACGCCAGAATCGTCATAAGCAATTTTCCGTTCCGCGTCCCCGGTAATTTCAATTTTTACGCGGACAAATTTTTTACCATCCTCCATCCTCCATCCTCCATCTTCCAGTCTTTCGGCCCATTCAATCACCGCCACGCCGTCCGGCGGCAAAAATTCCCCGATGCCCGCCGACAAAATCTGCCCGCGCGTTTCCAGCCGGTATAAATCCAGATGAAACAGTTTCAGCCGTCCGCCACCGTATTCGTTCACCAGCGTGAACGTCGGCGAATGGACGCGCGCCACGATGCCAAGTCCGCGCGCGATGCCTTTCACAAGCTGCGTCTTGCCCGCGCCCAAATCGCCGCTTAATGCAAAGACAGCCCCGTTTTCAGCAGCGCGGCCAAATTTTTCGCCGAGCGATTCCGTCTCCGCCGGACTATGCGAAATGAGCGTAGCCATGGGCATTCAATTTTTGCGCGCCGGTTTTGCCGCGAAGCGTCACGCCTTCGCCCGTGACGATTTTCCCGATGCAGCTCAATTTCAGCTTTGGAAACTGCCTTTTCCAGGTGTCGAGCAGTTTCACCGCATCTTTGCCGGCGACCGTGAACAGCAGTTCAAAATCCTCGCCATCCGTCAGCGCGGCGGCGAGCGGCGGTTTTTGCGGTGACCGTAATTTTGCCGCGCGGGAAATCGGGATCGCCGATTTCAAAAGTTCCGCCCCGACGCCGCCCGCTTGCAAAATGTGCGGCAAGTCGCCGGCCAGCCCGTCGCTCAAATCAATCATCGCGTGGACGGAAAAATGTTCTGCCAGCCAGCGCGCCTCGGCCAGTCGCGGCTCGAATTCCAAATGTTTGCCGGCGAGCGAACCACCGAGTTCACCCGTCACAAAAATCGCGTCGCCGGTTTTTGCGCCGCCGCGCAAAATCTGCCTTCCGCGCCCGACCGTTCCAAGCAGCGCGACGGAAATCAAAATACACCCTGGATTTGTCGTCGTCTCGCCGCCGACAACCGCCACGCCGGATTTTTCCGCGAGCGCGTTCAAGCCGTCGTAAATTTTCCCCACGAACTCCGGCTCAAAATTCCTTGGCAGCGCGACCGTCACAAGCGCGGCGGTTGGAGTTCCGGCCATTGCGGCGATGTCGCTCAAGCAGCGGGCGAGCGCCTTGTGGCCGATTTTTTCCGGCGGCGTTGCCTTTGTGAAATGAATGCCTTCGACCACCGCGTCGGTCTTGAACAAAATCAATCTGTCCGGCACGCCCAAATCCAGCACCGCGCAGTCATCGCCCGCGCCGGTGAGGACGTTTTTGTTCGTCGGCAGCGATTTCGTCAGCCGCGCGATGAGTTCAAATTCCTTCATTTTACAAAACAAAGCACGATGAAGTTCACCGCGTTGAACAGGCTGTGGGCGGCGATGGGTGCGAGCAGATTGTCGGTTTTTTCGTAAAGCCAGGTCAGCGCCAGCGCCAGCACGAACAGCGGCACCAGTGTTCCCGCATCAAGGTGGATTTCCGCAAAGATGGCGCTCAAGCCGAAGAAGGCGAAGCGCGGCGAGCCAAGCCGTTTCACCAGCGGATACAGCATGCCGCGAAAGATGAATTCCTCGGCCACCGGCGCGAGCACGATGGCAAACACCGCGAGATAATCCCGCACCCACCACGCTTTGGCGTCAACGAGCAGTTTCACGGCGCGCTGGTCTTCCAGCGGCCAGCCGATTTTGGCCAGCGCGATCCCGGAGAGGTTTTGCAGCAGCCAGGCCGCGGGCAAAATGATGATGACAACCGCCAGTGCCAGGAGCAGCGCGCGTTTTAATTGCGGGCCGCGGAATCCAAACGTGTCGCGCCAGCCGGTCTGGTGCCGCCGCAAAAAAAATAAAATTAAAATCCACGCCGCGCCCTGAAAGCCCAGCGTGCCGAGCAGCAAAATCCCGAAACTGTCCGGCTGCCGGAAACCGGCGACATTGGCTTCGTGCAACAATCCCGCCAGCGTGATGCCAAGACACCAGCAGCACAGCAGCGCCCCGCAAAATTGGAGCACGGCCTCGATTCGCCACGGTTTTTCCGACAACATGAATTCAGTTTATCGCGGCGGCGTAGCCGAGACGATGCAAAACTGAAAGACTGAATTTACAGAGTTATCAAATTTTCTTCCGTTTTAATTTTGAAAAATTCTGTTAATTCTGTCCCGTGAGCGCCAAACACACAAACCGGCTGGCGAAGGAAAAATCGCCCTATCTTTTGCAGCACGCGCACAATCCCGTGGACTGGTTCGCGTGGAACGACGAGGCGTTTGAAAAGGCGCGGGCGGAAAACAAACCAATCCTCTTGAGCGTCGGCTACTCGACCTGCCACTGGTGCCACGTCATGGAACGCGAAAGTTTTGAGGACGAAAAAACCGGCGCGTTTCTCAACGAGCATTTTGTCAGCATCAAGGTGGACCGCGAGGAGCGGCCCGACGTGGACAAAATTTACATGACGTTCGTGCAATCCACGACCGGCGGCGGCGGCTGGCCGATGAATGTTTTTCTCACGCCGGATTTGAAGCCGTTTTTCGGCGGCACCTATTTTCCGCCGGACGCGCGCCACGGACGGCCCGGCTTTCCCGAACTGCTCCGCCAAATCGCCTCGCTCTGGCGGGAACGAAACAGTGAAATCGCCGCCTCCGCCGCCGAAATCCATGCGCGACTTGAAGCCGCAACGTCAAATGACAAGGCGCCGGACTCGGTGCCCACGGCCGATGCCCTGCGAAACGCGGCGGATTTTTTCAAAAAGATTTACGACCCGCGTCACGGCGGCTTCGGCGGGGCGCCGAAATTCCCGCAGCCGGGAGTTCCGTCATTGCTACTGCGCTGCGCGAAACGTTTTCACGACGACGAAGCCGCGCAAATGGTTTTGAAAACCTGTGATGCGATGGCGGCAGGCGGAATTCACGACCAGCTCGGCGGCGGGTTCGCTCGTTATTCCGTGGACGCCGAATGGCTCGTGCCGCATTTCGAGAAAATGCTCTATGACAACGCGCAGCTTGCGCAGCTTTACCTCGACGCATTTCTTGTCAGCGGCGACGCACGCCACGCCGAAGTGGTCCGCGACATCCTTGATTACGTTTTGCGCGACATGACGCACCCGGAAGGAGGATTTTTTTCAGCCGAGGACGCCGACAGCGAAGGGCATGAGGGGAAATTTTATTGCTGGACGACGGATGAACTTTCCAAGCTGCTGACCGTGGATGAATTCAACGTTGCGTCAAGATATTTTGGCATCACGGCGGGAGGCAATTTTGTGGACCACAGCCATCCACGGCCATTGACGGGACAAAATGTTTTGAGCGTTGCCCAGGCGAACATCGCCGACGCCGACAAACCATTGCTCGACTCCGCCAAAAAGAAAATGTCCGGCGTCCGCGGGAAACGCATCCGCCCGCATCTCGACGACAAAATCCTCGCGTCATGGAACGGCCTGATGCTGGGCGCATTTGCGCGGGCGTCCGCCGTTTTGGACGATGAAAGATATCGCGCGTCGGCAAAAAAAAATCTGGCGTTCGTCCGGGAGAAACTTTGGGATGCAAAAACCCGGACGCTTTTTCACCGCTGGCGCGGGGGCGAGCGCGACAACGTGCAATTGCTCGAAGCCTATGCGTTTCTCCTGTCCGGCGTCATTGATTTGTATGAAGCCACGCTCGCGCCGGGCCATCTGGATTTCGCGATTGAACTGGCCGACGCAATGCTTGCGAAATTTTTTGACCCGGAAAATGGCGGTTTCTGGCAAAGCACCGCCGGTTCAAAGGATTTGATCCTGCGCGTGAAGGACGATTACGACGGCGCGGAGCCAAGCGGAAATTCTGTTGCGACCTTGTCACTGCTGAAACTAGGGGCAATCACCGGCGGAAAAAATTACGCCGGGGCCGCCGAAAAAACCTTGCGGCTTTTCGCGCACCGGCTGCAACATTTTCCGCAGGCCATGCCGTTTATGCTGCAAGCGGTGGATTTTTCACTGCAAGAGCCGAAGCGGGCGGTCGTCGCGGGCACGCGCGATTCCAAACATTTTCAAGAACTGCTGCGCGCGGCACATTCGGTCTACCAGCCAGACAAAATTGTTTTGGGAAATTCCGGCGCGGTCGGGGAATTTGCCCTGACTTTGCCGGCGAAAAATGAAGCGACGGTTTATCTTTGCACCGGGAATTCGTGCCAGCCGCCGGCGAGTGACGCGGTGGAAGTGGAGAAAATGCTGGCTTAATTTTCCGCCGGCGGTTTCCCCGGCGCGGGCCTGGTTTTGGGCAAGGTGCCGGTGGAATTCGTGGCTGTTTGACCGGGCGACGCGGTTTCTTGAAGGAAACCGTCGAGAATGGACAAATACATGTCAATCGTGCCGCTGTCATCTCCGCCGCCGTCCTTCTCCAGCGAGCGCAACTGGTCGGCGGCCGATTTTGCCTGGGCGCGAAGATCGGTGATGGTCATCCTGCCGCTGCCGAGATCATCCATCATCTGGCTGAACCTGGCGTTGGCTTCCGGGCCGGCGGCGGACAGAAACTGCGACTGCACCTGCTGAATGAGATTGGTCTGTGTTCCAAGCTGGGAAAATGGCGCGGCCAAACCGGAATTCACATTGGTTTGAACGACCGATGGTGCGCGAGGTGCGGCGGCCACCGGCGCGGCCAGATGCAAATAATTCGTTGCCGTCTCCGAGCCGAGCGTGATGGCGGCCACTTTATCATGCGGCAGGCTCACCATTCCAAGGACATCACTTTGCAAAACCAGCGAGTTGGTGGTCACGGACAAAACCCTGCCGCTGTAAAGATCGCCGTTCTGCATCACGACTTGATCGGCTCGCGTGAAAACCGCCACAGCGCACAGCGTTGACACCGCAAAACTTTTTGTTGTCATGGGTCAACCATAATACGCAGGTCTTGCCAGTGCAAATGCGGGCGGGTTGGGGCGGAAATCAATCGCCGGGCCGCGGCCGTTCTTCCGGCCGGGCGCGCGGCGGCTGGATTCTCCGCATGGCGCGGCGGAGCGATTCGAGTTCGCGTTCGTCGGCGGATTTCTGGTGTTCGGCCTGTTCGACCAGTCGCAGCACTTCCTCCATCTGCTCCAAAGTTCCTTCAAGCGATTCGACAATGTGCCGGGCTTCCTCAACCGCCTGGTTGATGGCGGAAACATCGGCGCGCTTGAAAACCGGCGGCGGCGTCTTTGGTCTTGGCGGTTCCGGCGCGACCACGGTTCCGGCGGCGGTTTCCGCGGCGGTTTCCTGCGCGGACTTGATTTTCACCGGCGTAATTTCATCCGCCGCCTTGGCGGCGGCCGTTTCCCGCGCCGGGAGCGGGTCACGGCGGCGTCCGCGTCCACCACGGCGTCCGCGGCGGCGACCGCCGCCTGGAGGGCGCGGCGGCGCGGGCAGATTCGACCCCGGTTTTTGTTCTTCTGGTGAAACCATTTTCAGCGAGCATGGCGGCCCGGCGGACAAAAGCAATGGAGAATTATTCCCAACGCGGGGGAAAACTATTTCTTCACGAAGAGCGCGAGCGACGCGGTGAAGCTGTGCAGGAAATTTTTCCCGGCGACGGGGCCAATTTCGCCGTTGCAGAAAAATCCGGCCAGACCGAGCGGCCCGAATTGCCGCTGCACCATTCCGGCGTCGTGATCGGGCTGGTGGAAAAGATTTTTTCCGCGCCCGTTGCAGCAGAAAAGGCAGCCGCCGTAAATCACCGCTCCGGCGAGATTTTTCTTCGCGTGGGCGAGCAATTCGCCCATGTCCTCGGTCGCGGCGGCGGCGTCGCGGCGCTGGAACTGCATCGTCTGACCCGTGCGCGGCAGCGCGGCGACGGCCAGCACGCCGCTGTTTGGGTCGCCGCCAATCAGGTTGCGCACGAGAAAATCGCCGCGATGAAAATCCTCGAGATATTCATTCATCGCGAGGCCGATGCACAAATTACCCTGCGCCTTGAGCTGTTCGTCCGGCGGAAGTTTCTGGACCGTTTCGGCCAGCACGGCGTAGGCGGGCCGGTTGCCGATGTGACGGATCAAATTGTGCTCCACGCGCGTCAGCGTCCACGACTCGCCGATGGGCGTGCAACCTTGCGAAATGACGCCGGTCAATGTCACGTCGCCACCGACCGCAACCGCCACGCCGCCGTCCTCAAACACTTCGCCGTCGAGATAAACCTGCGTGAGCGGTTCGGGAAACCGGCCGCTGGCCATGCCGCCGAAAACGGGCCGCGCGCCGTAGCCGTGCTCCCACGAGCGCAGCCAGCTTTCCACGTCAAGATGGAACGGGTCAATGAACGCGAGCCAGCCGTTCACGCTTGCCGGAGGGATTTCCGTCCGCCGGTGCCAGAAAAATTCGCCGTCCGCCTCGCCGACCTGTTCCTGCGTGAAACGCGCCGTCCGCAATTCCGCGCCCGGCAGCGAATAAAGCGCGAGCGCGAGGCCGGGTGCGGCTTCAATTTCCCTGTCGCCGGCGATCAGTCCGCTGCTGGAGCAGCCGGCCAGCAGCGGTATTTGGGCGTGGACGCGGAGGATTTCCAGCGTCTGCTTCGCGTGCGGAAAAAATTCCGGCGACATGAACACCAGGCCGAGCGAAACCACCGGCGCGTCAAGCTGCTCCCGCAGATTTTTCGCCCAGTCGCGCAGGCCGTCCTCGTCGAAACCGCCCGGCCAGTGCGCCGCGATGGAAAATTCTCCGTTCATGATTTCGCCCCTACCATGCCACAACTTTCTCGCCCGACCAAATTTCTTTCACCGGCTGGCGTTCGCGCGCGACGGCGGATTTTTTCCCGCTCACCATGATTTCGGCGGCGTGCGGCCGGGTGTTATAATTTGACGCTTGCACAAAACCATACGCGCCGGCGCTCATCAGCGCGAGGTGGTCGCCCGCGCCGACTTTTGGCAACGGACGGTCTTTGCAGAAATAATCGCCGGATTCGCAAATCGGGCCAACGACGTCCGACCTGACCGTTGCGCCGCCTTTGCGTGCAAGCGGAACGATTTCATGATAGGCGTCGTAAAACGCCGGGCGAATAAGATTATTCATCGCGGCGTCCACGATGACGAAATTTTTCCGGCCCGTCCGCTTCACGTATTCGACGCGCGTGACGAGAATGCCCGCATTGCCGGAAATGAAACGGCCCGGCTCAATCAAAATTTTCATGCCGAGCGGTTGCAGCAGCGGCACGAGCCGCTCCGCGTATTTTTGCGGCGTCAAAATGTTTTTTGCCGCCGCCGTCTTCCACCAGGCCGCCGCGCCGCTGGCGAGCGCGGGTTGATAAACAATCCCGAGTCCGCCACCGATGCTGAAAAATTCCAGCGCGTAATCCTTCTTGAGCCGTTTCAAGAGCGGCGACACTTTGCGCACGGCCTGCTCAAACGGATTTGTTTTTGTGACTTGCGAGCCGATGTGCATCTGCAACCCGCGCAGCCGCAGATTTTTCAACTTGGCCGCGCGCGCGTAAACGCCTGCGATTTGCTCGAAAGCGATGCCAAATTTGTTTTCGTAAGTGCCCGTGGTGATTTTTGCGTGCGTGTAGGCGTCCACACCCGGATTCACGCGCACGGCCACAGGGGCGATTTTTTTCAGCCGCGCGGCGACGTGGTTGATGCGCCGCAATTCCGGCTCGCTCTCGGCATTAAACGAATACACGCCGCTCCGCAGTGCGAATTCGATTTCCGCTTCTGTTTTCCCGACGCCCGCAAAAACACATTTGCGCGGGTCGCCGCCCGCCGCGATGACGCGCTGCAGTTCGCCGCCGCTCACGATGTCGAAGCCGCCGCCGAGATCCGCCAGCGCCCGCAGCACGGAAAGATTTGAATTTGCCTTCATCGCGAAACAAATCAAGTGCTCCAGCGGCGCGAGCGCAGCGTCCAGTTTTTGAAAATGGTTTGTCAGCGTGCGCCGCGAATAAACGTAAAGCGGCGTGCCGAATCTGCGCGCGAGCGACCCGACCGCGACGCCTTCGCAAAACAGCTTGTTGCCGACGTAATGAAAATCGTGCATGACCGGTCCAGTTTAGGGTTCAAAGTTGAAAGTTCAAGGTTGGGAAATGAAAAACCCGCCGGACAAAATCCGGCGGGTGCGGACGAAAATAATTTCACGGAGCGGCCAGAATCGCCGCGCGTTGCTTGTGATATTCCTCCGGCGTAATCTGGTCCGCCTTGTATTTCACAAGCAAATCCTGCAACTGCGCTTCTTTGGAGGCGGCAATCGGCAGCGGCGGCGCTTGAATCGGCTGCATGCCCAATTCCTTGCCGGGATAGCCCGTCCCGGCTGGATTGGCGGGCTGCGCCACGACCGGATTGGTTTCCGGAACGGCGGGCTTCTTCTTTTTCTTCTTTTCCGGGGCGGGCGCGACCGGTTTTGCCGGGGTGGCGGCAACGGGGCCGGGTTCAGGCTTCACGGTCGTTTGAACCGGCTGCGCCGGGTTGTTTACCACGGTCTCGGTTTTGGGTTTGGCCGGCGCCGCTTTTTTGGCCTTTTTCACGACGACTGGTTTCGCCGGTTCCGCGACGGGCGCGGACGGCGGCGGATTTGACTCGTTCATTTTTTCCAGCAAGGCCGCGCGTGCCCTGGCCTGGGCTTCGTTGTCTTCGACAGTTGCGGCGGGGGGCGGCGGTGTCGCAACCGGCTCCGCTATTTTGGGCGTTTCCGTTTTTACAACCGGCTTCTTTGCCTTGACCGGTTTCACCGGCGCCATTGTCTCCTCGGCCGCCGCTGGCGCGCCGGCTTGGATTGGTTTGACCGTCGGCGGTGGCGCCACCCAGGGTTCGGCCACGGGATTTGCCGCCGCCTGCGCTTTCGCGGCGGCATCGGCAGCCTTCCTGGCCTTCAATTCGGCAGCGGCCTGTTGCGCGTCCGCTTTGGCCTTGGCTTCGGCGGCAGCTTTGTCGGCCTTGGCTTTGGCCTTGGCCTGCGCCTTGGCGGCGGCTTCATCGGCGGCCTTTTGCGCCGCAGCTTTTTTATCCGCGTCCTGTTGCGCCTTCAATGCGGCAGCGGCCTGTTGTGCGTCCGCCTTGGCTTTGGCTTTGGCCTGTGCCTTGGCGGCGGCTTTTTCGGCGGCGGCCTGCTGTGCGTCCGCCTTGGCCCTGGCTTTAGCGGCCGCCTGTTCGGCCTTGGTTGAAGCTGGATTCGAGCCGTTCCCGGCCGCCGAAGCGGATGACGCCGCGTTGGTCGCGGGCTTTTCCACGGCCGCGCCGGAAGGCGTGACGATGACCGGCGCCGGTTGGGAAGGCTGGGCCGGTTGTGCTTCCACGGTGTTCATCTTTTCCAGCAACGCCGCGCGCGCGGCGGCCTGCGCCGGATTGTCCTGCGCGCGGACGGAAACAAAACCCGCGCAAACGGCGGTTGCGCAAACGGCGGAGAACCATTTGGAAATTTGCATATCGTTTTCTTACGCCAATTCGCCGCCGGAAGCAACAGGTTTTGCAGGGGTTGCATACAATTTCCGCCACAGGAACGGCAGCGGGCAGGCCAGCATGGAACGCAGCAAAATCCCGCGCATCTCGCCGCGCGACACTTTTACGCGCTGCTGAAGTTCAATCACGCCCGCCGCGCGCAGCTTTTCAATCGTCCGCACGCCGATCAAAATCGGCCACGCGCACGCCAGCCGGACGCGGAATTGTGCGAAAGGCAAGGTGTTCGTGTAACGCCAGCCCGCGCGTAGATGGGATTCCGCTTTGTCGAGGTATTCGTGAAACAGCGGAAGAAATTTTTTCGCCATCGCGGACGACAGCAAAGCTTCGGCAATCAATCCCGCCTCGTCCAGCCGCTGAGCCGGCAGATAGCAGCGCCCTTTTTTCAAATCCGCCGGCAAATCGCGCAAAATGTTCACGAGCTGCAGACCTTTGCCGAAACGGATGCCGTCCGCGATGAATTGCTTTTCGTCCAGCCGCGTGTTGGGAAACAGATGCGCCCGGCAGATTTTTGTCCAGAACTCGCCCACACAGCCGGCGACGCGATAAGTGTAATCGTCCAGTTCCGCCGCCGCCTCCAACGCGATGATTTTTTCGGCGGAGGCAGAGGCGAAGCGGCGCAAATCCAGTTCCTGACCGCTCGTGATGATTGAGAGAACGTCGCGGACGAGTTTCAAGTCCGCCGGTGAAAGCGTTTTGAGCAGCGCCAGAATCTCCTCGACTTTTTCCAGCAATAGTTTTTCGGCGGGCGGACCCTGATGCTGGGCGAGGTCGGTGAAATTCCCCGGTTGCGCGCGCAAGCCCAGAATCCGTTCGCGCAGGATTTGCAGCGCGTGGATGCGCTGGGCGGGTGGCACCAGTTCCGTGTCGGCGATGGTGTCCGTCGTGCGCGCGAGCAGGTAGGCGAGGCCGATCTGCGGGCGCACGCGCGCGGGCAGCACGCGCAGCGTCAGATAAAACGAGCGCGACGTCGCCTTGAGCAGATTATTCAGGTCGGAATTCACCAATGGAAAGTCACCACAAAATTTTCGCCGGATATTTGGAAAACTCCGGGTCGCGGGTGACAATGTTCAAATCGTCAACGATGGTTTGTGCGATCTGCAACCGGTCAAATGGATAGCGATGGTGAAACGGCAGCGCCGTCAATTGATTGAGTTGCGCGCAGGAGATTGGCAGCAGTTCAAAGCCGTTGATTTCAAGCTGCTGCGGAAAAACTTCGCCGGACGGACGCGGCAATTTCAATTTCTCCAAACTTAATTTAATCGTGATTTCCCAAAGGCTGGCCGCGCTGACAAATTTTTCGTGCGCTGGATTTTCGATGTGCTCGCGGGCGGGAGCGCTCAATTGCGGATCGTTGCCGAGAAACCAAAGCAATGCGTGCGTGTCCAGCAGCAGCTTCATTTCATGTAATCTTTGAAGCCAGCGAGCGGCGCGTCGAAATCCGGCGACAGCCAGATTTTTCCCGGCAGGCTTCCCGCGTGCGCCTGCGCGGTGGAAAGCTTCGCCTCTGGCTCACCGTTTTGCGTGATGGTGAACTCTTCTTCGCCCGCGACCTGCTTGAGCAAATCCGCGAGCGTGGCCTGGGCCTTTTCCAATGCGACCGTTTGCATGACGTTAAAACTTTAACCTGACTTCCCGCGCAAGGCCAATTCTTTTCACGCAAAGGAGCGCGGCCTTCAGGCCGCTTCAATGTTCAATAACAGCAGGTCATTCGAGAAAATCGGGCGCATCATTTATCGGACGTTGAAGCGGCGTGAACGCCGCGCTCCGCTGGCGAGGCCGGTTTGCGGGCGCACGCGCGCGGGCAGCACGCGCAACGTCAGGTAAAACAAGCGCGACGTCGCCTTGGGCAATTGATTCAATGCGTCTGTCATTTCACAAGGAATCCCATTCGTCCAAGGAAATTGAACGTCCGAGGATGGATTCAACCTGTCGGAGCAGCATACGGATTTGCGGCACGGAATATTCGGAATTGGTGGGAATCGTCTGGCGATGCTGTTTCAAGACCATGAACTGATGGCGCGTGCCGGAGAAAGGGCCGGCGAAGCCCAGCGCGCGAAGTTTGCGGATGAATTCGCGCCGTTTAAGTGGTCGCCATCCGGCCATTTTGAACCTTGTTCAAATTGATGCCGGCCAGCACCGGCAATTTGTGACCGAGTTTCAGGCCGACCAGAATCCAATCCTCCAGCGTCGAGCGCAGTTCAGCCTCGCACTCGCGCAGGGATTTTCCGAACGCGGCCACACCCTTCAACTTGGGAATTTCGCCCGCGAACGAGCCGTCGTCCAGCTTGTCGTAACGCGCCAGTTCCAGTGCGGCTTCAATGTAGGCGGTGAGCGGAAACGTCATGGCAGAAAATTAAACGCTTTTGGCGGGAAAACAAGCGGCGAAAAACGCGACGACGCCTGAAGCAGATCATTTAACGCCGTTGGCATTTTTAGACAGACCAATTTTCAGAATTCAATTTGCGCAGCCATTTGAGTTTCAAATTTTATTAATTTTGCAAATTCTGGCGGGCTTATTTCTTCGCTGCTGCTTTGACTAGAGCGAGTGCCGCATGACAAACGAGCTTTATGTATTCTTCAATTCCAGCAGGGGTTGGAGTCAGTTGTTCGCCGATTATAATCTTTTCGCCAGTATTTTCCAGATACTGTTTATCAACTACCGCGCGCCGATGGACAATCAAATGGCGCCTTTGGTGAAGTAACCACAGCTTCTGGTCGCGTAGATGTTCATGCAAATCTTGGTTGGAAGGAAAAAGAACTTTGAGTGTTTGCTTGATCGTTCCAAGACTTGAAAGGTCGTAATTATTCACGAACACGTTTCCAAGATTTTTAGAGACGTCAAAGCCATATTCAGAAAGCTCCTCAAGCCCGACGGCCTTCGCTTGAAAGATTTTCTTTGTGTCCGAATCAGCCATCAATTTTTGAACCTCCGTGGGATTGTTGTTGAGATGGCCTACAAATACATCTCTGCACAACACTTCAAAAGCACCCCAAATCATGACAACCGCCTGACGCAGCAATTCTCTGGCAGCAGTTTCCATTTCCTTGTCTTGAAGTTGGGCGATTAGGAAAGTAGCCCACTGATTTTGAATCTGACTCCTTGCGGCTGGGTTTTTTTGTTCCTCCAGAAACTCTACAAGAGCTTTTTTGCGCACAATTTCATCAAGTTCAGCCTGCTCTTTCGGCGTCTTTTCAATGTCCTCATCGGATGGAAGACTTGTCCGCGTATCAGCATCAAAAAGTATGCGATGCCTGATTGTTAGTGTATCGAATCGTGCTGTAAGAATGCTTGTCCTAGCGATCGTATATGGAATTTTTGCCGTCGTTATTGCAGCTTCAATGTTTTCCAAAAAAACTTTCGCAGGGGTGCTAATCCATTCGGGAATTCCTTCTGTGGCGCGATTGATTTCTGATGCCGTTGGATTGAGATCTACCGGCAATAAATAGTAGCGTTTTACTTCGTTTAAGATGTTCTGAAGGTTTTCCATTTTGAATTGACGGTTTCGTCCATTACGAAAGCTGTTCCCGCCAGCGCGCGAGTTGCTTTGCGACTTCCTTTGTTCCCGGTGCGCCGGTCAGGTTTCGTTTCGCCATCGCGGTTTTCAGATTGAACACGCCCAGAGCGTCGCGCCCGAATGTCGGGTTCACACTTTGCAATTCCGCGAGCGTGAGTTCGTTCAGCGGCTTGCCGGTTTTTTCCGCCAGCGCCACCACCGCGCCGACGACATGATGTGCTTGCCGAAATGGCATTCCTTTTTTCACCAAATAATCCGCGAGGTCGGTCGCCAGCAATGCCGGGTCACTCGCGGCGGCGGCGCAGGCGGCGCGATTGATTTTCACGTTGCGCAACATCGCGGAAAAAATCCGCGTCGAGGCGCGCACGGTGTCGGCGGTGTCGAAGAGCCGTTCCTTGTCCTCCTGCAAATCGCGGTTGTAGGTCATCGGCAAGCCTTTCAGCAGCGTGAGCAGCGACATGAGGTTGCCGAAGACGCGGCCGGTCTTGCCGCGCGTGAGTTCGGCGATGTCGGGATTTTTTTTCTGCGGCATGAGCGACGAGCCGGTGGTGTAGGCGTCGGCGATCTTGATGAAATTAAATTCCGCGCCCGCCCAGAGAATCACATCCTCCGCGAGCCGCGATAGATGCACGGCGAGCAGCGCGGCGGCGGCGCAAAATTCGACGGCGAAATCGCGATCGCTCACGGCGTCCATGGAATTTTGCGTGAGCTGAACTTTGCCGTCGGCATCAACGAAATTGAGAAGTTTCGCGACGAGTTCGCGTTTCAACGGCAAGGTCGAACCGGCAATCGCGCCGCTGCCGAGCGGGCAGACGTTCACGCGCGAATGGCAGTCCCAGAGGCGTTCGCAATCGCGTTCGAGCATCTCGACGTAGGCGAGCAGATGGTGCGCGAGATAAACGGGCTGCGCGCGTTGCAGATGCGTGTAGCCGGGGATGATGACGTCGGCATTTTTCTCGCCGAGCGAGACGAGGGCGCGCTGCAAGCTGGCGATTTCGCCGAGGAGCAAAGTGATTTCGTCGCGCAGCCACATCCGCACGTCAAGCGCGACCTGGTCGTTGCGTGAGCGGGCGGTGTGAAGTTTCGCGCCGGCGGGAACGCGTTTCGTGAGTTCGGCCTCGATGTTCATGTGAACGTCTTCGAGCGCGGGCTTCCATTTGAATTTTCCGGCTTTGATTTCTTTGCCGATTTGGTCGAGGCCGCGAACGATGGCATGCAGTTCATTTTTCTTCAGCACGCCGATCTTGTGAAGCATCTCGGCGTGTGCCATCGAGCCAAGGATGTCGTGCCGCCACAGCCGGTGGTCGAAGGAAATGGATTCGGTGAATTGCGCGACATCGGCGGCGGGACCGCCGGTAAAGCGTCCGCTGCGTGAAACGGGAGATTTTTTATTCATGTTGCTGCTCCATTAAAACCACAGTTAGGCACGGATGCACACAGGTTTTTGGAATTGGCTCGTAAATTCAATCACAAAGACTGAACAAAAAGCGGATTGCCGCCGGGGCGCGGATGTGAAATGTTTTGGCGCAATCATGAGCGAATTCAAATTTGCCTGTCCCGTGTGCGGCCAGCACATGAAGTGCGATTCTGCCCACGGCGGCGAGGTGATGGAATGTCCGACGTGCTTCCAGAAAATCACCGCGCCGCAGGCGCCCGCGTCGGAAGACCAGAAATTCATCATCACGGGCACCAAGGTCGGAGAAAAGCCGGTGCTGAACATCCCGACGGATCGCGTCATGACCGCACCGGAGAAAAATTTTCCGATGGTGGCGATGATCGCGGTGCTGGTCGTGGTGCTTGCCGCCGGCGCGGCGCTTTTTGTGTTTCGCGGAAAAATTTTCAAATCCGGCGGCACCGGCGCACCTACCAATGAAGTCACGTCAGGATCGGGCGATGAACCCGCGCCGCCCAAAATCCAGCCGCCGCCGAAGCTGCCGAAGCCGATAATCGTCGCGCCGCCGGCAAGCGACACGAACTGGATGCTGGCGCTCGGCGTGGCGACAATTCCCGGCACGCCGGTTGCGGGGAGGATTCACGGACAGGATTTCATCGTCGAGCGTACCTATTTCCAGAACGGCACGCTGACGTTGCGCGCCGGCACGCGCGGGCCGGTCGAGTCTGGCTGCATGATCAATTTCGGCGGCGCGCTGGCCGAGGCGTTGGCCGGACAGACGATCAATGTCACCACCAACGCGGACAAGGCGGCACGCGTGACGTTGCGCTGGAAGGACGGCGACCAGCAATCGAAGGACAGCATTGACAGCGGTTACGCATTGCGGCTGGAATTCGGCGCGCTGGCGAACAACCGGCTGCCGGGGAAAATTTATCTCTGCACGCCTGACCCGGAAAAAAGTTATCTGATGGGAACTTTCAACGCCGACGCCCGCAAGCCCAAGCCGAAGCCGCCGAAGCAATAGTTTTTAACGAGGAAGGCGGGAAGGCAGGAATTTCCTTTCATGGATTCCTGCTTTCCTTATTTAAAGTAAAATGAAAGTTGAACTCGTCAACACCGGCAGCGAACTGATGCTCGGCCGCGTGCTGAACACGCATCAGCAATGGCTTTGCCGCCGCCTCGCCGACCTCGGCCACGTCGTCACGCGGCAGGTCGCCGTCGCGGATTCGGGAAATGAAATCCAGCAGGCCGTGCGCGAAGCGTTGAGCCGCGCGGACCTGGTCATCACGACGGGCGGACTCGGCCCGACTTCCGACGACCTCACGCGCGAACTCATCGCGGAATTGCTCGGCAAAAAATTGATTGAGAACAAGGACGTTCTCGCGCACATCAAAAATTATTTTGCAAAATCAAACCGTTTGCGTCCGGCGAAAACTGATGTGGAAACTTTCGTTCCCGAAGGCGCGATTGTTTTCCTGAATCAAAACGGAACGGCGCCGGGGCTGGCGATGAAAATAGGAGATGGGAGATGGGAGATGGAAGTTGGGGAACAAATCACCCCATCTGCCATCTCCCATCTGCCATCTGCTATTTCAAAGTGGCTCGTGATGCTGCCCGGCCCGCCGCGCGAATTGCGTCCAATGTTTGACGATTCGATTGTGCCGTTGCTGAAGCGTGAGCTGGCTGCGGAAATTTTTGTCTGCCGGACGCTGCGGACGAGCGGCATCGGCGAATCGCGCGTGCAAGAATCTGTCGAAGCCGATTTGCAGCCGCTGGTGAAACGCGGATTGGAAATCGGCTACTGCGCGCGGCCCGGCGCGGTGGATGTGCGGTTGACGGCGAGCGGCACGGGCGCGGAGAAGATTGTCCGTGACGGCGAAGACATCGTCCAAAAAACCTTGGGCGCGAACATTTACGGTTTGGACGACGAGGAAATTGAACAAGTTGTCGTCCGGCTTTTGACGGGGCAAAAGAAAACGCTGGCGCTGGCGGAATCCTGCACGGGCGGAAACATCGCGCATCGCGTCACAAACGTGCCGGGTGCGTCGGTGGTTTTTCCGGGCGGCGTGGTGAGTTACGCGAATGACGCGAAGGAAAAATTTCTCGGCGTGCATTCTGAAACATTGAAACAACACGGCGCGGTGAACGAAACCGTCGCGCGCGAAATGGCCCTGGGCGCGCGGGAAAAATTCGGCGCGGATTTTGCGATTGCCGTCACCGGCATTGCCGGGCCTGGCGGCGGGACGCCGGACAAACCCGTGGGAACCGTTTTCATCGCGCTGGCTTCGTCCGCCGGAGTGGAAGTGAAAAAGTTTTTGAATCCGTGGGATCGCGAGACGTTCAAGCAGGTGACGGCGCAGCAGGCGCTGGAAATGTTGCGGACGAAACTGATTTCTTCTTGAGGAGGAAAGTTTTTGGGTTAGACTGCCGCTGGAAATTTATTTTCAGAAATGGCCATTACTGTTGATTCATTGACCGAAGCCGGCAACGCCGTGGCCGAACTCGTCGAGTCCACGCCCGCGCCGAAGCGGCGCGGCGTGCTGCTGGTCGTGGACGACGAGGACGGCCCGCGCCAGTCGCTGCGCGTGATTTTCAAGGACGAATACGATTTGCTCATGGCCGAGGACGGGCCGACGGCGATTGAACTGGCGCAGAAAAATGAAATTGACGTGGCCGTGCTGGACATCCGCATGGCCGGCATGTCGGGCATCGAGGTTTTGGAGCGGCTCAAATTCGTGCAGCCGGACATCGAGGCGATCATGATGACGGCATTTGAGACGACGGACACGATTCGCCAGGCGTTGCGGCTGCGCGCGTGCGACTACATCAACAAGCCGTTCGACCTGGCGACGATCCGCTCCGCCGTGAACCAGGCGATGCAGCGCCGGATGCTCGAAGGCGAAATCCACAGCAGCGCGGAAAAAGTGCAGCAGCTGCTCTCGGAATTGCAGGAACAGCGCGTCGAGGAGCAGATCGTCAAGACGCGCGGCGACATTTACGCGAGCATCATCCACGACATCAACGGACCGCTCACCGTCATCAACGGTTTTGTCCAGATGCTCAACCAGCGGCTCAACCGCGACTCGCGCCTGGAGCTGGAGGATCTGGAATTCATCAAGGACCGCCTGCGCATCATCGCCCGGCAGACCAGCAACTGCATCGAAATTTCGCGCCGTTACCTCGGCTTCCTGCGCAAGCAGACGGATGAAGCCCCGCGCGTGAGCGTGAACCAGTTGCTGCACGACCTGGAGCAGCTTGTGCGCGTGCATCCGAGCCTGCTGGAAAATGAATTCAAAATCCGGCCGCTGGCCGTGGACATCGGCGTGAAAATCAACGGCACGGACTTGATCCAGATTTTGCTGAACCTTTCGGTGAACGCCTTCCAATGCGCGACCCAGCCGCACCGCGTCGAGGTCGGCGGCGAAACGCTGCACGCGCCGTTGAAGCTGGCGGAATTCAAGGACGGCCTGAACGACCGGCTCCTCAACGTCGAGAGCATGCACAACACCGCGCCGCTGGTGAAATTGTGGGTGCGTGACAACGGCCCCGGCATCGCGCCGGAAATGCTGCCGAAAATTTTCCAGCCGTATTTCACCACCAAAGGCCCGCGTCAGGGCACCGGCCTCGGCCTCAACATCGTCCATCGGCTTGTCAAGGAAGGCGACGGGGCGCTGCATGTCCGCACGCGCGTCGGCGAAGGCACGACCTTCACGATTTACCTGCCCGGCACAAATCCGGCGCAATGAAACCGCTGTTAAGGAGCGCCGGTTGAATATCCAGATTGCGCCAGCACCCAAAAACCGGCAATTCCGCCTACAATTGTCAAATCAGCCACGACGGTCACCGGCGTCAAGGCGATCCGGTCGGTCCGTCCCCAGCCATCGTTATACACCGGCAAATCATGGTTCGTTCCCTGTCCACCGGAATAAATGGTGAAGGACTGCTTGTTGGTTGAGACAACGGCATAAAACACTGGCGAAAAATTCGTGGCCGACAGCGGCAGGGTTTGCAATACCGGCACCGGCGGCAATTCACGTGAAAGTTTCGCGCTGACAAAACGTGGCTTCTGTCCCTGCTCGACGCGCGTTTCGTTTTGATTCAAGAAATACGCGCGGGTGCGGGTGGAATCGTGGCGCTCCGAGTATTCGTCATAAACGACCAGAAAATCTTTTTGCCGGTTGTCATCGAACAATTGCAGCTTGGTGCTGTCGGTCGGTTCGTTCCAGGCATCCAGCTCGGTCTTGTTCCAGAGCGCGTTGGTCGCGCAGCCGCCCGCTAGCAGCGGCAGCAACAGCCAAGGCAACCAGAACCGATGTCGCATGATGAAATCCTGCAACGAACGGCGGCGGTTGCAAGTCTTTTATCTCGATGCGAAATTACAGACAAAACAGAACTGCGGAAATCGTTGCCGCCAACTGATGCCGTGAGTAAATTGGCGGAAGTTATGCCACGCACGATGGTGAAACGAAATCTGACCGGCGCACCGGGCACGAAGGAAGTCGCGAAGCAACTGGCGCGCTGGCGGGAGCAGCTTTCGTGAAATGCCGCTGAACATTTCAATTGATGTTGATGGAACAATTCTCGATGAGAATGAGAATTTACTTCCGCACGTTCGTGAAAGCCTTCAATTACTCAAAGACGCAGGCCACTGTCTTCAATTGTGGTCAGCAGGCGGAGCGGATTACGCTTACAAACACGCTTTGAAAAATCAACTGACAGATTTATTTGAGAGCTACGCGAAGAAGCCAGACATTGCGATTGACGATTTGCCTGAAACTGCTCGCCCGTCGGCGGTGGTTCGCGTTGATAAAGAACATTCCCTTGGCCAAGCTGTGGAAAAAGTTTTGAGCATTGAAAAAAATGTGGACGCTGCACTTACATTAAATTCCAAGCTGGTTGCTTTTGTGAAAGAGCTTCAGGAGAACGAAATTAAAATTCGAGAACAATACGAAGATATTCTTTGTCCCGATGTTCCATTGCCACTACATCCAATTCCATTCTTTGGCGTCATTGATAAAGCTAGAGCAATTACTGTTGGCTTAAATCCATCGCCCACGGAATTTATAAAAAAGGATAGGTGGCCGAGGACGCCGTTCACTCCATACAATCTCACTCGCCGCCTAGTAGATTATTTTCGACTGCATCACACTGCACCGCACTATTGGTTTGCCGAATTGCAATGGTCTCTGGAAATTCTTCATTGTCCTTACACTTTTGCCGCTGCACACGTTGACGCATCGCCTTGGACTACACACGCGCCAAGCTACTTGGCACAAACTCCGCATCTTTTGGATTCGTATAATGAACTATTAGATGACGGAGTTCAGAATTGGCTGCCTAGGATTCTTGGGTTCTGTAAAGACACGGTAAAATTGGCGGTAATTTGCCCCGCAACCGATACGCCTGGACACGTTGAGGCCGCGCGTCTTCAAATAATTGAACAGAAGATTAGGCATTTACTCGGCCAAGAATGGAATGGAGAAATTGTGATCAAGCCGAAGTGTTATATTCCTCGATGGGCTTGGGAAAATAGAGACAGACTTATTCGCCTTCTCGATTTGGAAAATGTTTTTCCATGAAACAATTTGAAACTCGAACTGGCGGCGCAAATTCACCCCTCAAAATCGGGCATTTGATCTTAATCTTCGCGCTGGCCGCGCTGCCGTTTGCCGCCACGTTCGCGGTGTATTATCCCGACGAGCGGCATTACACCGACGGCGCGCTGATGATGCTCAAAAATGGCGACTGGTTCGTCCCCCGCACCGCCACCGGCGCGCCGCGTTTTGAAAAGCCGGTTTTCGCCTACTGGGCCGTCGCGACGAGCTGGCTGATTTTTGGAGTGAACGCGCTGGCGGCGCGGCTGCCGTTTTTGCTCGCCGGCTGCGGAACGCTCTGGCTCACACACCGGCTCGCGCGGAAATTAACCGGCAACGACCGGACCGCGCTGCTCGCCGCCGTCATCCTGGCTTCCCACCCGCAATTTTTCCTCTGTTCCATCCGCTCGATGCCCGACGCGCTGATGGTTTTTTTTGTGACATTGAGCGCGTTCGGATTTCTGCGGCTGATTGTCCTCGAAGAATTCACCGCCGGCGCGTTTTGGATGGCGTATGGCGGCGCGGCGTTGGCGGTGTTGAGCAAGGGACTGCTCGGCGCGGGAATCGTTTTGTTCGCCTGGTCGTTCGCGGCCGGGAGGGAACGAAACTGGCGCGCGGTCAAAAAACTGATTCATCCACCGAGCATGGCCTGTGCGGCGGCGCTGGCGGGCGGCTTGCTGGCTTTGACCTTTTGGAACCATGGCGCGGCGGTGTGGAACACTTTTTTTGATGACCAGGTGATGGGAAACATTTTCCCGTCCCAACTTTCGTCCGTCCGCAACCATTGGTGGTCGCCGTTCTGGCGCGTGCCGGTGTATGCATTTTTTTTGGTTTTCAACTTTCTGCCGTGGAGCGCGACCGTCATTGAGTCGCTGGCCCGGAAAAAAAGCGCGGCTGCGGAAAATGTGCCGCCGCCCGCG
>Ga0182018_10000651_pt1 | contig 43687 bp, 37 predicted proteins | sample 812P2MmetaG_FD_120490 | JGI IMG/M metagenome (GOLD analysis project Ga0182018, IMG submission 120490) | Permafrost microbial communities from Stordalen Mire, Sweden - 812P2M metaG | ecosystem: Environmental > Terrestrial > Soil > Wetlands > Permafrost | place: Sweden: Stordalen | collected... | reverse complement strand
CGGAACCGCGTGACTGCATTAGTTAGGCAGCCAGGGGCATTTCTTCGTGTGTGCCACTTATTGTTTTCGAAGGGGGATTAGCGAGAGGCCTTCGGCTCTCGACAGGCAGCGGCGCACTCCAACCAAGGGTAGAATCCAGAACACCCCCGAAAGGGGAAAACGTGCGCAATCAATGAACGGAGGGGGAAACAGTGGGAACAAGAACGCGCAAAGCAAGTCTCCCTGCAGACCTGCTTGGCACCAAAGTTGCATAATGGGGACGAGGGATGGGGCGTTCTTTAAATAAAACCGTATCGATCACCAATTGCGTTAAGACCCTGTGAAAATGGGGTTGCAATTTGGGGAAACCGCCACTTTCTCTGCTCCCAAGCACAATGCGGCGCGGGTCGCGTAGGCTTAACACAACAACACAAACTACAACGAGCTATGAATGACATCCGTTTACGGAAGTTGATGGCCGTGCTGTCGCTATTTGCGGCAGCCGGCGCTCTGGCGACATCGGGCTTCGCCCAGGCAACAACCACAACCACCACCACGGCAACGCCGACGACCGCCCAGGTGACCACACCTGCGGCCCCGGCCACCGAGGAACCCACGACTCTCGAGAAATTCGTGGTCACGGGAACCTACCTCCCCATGTCGGCGGACGCACCGGCAATCCCGGTCACGACGATCGACGTCCAGCAGATCCAGAACTCAGGTGAGTCGACCAACCTCATGGACGTGCTCACGAAGCTGCAGCCGCAGTTCTCCGGCAGCCTCAACCTGGGTCCCACCAACGGCAACATCGCCTCGAATTCCACAAACGGCGGCTCGCAGGTTGCCTTGCGCAACTTCCCGACGCTGATCCTGATCAACGGACATCGTGCGGGCGACGCGCCTGTCGATGCGGTTGGCGGGTTCCCGTTTGTCGACGTGAGCCTGATTCCCGTCGCCGCGGTTGAGAAGATCGAGATCCTGACCGACGGCGCGTCCGCGATCTACGGATCCGACGCGGTCGGCGGTGTGGTCAACATCATCCTGAAGAAGAATTTCTCGGGCTTCGAGGTGGACTCGTACTACGGATGGTCGACCGGGCTCGTCACGGGATCCTACATCGAGAAGAGCACGTCGATCACCGGCGGCGTGAGCAACGGCAAGACGAGCATCACGCTCTCCGCCCAGTTCTCGAGCAACACGCCCCTCTACCAGTACCAGGTGACCACCAGCAGGTTCACCACGGGCACGACCAACTACCCGGGCGTCATCAATATCTACGACCTGGTCAATGGCCCCGTTGCCAACAGCTACTACCGGCTGAACCCGAGCCTGAACGCTCCTCCCTCTGGGGCTCCCACGTCGCTGTCGGCTCTCGTGGCGGCGGGTGTCTACACCGGCCCCTATTCGGCGTCTCAGATCATCTCGATGTTCAACCTTTCGAGCGTGCCGACGTCGGTCATCGGCGACGAGAAGGAGAGCTTCATCGCGGACTTTGACCACCAGCTCAACGACAACCTCACCTTCAGCGGCACCCTAATGTATTCGGAGACGACCTCGTTCTCCCAGCTGAATGCGCAGCCGCTGGCGAACCTCGACGACAACTCCGATCCTGACAATCCGGTACTCCTCTCGACGCTCCCGAATCCTCCCAACGCATCGGAGACCACAGGCGACGTCATTGAGGTGCACAACCGCTTCGTCCCATACCCGCGCCAGTACATCACCGACACGGATTCGGCACTCGGCATCGTCCAGCTCGATGGAAAGATCTCGGACGACTACTCCTTCACGACGAGCGCCGATTACAACATCGAGCGCGAGAATTTCCAGAATCCCAATCTGGTCGACGCTAACGCGGTCACCGCGGCGATCACTCCGCCGTCCGCAGGCGGTCCCCCGCCGTTGAACCTCTACGCCATCAACCAGGCCCCGGGCTCCGTTGCCTCGACGGCCGTGCTGGGATCGGCATTCGGCGACTACACGACCACGCTGCTCACCTACGACGCAGTCCTCAAGGGCAAGGTGTTTGCGCTTCCCGCCGGCGATCTCGAAGCCGCTATCGGCGGCGAGTTCCGCCGTGAGAGCCTCTCGGCCGCCGCGGACTACAACAGCCTTGCGGCCTCGTTCGCATGGGAAAGCGGCACGACCATCGCGCCCCTCACGACCGCCCGCACCATCTGGGGCGAATTCGCCCAGGTGACGATCCCGATCGTCAGCCCGTCGATGAAGATCCCGGGCATCTACTCGCTCAGCAGCGACGACGCTGTCCGCCACGAGGCCTACCAGAACGTCAGCGACGAGCCCACTGACCCGCTGCTGGCGCTCCGCTACCAGCCGATGGACGACCAGCTGACGATCCGCGGATCGTTCACCAAGTCGTTCATCGCCCCGACGCTTTTCCAGTTGTACGGACCCGGCGGCATTGGGTTCAGCAACGACCTCACCGACTTCCAGCCCTATGGCGGCGGCGCGGTCATCGGCAACGACGGCCAGGCGAACGAATCCTCGGGCTCCAACCCGAACCTGAATCCGAGCGTCGCCCAGAACTGGACGGTCGGATTCGTCTATTCGCCGAAATACGTCAAGGGACTCACGTTCACCGTGGACTATTACAAGATCCGTGAGTCGTCGATCGTCGGCACAACCGCCGACGTCGCTGCGCTCCAGAGCGTTGAGCTCCTGGGGCCGGCCTCGCCCTTCGCGCAGTTCACGTCCCTCAAGAACTTCGTCGGCAAGCCGGGCGCCGTTCCGATCACGGCCCCGGGCCAGATCGCCGGGAACCCCACGGGCGTGTTCTTCGTGAACCAGGACGAGAACATCGGCACCGACAAGTACGAAGGTCTCGACGTCCAGATCGAGTACACCTGGGAAATGGCGGGAATCGGCCGGTTCGACTTCATCAACAAGGACACGTTTAACTTCAACTACTTCCTCGATTCGCCAGGCAACCTCGGCACGGAAACCGCGGCCATGGCCGACGCCTCGAACGGAACGACCCCGAGGCTGCGCTCGTACACCGCGCTCGACTTCACGCGCGGCGGTTGGGATGCGGTCCTTGCGAACACCTACATATCCGGGGTCACCGACGATGGCGACTTCGAGAGCGTGAGCTACTACACGTCCTGGGACGCGTCGATCAGCTACAGGTTCTCCCAGAGCGATCCGGGGGTGCTGAGCTACCTGAAGGGGATGACCCTGAAGGTCGGCTGCAACGACCTGTTCGATCGCCAGCCGTCGACCGACTACAACGTGTTCTCCACGGATGACGCCGACATATCGACCTACAGCCCGATCGCGCGGTTCGTCTACGTCGAAGGCAAGTACAAGTTCTGATTGAGTCTGACGGAAGCCCAACGGCTTCCGCCCATTTCAAAGAGGCGGCCCTACGGGCCGCCTCTTTTTTTTGGGGAGCGGAAGTCGAGGGCCACGATTCCCGTGTTGCGCTCCCAGTCTAGGTCGGGGAACCCGGTGCGGGGGGCGGGCGGCCCGACTTGCCTGCGGCGGGCCGCGGGCCATCCGCGCGGTCGCAGCACCTCCACGCCGTCCGTGAGCTCGACGTTGGCGACGGCGACCCGGCCCAGCCCGCGGGCCGCGATCCGGAGCCTGGCGTCGCGCCCGGCGACCGGGACGCTGAACTCGCGCCGCAGGCCCGACCTGGGCCGCGCGGCCTCCGCGCGGAACTCGATCGTCAGCCGGCTGTGGATGGGCCGCCACGAGCCGTCCGCGCCGAGGCATTCGACGACGACCTTCTGGAGCGCGGGCTCGGCGAGGAGCACGTCGAAGCGCAGCTGCCAGGCGCCGCAGACCGGCGACGGCGTCGCAAGCCGCGAGGGATCGGAGGCGCAGCGCGCGATCCAGCGGCGGAGCGCCCGCAGCCGGGCGGCGTCGCCCTCGACCATCCGCTCGTTCGGGCCGCGCACGCGGCGGTCCCGGGTGAGCTGCCATAGGTCCCTCGCGGCGCGGCGCCCCGCCGCGATGCTCGCCTCGAACTGCCGCGCGCTCCCATGGAGCATGGCGATGCCGCGCGCGACCCGGGCGTCCCCCGGGCCCCCCCGCGCCATCCTTCGCCTGAGGGCGAAGACGGCGTTTGCGGTGGCGCGCACATACACGTCGCGCTCGGCGAGGTAGCCGCGGAACGCGACGCTCACGCGGAAGGGCCTCGGGAGCGGCGGCCTTTGGGCCGCCAGCCTGCCGAAGAACGCGCGCTCGGCCTCATATCGGACCGTGCCGCCCCGCGTCGCGCAGACGTCCCAGCGCTCGTTGATGTCCCACCGCGCGTACCCGACGAACGCCCGGTCGTCGCAGGCAATCGCGGACCGCGACAGCCCGCTGTCGCCCGGCCCTCCAAAGACGCGCCCGAGCCCCCTGGCGAGCATGCCAGGGGCGTCGTCGACCCCCGGGTCGAGCCAGAGGCAGGCCGCCGACGCGTCGACGGCCGTCGTCATCTCGATCGCAAGCCGGTTGGGCTCCCAGGAGGTGACGAGCATGCCGCCCGCGCCCACCGAGGAGCAGCGGCGCCACCAGTCGCGGATGTTCGCGAGGCGCTCGCCGAAGACCGGGAGGGGCTCGTAACGGAAGGATCCGTTCATCGGGCAGCCCCAGTACTCGATCCCGCGCGCCTTGAGCGCGGGCGCCAGGTCGTACTCCTGGAAATTGCGGAGCTCGATCCTGGGCAGCCGGCCAAAGGGGTAGTAGTACCAGTCGTAGGCGATGATCCCGGGCGGGAGGTGCGCGATCGCCTCGGGGATCAGGGCCAGCATGTCGGCCCAGAGCCCGAGCCTGAGCCCGTGCGAGAAGGCAACCCCGTTCAACCGCCGCACGTACCCGCCGAAATGGCCCGCGAGGCCGACCTCCGCGATCTCGGCGATGCTCAGGGGATGCCGGCCGAGCTGGAACGACTCGTCGAGGCCGACATGCACCTTGCCCGCGGTGCAGAACGGGGCCATGTCGCGGATCAGGGCGTCGGCGACCCCGAGGATCTCCGGGTGAAGGGGGCACACCTGGCCGCGCTCGAGGGGCGACCCGTCGGGCGCGCGGAGCTCGTTCAGGTCGCGGAGGCCGGGCACCTTTATCAGGTACTGGGTGTGGCCGAGCAGGTTAATGATCGGGACGACGCCGATCCCGACGCGGGCGGCCTCGCCGACAAGCCTGGCAAATTGCCGGCGGCTGTAGGCGTCCCTGCGCGCGACCGCCGGGAGGCTCGGGAATTCCACCGCGTCCTCGAGGTGGAGGTAGAGCTCGGTGTAGCCCCAGTCGGCGTAGCGCGGGAGCTGCGCCAGCAGCCAGTCGAGGCGCTCGACCTGCCGGGCGAGGTCCCATTGGAACGCCTTGATCACTTGAGGCGCTCCCTGAGCCAGGCGAGCCCGCCGGCCTCGTCCGCGAACGCGCCGTCGAGCTGGGCCTCGAACGCGGCGTCCAGGACCGGCTTGAACTCCGGCCCGGGGCGCCGGCCCATCGCGATCAGGTGGCGGCCGAGGATGAGCGGCCTCGGGGCGGCGGCCTCGAGCGCGAGCAGCGAGGCGCGGGCGCGCAGGCGCTCGATTAGGGCCAGGGTCCCGGGGGACGCGAGGGGCGGGCGGCCGCGCGAGTCGGCCGTCATGACGATCGCGAGGTCGTCGATCGTCGCCGGCGAGAGCCTGCGCGCCAGCCTGCGGACCTGCGTGTCCGTGAAGTCGCCGTCTCGGCCGTGGTGGTGGACCAGGTGGTGGACGACCAGCGCCCTGACCGGGGGGTCGAGCTCCAGCGGGGCCCCGATCCGGCGGAGGAAGGACTCGGCCAGGGGGCCTCCCGCCGACTCGTGCCCGGGGCTCACCCAGCGAAGGGCGCCGCGGCGCTCCGCCCGCTCGGTGGTCGCGGGCTTCCCGAAGTCGTGGGCCAGGACGGCGAACGACAGCAGCCGGCGCCGGGCGGGCGGCGACGCCTTCCATCCGGCGAGGGCCACCAGGGCGTCGAGGCAGTGCCCCGTGTGGGCCAGGACGTCGCCCTCGGGATGCCAGTCGGGCTCCTGCGGCGTGCCGCGCAGCGCGGCGACCTCGGGGAAGTGGCGCATCCAGCCGGTCTCCTCGAGGACCTCGAGCCCCCTCGACGGCCGGATGGACTGGGTGGCCCATTTCTCCCACTCGCCCCAGACGCGCTCCACGGGGAGCTCCGAGAACGCCGGGGCCATCTCGCGGCAGAGCGCGGCCGTCTCGGGCGCCAGCCGGAAGTCGAATCGCGCGGCGAGCTGGAAGGCGCGCAGGACCCGGAGCGGGTCCTCGGTGAACGCGGCGCTCGTGTGCCGCAGGACGCGGGCGCGCAGGTCGGCCTCCCCGTTGAACGGGTCCTGCACGGCCCCCGTGAACGGGTCGAGGGCGATCGCGTTCACGGTGAAGTCGCGCCGCGCCGCGGCGTCGGTGTCGCTTAGGTTCGGGTCGGGCTCGACGGCAAAGCCGCGGTGGCCGGCCCCGGCCTTCGATTCCCGCCTGGGCAGGCTGAAGTCGTAGGCCGAGCCGTCCGCGCTCCGCACCTTGATCACGCCGAAGCTGCGCCCGACGACGTCGGTGGCGCCGAATGGGGACAGCGCCCGCCGGAGCCCCTCGAAGTCGATCCCCGCGACCTCGATGTCGAAGTCCTTGGACGGGAGCCCGAGGAGCCAGTCGCGGACGCCGCCGCCGACGAGCCTGGGCCTGCCCACGAGGCGCACGGCCGCGAGCATCGCCTTCAGGTCGTCGGGAAGGGGAGAGTAGCCGTCCATTTCCGGCCTCCTGGGCCCGCCCTCAGGCGGCGAAGGCCGCGGCCGCGGCGAACACCCATCCCGCGATGAGCGCAGCCCCGCCGAGCGGTGTCAGCGGCCCAAGCCAGCGGGGGCCCCCCAGGGAGAGCGCGTAGATCGACCCCGAGAAAAGCGCGGTTCCAGCGATCCAGAGCCGGACCGCCCATGCTTCGCACCGGCCCCCCGGGTTGACCGACGACCGGAGCCATCCCGCAAGCCCAAGCAGGGCGGCGGCATGCACGAGCTGGAAGCTGACCGCCGTCTCCCAGGCCGCCCGGTGCCCCGCGGCCTCCAGGGCCGGGCGCAGGGGATGGGCGCCGAGCGAGCCCATGACGACCCCCGTGGCCCCAAGGACCCCCGCCGAGGCGATCGCAACGCGATGATGCATGGGGCCGATCGTTGCAAATTCCGGCACGGAACCAAGGCTCAAAACAGGGGTTGACACCCCTGTTTGCTACCCTTGGTCTAAACCTCTTTTCCCATGAAGACGTATCTCGCGAAGAAGGAGACGGTGCAGCCCAAATGGTATCTCGTTGATGCCGAAGGGCAGGTGCTTGGCCGCCTCGCCGTGAAGCTCGCCAACATCATCCGCGGCCGCAACAAGGCCACCTACACCGCCCATGTCGACACGGGCGACTACGTCGTCGTCGTCAACGCGGAAAAGATCGTGCTCACGGGCAGGAAGGACGTGCAGAACGAGTACATGGCGTTTTCCGGCTTCGTCGGCGGCGAGCGCTACCGCAGCCTGAGGCAGATGCGCGAGAAGCGCCCGGAATTCGTCATCATGCACGCGGTCAAGGGAATGCTCCCCAAGAACAGGCTCGCCGCGAAGATGCTGACGAAGCTCCGGGTGTTCGCCGGGACGAAGCACCCGCACGAGGCCAACAATCCCGTGAAGATACCCGCCTGAACCCGGACATGAGCACACCAGCCAACATCTTCACCGGCACCGGCCGCCGCAAGACCTCCACCGCCCGCGTGCGGATCAGCGACGGCAGCGGCAAGCTGATCGTCAACGGGCGCGAGTTCGACAGGTACTTCTCGCACGACAACTTCGCCAAGCAGGCGTACGCCCCCCTCCTGACGGTCGACCTCCGCGAGAAGATCGACGTGACCGCGAACGTCTCGGGCGGCGGGGTCGCCGGCCAGGCCGGCGCGGTCGCGCACGGGATCGCGCGCGCCCTCCAGAAGATGAACTCCGAGCTCAGGCCCGCCCTCAAGAAGGCCGGCCACATCCGCCGCGACCCGCGGGAGAAGGAGCGCAAGAAGGCCGGCCAGCCCGGCGCCCGCAAGCGCTTCCAGTTCTCGAAGCGCTGATCCGCCATCGGTCCATCCCCCAAGAGCCGCCGCCGGATTCCGGGCGGCGGCTTTTTCATTTCGGGCTGGATTCCGGACCCATCCGAACGATTCTACAATCTCCATGAAAGTCGGCATAGTAGGCGCGTCAGGCTACGCGGGCGAGACGCTCGTGAGGATCCTCCTCGGGCATCCCGGGGTGGAGCTCGCGGCCGTGACGTCGCGCGCGCACGCCGGGAAGCCGCTCGCCCAGGTGATCCCCTCCGTGCGGGGGATCGACCGCGGGATCGCGTTCGTGCCCTCCGACGCCGCGGCACTCGCGGCCGGGGACATCCCCCTCTTCTTCCTCGCGCTTCCCCACGGCGCCGCGGCCGAGTTCGCGAGGGCGCTCGTCGCGTCGGGCAAGCGGGTGATCGACCTGAGCGCGGACTTCAGGATCTCGGACGTGGCGACCCACGAGAGGTTCTACGGCAAGCACGCCGCGCCGGATCTCCTCGCGCACGCGCGCTACGTCCTGCCCGAGCTGACGGCGCCCGAGTGGAAGGCCGGCGCGAGGATCGTCGCGTCCCCCGGATGCTATCCCACGGGCGCCCTGATCCCGCTCGTGCCGCCGCTCCGTGACGGGGTCGTCACCCGCGAGCACATCGTCGTCAACAGCTTCAGCGGCGTGAGCGGCGCGGGGAAGAAGGTCGAGGAGAATTTCCTCTACGTAGAGCGGGCGGAGAGCGCGAAGGCCTACGGGCTCGTGAAGCACCGGCACCTCCCCGAGATCGAGGAGCAGCTCTCGCTCCTCTCGGGAGCGAGGACCATGATCCAGTTCAACCCCCACCTGGCGCCCATGCGCTGCGGCATCGCGACGACGATCACCGTCCCCGGGACCCCGGGGAGCACGGCCGAGACGCTCTACGCGTCGTGGAGGAGGGCCTATGCCCGCTCGCCCTTCGTCCAGATCCTCCCGAGCGGCGAGACCCCGGACACCGCGCACGTGGTCGGCACCAACCGGATCGACATATCCGCGGTCCACGACCCGCGCACGGGCAACTTCGTCATCACCTCCGCGGAGGACAACCTGATCAAGGGCGCCGCGGGCCAGGCCGTCCAGACGATGAACCTCTGGTACGGGCTCGACGAGACAGCCGGCCTCCTCTGACGGGTCCGCCGTCAGCTCCTGTAGTCGGCGTTCTCGCTCACGTACTCGTGGGTCAGGTCCGCGCCCAGCACGACGGCGGACGCCCCGCCGCGCAGCCCGAGGTCGATCCCGACCTCGACGCAGCGCTCGTGCGCCGGGAAATCGACCGGCGGCGTGAACACGCCGTCCCTCGGGGGGGCGCTCGCGTAGAGCTCCGCGCCGCGAAGGTGCCCGACAAGCGCCGCCTCCGTCGACGGGTCGAGCCTGAACACCCCCTTCGAGAAGATCTCAATGCCGCCCAGCGTCAGGCGCATCCCGGCAAGGTCGATTCCCGCGGCCTGCGCGGCCGCGTCCTTCCCCACGGCCTGGACCAGCCGGCCCACGTTGGGGTCGTTGCCGGCGACCGCGCACTTGAACAGGGGCGCATTGACGACCGTCTTCCCGAGCGCGCGGGCCGCCGCGGCGTCGGGGGCGTTCACGACCGACACGCGGATCACGTGCCGCACGCCCTCGCCGTTGCGCACCACGTCCTCCGCGAGGTCGCCGCAGACGGCCAGGAGCGCGCGCTCGAACGCCCCGGGATCCGGGCACGGGACCCTTCCGGACGAGATGAGGGCCACGGTGTCCGACGTGCTCGTGTCGCTGTCGATGCTGATCGAGTTGAAGGTCGGGCCGACCGCGGAAGCGAGCATCCGCCGAAGCTCGGCCCTGGGGACCGCCAGGTCGGTCAGCAGGTACACGAGCATGGTGGCCATGTTGGGCTCGATCATGCCGGCGCCCTTCGCGATCCCGACGATCGAGCCGCCCCCCACGGCGGCCCTGCGGACCTTGGGATAGAGGTCGGTTGTCACGATCCCCTCGGCAGCGGGCATGACCGATCCGCCTGCGAGGGCGGCCACCGCGGACGGGAGCGCCCGCGTGATCGCGTCGACGGGGAGGCTCCAGCCAATGACGCCGGTCGAGCTCGGGAGTATCTCCGCCGGCGCGAACCCGAGGAGCCGCGCGGCCTCCGCGCAGATCCGCTCGGCCGCGGCGACCCCGCCGGGCGCGCACACGTTCGAGATCTTGTTGTTCACCACGATCGCCGCGAGCGACGGGCCGCCGAGCCTGGACCGGCCGATGGTCACGGGGGCCCCGGGGAACGCGTTTCGCGTGAAGACCGCCGCGAAGTCCGGCGAGGGCCGGTCGAGCGCGATCAGGGTGAGCGTCATCCTCGCCGGCTTGGGGACCTCCGCCGGCGTGAACTCGAACCGCGAGGCCCCGACGCGGAAGCCCGCAGGGAGCTTCGACTGCGTCGCCAGCCATGCGCGGTGCGACGCGCGGTCGGCGAAGCTCAACTGTGTGCTGGACATGGATCGAGAACTGTGGGCGCGGGGCCCCGGAGTGAAGCCGATATTTGTGACGCGCGCGTCAAATTGTTGTGGAATGACAGAATGCTGTGTTGTAGACGTTCTGTGCCTGCCTTCAACACACACGTGCGCACAACACAGCCAATCCCTTCACGACCGCCGTCCGCGCGGTTCCCGATCGCATCGAGATGAACGTTGAAGAGGTCACCGCGAAGGCGAAGGTCCTTCTCGAGGCGCTGCCTTACATCCAGGACTTCAGGGGCTCCACCATCGTGGTCAAGTACGGCGGGAGCTTCATGGACGACCCGGACCCGGAGATCCGCGCGCGCGTGGCCTTCGATATCGCCTTCCTCTCGGGGGTGGGGATAAACGTCGTCGTGGTGCACGGCGGCGGGAAGGCGATCACGAAGGCGATGGAGGAATCCGGCCTCAAGGCGACGTTCGTCAAGGGCCTGCGCGTCACGGACGAGGCGACGATCGCGATCGTCAAGAAGACGCTCGACGAGGTCGTGAACAGGGACGTGTGCGACGCCCTCGCGAAGGCCAAGGCGCGGCCGAAGGGGCTTCCCGGCGACAGCGTGCTCGTCTGCCAGAAGCTCGCCGCCGACGAGGACGGGAACCCGCTCGACCTGGGATTCGTGGGGGAGGTCGCCGAGGTGAAGGTGAAGCTCATCAAGAAGGAGATCGCCGACGGTTTCATCCCGGTGATTTCGCCGGTGGCCGAGGGATACGACGGGAAGCCGTACAACGTGAACGCCGACCTGGTCGCCGGGCGCGTCGCGAGCGCGCTCCGGGCGCGCAGGCTCTTCTACATGAGCGACGTCCCGGGGCTCCTCGCCTCGCCGCCCGACCCGACCTCGCTCATCTCCACGCTCAAGATCAGCCAGGTCGACGAGCTCAGGAAGAAGGGGGTGATCGACAAGGGGATGCGGCCGAAGGTCTCCAGCGCCGTGCGCGCCCTCGAGGAGGGCGTCCAGCGGGTCCACTTCATCGACGGAAGGCTCCCGCACAGCCTCCTCCTCGAGATCTTCACGGACGAGGGCATCGGGACCGAGATCATCCATGGCTGAGGCCCCCTCCATGGTCCGCACCAGCGCGGCGGAGATGTACGACGCGCACGTGCTCAAGAACTACGCGCGGCCGGCCCTGACGCTCGTCAGGGGGAGCGGCACGAGGGTCTGGGACGACCAGGGCAACGCCTACCTGGATTTCTCGTCGGGGATCGCGGTCAGCTCGCTGGGCCATTGCCACCCGCACTGGGTCGCGGCCGTCCGGCGGCAGGCGGGCGAGCTCAACCACACGAGCAACTTGTTCCGCAACACCAACCAGGGGGAGCTCGCGCGCCGCCTCGTCGGCCTCGCGGGCCCTGGCCGCGTCTTCTTCTGCAACAGCGGGGCCGAGGCGGACGAGGCGCTGCTCAAGCTCTCCCGCCTGCACGGCGTCCGCAAGTCGGGCGTCGAGGGCAAGTGCTTCAAGGTCGTCTGCGCGAAGCAGGCGTTCCACGGCCGGATGTTCGGCGGCATGAGCGCGACGCCCCGGGAGAGGGTCCAGAAGGGGTTTCGTCCGCTCGTTCCCGGGTTCGCCTTCGGCGAGCTGAACGACATCGACAGCTTCGCCAGGCTGCTGGACGGGGACACCGCGGCGATCTTTGTCGAGACGATCCAGGGGGACGGGGGGATAAACCCCTGCACCGCCGAGTTCCTCGCGGGGATACGCAGGCTGTGCGACGAGCGCGACGTCCTCCTTATGCTGGACGAGGTGCAGTGCGGCGCCGGCAGGACCGGCAGGTTCTTTGCGTTCGAGCACGCCGGCATCCGGCCCGACGCCATCGCGATGGCCAAGGGCCTCGGCGGCGGGTTTCCCATCGGCGCGATGTGGGTGGGCGAGCGCGCGGCCGACCTCTTCCAGCCGGGCTCGCACGGGTCGACGTTCGGGGGCACGCCGCTGGCCTGCGCGGCGGCGCTCGCGGTGCTCGACGTCATCGAGCGCGAGGGGCTCCTCGCCCACGTGGCGCGCGAGAGCGTTCCCTGGATCCGGGAGCTCGCCCTGCTGGCCAGGGAGCACCCGGCGCACGTTCTCGAGGTCCGCGGGCTCGGGTTCCTTGTCGGCATGCAGATGGCCTCGGACTCGGAGCCCTACGCCGCCGCGCTTCGCGAGGGAGGCCTGCTGACGGCGCAGGCGGGCGTCAACGTGATCCGCCTCCTTCCGCCCCTCAACGCGTCCGCGGAGGAGCTCGCCCGCTCGGTCGCCATTTTCAGGGACGTCCTCAGGTCGCGCTGACGGCCCGGCGGCGGCCCACTTTCCTCTCGTCGGGCGACCGCCGGTACGCTAGATATGTCCGCTTCACTCGAATGAAGCACTTCCTGAAAGAGACCGACCTCAAGCCCGGCGAGCTGGGCGAGGTTTTCTCGCTCGCCCGCGAATTCAAGCGGAAGCGGGGGCGCCACGCCCCGCCCGTGCTGGCCGGCCAGACATGGGCGCTCATATTCGCGAAGCCGAGCACCAGGACGCGGGTCTCGTTCGAGGTCGGGATCCACGAGCTCGGCGGCCACGCGCTCTACATGAACAAGAACGACCTCCAGCTCGGGCGCGTGGAGTCGATCGAGGACACGGCGCGCGTCCTCTCGCGATTCATCCACGGCATCGTGATCCGCACCTTCGACCAGGCCGAGGTGGAGCGCCTCGCGGCCGCGGGGACCGTCCCCGTGGTGAACGCCCTCACGGACTACCTGCACCCGTGCCAGATCTACGCCGACGCGTTCACCGCGGCCGAGCGCTGGGCCGGGCCGGACGGCGACCTGGTCGGCGCGCTCAGGGGCCGCAAGATCGCCTTCCTCGGGGACACCTGCTTCAACATGGCGAACTCGTGGATCCTCGGGGCGAGCCTCTTCGGGATGAAGATCTCGCTCGCCGGGCCGCCGGGCTTCGAGCCCGGCCCGCGGATACTCGCCCAGCTCAAGGCCGAGGGCCGCGCCGCCGATTTCAGGTTCACGACCGATCCGCGCGAGGCCGTCTCGGGCGCCGACATCGTCTACACCGACGTCTGGACGAGCATGGGCAAGGAGGAGGAGGCCGAGGCCAGGACCGAGCGGATGCGCCCGTATTCCGTCACGGCCGGGCTTTTCGCGGCCGCCAAGCCCGACGCGCTCTTCATGCACTGCCTTCCCGCGCATCCGGGGGAGGAGGTCGAACAGGCCGTGCTCGACAATCCGCGCTCGGTCGTCTTCGACGAAGCCGAGAACCGGCTGCACGTCCAGAAGGCGATCCTCGCCGTGCTCTCGGAAGCGCGGGGCAAGTAAGCTGGCGGGAGGGGGCGCGAGTCGGTCGGCCCCATGATTTGGCCCGGCAGGGACGCAGGACGCGGGTGACCATCGATCCGGCGGGCAAGCACTAACGGTCCGTGGCCGCAAACCGATTTAACGCGTGAAAAAATGCGATTTTGCGACTTTCAGAAGGCATCGGGTATTCGTCAACTGGCGGCCCGATCAAGCAGGGGCTGGGGATCTTCCCATCAACGAAACGCGTCACCACATTTTAACAGAACCAGGGCATTTTTCCGGTGACTATGCCCGGACCCGGTCCAAGGAAACACAACCGCAGGGGAAAGCTTTCCAGCTGAAAAGCGCCAGGAGTCAGATAAGAGACAACATAAACCCGAAATCCGTCCGCATATGCCAACGCTAACGACACAGTATGTTTATTTCGGCTCGAGTGGGGCCCACACGCGCCAGCCGAGGGCCACGACCTCATATGGCGGCTTCAGCCCCATCCCGGGCCTGAATCCCTCCGGTACGGCCACCCTCACGACCGGGACCCCGTACCAGGCGGGCCCGGTGGAGCCGGCCCTCTCGATCGGGGGCGTCGACTACAGCTTCGCCTTCCAGAGCGTCTCTGGCTGCACGCAGGGCGGACTGACCTCGTTTGTCGCGAGCACCCCGCCGGCTGTGGGGACCGTCGGGACGGCCCCGGTCGTTGTCCTCGTCGTGTACGTCCCGGTCGGCGGCAATGGCAATGGCGACTCGGGAGCCGTCATCGACGCATTCAACGAGACGACCGGCAGCCTGGTGGACAACGACTTTGTCTCGGTCAGCCCCGATCCGGGCGGCACGCTCACGACCGAGGCCAACGTCGACGGCTGGGTCGACACAAGCAGCAGCGGCTTCACGATCACCGCCGATCATCCGAACATCGGCGCGTACCTCACGTCGCCCACGAATGAGGTATTCGACCAATGGGTGGACCTGACAAACCCGACTCCGCCGACAAGCCTAGTCAGCGGCGCAAACCTGACGCCCGCGAAAGGCGTGACCGTGTATGCCCTGGCCTTCTACAAGGTCCCCACGGTCACCAAGGTCTTCAAGGAGGTCTGGCAGGACAAGCCGGAGAAGGAATACATCAAGGAAAAGGAGCTCGATAAGCGTAACCCCAAGGAGAACATCACCGAGGTTCCGCTGAAGACCATAACCTCGGAGGGACCGTTCAAGGGTGCCAAGGAAAATGTCGAGAACCCTGGCGGACTTGGTCCCATCGGAGATCCCGGGGAGGCAACCGCCGGCGAGCTGGGCCGCCTCAGTCAAAGGATCAGCCGGCTGGAAGCCTCCCTGAAGGAGACGCAGAAGGGGAAGGCCTTCATCAAGGCGGTGGACAGGCCCCCCGTGGGCAAGGCGAAGACCCGGAAGCACAGGGACCATTGAGCCGGCCTGGGTCTTGGTCATAGGCAAACGCGGCCGATGAGGCGGCGCGCGGGCCGGCGGGAACGCCTCGCCCGTGAACCGCCTCATGGGCCGCCGCGTCGAGGCTCATGACGGGCGCCGACCGGCGCGGGGCCGCGCCCAAGGGGAGCGCCGGCCCCCCGGGGGCCGTGTCGGGGACTGCGACGGATCCTTTCGCCACCGGCCCGCTTTTGTGCATACATGCCGGCTCCCAATCGCTCCTCCATGAAAATCGTCCTCGCCTACTCGGGCGGCCTCGACACCTCCGTCATCGTCAAGTGGCTCCGCGAATCCTACGACGCGGAGATCATCACCTTTGCGGCCGACATAGGCCAGGAGGAGGAGCTCAAGGGCCTTTCCCGGAAGGCGCGCAGCACGGGCGCGTCGAAGCACTACACGCTCGACCTGGTCGAGGAATTCGCGCGCGACTTCATCTACCCGATGATCCGCGCCAACGCGGTCTACGAGGGCCAGTACCACCTTGGCACCTCGATCGCGCGGCCCCTGATCGCAAAGGCGCAGGTCGAGATCGCGAAGCGGGAGAAGGCGGACGCGGTGGCGCACGGCGCCACCGGCAAGGGCAACGACCAGTGCCGCTTCGAGCTCACGTACATGGCGCTCGCGCCTCGGCTGCGGATCATCGCCCCGTGGAAGATCGACGCGTTCCGGGAGAAGTTCCCGGGCCGCGCCGAGATGATCGCGTACTGCCGCAAGAACAGGATCCCCGTCGAGGCCTCGCTCAGGAAGCCGTACTCGATGGACCGGAACCTCCTCCACATCTCATACGAGGCCGGGATCCTCGAGGACCCTTGGTTCGACCCGACCACCCGGGCCAACAAGGCGATGTTCAGGCTGTCGGTCTCGCCCGAGGACGCGCCCGACAGGCCCGAGCACGTCGAGCTCGAATTCGAGAGGGGCGACTGCGTCGCGGTGAACGGCAGGCGGCTCACGCCCGCCGGCGTCCTCAAGGCGCTCAACAGGCTCGGCGGCAGGCACGGCATCGGGCGCGTCGACCTCGTCGAGAACCGGTTCGTCGGGATGAAGTCGCGCGGCGTGTACGAGACGCCCGGCGGCACGATCCTCATGCACGGGCACCGGCAGGTCGAGTCCCTCACTATGGACCGCGAGGTCATGCACATGCGCGACTCGCTCATGCCCAAGTACGCCGAGCTCGTGTACTACGGCTTCTGGTTTGCGCCGGAGCGCGAGGCGCTGCAGGCCCTGGTCGACGAGGGCCAGAGGTACGTCTCGGGCGCGGTCCGGCTCAAGCTCTACAAGGGCAACGTCATCACCTGCGGCCGCAGATCCAGGTATTCGCTCTACGACATGAAGGTGGCGTCGATGGAGGGCGTGAAGAGCTGGTACAACCAGGCCGACGCTACCGGGTTCATCCGCCTGAACGGCCTGCGGTTGCGCGCGCGCAGCCTGGCGCAGCGCGGGCCGAAGACCTGAACCGGCGGGGCCCCCGTCAGAACAGCGCGTTCACGACGATGCCGACGGCCGTGATCGGCCCCGAGTCGTTCAGCCCGTCAAGCGTGCGGTCGACCTTCTTGATCGTCACCTCGGCGCTGTTGTAAAGGCTGTCGTCGTTCAGCAGCTTGCCGAGCGTCCCCTCGCCCTTGGCGAGCTTGTCGGAGACGCTGCGGATGTCGGCGATCGATGCCCGGATGTCCGCGGCGGCCTTCGGGTCGTAGATCAGCGTCCCGAGCGTCCCCTGGCCGGACTTCACCTGCGCCATGATGCCCTCCGCGTTGGCCACGAACTCCTTCGCCTGGGCCGCGGCCGTCTGGATCTCGCCGACCGTCGCCAGGAGCTGGTCGTGCAGCTCGGGGGAGTTGACCAGCTTGCCCAGCGTTCCCTCGCCGTGGTTTATCTTGTCGGTGATCTGCTGGAGGTTGACCATGGTCGCGTTCAGGCGCGCCGTATTGTCGGTCAGGATCTTGTCGATCTTCTGGATGATTCCGCCGCCGCCCTTGGCGTCGCCGTTGATCGCCGTGCTGAACGAGCCCAGCGACTCCTGGAGCTGCTTGCCGAGCCCGCCGAGCTCCGACATGAGCGCGTTCAGGTCGGGCGTGCTCACCGTCTTGATCTCGGCGCCGTCGGCGAGGGGGGGCGAGCCGGGCGTCCCCATCTCGATCGAGATGTAGTTTCCGCCGATCAGCCCGGACATGACGATGGTGGCCTTCGCGTCCTGCTCGATCGGGACCTTCGGGTCTATCTGGAGGACGGCCTCGGCGCGCCGGCCGGCCAGGCGCGTCTTCTGCACGGAGCCGACCTTGACGCCGGCCAGGCGCACCTCGTCGCCGGTCTTCAGCTGCCTCAGGTCGTCGAACCCGGCGATGATGGTGTGGCTGCGCTCCTCGAATATCTTGCCGTCGCTGAGCGTCTCGAACGTCACCCATACGAGGGCGACCCCTAGGAGGAAGAATAACCCGACGCGGGCGGTCTGCTGGGTGGTGTTCATGATGGTGGTGGTTCCTTGTCGTTTGATTCGTGGCCTTCGAGCTTCTTGAAGCGGGGATGCTCGATGTCTATCTTCGGGTTAAGAAAATCGACGATCCGCGGGTCCTTGGACTTCTTGAGGTCGTCCGGGGTCCCGAGCGTGATCAGCTTTCCCGCCATGAGGATCCCGACGCGGTTGGAGATCGTGAGGGCCAGGGAGCGGTCGTGGGTGACGACGATGCTCGTCACGCTGTACTCGTTCTTGAGGGTCGCGATGATCTCGCTGATCGTGGCGCCCATCACCGGGTCGAGCTCGCTCGTGGGCTCGTCGTAGAGGAGGAGCTGCGGCTCCATGACGAGCGCGCGCGCGATCGAGACGCGCTTCTTCATGCCGCCGGACAGCTCCGACGGGAACTGGTTGGCGGACTGCTCGACGGAGAGGATCTTGAGCGCGTGCATGACCCTTTCGCGTATCGCCTTCTCATCGCCCGAGCGGTGCTCGCGCGGGTAGAGCGCGAGGTTGTCGTACACGCTCAGGGAGTTGAATAGGGCGCCCGCCTGGAAGACGAGCGCGAGGCGCACGCGGTCCCGCGTCTCCTCGAGGGACGGGTCCAGGCCGTCGACGACAACCGTGCCCGAGCTGGGGATCTCCAGGCCGGCGATGTGCCGCAGCAGCACGCTCTTGCCCGAGCCGCTCGGCCCCATGATGACGAAAATCTCGCCCGGCTTGACGTCGAAGCTGACGTTTTTCAGCACGGAGAGGTCGCCGAAGGTCTTTGACAGGCCCGTGACCTTGACGCTCACGGCGTCGGCCTCGGCCCCCGTGAACGGGTTGCGCGTCTTGCTGCAGCTGGCTGCGATCGATTCGGAGCTCATAGGGGGCTACATGAGGAGCTTCGTCACGAAATAATCGAGGACGAGGATGAGGATGAGGGAGACGACCACGCCGCGCGTGACGGCCGCCCCGATCTCGCGCGGGCCGCCGCGCGTGTTGAGCCCGATGTCGCAGCACACGAGGACGACGACGAACCCGAACACCTCCGCCTTCGCCGTACCGTTCATGACGTCCTTGAACTTCGTGTAGTGCCGGAGCGCCGCGAAGTACGCCTCCGGGCCGATCCCGACGGTCTTGACGTAGCGGGCGACGACCGATCCGCCGAACCAGCCGACGATGTTGGCGATGATGATCAGGACCGGCATCATCACGAGCACCGCGGCGAGCCGGGGGAGGACGAGGATCTTCGCCGGCGGGATGTTCATCGTCACGAGGGCGTCGACCTCCTGGTACACCTTCATCGAGGCGAGCTCGGCCGTGATCGCCGAGCCCACGCGCCCCGCGAGCAGGACCGAGGTCATCATGGGGCCGAGCTCGCGCGCCATCGAGAGGCCGACCAGGCTGCCGATGAACTCCTTGGCCCCGAAGCCCTCCATCGCGTATCCCGCCTCGAGCGCCAGCACGGTCCCGATGAAGAAGCTCAGGATCGCGACGATGGGCAGCGTCGTGTAGCCGATCATGTAGCACTGCTCGATGAAGCGCGCCCACTGGCGCGGCAGCGAGCCGGCGTACGAGACGGAGCGCAGGAGGAGCTGCACCACGCTTCCCACACCCTCAAGGATTGAATTGATCTGCTTCATCTATTTTGACGGGTCGCCTCCCCATCCTTGTCCAGTTTTGCGCCGAAATCGAATCCTAAGATGCTCCATCTCGGGCCCGAGGGCTGACTGCGCATCCCGAGGATCGGCCCCAGGTGGAACTCGACGAGGCCGTCGCGGGCGCTGCGGCGCCAGGTGACGGCGTCCCAGAGGAGCGAGCTGCGCGTCTCGCCCGTGGCCTTGCGGGAGTATCGGTAGACCGAGAAGAGCGGCGTCCAGGTCTCCCGCATCTCGGGGTTGTCGGGGAAGAACACCTCGATCGGGCTCGGGACCTGGACCTGCCGGCTTCCGGCCCCGTTGTCCCAGATGCTGACAATCGGCCATATGTGCCGCTTGTAGGCGGGCGCCACCGAGGGGTGCGGCACACTGGTCTGGACGAGGGACCAGTAGATGAAATAGAAGAACTGCGTCTTGGACTGGTGGATGTCGCCGTCGACCCACTTCGTATGGTGCCAGAGCGGCCAGCCCACCCAGGTCGAGTCGGTGCCCTTTATATTGGAATGGGTGAAGAAGGGGCCCCAGCGATTCACGAGCCTGTCGTCGCCGTGCCCCTGGACGAAGAACGGCCAGAGATAGCGCTTCTCGCTGTAGCGGTAGGGCAGGGTGCGCTCGGTGTACCCGAAGAACGGCCAAACGTAGTTCTCGCTGACGTATCCGGGGTTCGTCTCCCGCGTGTAGAGCGGAAGGACGCCGAATTCCGTGCCGGGGGCGGTCCCTGGGGGCTTGTCGGGGGGCACCTCGAGCGTGTTGTCCCAGACGAGGGGCCAGAGGCAGTAGAAGTGCCGCGCGGTGCCCGGGCCCGTCGTGGAGCCGAAGAGCGGCCAGAGCGCAAACCCGTTCTCGGCGCCCCTCATCACACGGACCACCGGCCAGGGCGCGGAGGTCGTGTGCGTGTCCTTCTTGAAGCTTTCGACGTACAGGGGAAAGAGCACCCACGAAAGCCGGTCATAGCCGAGCCTGTACTTCATCGTCCCGATTATCGGGAAAAGCGCGTGGTAGGTATCGACCGGGTCTCCCGTCTCATGCGAGAAGTAGACGGGCCAGATGTCAAAATGCCGGTCCATCGGGCCGCCGGTCTTCGTGACGCTCTCATAGACACCCTCGTGGTTGATGAGGTCCAAAATCGACCACTTGTAGGAATCGGCGTAACGCCTGTAGAAAAAGAGGGGGTAGAGGACGTCGGTCCTCACCGTGTCGGTGCCCACGACCTCCACGTAGAACGGCCGGAATCCGGACGAATGCCCGGCATCCGGCCCGGGGGTTGGCCCCGAGAAGAGAAGGGGGCCTAGTGACGACCACGATTCCGTCTTCCCGGTGGGATCCTCGCGAAGCACGTATGCCGGCCACACGTTTACCTCGTCCGCTTGCGCCCGGAATGCCGCTGCAGCCGCGGCGATGCCGAGGAAAGCGGTGAGCCTGGCGAATGTCATGGCGCGGACCTAAGGTCAGAAAGGTCAAACCCAGTATGCGCGGGGACGCGAAATCGGCAACCATTTATCGTGGAGTGGATTGAACTTGGACGCCCCGGATCGGCGCCTGTTCCGCTGACTCGCCCGTTCGTGCCGAAACGCGGGGAAATCGCCCGCGGATTTCGCCGGCACACGCCTTGTTTCAGGCGACGACGCTTCCCCCTGGCGGCGGCGCGTCAAACGCGTCCTGCCGGAGGCCCGCCAGACCTCGGGCGGCCGCCAGGGCGCGGACCGGGTCCTCGCGCCCCTCGTCGGTGAGCTGGAAGGTGCCCCAATGGATCCCGATGCTCCTGCGCGCGCCGACGTCCCCGTGCACGCGAACGGCCTCGGGCGGGTTCATGTGCGCCGACTGCATGAACCAGCGCGGCTCGTATGCGCCGATCGGGAGCATGGCGAGGTCCGGTGCGCCGCAGCGCCTTCCGATCTCCCTGAAGATCCTCTCGTCGTAGCCCGTGTCCCCGGCGAAGTACACCAGCCTGCCGCCCGCCCTGAGCATGAATCCGCCCCAAAGCCTCCGGTTCGTCCCGAAGGGTCCCCTGCGGCACCAGTGCAGCGCCGGGACGAGCGTCGCCTCGAGCCCGGGCGGGCAGGCGTGGGTCTGCCACCAGTCGAGCTCGACGATCCGACGCAGGCCCGTTCCCTCGAGGAGCGGCCGGTGGCCCAGGGGAGCGATCGCCAGCGGGTCGTCCCGGCGGGCCAGGCGGCGCAGGGTCGGGAGGTCGCAATGGTCGTAGTGGTCATGGGACAGGAGGATCATGTCCACCCTGGGGATCGCGTCGAAATCGACCGCGGGCGGCATGACGCGGCGCGGGCCGGCCCAGGACACGGGGCTCGCCCGCTCGGAAAAGATGGGATCGGTGAGGATCGTCGCGGAGGCGGTCCGCAGGAGCACGGTCGCATGGCCAACCCAGGTCGCGACGACCCCGGCGGACGCGGGCGCGGGAGGCAGCGCCTGGATGGGGACCTCGACCCGCTCCGGCCACGGAACGGCGCGGCTCGTCAGCTTCCATTTGAGGAGGTCGAGAATGCCCCGGTCGGCTTTCTCCCCGGGGTTGAAGAATGTTTTTCCGTTGTAGTGATCGGAGGCCGGCAATGTCATCGGGTGCCCTTTGTGACTGGAGCCCCAACAAAGTCGAACCGCAGCCCGCCGCAAACCCGCGGCGCCGAAAGGTCCCCGTGCGCATAAGCGGCGGGCTCGCCCGGGGGATCGAGCTCTCGGTGCCGAAGGGCGACGCCGTGCGGCCCGCGACCGACGGGATGCGGCAAGCCGTGTTCTCGAGCCTGGGCGCCCGGGTGGAGGGCGCGCGTTTCGCGGACCTGTTCGCGGGAAGCGGGGCCTACGGCCTCGAGGCCTTCAGCCGGGGCGCGTCGGGCGGGACGTTCGTCGAGCGCAACTCGAGGACGGCGGCATGCCTCAGGAGGAACATCGCCGCCGTATGCCGCAGCCTGCGGAAGGGCGGGGAGGAGCTGGTTGCCGTGGAGGCCGACGCGCTCTCGCTCCCCGCGGGGACTGGGGCCGCTCCCGATCTCATCTTCGTCGACCCTCCCTACGAGTCGATCGGCGACATAGCGCCGGTGCTCTTTGCCAAGCTCTCGGTGGCCCTCGGTCCGGACTGGAAGGGGCTCGTCGTCTTCGAGATGCCCGGCGAGCAGGCGGTCGAGCCCGCCGGCTGGGAATGCGTCAAGCGGCTGGGGCGCGGCGCGCGCCAGCCCAGCGTCGCGTTCTTCAGGCGCGCGCAGTGAGCCAGGGGGCCGCCTTCACGATGGCGACCGCCGCGACGACCGCCGTCTCGGTCCGCAGGACCCGCGCGCCGAGGTTCGCGAGCTCGAAACCGGCCGCCCTGAGCAGGTCGCGCTCGGCGGCCGACCATCCCCGCTCGGGTCCGAACGCCAGTGCCACGGGAGGCGTCGCGGACGCCATCCCGAGATGCCGGGACCCTTCGTAGTTGTCTAGCCCGACGCGCCTGGAGTCCGCGGGAAGCGCGGCGACGGACTCCGCCAGGCCCGCGTCGTGGAGGACGTCGGGCAAACGCGTGTCGAAGGCCTGGGCCGCGCCCTCCAGGAGGTGCCTGCGCCACTCCAGGCTTTGCCAGAGCGTGCTGGACGCGTAGCCCGGCTCGCCCTTCTCGGAGCCGAAGAACCGGATCGAGGCGACCCCGAGGGTCGCCGCCTCGTTCAGGATCTTCCGGGCGGTCTGGGGGCGCGGGAGCGCGACAAGGAGGTGGATCGGGTCGGGCGGCGGCGGTTCCTCGACGGGCTCGAACGAAAACGTGAGGCTCGCGGCCCCGATCGCCGCGACCGTCGCCTTTCCCCGCGGGCCATTCACGATCCCGGCGTCGAACCGGTCTCCCGCCCTCCTCCTTAAGACGAGGATCAGGTGCATCGCCCGGGGATCCGTCAGTGCCAACGGGGAGCCCACCTCGCCGGCTTCAAAGAGTATGAGGTTCAATGGCGGGTGGGTCGGGTTGCGGCGATGATGGCCCCCATGAAAAAGTCCGGAAGACCGTCGATGGGGTCTTTACCTATCGCACCGGCGGGAGATTTCGGAGTCCAAATAACCCTGATGAATAAGAATATTGCCCACATGTTTCGGTCTCCCGGCTCCCGGCTTCGCCTCGCCGGGGGCCTCGGTTTTGTCTCCATGGCCGGGTTAGCGGCTCCGGCGCTCTCGGCATTGCCGCCCCTGGCCGAGGTTTCGGTGAACATCGTGATCGATGCGCCGCCGCCCCCGCCAAGGCACGAGGTTGTCATCGAGCGTGACCGCCCCGGTCCGAACTACGTCTGGGTGGACGGTTACTGGGACGGCGCCCCGGGCCACTATGTCTGGGTGGCCGGCCGGTGGGACCATCCGCCGCATCCCAACGGAAAGTGGTTCGCGCCGCACTGGGACAAGGACCGCGACGGCCATTATCACATGACCAAGGGCGAATGGCGTTAGGCGGATCCGCGGCGCCGGGGGCATTGGGTCCGAGCGCGTCCCTCGGGCGAAGGGCCGGCGTCCCGGTCACGAAAGGACGCCCTCGATCGACCTGAGCTCCTCCGCGCTGATCGCGAGGTTTTTGAGCGCCCCGAGGTTCTCGTCGATCTGGGAGGTCTTGCTCGCGCCTATGAGCGCCGAGGTGATCGCGGGCTGGCGCAGCACCCAGGCCAGCGCCAGCTGCGCGAGCGACTGGCCGCGCGCCTTCGCCAAGGCGTCCAGCTTGCGCAGCCTCGCCCGCTTTTCCTCCGTGATCTGCTCCGGCTTGAGGAACCGCGGATCGTGCCCGGCGCGGGAGTCGGCGGGAATTCCTGCCAGGTACCTGCTGGTGAGGAGACCCTGGGCGAGCGGGCAGAACGCGATGCCCCCGATTCCCTCCCGGGAAAGCGTGTCGAGGAGCCCGCGCTCGGGTGTCCGGTTGAGCATGCTGTACTGCGGCTGGTGGATGAGGCACGGGGTCCCCATTTCGCGCAGGAGCGCCGCAGCGCGCCCGGTCTGCGCGGGATCGTAGTTCGAGAGCCCCGTGTAGAGCGCCTTCCCGGACCGGACCGCGTGCGCGAGCGCGCCCATGGTCTCCTCGGGGGGCGTCTCGGGGTCGGGCCGGTGGCTGTAGAAGATGTCGACATAGTCGAGCCCCAGCCGCTTCAGGCTCTGGTCCAGGCTCGAGAGGAGGTATTTCCTCGAGCCCCAGTTCCCGTAGGGTCCCTCCCACATGTCGTAACCTGCCTTGGTAGAGATGATGAGCTCGTCACGGTGCGCGGCCAGGTCCTCGCGCATGATCCTGCCGAATGTCGCCTCCGCTGACCCGGGAGGGGGGCCGTAGTTGTTCGCGAGGTCGAAATGGGTGATGCCCTGGTCAAAGGCCCGGAGGACGAGCGCCCGGCTGTTCGCGTGGTCGTCCACGCCGCCGAAATTGTGCCAAAGCCCCAGCGAGAGCATCGGGAGCTTGAGTCCGCTCCGGCCGCAGCGCCTGTAGAGCGCCTCGTTCGAGTAGCGTGCGGGGGAGGGAATGTGGCTCATGCGTGGGGTTGGAGAGAGATGGTTCCGCCAGGCGGATCCCGCAAACCCAATCTGGCTGGCGAGGGGGCCTCAGGGATGCCCCAGGCTCGCCCTATGCTATGGAGGCTTGACGGTCCCCCACGGCGGCGGAAGCATCGCCGTTCGCAGGAGAGCGGTCGTAGTTTAGGGGTAAAACCCCTGCCTTCCAAGCAGGTGTCCCGAGTTCGATTCTCGGCGACCGCACCACCTGTTGTTATCCGCTGCAGGCTACTTCGATTCTTTGCGAAGATGTTTCAGAAAATCCTGCTCGAACAGATGATAGATTAAACTGCGTTCCTCGGCGAAAACGCATTCAATGACATTGCCAGGCAAGTATCGATATACGACGCGATAGCCGCCAACGCGCAGACGGTGGTAGCCAGCAAGTTTCTCTCGAAGCGGCAGGCAATCGCCTCGTTCTGTCTCGAAACCTCGCAGCGAGAGCCTGATTTTTCTACGGGATTCCGGCGCCAAGGTGTCGACGAAGCGCTTCACTTGCTCCCGTACTTGGACCTTGTATTTCATTCCCCAAGTTCATCGAGAGGGTAAATGCGACCCTTTCCGGCTTCAGCGTCGGCAATGGCCCTCTGTGCTGCTGGATTGGCAAGCATCTCGGTGGTTTCAATCAAGGCTGCGAGGTCATCTGCCCCCATTACATATGCCACAGCCTTTTCATGCCGGGTGATGGTAGCCATACCGCCGCTCTCAGCCTCGCGCACAAGGCTCGCGAATTGGCTTTGCGCCTCTTTTATGCTGTACGTATTTTTCATGGATTAAAGCCTTACCTTACAATTGACGTTGTCAACAAGCCATGGGAAAATTCCCGTCCGATTCCTGCCAACATTGGTGCCACTTGGTGCAAAAACCCGCCATCACCTGCAACCTTGGCAAAACAGCGACGCCCTTCGTAGTGACGGATTTTATTGGCCGGCGATTTGTTTGTGAAAGCAGGGCGCACCGGATCCGATTCACGGCGACCGCACCATGACAATCGATCAGGGGTCGGAGTCAGGATATGGAGCGACCCTCCCCCGTGGACTTGACAGGAGAAGGAGACGAATCTGGCGCGTTATTTCCCGGCCGCCCACCGCGCCCTCCCGCCTGCTTCGACCAGATACTTCATCGCTTCCTCCTGGATAATCAGCTGCGCGTCCAGCAGCTGATCGGCCGATTGCCGGACCACATCGCCCTTGAGATTCTTGCCGGAATACCCATGCGACGGCGATTCGACGACGACCGAGAGGGCGCCGCAATGGAAGTCGAGCGCAGTGTCGAGGTTGTACCCGTTGCGTGGGGCATGATCCGGATTCGCTTCAACGGCGAGATCGCTTGAGCCCTGCAATCCGGCATTGGCGAGGGCCGTATGAACAGCCCGGTAAAGTCCGTCGAAAGCGGGTGCGAGCGCCTCTTCCATGACCGGCCTGAGCGTCCGGGGATAGTAGTTGTTCGGGTCGATGCCGGTGTGGAGATTGAGAATCAGGTCCGGCCGCTCGCGAGCCGCGAGATCTAACAGGGCCTGGGTCTCGGGCTGGCGTGAACCGAGAAAGTCGTCGTGCATAAGATTGACCCCGTTGTCATTCGGGTAACCGCCCGGGAACTGCGTGCGGGAGAAATCGAGCGGAATAAACTCCTTGCAAGCTGGCCAGCCAATCAGGCTGCCGTCGCTCCAGCCACCGGTATTTAGGTATTGTGAAATCGTGCCGTCGGCCCCGCGAAACGCCTCCATCCGCACGGGCACGCGCGCCCGGCCGTCCACATTGACGATCGGGATCACAATAAGCCGGTCAATGCGCCCCGCTGCCGCGACAATCTCCGGCCTCGGCCGGCCCCGCAGGTCTTTTCCCGTCTCCAGGACAGACAGCAGGTTCACGAGGCCTACAATGCCTTCAAACTCCCCGCCGTGGACCGCCGCCATCGCCAAATACACCTTCTTGTCAAAGTCAGGCCCATAATACGCGCGCACATTGCGGGCGCCGATCGCTCCGGAAAACGTCGTCGTACCCTTTCGATTCCTGGGGAGGCCATAAAACACCGCCCGGATCGGCCGGCCTCCCGCAGTCTCGCCGATGACCTCGACGGTACCTCGGTGCACTCGCTCGCCAAGAAACCTCGTCACGCCGTCGACCGTGCTCACCCAAAAATCCGGCGGATTATCCGCCTCGCGCAGGTATTCTTGGGGGATATGCGGAAAGGCCTTGGGCGGTGGCTCCGACTCTTCACTGCGGGCCAATTGCGTCCCCATCCCGCAGGCGAGAAGGAAAACTGCGAAGCCTCTATGCCAGGCTCCCAAGGCTGCTGTTTTCATAACACAAAGAGGCGGCGGCCGGAACGATTTGCGAAAAAGCTTAGCTGGACTTGATCCGGCAGATTCTTGCCATTGTCGAGGATTCTCGGTGCGCTGCCGACCCGACCGTCCTTGTCCAAATTCAGCCTCCAGGCCCGGATGGTCCCCGGCATCCATCGCGCGGATCGACCATTTGGCCGAAGCCGCGGGGCCTTTTCAAACCTGAGTGAGACGCGGACTTCAACGGCGCGGGCCAGCCGGACATCATCTTTGAGAGCGCGGCGACTGGGGACCAGTATGCCTGGCTTATGAACGGCACCGCCTTCTCCTCCTCCGTTTTCCTGGGCAACGCGGCAACGCAGTGGCAGATCAGGAACTGATCTGCCACTGCGTGCGTCGATTTTAGGCGGGACTCCCGGCAAATCGAGCGGATCGGGGGCACTGCGCGGAACCCGGGCGGGCCAATGGATTGAACCAAGACATCCGAGCTCGTCTTCCGCGCGTTGGGCCGAGCTACCGATTGGCAGCGACCTCCCTTGCGGTCGACGGGATGGGATTGGCACCTGCGCTGGCGATGGAGGTGGCATTCTCAGCGTGCAGGTATGGCAGCTGGAAGTTGATGGTTTGGCGCACCGGAGTGCTGACCGCGACACCGTCCTTGGTTACCGGTGTGAACTTCCATTGCCTGATCGCGGCGAGGGTCGCATGCTCGAATGCCTTGTCCGTGGAGCTGACGACGACAGCGTTTGCAACGTTGCCCTGGGCGGTGACCGTGTAGGAGACCACGACGTTCCCTTCGACTTCGGCATGCCGCAGGGCATGGGGATATTGGGGAGCGCACTGGGAGACGGGAACCGGGCGCGGGTCGGAGGCTGGCATCGAGACTGGAGCGGCCAGGCTGAGGGCCGCGGCGAGGGCATAGACTGAGGTGAGGCGGGTATTCATTTTTGAGTGGGTTTGAGCTGGTTGGATTGTGATGCACGGGTCATCTCCTTGCCTTCCTGGCTTGGAAATCGGGCGGCAACCAATGCGGTTACCGGGTGCTACAGGTTTCCCTGCGCGATTTCATGGGCCGCCCGATGACTTTCTGCGGACCCTTGCACGGACCTCGCCGCTTCACATCCCAAGTTGGAGGGAATCCTTTCTGGTCGTGCATGGGAGGGTCCTGCCATCCCCGAAACAATCTAAGGCGGGTCTTGCTCCCAATCGGGGGCCATCGGCTGCCGGAAGCGGCGAAATCGCGAGAGGCTCCCCTCATGCGCGTGGAGCCCCCGGCGTCGAAGTTTCTTTGAAATTCCCGGCAACCCTCGCTGCCGTCTGATGCGCGTTCCTGCCGATGCCTGCAATCTCAGCCAGAAAGAGGGCGCTCGGTTGCGATGGCTGATCCTGTTGCCCGGCGATGCGCTTGTGCAAACCGGCTGCGCCGGCCTCGGTCCCCGGCGACCGCACCAAATGCCCAATTATGAACGGTTTCCTTCATCGTTTATTCACAGGCAGGGATGTGCAAATGGAGTTGCGATATGGCTTTCGGTATGTTTTAACCCTGTCATGGCAATATTCTCTTCTGCGTCCACGACTGCCGGGGCGGCGCTCCGTCCAGATGGCAACAAGAGGGGCGGCGCGGGCGTCCGCGCCGCGCAGGTGCTTGCCAAGCAGAAGAGCCTCGAGAAGAAGGCGAAGAAGTACAAGCTGCCCCTGGGCGAGCTGACCATGTTTACGCAGCAGCTCGCTTCACTCCTCGTCGCCGGCCTTCCCCTCGTGCAGTGCCTGGAGGCCCTGCAGGACCAGACCGAGGATCCCTGTTTCCGGATCATCATCCGTGACGTCCGCCTCGACATCTCCCAGGGTAATTCATTCTCGTCGTCTGTTAAGAAGTTCCCCAGGGCGTTCAACTCGCTCTTCATCTCGATGGTCGAGGCCGGCGAGGCGAGCGGCGGGCTCGCCGAGATCCTGGGCAAGGTCGCGGGCTACTTCGAGGCCACGGTCAAGCTGACGAAGAAGGTCAAGTCGGCGATGGCGTACCCGATCGGCGTCATCTCCCTCGCCGTCGTGCTCGTGAACGTGCTGCTGATCTTCGTCATCCCCGTGTTCGCCGCCATGTTCGCGGACTTCGGCGCCAAGCTGCCGATGCCGACGCAGATCCTGATCGATGTCAGCCATTTCCTGGGCCATGAATTCGGCTGGATCGCCCTCGGCTGCTTCCTCATCTGGTGGGGGTTCAAGAAGTTCATCAGCACGCCCAAGGGCAGGCGACTCAAGGACCAGTTCCTCGTCAGGGCGCCGATCTTCGGCAACCTGGTCCACAAGATCGCGCTTTCTCGGTTCAGCCGCACCTATGCGACCCTCATCCGCTCCGGCGTGCCCATCCTGAGGACGCTCGAGATCGTGGCCAGCGCCAGCAACAAGGTGCAGATCGAGGACGCGTGCCAGGAGATCGCAAAGCACGTCAGCCAGGGCGGCCAGGTCTCGGAGATCCTGGCGTCGAACGAATTTTTCCCGCCGATGATGAAGCACATGGTGAAGGCGGGCGAGGCGACCGGAAACGTCGACGGGATGATGAACAAGATTGCGGACTTCTACGATGTGGAGTGCGACGCGACCGTCAGCGCCCTCACGTCGTTGATCGAGCCCCTGCTCATCGTCATCCTCGGCATCATCGTCGGCGGCATCGTCATGGCGATGTTCCTGCCGATCTTCCAGCTGGGCGCCGTCGCGGGTGGCATGGGTTGATGCCGCGCGAACGACCCGAAACCCGGGTCGGGCTGGCCGGCGGGCGGTGATCGCCCCCGCCCGGAGACAGGCGTTGTTGACTTGCCCGCGCACTGGCGGGAGGCTTCACCTTCCCAAGCTTCAGCCATGCCATCCGTCCTCATCGTTGACGACCTGATCTCGATCCACGAGATGCTGGAGGCGGTCATCCAGCCCACCGGCTTTGCCACCGCGTTCGCCACCGACGGCGAGAAGGCCCTGGCGCGCTACAAGGCCGAGCGGTTCGACATGGTCCTGGCCGACATCGACATGAAGCCGATGGACGGGATCACGCTCCTCAAGCAGCTCAAGCAGTACGACCCCAACTCGGTCACGATCATCATGACGGCGTACGCGAGCACGGACAGCGCGGTCCAGGCGCTCAAGTTCGGCGCGTTCGACTACCTCCAGAAGCCGTTCCGGGTCGACGAGCTGATCGCGACCCTGAGGCGGGGGCTCGAGTTTCGCGAAATACAGGCGCAGCGCGTCCTGCTGAGCTCGGGCGCGGGCCTCCGGGCCGACGACATCGAGGGGCGGCTGGTCGGGAAGAGCACGCAGATCAAGAAGCTGATCCAGCAGGTGAAGAAGCTGGCCGCCGTGCGCTCGCCCGTCCTGCTGGTGGGCGAGAACGGCACGGGCAAGACATCGGTGGCGGAGATCCTGCACGGCGTGACGGGCGCGAGCCAGGCGCAGTTCGTGAGGATCGACTGCGCGCTCAGCACGGAGCAGAATTTCCGCGACGGTCTCCTCGGGAAGAACGGCGAGGGCGGCCCGTGGATCCGCGAGGCCAAGGGGGGGACGCTTTTCCTGCAGCACCTGCAGTGCCTCGCGCTGCCCGTGCAGAAGGAGCTCGTGAGCGTCCTGAGGAACACGGCGCACGGCTTCCGCCTCGTCTGCGCGACGACCGAGGACCTTGAGAAGATGGTCGACGAGGGCCGCTTCAACGAGGAGCTGTTCTACCGGGTCGCCTCGCTCCCGCTCCACATGCCGGCCCTTCGCGACCGCAAGGAGGACGTTCCGCTGCTCGTGAAGCACTTCGCGGCGCGCGCGACCAATCCGCTGGTCGACCCGACCTTCATCGAGTTCACGGGCGATGCGCTGGCGGTCCTCTCGGCCTACCACTGGCCGGGTAACCTGGCCGAGATGTTCCAGCTGGTCTCCAAGCTCGCCTCTACGACCGAGACGCGGGTCGTGACCTCGCAGCAGCTGCCCCTGCGGCTGCGCGACATCAAGCACTGGCCGAAGCTGAGCGACTTCCTCGAGGGCCAGGAGAAGCAGTACCTCGACAGGGTGATCCGCGCCTGCCGCGGCGACAAGGCGGCCGCGGCCGAGGTCCTGGGGATCGACGTGGCCAAGCTCGGATAGGCCCAATTTCCCTTGCGGCGGATTTGGGCGGCCGCAAGTGTCGGAGGGGTTCACGCCCTCCGCCAATGCCCAAACGCACCGACCTCGAGTCCATCCTGATCATCGGCGCGGGCCCCATCGTGATCGGCCAGGCGTGCGAGTTCGACTATTCGGGCACGCAGGCCTGCAAAGCCCTGAAGGAGGAGGGTTTCCGCGTTATCCTGGTGAACTCCAACCCGGCCACGATCATGACCGACCCGGAGTTCGCGGACGTGACCTACATCGAGCCCCTGACCGCGGAGACCCTGGAGAAGATCATCGCCGCGGAGAGGCCCTCGGCCCTCCTGCCGACGCTGGGAGGGCAGACCGCGCTCAACCTCTCGATCGAGCTCGACAAGCTGGGCGTGCTCGCGAAATACGGGGTCGAGATGATCGGGGCGAAGCCCGAGGCCATCTCGAAGGGGGAGGACCGCGAGCTCTTCAAGCAGGCGATGGTCAAGATCGGCCTGGACGTGGCGAGGTCGAGGACGGTGCAGACCCCCGAGCAGGCCCGGTCGGCGGCCGATGAGCTGGGCACCTTTCCGCTGATCATCCGGCCGAGCTTCACCCTGGGCGGGCAGGGCGGCGGCATCGCCTACAACCGGGAGGAGTTCGACCGGATCGTCGCGAACGGCCTCGACATCTCCCCCATGCACGAGGTGCTGGTGGAGGAGTGCCTCCTCGGGTGGAAGGAATTCGAGATGGAGGTCATGCGCGACCACAAGGACCAGTGCGTCGTGATCTGCTCGATCGAGAATTTCGACCCCATGGGGGTCCACACGGGCGACTCGATCACGGTCGCGCCCGCGATGACCCTCACGGACAAGGAATACCAGGCGATGCGCGACGCGTCGTTCGCGGTCATCCGCGAGATCGGCGTCGAGACCGGCGGGTCGAACATCCAGTTCTCGGTCGATCCTCGGACGGGCAGGATGGTCGTGATCGAGATGAACCCGCGCGTGTCCCGCTCGTCCGCCCTCGCGTCGAAGGCGACGGGCTTCCCGATCGCGAAGATCGCCGCGAAGCTCGCCGTGGGCTACTCGCTCGACGAGCTGCGCAACGACATCACCCGCCTCACCCCCGCGAGCTTCGAGCCGACGATCGACTACGTGGTCACGAAGATCCCGCGCTTCACCTTCGAGAAGTTCCCGGACGCGGATACGACGCTCACCTCGTCGATGAAGTCGGTCGGCGAGGTCATGGCGATCGGGCGCACGTTCAAGGAGTCGTACCAGAAGGCGGTCCGCTCGCTCGAGATCGGCGCCAGGGGCTTCGGCGGGGGTGGGAAGCACGGGGGCGACGAGAGGCCCGATGACGCCACGATCAAGACCAAGCTCGGGACGCCCAACGCCGAGCGCATCTTCTACATCAGGTACGCCCTCAGGGCCGGCTACACGGTCGGCCAGATCTTCGACCTGACGAAGATCGACCCGTGGTTCCTCCACCACCTGCGCGAGCTCCACGAGATGGAGGGCGCCCTGGCCGGGCAGGCGCTAGGCTCGATCGACACGGGGCTCATGAGGCGGGCGAAGCAGTTCGGCTTCTCCGACGCCCAGCTCGGGCACCTCCTGGGGAGCGACCCGGCCTCCGTGCGCGCCGAGCGCCGGAAGCGCGGCATCGAGACCACGTTCCGGCTCGTCGACACCTGCGCCGCGGAATTCGAGGCGTTCACGCCGTACTACTATTCCAGCTATGGGGAGGAGAACGAGATCCTGCCGTCCGCGAAGCGCAAGATCATGATACTCGGGGGAGGACCGAACCGGATCGGGCAGGGGATCGAGTTCGACTACTGCTGCGTCCACGCGAGCTTCGCCCTCCGGGAGATCGGGTTCGAGACGGTCATGGTCAACTCGAACCCCGAGACGGTCTCCACCGACTACGACACGAGCGACCGGCTCTACTTCGAGCCGCTGACGCTGGAGGACGTCCTTGAGGTCTACCAGCAGGAGAAGTGCGAGGGGGCGATCGTCCAGTTCGGCGGCCAGACGCCGCTCAACCTGGCGGCGGCTCTCAAGGCGAACGGCGTGAACATCATCGGCACGTCGCCCGAGTCGATCGAGGTCGCCGAGGACCGGAAGCTCTTCGCAGCCGTGCTCGAGAAACTCCGGCTGCGCCAGCCCGCGAACCGCACCGCGCTCGGCGAGGGCGAGGCGGCGGCATACGCGCTCGAGGTGGGCTACCCCGTCCTGCTCCGGCCGTCCTTTGTCCTGGGCGGGCGGGGGATGTTCATCCTCTACAGCGAGGAGGACCTGAAGGCCGTCGTCAGGCAGGTCTTCGAGGTCATGCCGGGCAAGCCGGTCCTGATCGACAAGTTCCTGGAGGACGCGATCGAGCTCGACGTCGACTGCCTGAGCGACGGCGAGACCAGCGTCATCGGCGGCATGCTCGAGCACATCGAGTACGCCGGCGTCCACTCCGGCGACGCGGCGATGGTGATGCCGCCGCACACGCTCGGCAGCGAGATGCTCGCGCAGGTGCGCGCGGCGACGTACGCCCTCGCGAGGGAGCTGCGCGTCCTCGGCCTGATGAACGTCCAGTTCGCGATCAAGGACGGCCAGCTCTACGTGCTCGAGGTGAACCCCCGCGCCTCGCGCACGGTCCCCTTCGTCGCCAAGGCGATCGGCGTGCCGCTCGCCAAGCTCGCGGCGAAGGTGATGGCCGGCAAGAAGCTCTCGGAGCTCGGCTTCACGCGGGAACTCGTCCCGAGGCACTGGTGCGTGAAGGAGGCGGTGTTCCCCTTCGTCCGCTTCCCCGGGGCGACGATCGCGCTCGGGCCGGAGATGCGGTCGACCGGCGAGGTGATGGGCCTCGACGCGGACCTGGGCATCGCCTTCGCCAAGGCGCAGGCCGCCGCGAAGCCGGGGCTCCCCACGGGGGGCAACGTCTTCCTCAGCGTCAAGGACGCCGACAAGCCGCACGCGGTCGGGATCGCGCGCGCCCTGTCCGAGATGGGGTTCACGATCCATTCCACGAGCGGGACGGCGAGGACGCTGGCGGCCAGCGGCATATCCGTGAAGCATGTCGCCAAGCTCAGCGAGGGCCGGCCGAACGCCGTCGACATGATCAAGAACGGCCAGATCCAGATGGTGATCAACACCCCCGGGGGCATGATACCGAGGCGCGACGAGAACCTTATCCGGGCCGCGGTCTACAGCCACAACGTCTGCATCATGACGACGATCATGGGGGCGCGCGCCGCGGTGGACGCGATCCGCGCGGTCCGGACAAAGCCTGTCGGCGTCCGCCCGGTCCAGAAGTACCGGGGCAACGTCAGCATGGTCTAGCGACCCGTTTACGGGTTTACAGGAGCGCGGGGTTTTGCTCTTGTCGTCGTTCCCGCAGGAAGAACCCATCGCCCATGCCCACGCCCTCCGCTCCATCAGACCCCAACGCAGCCGCATTGCCGGTTCCCCTCGATGAATCGCTCAGGCAGGCCTGGGCGCGCCATGGCAACCTGGTCTACGTGGTGTGCGGGATCATCGTGGCGGCGATCCTCGCCAAGGGCGGATGGGACTATCTTCTTGCGCAGAAGGAACTTGAGACCAAGCACGAGTACGCCGAATGCTCGTCGCCCGAGTCCTACAGGGTGTTCGCCGCCAATCATCCGGGCCATCCCCTGGCGGGGCTCGCGGAGCTCAAGGTGGCCGACGACGCCTACGGGGCGGGGCATTATGCCGATTCCGCAGCCGGCTATGAGAAGGCGGCGGCCGACCTTCCGGCAGGGCCCTTCCAGGGGCGCGCCAAGCTGGGCGCGGCGATGGCGCAGGCCCAGTCGGGCAAGTCGTCCGACGCCGAGGCGGCATTGAGCCGCCTCATGAACGACTCCGGGCAGCTCAAGGCGATCCGCTGCGAGGCGGGATTCCACCTTGCGGCGCTTGCCGTCGCCGCCGGGCGCACGGCGGAGGTCGAGAAGCTGGCCGAGCAGCTGAGGGAGATCGACCCCACAAGCCCGTTCGCCGAGCGCGCGTTTGCGCTTGTCGCCGACGTTCCCGGGGCGCCCGCGGCACCGGCCGCGAGCGCGGTCCCGTCGATCGTGCTGCCCGCCAAGAACTGATCCGGCGCGCGTTTCGCGGCCTAGGGTGGGTGCTGGCCTGGAGCGGTGGTGGAGAAGATGTACGTCTGGGTGACGGGCATCGCGGCCTCGAACGTGGCGTCGCCCGTCTGGATCGCCTGGACGACGACCGTGCCCCCCTGGGCCGTCAGCGTGTCGCCGTTCAGGATGCCGACGCCGGAGACAATCTCGAAGCGCACGGGCAGGCCGGAGGAGGCGTTCGCGCTGAGCGTGACCGGCTGTCCGGCGACGGCGTTCGGCGCGCCCTGGAAGCTGATGGACTGGTGGCGCTTGGTCACGCTCACGCGGGCCTGCGAGCTCACCGCCTCGCCCGTGGCGTTGGTGACCACCACGTCGTAGGTCCCGGAGTCGGACAGGGACGCCGGGGCGATCGTGAGCCTGCTGGCGGTCGCGCCGGTGATCGGCACGGCGTCCTTGCGCCACTGGAACGTCGGGGGAGGCTCGCCCGAGGCCTCCACGGTGAGCAGCAGGGCGTCGCCGATCGCGACCTCCTCGCTCATCGGAGGGGAGACGATCGACGGCGCCGAGGGCCTGGGGAGGACCGTGAAGGCCCGCTCGGCATCGCGCGCCGGCTGCCACGCGGCGTTTCCCGCCTGGGTCGCCAGGATGATGACGAGGCCGGGCGCGCCCGTGAGCTTGAGCTTCTTCCCGTCCAGGACGGCCGGGCCCGAGACGACCGAGAGGGCGAGCGGGAGGCCGGAGGTCGCCCGCGCCACGATGTCGAACGGCGCGTCCGTGACCGCGTGCGCGGGAATCTCGTCGAAGATGATCTCCTGCTTGCGGGGCCCGTCCTGGGCCGAGGCGCCGGGGACGTGGGCGGCCAGGGCGGCAAGGACGGCGAGGCGTGCGGCGCGGTGGGCTTTTGCGAGCATGGGTCAGGTGTTCACGTGCACGACCTTCGCCGGGGGGAACCCGTTGAAGTGGGTCGACGACGCATGGCTGTAGGCGCCGATGTTTTCGCTGTAGACAAGGTCGTCGCGGTTGAGGTCGGGCAGGTTCTCGGCCATCGACACGACGTCGAGGGCGTCGCACGTCGGGCCGTAAACCGCGCTGATCCTCGTGGGCCCCTTCTTAAAGGCCCTGACGGGGTATTTGCAATGGTCGAAAATGACGCCCGAATACGAGTGGTAGACGCCGTCGTTGATGTAATAGCTGGGCCTGCCCTCGCGGACGGCCTTGCCGATCACCTTCGAGACGGTGGTGCCCGAGGTGGCGACGAGGAAGCGGCCGGGCTCGGCCAGGATCTGGATGTCCCTCGGGAACAGGCGGTCGAGCTCGCGGTTGATGGTCCGGGCCAGCTCGCGGAAGGGCTTCACCGTGTCATCGTACGGCGCGGGAAACCCGCCGCCGATGTCCACCAGGTTCATCTTGGAGTAGCCGCGCTCCCTGGCCTCCTTGAGGAGGTTGGCGCAGAGCGCGAGGGCCTGGACGTAGTTCTCGAAATTGGTGGTCTGGCTGCCGACGTGGAAGCTCAGGCCCTCGCAGGTGAGCCCCAGCTTCTCCGCCAGCAGGATCAGGTCGACCGCCTCGCCCGGGGCGGCGCCGAACTTGGAGGAGAGCTCGACCATCGCCCCGGTGTTCGGGACCATGAGCCGGAGCACGACCCCGGCCTGGGGGGCGTGCGCCCTGATCTTGTGAAGCTCCTCGGCGTTGTCGAAGGTGACCAGGGGCTTGTACTGGTTGAGCTCCTCGAGGGTCTCGTCGGGCTTGTTGGGATTCGCGTAAATGATCTTGTCCCAGATCCAGTCCTGCCGCTGCTTCGGCGGCATGTCCTTGATGTTGTCGTAGACGATGTTGAACTCGGGCATCGAGGCGACGTCGAAGCTCGCGCCCTCGAGATAGAAGGTGCGCACGATCTCCGGGAGGGGGTTGGCCTTCACCGCGAAGTACGCCTGCACCCGGGGCAGGTACTTCCTGAACTCGCGGTATTTTTTCCGCAGCGCGTCGTGGTCGACGACGAACAGCGGCGTTCCGTGCTCGCGGCCGAGCCTCTGCAGGTGCGCCTTGGTGATCATCGGCGGGGCTCGGGTGCGGTCGGGGGTCTGGGCGAGGGAAGGGGGCGGGGTCGGCGGGGCTTAGGCGCGCCGTCCCCGGCGCTCAGTCGCCATCCTTGATCAGGAAATTCTTGAACTGCCACGGATCTTTGAGATCGAAGTCCGGCTTGTTGAACCCGCTGAAGGCGTTCTTGTAGTCGCGCAGCGGGGTCCAGTCCGAGCGCGTCGAGATCCAGTTTCCCAGGTACGGCTTCGAGGCGTCGAGGATGTACTCGTGCGGGAGCTCGTCGGGCACCCGGACGCCCTCCTCGGGGTTCGCGATCATCCACATGGTCGCCGCCACGACCGAGATGGCCACCTGCATGGTCGTCGCGTTCTGGTGCGGCACGAGCCTGCGGGACTCGTCGATCGTCAGGTCGGAGCCCACCCACCAGGACTTGTAACCGTGTCCCATGATCAGGGCGCCCAGGATGTCCGCGCCCTTGGTGATCTCGTCGTTCATGATGCGCAGGCTCGGCTGAAGCTCGTAGTTGCGGCCGCGCAGCTCGTTCAGCGACACGAGCGCCTCGTCGCAGGGGCAGTAGGCGTAGTGGACGGTGGGCCGGTAGACGGCGTCCTTGCCGTCCCAGACCGTGAGCGAGTCCGAGATCGTGAAGGCCTCGCCGTGGCGGACCACCATCCCGTGGATGGTGTAGTTGGGGACCCACGAGCGCACCCACGTGTTGATGCCCATGCGCGCGAGGCAGATCTGGTTCCTCGGGCCGCTCTTGTGCCGGTGGGCCAGGGCGGGAAGCGTCTTCTCGTGGGTGCCCCAGCCCAGCTCGGCCGTGGTGGTCCCCTCCTCGCGGAATCCCTCGATGCTCCACGTGTTGACGAACTCGTCGATCTGCTTCGGGACGTCCGTGATCTGGGTGTCGCGCTCGCTGCAGTGGATGACCTTGACGCCGAGCTCCATCGCGAGGCGGTTGAACCGGCGCTCGGCGATGAACCCCTCAAGCGCCTCGGCCTTCCTTCCCTTGGCCTTGCGCTCGCCGATCATCGTGTTCGCGATGTCGACCAGGCCCTGCCGCGTGAAGTGGGAGATGAGGCCGGGATTGGCGCCGTGCTCGACGACCGCCGTCGCGCCCTTCCGGGGCCACTTGGAGAACATGCGGCGCAGGTTCATGTGCCGCCAGTAGAGCGTGCGCTCCGTCGGGTGCTTCCTGCCGCCCGCGTACGGGTCCCATACCTCCACTGACGTATTGATGTAAAGGATACCCTTGTCGTGGCACCACTGGAGTATCTCGCAGGCGTCGATGTTCCACGCGAGGTCGATCAGGATGTCGCCGGCGGACAGGTGCCTGCCGAGGAGCGACCCCATGTTCTCCTCGGTCACCCTGTCCCTGACGAAGCGGACCCCCTTCGCGGTCCATTCCTTCAGCTTCTCCTCCTTGCTCTCGAAATCGATCACGGTGACGTTCCCGGGGGGGGCCTTGACGAGCTTGAACAGGATCGGGAGCGTGCATTCGGCGACGGCGCCGTAGCCGACGAAGAGGATCTTGCCGCGGAAATCGGTCATGGATTGCGTTTTGGGTTAGGATTGCGTGGGGGCGGTGGGTGGCACAAACGGCGTCAAGTAAAGGCCGCGTTTTCCGGCGGATGCAAGAACGGGCTCGATGCGTTTGGAAGGCCCGGGGGCCGGGATCCCGCCGCGACGCCGGCGGCGCGGACTGCGCCGCCGCCATAAATGGTCGGGGCGACAGGATTCGAACCTGCGACCTCCTGGTCCCCAACCAGGCGCTCTACCAGGCTAAGCTACACCCCGAAAGGGTCAGGGCAGGGCGGTTTCCAAGGAGAGTCAAGACGCGATGTCCGCAACTGCGCAATGTGCTTGCCTACCATGGATATTCCGTCTCTCCTCGCTTCCCTTACCTCTCTATTCATGGACACCATTTCTCGCGAAAATAACAGCATGCTGCCGATGGCCGGCGTCATCGTCGGCGCCGTTGCGCTCATCATAGGCGGCTACGCGGCCATCAGCCTCTCCAAGGTGAACCGCGCCCTTCTCGCGCAGGCGGAAAAGGTCGCGAAAATCGACGACATCGCCAACCAGGTCGCGACGGCCCAGCAGGCGAGCGACAAGGCCGCCAGGGACATCCAGATTCTTCAGACCCAGACGCAGAGCGCGGTGACCACGATCGCCAACGACCTCGCGCAGATCAACGAGCGGATCAAGCACATGGAGGAGGTCCATGTCGCCAAGGCGGCCGCCAAGGGCGGACCCAAGGGGGAGCCCGCCGTCGCCGGCCCCGGCGAATACATCGTCAAGCCGGGTGACAACGGCGTGAAGATCGCGCGCGCGAACGGCTGCTCGCTCACCGACCTTGAGTCGGTCAACCCGGGCGTTTCCTGGACCCACCTCAAGGTGGGCGAGAAGCTGAAGCTGCCCGAGAAGAAGTGACGGCCGGGGGGCCGTCCCGCTGGGTTCGAGGCGGCGAGCGCGTGCTCGCATCGACGCGTGTGCTTGAGCTGAGGAGCGTCCACTTCTGCCATCCCGCCAGGGGCACCGAGCGCGACTACGTGGTCGCGCACACGCCGGACTGGGTCAACGTCGTTGCGTTGACGCCGGGGGGCATGCTGGTCCTCGTCCGGCAGTTCCGGTTTGGCGCGGACGATTTCTCACTCGAGATCCCCGGCGGCGTGATCGAGGCCGGCGAGGATCCCGTCGCCGCCGGCGTGCGGGAGCTGTCGGAGGAAACCGGATATGGCGGGGGGGCGGTCCGCCTCCTCGGCAGCGTGCGCCCCAACCCGGCGATCATGGACAACCGCTGCCACTTCGTCCTCGTCGACGGCGCCGTGCCCTCCGCGCCCATGAAGTGGGACAGCGACGAGGAGATCGAGGTGTCGACCGCCCCCGTGGCGGACGTGCTTTCCTGGGCGCGCTCGGGGCGCATCACCCACAGCCTGACGGTCGCGGCGCTGATGCTTTTCGAGGGAATCCGGCGCGTTTGACTTAGCGTAACCCCGGGACAGACTGTGCGTCACCTTCCTTCGTGAACCCCTTCCGCGCAAAGGCATGAACGCCTCCCTCTTTGCCAACAGCCCCTCGGCGCTCGGCGCCTCCGGGTCCGACGGGCTGCTGCCGGGGCCGCTCGAGGAGGAGATACGCAGGATCTACTCGAGGAGCCCCATCTACGGCCGCCGGTTCCCGCTCCATGAGGAGGCGCTCCAGTGGTCCTGCTACCGCGAGATACCGGCGCTTTCCAAGCGGGAGATCGTCGAGGCCGGCCACCAGTCGTTCTTTCCCGACTACCGGGAGATCGAGCGCGGGCTGGCGGACCGCCGGTTCGAGTACGAGAACACCTCCGGGACGACCTCGGCCCCGATGACGGTCATCATGGAGGACGGCTGGTGGGCGGAGCAGACGCGCCGGGCCTACCGGGCCTCCCCGATCCTGCGCGAGTTCGCCGACCGGCCCCACCGCAAGTGCGTGCTGGCCCCTGTGGGCTGCTCGAGCAACCTCTGCCCGTACGAGGACCACCCGTTTCCGCACCGCTACTTCGACGGAACGGTGTACTTGAACCTCTCGAGCGATCCCTTCGCCTTCTCCGAGGCGGAATGGGACCGGATCGTCGTCGAGCTCCAGGCGACCCAGCCGGAGATCCTCGAGGGCGAGCCCGTGTACCTGTCGCTCCTGGCGCGCGCGGCCACGAGGCGGGGCGTCAGGGTGCCCAGCGTGCGCGCGGTCATCCTCACCTACGGCAAGGCGAGCCTGCAGCACGGACGGAGGATCGCGGAGGCGTTTCCCGCCCCGCAGGTCGACCTGTACGGCTCCACGGAGGCCGGATACCTCTTCGTCGGCGAGGCGTTCAGGGACGACTCGAGGGCCATCGACGGGAACGCGTTCATCGAGCTCGCGCCGTGGCGGCCGGGCGTGCCGGACGTCCACCAGATCTACGTGACGACCCGGGGGCGGGAGGCGATGCCCCTCCTGCGCTACCACACGGGCGACATCGTGCGCTCCATGCCCGCGGGATTCAGGATCCTCGGGCGCGAGCGGGACCTCTATTTCAGGCCCGACGGGACGCTCGTGTCGGCCTCGGACGTGGATGCCGCGCTGCCGGCGGACTTCTCGTGCTGGCATTACTCGCTCAACCAGACGGGTGAGAACCGCTGGGATTTCCACTATGTCGCGGACAGGCCCGCCCACCACAGGAGCCTCGACGCCGCCCTCTCGGGCTTCCTGGGCTCCGGCGCGCGCGTGAACTCCTTCCGCAGAAAGTCGATCGCCCCCGCGGCGAGCGGAAAGTTCGCGCTCCTGAAGCCCCTGGCGCCGGCGCCCTCAGCTTCTCCCTCGGGTAAGTCTCGCTAATTTCGGGCGCTTTGCCGATGCCGGGCCTTTACTCGGCGCCCGGGCCCGGTAGGACTTGAACCCGCCTACCCCGAGCGATGGACCTCGTCCGCAAACTATTCGGCAGCACGATTGGAAGGAAGCTACTCATGGCCGTGACCGGCGTGGTCCTGATTGCCTTCGTCGTCGGGCATCTTGTCGGCAACCTGCAGGTCTTCGAGGATCCCGACAGGATCAACGGATACTCGCATTTCCTGCAGTCGCTCGGGCCGGCGCTCTGGGCCGTGCGGATCTTTCTCCTCGCCTGCGTCGCCGTCCACATCTGGGCGGGGACGGTCCTCGCGATCGAGGGCCGCAGGGCCCGCGGCGCGGAGCCCTATGCCGTCAAGAAGTGGATACAGGCGACCGTGGCCTCGCGCTACATGCGCTGGACGGGCTACGTCGTCCTCGCCTTCATCTTCTACCACCTCGCGCAGTTCACGGTCGGCGTCGCGCAGCCGGGAACCTTCAAGGAGAACCTGCCGCACTACACGATGAGGGGCGACTACCACGTGCTGGGCGTCCCCGTTGTGAAGGCGGGGACCGACGTCCTCGACGTCCGCAGCATGGTGATCCTCGGGTTCGCGAACCGGATCGTCGCCCTGTTCTACATCGTCGCGGTGGGGCTCCTTTCCCTGCACCTCCTGCACGGCGCCGACAGCCTCTTCCAGACGCTCGGGTGGCGCAACCACCGCTGGGAGCGGGGGCTCCGGGTGGTGGTCACGGTGCTCTGCGCGGCCTATTTCCTCGGCAACCTGGCGATCCCCGGCGCCGCCCTCCTCGGGGTCCTCCACTAGGACGCCGCCCCGCGCCATGGCCCAGCTCGAACCAAGAATCCCGCCCGGCGCGCTCGCCGACAAATGGCGCAGGCACAAGGCGGACATCCGGCTCGTCAACCCGTCGAACAAGCGCAAGTACGAGGTCATCGTCGTCGGCGCGGGCCTCGCGGGGGCGTCGGCCGCGGCCTCGCTCTCCGAGCTCGGCTACGCGGTGAGCTGCTTCGTGTTCCACGACAGCCCCCGGCGCGCGCACTCGATCGCCGCCCAGGGCGGCATCAACGCGGCCAAGAACTACCCGAACGACGGGGACAGCGTCCACCGGCTCTTCTACGACACGGTCAAGGGGGGCGACTACCGCTCGCGCGAGGCCAACGTCTACCGCCTCGCCGAGGTGTCCGCGGACATCATCGACCAGTGCGCGGCGCAGGGCGTCCCCTTCGCGCGCGAATACGGCGGGCTCCTCGCCAACCGCTCGTTCGGCGGCGCGCAGGTCTCGCGCACCTTCTACGCGAGGGGGCAGACGGGGCAGCAGCTGCTCCTCGGCGCGTACTCGGCGCTCTCGAGGCAGGTCGGCGCGGGCGCCGTGCGGCTCCACACGCAGTCCGAGATGCTCGACCTGGTGGTCGTGGGCGGCCACGCGAGGGGGATCGTGGTCCGGAACCTGGTCACCGGCGAGGTCACCCGGCACGCGGCCGACGCCGTCGTCCTGGCGACGGGGGGCTACGGCAACGTCTTCAACCTGTCGACCTACGCGCGGGGCTCGAACGCGACGGCGATCTGGCGGGCCTACAAGCGGGGCGCCTGCTTCGCCAACCCCTGCTTCACCCAGATCCACCCGACCTGCATCCCCGTGACGGGCGAGTACCAGTCGAAGCTCACGCTCATGTCCGAGTCGCTGCGAAATGACGGGCGCATCTGGGTCCCCAAGAGGAAGGAGGACCGGCTCAAGGCCCCGGACTCCATCCCCGAGGACGAGCGCGACTACTACCTTGAGCGGATCTACCCGAGCTTCGGCAACCTGTGCCCCCGGGACGTGGCCTCGCGCGCGGCGAAGCGCGTCTGCGACGAGGGGCGGGGGGTGGGCGAGACCGGCCTCGGCGTGTACCTGGACTTCTCGGAGGCGATGGGCCGCCTGGGCGAGGCCGGGGTGCGCGAGCGCTACGGCAACCTGTTCGACATCTACCACGAGATCACCAACGAGGACGCCTACAGGGTGCCGATGAGGATCTTTCCCGCGGTCCACTACACGATGGGCGGGCTCTG
>Ga0182018_10000650_pt1 | contig 43708 bp, 34 predicted proteins | sample 812P2MmetaG_FD_120490 | JGI IMG/M metagenome (GOLD analysis project Ga0182018, IMG submission 120490) | Permafrost microbial communities from Stordalen Mire, Sweden - 812P2M metaG | ecosystem: Environmental > Terrestrial > Soil > Wetlands > Permafrost | place: Sweden: Stordalen | collected... | reverse complement strand
GGACACCGTCGAAACCGCGTTGGAACGCCGCCTCGCTCAACTGGAATCCGCACCCGCACAAATCCAATCCCTCACCGGTTTTGACTGGATTATTAATATTAGATTGAACGCTAAATAGTATTAGTCAGCGCGGTTCTGACGTTGCTGCTGTGGTTGTTTCGGAAATGAGCCGTGTTTTCGTCATTGAGTTTTTTTCTGCAGCTCTTAAAATCCGTTCATGGATAATTCGCAACCATCGCAATTGGCGCAATACATCCCGGTTTTGTTTCTGCTTGCCGCCGCCGTCGGCTTCGCGGGCGGCACGCTGTTGATTTCCGTGCTGCTCGGCAAATTCGCCAAGAGCAGCAAGGCCAAGGACGCCGCTTACGAATGTGGCAAGGACCCCATCGGCGACGGCAGTTCGCGTTTCTCCGTGAAATTTTACCTCGTCGCGATGCTGTTCATCCTCTTCGACATCGAGGTCGTCTTCATGTATCCGTGGGCGGTGGTCTATCGCGATATGCTGGCCGAGCACGCCACCCGCAACCTCATCCTCGGCTCGATGGTTTCGTTCCTCGGCATCTTGTTCGCCGGCTATCTTTACGCGCTGAAGAAAAAGGCGTTCGACTGGAAAACTTGAATTGGAGTTCGAGCTTCAGCTTGTCGGGCCGGTTATGCTTTGCCGGGCCAGCATTTTAATAGGATGCCGGCACGGGCACCGGCACGATCCGGTAATAGAGGCCGGAGCCGGCGGTTCCATTCGGGTCCACGAATTGGGCGGAGCCTTTCAGCACGGTGTTGGTGCAGACCGGCAGCCAGTTCACCAGGTCGGTCGAGATTTGCAGGCTGAAATTCATGCCGTTGGTAGCCGGCAGGGAGACGTGCAGGGAACTGTCGGCCAGGCTGTTAATCACCGGATTCGGGATCGGCAGGAAATCTTCTTCCAAAATGATCGCCCCTGCCGATGACGGCGAACCGATGCTGTAAGTCGGCGGCGAATTGGACGCAACGGGCGGCGCAATCAATGATAACACCACCGAGTCGTAATAACGATAATCGGAATCACTGTCGTCAAGGGGAACTATGGTGATCAACGCGTAACTCATCCCTGCCGGGATGATGACCGAACCCGGAATAGTCTCGTAATCCACCCCGTTGATGGCCGTTCCGCCGACGGAATAATAAACGGTCAGGTCGGTATTTGTGGCGCTGTCGCGATGAACCAGAAAGGTCGCCGTGTTGGCTCCGCTGATGTAGTTGCTGGCGGTGGACGTCGGGTAATACCAATTGACGTAGTTAGTCCCCTCAATGCCCACCGGGTCGGGCGCGTAAATGCTGACCGCCGGCGGCAGGGTTGTCAGGACGAAAATGTTCACGGGCGCGGAAGTGGCAGTGTTGCCTGCGCTGTCCGTGGCCACGGCAGTCAATGCGTAGCTGCCGGCGAGAACATTGCTCCATGAATAGAAGAATGGATTTGCCTGGGTCGAATTTGTCAGCAACACGCCGTTGCTGTTGGTGACGATGCCGATGCTGGTGCCGTTGGCGAAGTATTGAACCGTCTGAACCAAGTTGGAATAGGTCACGCGGGCGTGAACGCCGACATTGGCGGGCGCGGCAAAAAACTGGCCGTTGGTCGGATACCAGAAGCTGACGATAAACGGAACTTTCGGTGCGGGCAGATTGGTGACGGTGATGTTGACCGGCGCGGAAGTGGCGGTGTTGCCTGTGCTGTCCGTGGCCACGGCGGTCAGTGTGTAGCTGTCGGCGAGAACATTGCTCCACGAGAAAAAGAACGGATTGGCTTGCGTCGAATTTGTCAACAATATGACGTTGCTGTTGGTGACGATGCCAATGCTGCTTCCGTTTGCGAAATATTGCATCGTTTGAACCACATTCGAGTCAGTTACCAGAGCGTGAACCCCGACATCAGCCGGGGCAAGGAACGTCTGGCCGTTGGTCGGATACCAGAAGCTGACGATAAACGGAACTTTCGGTGCCGGCAGATTGGTGCCGGTGATGTTCACCGGCGCGGAGGTGGCGGTGTTGCCTGTGCTGTCCGTGGCCACGGCGGTCAGTGTGTAGCTGTCGGCGAGAACATTGCTCCACGAGAAAAAGAACGGATTGGCTTGCGTCGAGTTAGTCAGCAACACGCCGCCGCTGTTGGTGACGATGCCAATGCTGTTGCCGTTGGCGAAATATTGCACCGTGTGAACCACGTTCGAGTCAGTCACCAAAGCGTGAACCCCGACATCAGCCGGGGCAAGGAACGCCTGCCCATTGGTCGGATACCAGAAGCTGACGGCAAAGGGAATGTTGGGCGGTGGCGGTAGATTGGTGACAATACTGATGTTGACCGCGGACGACGTCGCCGAATTGCCGTTGGTGTCGGTCGCAATCACCTTCAAGCCATAACTGCCCGCCGGTGCATTGGACCACGTCAGCGGGAAAAGGAGCACTGAACTGATGTTGGAAACAATCACCTGGCTGCTGTTCGACACCACACCCAGATTGATGCTGTTCGCGAAGAACTGAACCGTTGCCACCATGCCGTTGCTTTCAACCGCCCGCGCATAGATGTTCACGTTGGCCGGAGCCAGATAGGTTGTCCCATTGGCCGGGGAGTAAATGCCCACCGACGGCCGCACGATGGGCGGCGGGATGTTGGTCACCACGCTGATGTTGACCACCGACGAAGTCGCCGAATTACCATTCACGTCCGTTGCCACCGCCATCAACGCATAACTGCCCGTCAATACATTCGACCATGCCAGCGGGAAGAGCGGTTCCGTGCTGACATTGGTGAAAACCATCTGGCTGCTGTTTGAGACCACGCCGAGACTCGCGTTATTCGCAAAAAACTGCACGGTCGCCACCGTGCCGGAGCTTTCGACCGCCCGCGCATAAAGCGTCAAATTGGCCGGCGTGAGGAACATCGCGCCGTTGGTTGGGGAATAAATGTAAACCGCCGGACGGACAACCGGATTGGTGACGGTGATGTTGACCGGCGCAGTGGTTGCCATGTTGCCGGCGCTGTCCACTACCTCCGCCGTCAAAGAATATGCGCCAGCCATGACGTTGCTCCAATTGATTGGGAATGGATTACCCTGGGTCAGGTTTGTCACCAACACCGCCGTCGTATTGGTGACCAGCCCGATACTGGTTGTGCCGGAAAAATACTGCACCGTTTGGACCAGGTTTGTATCCGCCATCCGCGCGTGAACGTAGATGGTGGCGGGCGCACCGAATACCTGATTGTTGGTCGGATTGGACAGGATGGTGGTGAGGGCCGCGTTTTGGCTGCGGGCAATCCCGGCCATGAGGAACAACGAACTCAACAAGATCGCAAAAGTAATAACGGTGCGACTGGAAGATTTCATAAGGCTTATTCTACTATATGTTTGGGAACTAAAAATTCAAGCATTTTTTATTCCGTTAAGTGAATATGCGGAAACCCCAATAAAATTCAAACTGCCCGTTCTTGTGAACGTTCCAAAGGCGTGAAAATCACGCCTCGAAGCGTGATTTTCACGCCTTGAGGTGAAGTCCAAGCCGAGTCTGAAGAAGCTCGACGCAGCGTGCCTCGTGCTGGCCATTGTCGGCGGTGTGAATTTTCTTTTACGAAATCCCAATCAAAATTCCCGCCAGAAAAACCAGCGCGCCGCCGAGCGCGATTTGCAACACGGCGGACACCAGCGGCGTGTCCATGAACCGGTGGCGAATCCATGAGATGACGCTGAGTTCCACCAGCACCACGCACACGGCGATGCTTGTGGCGGTTTTCACATTCGGAATCAGATACGGCAGCGTGTGGCCGAGGCCGCCGAGCGCGGTCATCGCGCCGCACACGAAGCCGCGCGCCCACGGATGGCCGCGCCCGGTGAGGCTGCCGTCGTCGGACAACGCCTCGGCGAAGCCCATGCTGATGCCGGCACCGATACTGGCGGCCATTCCGACCAGAAATGTGGCCGAACTGCTGTGCGTGGCAAAGGCGGCGCAAAACAGCGGCGCGAGCGTCGAGACCGAGCCGTCCATCAAACCGGCGAGTCCCGGTTGCACGACCTGCAAAACGAACAGCCGTTTCTGCTGGGATTTTTCGTCCTCGCTTAATTTGGTCTGCGCGATTTGTTCGGCGGTGTGCGCGTGGTTGCGTTCTTCCTCGGCCAGGTCGCCGAGCAGTTGCCGGATGCCGGTGTCCGTCGTGCGGCGGCAGGCGGCGGCGTAAAAGCGCATGGTTTCGACTTCCATGCTCTCGGCGGTTTTTTGCACGGCCTTCAAACCGAGCGGGCGCACGAGCCAGACGGGTTTGCGGTCCACGAAGCCGCGCACGTCCTGCCGGCGGATCAACGGCACGTGTTCACCGAAATTCTTTTTGAAAAGTTCCAGCAGGCGATGACGATGGCCGTCTTCCTCGCGGCGCATCTCGCGGAATTTCGCGGCCTGTCCGGGATAATTTTCCTGCAGGCCGTCGGCGAAATCCTCGTAGATGCGCGCGTCTTCCTCCTCCAGCGAAATGGCGAGCGCAAGGACTTCGCGTTCGGTCAGGCTTTCAAATGTTCTCATAAATATGGAGAAAATAATCGAGCAATCGCGTCGCGCAATTTTGCCGGAAGGATTCTGGCGTCCACCTTGGCCAGAGTGACTTCGTGCGCGCCAAGCATTTTTTTCTCTATGACTTTTTCCATTTCCTGCGCGAACTCGCGGCCGTAGCACTCCACGTTCAATTCAAAATTCAGCCGCAGGCTGCGCGCATCCCAGTTGGCCGAGCCGAGCAGCACCCAGTGGCCGTCCACGATCATCAGCTTGGAGTGGTCGAACGGCGGCGGCGTGAGCCAGACGTGGCAGCCGCGTTCCAGCACCTGCCACCACATCGCCCGCGACGCCCAATGTACGGGCGGCAGATTGTTTTTCGCGGGCAGGATAATGTCCACGCGCACACCGCGCAGCGACGCGAGATTGAGCGCGGTGACGAGCGCGCTGTCCGGCAGAAAATACGGCGTGAGAATTTTCACGGAGGTCTGCGCCTCGGCGAGCGCGGCGAGCAGCGTCCAGCGCGCGTTTTCAAAATCGGCGTCGGGCCCGTCAGTAATGGCGCGGGCGATGATCTTGCCGGATTCGGCCAATTCAGGAAACCAGACGAATCCCTCCAGCGTTTCGCCGGTGGCAAAAGCCCAGTCGTTGGCAAAAGCTTCCTGCAATTCCGTGACGACCGGGCCTTCCATCCGGAAATGTAAATCCTGCACGGGGCTTTTTGGTTTTTCGGCGAGCACATTTCCGTGGCGGATGTTCATGCCGCCGGTGAAGGCGATTTGTCCGTCCACGACGAGCGATTTGCGGTGGTTGCGCAGATTGATGGTGGCCACGCGCCACGGCGTGAGGATGGACGCGGGCAGAAATTTGGCGAACGGAATTTTTGCGTGATGCAATTTCCAAGTGATCGGCGGGAACGAATAGCGCGTGCCGGCGGAGTCAATCAGCACGCGCACTTGCACGCCGCGTTTGACGGCGCGTTCGAGCGCGGCGACAAATTGTCCTCCGCTCGGATCGTTGTCGAAAATGTAGGTGCAGAGCGAAATGGATTTTTGCGCCGATTCAATCGCGGCAAGCATGGCGGGAAACGCGGCGTCGCCGTTGACGAGCGGCTCGATCTTGTTTCCCGCCGTGAGCGGTTGCGTGGCGATGCGGTTGACGACATGGGCGATGTGCTTGAGATGTTCCGCGCCGTCGTGTTCCGGTTCGCCAAGATTTTCGGGAACATCGCGGCTGAAAGGTTTGTGAACGCCGAGCTGGATGGCGCGGCGGCGGATGCGGTTGACACCGAATGTGAGATAAAGAACCGGACCGAACAACGGCATAAGCCAGACGACCCCGATCCAGATGGTGGCGGCGCGCACGTCGCGTTTGAACAGCAGGACGTGAATCGAGGCAAGCAGGGCGGCGAGAAAGTCGAAGCCGGCGGCAAAATGCGGCCAGAAGCGGGAGATTTTGTCGAGCCAGTCCATTGTGAAAAATTTTACGCGCGGCAGGCGGTCAGTGGCAAGCGTTCTTGGCTCTGGACGAAAGGTGATGCGCCCGCTTAACTTGGGGAACATGAGCGACGAAGCGGTCAAATGCCCAAGTTGCGGCGGGGAAATTGTTTTGCCGGGGAAAAAATGCCCGCGTTGCGGGCGCTGGCCGGGCGCGCGCGGAATTTCCTTTTATGTCTTCTGGACCGCGCTGTCGCTGGTCGTGGTGGTGTTGCTGGCGGTCATGTTTCACGTGGCATTTCAGATGGTGAACCGGATGCTTTAAGCGACTTTCCGCAAAGTCCTCGCCGGGAAATCCATTTTCCGTTTGAGTCATCCGCCATGATAGGCGAGAGTATCTGAATCAATTTCGAAGATTTGACTATGAGACGGATTTTTTTTGGCTGGATGCTCTCCGTGTTTTGCGCGGCGCAAGCGCTTCACGCGCAAGGCACCGCGTTCACGTATCAAGGCTGGCTCAACGACGGCGGCAACCTGGCCAACAGCAATTACGACCTGGCTTTCACGCTCTACACGTCCACCAATCTCCCGGGCACGGTCGTCGCGGGGCCGGTCACGAATTCCGCCGTGCCGGTGACCAACGGGCAGTTCATGGTGACGCTGGATTTTGGCGCGGGCGCGTTCACCGGGCCGGATCGCTGGCTGCAAATCGCCGTGCGCGCGACCGGCACGACCAATTTCACCGCGCTGTCGCCGCGCCAGCGGTTGACGCCGGTGCCGTATGCGATATTCGCAAACAGCGCGAGCAACCTCGTCGGTGTTCTGGCTTCGACGCAACTGGTCGGCACGCTGCCGGCGGGCGCTTTCGCGGGTTACACGAACACGGTAGCGCTGACCAACGGCGCGAATCTTTTCAGCGGCGCGTTCTCGGGCACGTTCAACGGCAATGGCGCGAACCTGACCAATCTCAACGCCACGCAACTGACGTTCGGCACGGTCGCCGACGCGCGGCAGAGCACCAACGTCGCGCTGCTCAACCACAACCAGACGTTCGGCGGCTCGAACATTTTCACCGGCGCAAATATTTTCACCGGAACAAACCTGTTCAGCGGCGCGAATACGTTTAGCGGTCCAAACACCTTCACCGGGACGAATTTTTTCAGCAGCATCAACGCGTTCACCAACCGCGGGAACAGTTTCGTCGGCAGCTTTTTCGGGAACGGCCTCGTCGGCTGGATTGTGGTTTCGGGCACCTCCACGCAGGCGATGCCGGACGCCGGCTATCTTTTGACCAGTTCGCAACTGACGACGGTGACATTGCCGACGAACACCGCCTTGCTCATTGGCGACATTGTGCGCATTTCCGGCGCGGGCGCGGGCGGCTGGCAGGTGGGGCTGAACCCCGGCCAGTCCGTGATCGGCAATTTTTCCGGTTACACGCAGACTTACTGGACTTTGTCCGGCGCATCAGTGGCAAACTGGTTTGGCATCGCGTCGTCCGCCGACGGCAACAAGCTGGTGGCAGTGGTGTCCGGCGGTGACATTTACACTTCGCCGAATGCGGGTGTCACCTGGACCCAGACCAGCGCCAGCAGTTTTCAATGGCGTTCTGTCGCCTCATCGGCGGACGGAACGAAACTTGTGGCAGTCGTCAACAACGGCGACATTTACGCGTCCACCAATTCCGGCGGCACGTGGGCGCCAGTGCTCGGCACCGCAACCTGGACTTCAGTCGCGTCGTCGTCGGACGGAACCAAACTGGTCGCGGTGGCTAACAGCGGTCTCGTCTACACGTCCACCAATTCCGGCGTCGTGTGGGCGCAGCAAACCAGCGGTTTGCCGGGCAGCGCGCCGTGGACTTCGGTGGATTCATCATCCGACGGAACGAAACTCGTGGCCGTGGCCAGCAGCGGCGTCGTTTATTTGTCGTCCAATTCCGGCGGTTCTTGGTCAACGCCCGGCACGTTTGGAGCCAACCTGCCTTCCGTGGCGTCTTCCGCCGACGGAACAAAGCTCATCGTCGCGCAAAATCCCGGCGATATTTACACGTCCACCAATTCCGGCAGTTCGTGGACGCCCCAAACCGTCGGCGCACCGGCGGGCGTGGCTTGGAACGCCGTTGCTTCCTCCAACGACGGCGTGAAACTGGCGGCGGCGGTGAGCGGCGGCGGCATCTACCTTTCGAGCAACGCGGGCGCGACGTGGGTGCAGCAAACCAATGCACCGAATCAAAACTGGACGGGCATCAGCGAGTCGGCGGACGGCACCAAACTCGCGGCGGTGATCAACAACACCAGCGGCGGGAGCGGCCAGATTTACACCGCGCAGGCGGCGGCGCAAACCACGAGCATGGTCGGCACCAACGGCTACATTTCGGGCGGGCAGGGGACGGCGGTGGAATTGCAATACATCGGCAACAACCAGTTCATGCCCGTCAGTTCGGCGGGAACGATTTGGGCGTATTGAAACCGGCCCCGCCTCGGATTTGGCGGCGGGCAGGCATGAAAAAAACAGCCGGAACAATTTCTTGTTCCGGCTGCTTGCTCTTAACTATCAACAATCAGCTACCCTTGGAAACTTCTCTCTGTCTTTGGCAAACCTTTTGTGACATTGGAAAACCATTTTTTAACCCCGGCCAAACGCTTTATGACCTTGGGAAACGCCTCCGCAGGCACAAACGCATCTTTATTTAAGACAGGCCGGCGAACAGCGAAGTCAAAAAAGGAGACAGAAAACACGACCGGCGAATCCCAGGACAAGGGCGGGGGCGGGACGAAGTCATTTTGCCACTGGCCGGGAGTTGTCTGCCGCTTCCAGCTTGATTAAAAACTTCCCGCCAATACGATTCCCGTCATGCCGAACCACACCGGGTTTGAGTCTTTTGAAAAAGAGCTTAACCGTCTCGTCGAATCCTTCGGCAAACGCATTGCGGAACTCAAAAGCTCCGATTACAACGAGGCCAAACTCCGCGACGATTTCCTGAATCCTTTCTTCCGCGCGCTCGGCTGGGACATGGAAAACCGCGCCGGCCTCATCCAGAAGGAACGCGAGGTGGAGATTGAAAGCGCCACGCAGATTGGTGGCGGACGCAAGCGGGCCGATTATCTTTTCCGCACCGACAAGCGCGAACGATTCGTGTGCGAGGCCAAAAAGCCAGCCGAGCAACTTCACGCCCGCTACGCCTTCCAAGCCAAACGCTACGCTTGGAACAAAGGTGTGCCGGTCGCCGTCCTCACCGATTTCGAGGAGTTGAAAATTTTCATCGTCGGCGGCAAACCCCATATTGACGAGCCGCACGTTGGCGAATGGAAAAGCTGGCGCTTTCAGCAATACCCGCTCATCGCCCGTGAACTTTGGGATTTATTGTCCCGCGACAAGATTGCCGCCGGCAGCATTGACGCAGCGTTGGATGCCCTGCCCAAGAAAGCCACCGGCACGGGCAAAGCCCGCCAGCAATGGCTCATCAAGCCCGACCGCAATCGCGCGTTGGACAATGATTTTCTGGAATTTCTCGACGAGACCCGGCGCGAGCTTGCATCCGACATTTACAAAAACAACGACCACGACGAACTGCTTGAAGGCAACAAACTCACCGAAGCCTGCCAGCGCGTCATTGACCGCATCCTGTTTCTCCGCATCTGCGAAGACCGCGACATTGACACCGGCACGACCTTGCAGGCCATTGTCGAAACATGGCGCAAAAACACTGGCAATGACGGCACCGGACGTCGCGCGCACCAGCAGCCGTTTGAACTGCGCGAAGAGCCGCCCGCCAATTACGGCAGCGACGGCATCCGTGCGCCAAAAGAATCTTTGTGGCGCGCGGTCGTCCGGCATTTTCGCGCATTGGATCGCCGCCCGCCCACGCACGTTCCTTTTTTCAACGGCAACCTCTTCAAACCGCACTTCACGGAAAACCTCATCATCGGCGACGAATGGTTGGCCGGATTCATCGGTGATTTGAGCGATGACGAATCGCCCTACCTGTTCAACGTCATTGACGTGGAGATTCTGGGCAGCGTCTATGAAAGATTCCTGGGCAATGTCGTGCGGCCTCACGGCAAAGGAATCACCGTTGAGCCAAAGCCCGAAGTCCGCAAAGCCGGCGGCGTCTATTACACCCCGCGCTACATCGTGGATTACATCGTCGAGCAGACTGCTGGCAAACTGCTGGATGAAATTGCCTCTGAAAAAGAAACCGAAGGTATGAAGGCTTTTGCCACGCGCACCGAAAAACTCCGCCTGCTTGATCCCGCCTGCGGTTCCGGTTCGTTCCTCATCCGCGCTTTCGAGCGCGTGTGCGAACACTGGCAGAAACGGCTGACGGCCAATCTCCGCGATGTCCCCGCCCGCGCTTCCCAGTCCTCGACGGGCGGTTCGGAAATTCCGCTGGCCAAAAGCGGGGAAGCGCCAGCGGGGTCGGCGCAGCGCGCCGACCCTACCAGCAAAGCCGCCCGCGCCGCGTGGGAAAAGAAACATCGCCCGTTGTGCTGGGTGGATGCCACTACCAACGACGTCCACCTGACCGTGGCCCTCAAGCGGCAGATTCTCACCCAGAACATCTATGGCGTGGATTTGGACGCCGCCGCCGTGGAAGTCACCCAGCTCTCGCTCTACCTCAAGATGCTGGAGCACGAGAACCGCACCACCCTCCAGCGCCAGCGCGAACTGCTGGCCGACGAGACCGACATCGCCCTGCTGCCGCCCTTGCAGGACAACATCAAGTGCGGCAACTCCCTCATCGCCTCCGATTTCTCGATGATGCCCGAAGACCTCGTGCGCGTTCACGCCTTCGACTGGCCGGTGCAATTTGCGGCCATCATGAAAGCCGGCGGCTTCGACGCCGTCATCGGCAACCCGCCTTGGGGTGCAGACCAACCGGAGGAAAGTAACGAATACATTGAACGCTCATTCAAAATTGCTCAGAGCAGCGTGACTGATTCGTATGCACTTTTCATGGAACGTGCAGTTACCTTACTGCGTAAGGGCGGACGTTTTAGTTTTATCGTTCCCGATACTTTTCTGCGAAAGGACGGCTACAAGTCGTTACGCGAAATTTTTCTCAACGAATACACCGTGGAGGAAATGATTGAAACCGGGCCGGTGTTTTCCCAAGTCAGAGACACTTGGTGCTTAATCTTCGCGCTCCGCCGTGAGAAGCCTTCAGACACGACAGAAATTACTCACAAGAAAATCAACCGGTTCGTTGTTGGCGCAGAAGAACGATTGGAAAAATTTCAGAAATCGAACTACGACCAAACGGGAAGTGTGATGCAAGTTTATTGGGCGAAGCGTCCAGAACTGATTGTCGGCTATCTTTCGTCTGCTGATTCACAGTCATTGATTTGCAAAATTGAAGCGCATCCCCAACTTGGTCAATTAACGAAGCAATTCAAAATTTCGCGCGGAGAAGAAGGAAGCAAATTTAATCTGAAGCGTTCAGAGAATAGCCGCTTCTGGATGGTCATTCCCGAAAATGTCCACCGATACGATTTGACTGAAGGAATGCCAGTTTCTCTTGCTGGGCTAACAACTGGCAAAGTTGATGGATACTATACTCATCCAAAAATCTGGATTGTTCGGATTCAAAAAATGCGTTGGCCACAGCGAATCGTAAGTGTTTTGGATTTACGCAAAAATTCTGGAGCGATGAAGACGCTGCAAGTTATCATTTCAGCATCAGACGATGTGACCTCATTGAAATACTTGCAGGCAATTCTTGGTTCAAAGCTCATAAACTTTTGGTGCTTGAACTATCTTGCGGATGACATGAACCAGACCTATTTGGAGCGTTTGCCAATTCGCTCAATAGATTTCAAAAAGCCCGCCGACAAATCCCGTCACGACAAGCTGGTGCTGCTGGTGGACAAGCTGCTGGGCTTGATGCCCAGGCTGCGCGCGGCCACGGCGGAATCGGAAAAGGCCGTGCTGCAAAACGCCGTCACCGCCACCGACCAGCAAATAGATCAACTCGTCTATGAACTCTACAACCTCACCCAAGAAGAAATCGCCCTCGTCGAAGGCGCGTAAGGTAGGGAAGGCGCGCTGCGCCGTCCCCGTCGCCGAGCGCAGCGTCAGGCGACGGATTGAAAACGCCCGCGACGCCCGCGCAACCACGTCCGTTCCGCCCGCTTTACGGGCGGGGACATCGCAGCGCGATGCCCCTGCCAACCTCCGCCGCGAATTCCGCGCGTGGCGCGCGTCGCTGCCCACCGCGCTGGAACGCGACACCTTGCTCACGCCGGAATGGATCGCCGAAAACGTGGTGCAGGAAGTGGAACGTTTTCTCAAAGCTGATTTGCCCGATGATTTCGCCGAACGGCTCGCGGCCAAGGCGCATCATCTTTACCCGCGCCACAAACATTTTCACAAAGGCCTGAACCGTCCCGGCAATCGTGGCCGGGAAAACCTGCTGATGTTCATGCGCCACTGGACGGCGGGCTGGTTGAAACGCGAGCGTAACCCGCTCCACAAAAAACTGCCCTATTCATTCGGCATGGGCCAGCGCTTGCCGGTTTAGTTTGTTCCCATGTGAGCGCATTCACCTTAAAGGGGGCAGTCCCGATTTTCGCCCCACCATTGCCGCTCGAAAAAGTCGCGGTCAATCCGCACCGGCTTGATGCAGCGCGGGTCATCCGTCTTTGGGCCGTTCATCAAATTACTGACAGGTTAAATCTTCAACGGCTCATCCAGCGGAAAATCCATCGCCATTTTGCAGGATTCACTTTGCGGGTCGTCATCCCGGAAGGAGGCGCACGGAAACCAAGCGGCTTGACAGAAGGCGACGCAAGGCGTATCCAAGGCTGCGTCGTGCTTAAAAAAATCTGCCAATCTGGTGACGTGATTTTTCGCGAAGGGGACGAGTCCACCGAGGCATATTTGATCAGTTCAGGCCGGGTCGAAATCACCCTCCATTCCGAAGGTGCCGGGCTGGCCGTGGCGCGGCTGGGCCCGGGCGACATTATTGGCGAGATGGGGCTGATCGCCAACAAGCCGCGCTCGGCCACCGCCACGGCGCTAATACCCACGGAGCTGGAGGTCATCACCGAGGAGGGATTCGAGAAGGATGTGCTGCAACAGCCGTCCCGGCTGCGGACTTATTTGGGCAGGTTGTTTGAGCGGTTGCGCGCCATGGACACCTTGCTGGAATTGGAGCGCAAGCGTCACCGGGCTTCCGCCGACCCGGCCGTGATCCCGACGGTGCCGCCTCTGTCTAGCGGTGAAAGCGGTTCCGACCCGGTCGTTAAACTGGCGTCTGTCCTGCCTAATCCAGTCACGGGCGAAATAATTACTGTCAACGTGGACCGATTTCCGTTTCGCATCGGGCGCGCGGAAGACAAGGGTTCGCTGTTTTTGCAAAATGACCTGTCAATTCCCGACGAGAAGCCGCTTCAGGTTTCGCGCCATCATGCATCAATTGACAATGGTGGCGGAAAATGTTTTGTGAGCGACCTTGGCAGCCGCATCGGCACGGTGGTCAACGGGGTGAAAATCGGCGGAGGCGCGGGCTCGATCGTGGCGGAATTGAAGGCTGGCGACAACACGGTCATTTTCGGCCATCCCGTTACCAGTCCGCATCGCTACACAGTCAATGTTTCAGCCGGACGTTGAAGGCAATCATATTGCTGTAAAGGGGTCCTGACTATTTACAGGATTTGGCTGCGGGTTTAGGCTGTTGGATATGCAGAATTGAAAGTTGCACTGGACGAACATAATGAGGTTCAAGCTTGAACAAAATACTTGGGACTGACTCCTTTAGGTTGTTGAAAAAGTGAAGTAGCAGTAATGGAAAAACCAGCCGCTGATTTGCACCGTTTCCTTGAACCTTTTTCCCGCCAGTGGCACAAAGGCAGCATGAATGAGGAACCGCTTGTCACGGCCCTGAAAAATCAGGACACCGGGGCCGTGCAGGAACTGGTCAACGCTTATGGAGACCGGTTGCTTCGTTCCGCCTTCTTTTTATGCGGCAATGAGACCGAAGCCCAAGACATTCTTCAGGATACGTTCCTTGAGGCCATTCGCTCGATTCATCGGTTTCAGGGTCGTTCCTCCATTTACACATGGCTCCATGCCATCCTGCTCAACCTGACCCGCCGCTACCACCGGGACCACAAGCGGATTATCTATGATGATGAGCTTGCCGACCGGGAAATTTCATCGCCAGACGGAAGTCCAAGTCCATTGGATTCCGTCACCGCTTCATCGGCAATCTCGAAGGCTCTGCGCCAGCTTTCCGGCACTCACCGGGAGGTCATCGTCCTGCGCTATTACGAAGACATGAAAATCCACGAAATCGCAAGCCACCTGGGCATTTCCAAGGGAACTGTTAAATCAAGACTACACTATGCCATCGGGGAAATGCAAAAACTCCTGCCTGACGAATTGAACCTTTTTGGTGCCTGCGGCACAGAGGAGATGCAAAAACAATGAACTGCCGGCGTTTCCAGAATCGGTTGTATGAATATGTGGAGAGGAGTCTTTCCGCCAGCACACAGGCTGCGGCTGAGCGGCATCTTGCCGGCTGTAGTGTCTGCCGGCAGGCCGTGCGCAAAGAGCAACAGTTTGCACAATTCATGTCCAGCCAGCTTCAGCAGGACACCATAACCTTGACACTCCGTCCGGAAATTTGGAATAGAATCCTGACGGCTGCCGAAGCCAAGTCCACCTCGCCTAGGGCGCTGGAATCCATCACTGGCTTATGGAACCGTTTCTTCCGGCTGGCGGCTGTTCCGGTGTCTCTGTTGCTGGTTGTTGCTTTTCTGCTGATTACTCATTCCCCTGACACCCGGATTTATCATGTGGAAACGATCTCATCCATTGACCATAATCTGCGCCCCGCTGTTTCCATCCAGATTTTCTATCACATGCCCACCTGTAAGTTTCACCGGGAAGGCAATCTCGTGATTGACAGCCTGTCAGACGAAGCTGTCGTGGTCAGCGGAATGTTCCGACCCGACGGCCAGGAATCTGTCCCACAAAAACAAGAAGGAAAAACACCACTATGAAAACCAGACTCGCAATCTTTATCCTGTTCATATCGCTTGGCGCGAATTCACTGTTCGCGGACGAAACCAATACAAACGCCAGCACCGGTTCCAGCACCAACTTCTATATCGGCCAGTCCTCGTTTCCCCAGGGCGATTTCATTGAAATCACCTCGGTCGAGCGGTTTCCAAACCGGATGGTGGTTAAGGGCCATTACAAGCTCGTCAGCGCCGGCAGCGCGCAGCTTTCGCTTTATACCACCACCAGTGCAGCCATCGCAGTTCCCACCGACCGGACGCAGTTGATGGAGATATCCAGGGGACAAGGCGATTTTGAATTGACCGATCCCAACCTCGTTCCGGGACTGAACCATGTGACGATGTATTCTGTTCCCGGCGGCAAGCCATTTGCCGGAGTTTATTTCGGAAACAAGAAAGAAGCCGCTAAAGAAAACAAGCTTGACCTTGATTATTATCAGGAAACTTCCACGCCAAACGAGATTCAGCCGGACGGCAACGGCGGTTCCTCGAGGAAGCCAGGGGCGGCATCTGGCCCCAATCAAATCCTCCTTGAATATCTTGGGAATCCCGTTGAACCGCCGGCAAATATGGATGCCCGTTACACGAAGGAAGGCCTCATCATTGCAGTCCAACTCGCCGCCCGGGACGCCGGAATCAAAATCAAAAAAGTGATGGTGGACGATTCGGAATATCCGTTCCTCCTTGGTGTCGTGTGTGCGGGTTCCGATGCCACCAAACTAAAAGCACAGATTAAAAAGATGGACGGCTATGGATATAGCGGCTCGGTGGGCAATGACGTCAACCGGGACGGCAGCGATACCTGTAATGTGTTCAGCATCGTTCCCTACTCGGCGCACCCACGGGACGCCCGACGGCAAATTGACCACCGGCTCATGTTGAGACAGCAAGTCTTCTACGACCGGATCAACGGGCAGGAATGATTTTTACTCCAGCCACGCTTTACATTTGACACCTCATGGTCGTCACCAAATCAAACCGGGCAGCCCACACTTGCCGGCAACGGCTTCATGCGCCAGCCGCGTCCCGCTTGAGTTGGTCGGAAGAGAACAATCCGCCATCCGGCAAGCCAGCACCGCTGTTTTTGACATGGATGAAGCAGCGGACTTTTGGTTTAAGGGTTTTACCAACTTCGTCAAAAAAATTGGCCGGCGCACGGTAGCCGGAAGTCTCTTTGACGGTCGCGCCAGAAGAACGCATGGCGCGCAATTCTTCGAGATGGGTTTCCAGTGGGTGCATGTCGTTGACACGGTGAGTGTGCGTTGGAAAATTTGCTGCGTCAACTTTTTGAATCGGCGCACATCGCCGACGCTACATCACGCGATCTTGAACTTTGGACATTGCTTCAAAAACTTTTTCGGGTTCTGGAAAATCACCCGGTCAATCGCGGCGGCAAGATGACCGCGACGTTTCATTTCCAGCGCGGTTTTCGGCACGGCCAGCGGATCGCTCACGCCCCAGTCGCACGCGCTGTTCATCCAAATATTCTCGCCGCCGTAAGTCTCCAGCATGTCAATCGCCCGCGCTGGCGAGCATTTGGTTTCGGGATACAGCGTCATGCCCGCCCAGAAGCCGGCGTCCAGAACCAGCTTCACCGTGTGCTCCTCGACGTGGTCAATGATGACGCGTTCCGGCTTGATGCGCTTTTCACTTTTCAAAACGTCCAGAATCAGCCGCGTGCCTTTCAATTTGTCCTCCAGATGCGGCGTGTGGACGAGGATGAGTTGTTTGTGCCGCGCGGCGAGGTCAACGTGCATTTCGAGAACCTTCAGTTCATTGCGCGAATTTTTGTTCAACCCGATTTCGCCGATGCCGAGGACGTTGGAGCAGTCGAGGAATTTTGGAATCAGCGCGATGACTTCCTCCGCGAGCTTCACGTCCTCGGATTCCTTGGGATTGATGCAAAGCCAGGAAAAATGTTTCAGGCCGAACTTCGCCGCGCGTTTCGGCTCGTGTTCGGTGAGCTGGCAGAAATAATCATGGAAGCCGTCCACGGAACTGCGGTCGAAGCCGGCCCAGAACGCCGGTTCGCAAACCGCCTCGCAGCCGGCGAGCGCCATGCGTTCATAATCGTCCGTGACGCGGCTGACCATGTGGGCGTGGGGTTCGATATAACGCATATTAGTGGTGGCCAGAAAAGCCTGAATCGTTTGAACTGCTTCCCAAGTTGCTTTCGTAATAGGATTTGTCTCCGACACCTTTGGCGAAGTGAACGATTGATGAAGCGTCAAAATCAATGATTCCGCTAAAATATTTTTTTGCGACGAATTTTCGCAGGCCGTCGTAGGTGCAATTTACTTTTAACTGGCTGAAATAGGAGTCGAACGAAGAGCGCGAACAGAGTAAGGCGTAGGCGTAGGCCGAAAAAGCTTTGTCATATTTTCCGTTCTCAAACAGACGGTCAACTTCTTCAAATGAATAAAATCTTTTCTCACCAAAACGCCGGTGAAGCTCAAGAGAAAGACGATAAATATAACTCTTGATGGCTTTGCGGCGTTTGAGCAGGCGAAACATAAGGTTCCAGTTTATTTTGCGTCTGGCCACGCACCGCAGGCGGCTTTCGTTGCAGCCACAAAGATTGGTTTCGTCGTCGGGTCGCTGAATGCGATCAGAATTTCCTTCGCCTTGTTTTTCCTTTTACCGTTCAGCTTGCCGACGGCGGCGCGGAAAGATTTCAGCCGGAAATCGTCCTTGCCGCCGGCGCGCTCCATGCGGTCGAGGAACGCGGCGATTTCAATCAGCTTGTGCCGCGCGTCGAGGAAATACAGGTCGAGAACTTGTTGCCGTTTCATAATTCGTTAGACGGAATATAAAACGGAATTATCCGGCGGCAACCGCAAAGCGCATTTTTTCCCACGACCGGTGGGGCAGTTCCCATTCACCGCCGCCATTTCATTAACATCGGACACCTGCCCGGTGTTAATGAAGGTGAAACCAAGTTCCCCACTTTGGCTCACGGCACATACCGCGTCCGATAAAAGTCCATGCCACCCGACGGCATGTTGGTGAAGTTGATCGCTCCATTCATCGCCGCCGCATTGGTGAACAGCGGCTGCCAAATCACCGGCGGCGTCAGGCTGTGCGTCCAATCCAGCGCGTAGTCGAATCCGGGAATGCCCAGATACATCAGCACTATGTTTCCGCCGATCACCTGCGAGCTTAGCAGATTGTAGCCCTGGCTGGAACTGATGGTGACTCCGATAGTCTGGCTGGCGGTCCCGCCGTAGCCGTCGCTCACGGTGTAGGTGAAGCTGTCCACCGTCCCGTTGGTCGCCGTGTAAGTGATGTTCGTGCCGTCGGTGGTGACGGTCGCGTTGGTATAGCCGGTGACACTAATGATGGTCAGCGCATCGCCATCAACGTCGGTGGGGGGATACTTTCCGCCCACGATCTGCACTGTCGTTGGGATGCCCGTCAATACACCCATCGTAAAGCTCGAACCTGCCACCGGCGCGGTGTCCAAGTAAGTCAGCGTGGCCACCTGGCTTGTCACGCTGCCGGAGCTATTGCTGACGACCACTGAATAAGCGCCGCCATTGGTGCGGACCGCGCTGGCAATGGTGTAGTTGGTGCCGGTCGCGCCAAAGATGGGCGAACTGTTTTGCAGCCATTGGTAGGTCGGACTGGGAATGCCGGTGGCACTCACCGCAAAGTTCGCGGATTGGCCGTGACTGACGGCTTGATTGCCCGGCTGGCTGGTGATGTTCGGCGCGAGTTGCGGCACCCAGCCGTTCAGCCAGGTGGTGGAGTTTTGCGCGGCCAGCAGGCGCGGGTCGCCGCTGGTGAGTGCCGGGGCGCTTTCACCAACTGCGAGGCCGAAAGTAATTGCGGCGGTGTCCGTCAAATTGCTGTTCCCATATTCCCACAACAGTTGACTGTTGAGCACTCCCACTGCGGGCAAGATGTAGTTGGCGTCAAAGCTGCAATTGATCCACGCCACAACGCCGTTGGTGGTGCCGTTGGAATCCGCCAGCGTGGTGCTGGTGATCGTGTTGGTGACTCTCGTAAGCTGGCAGTTCACAAATGAAAAACCGTTGCTCGCCAGCAGCCCGCCATAGCCGGGCCAGTTGCCGGTGGCGCCATTGTCGGTTCGCGCAGCGGTTAAATTTCCACCAGTGGTGCTGCCGTTGTTGCCCAGCAGAGTCCGGAGTTCACAGTTGGTGAAGAACAGATTGCCGCCGCCCCAGATGTAATCGAATTGTCCCTCAATCAGGCTGTTGTAGAAATAACCCTGCGACGAGTTGACGTTGGCCAGCAAAGTGTCCTGAAAGCTGCCAACGTTGGCATTGTTAAGGATGAACCGTGCGGCGCCCGTTTCAATCATCAGTGCTTCGGCCTGTGAACCGCCGACCGGCGTCCGGTTCGTCACCGTCATGTTTTCAATCGCGATGTTGTTGGCGTTCACTTTGAAGGCCATCCGGGCGTGAGTCGTGCCGCCGGGAGCGATCAGTGCATTATTCGCATAACCAACAAGGGTTCCAGCACGGCTTTGTCCGCGGAAAGTGACTTTGCTCTTGCCCGAGATGTCCACGATTTCCACGTAATTGCCATTGTTAATGTTGATCAAGGCGTAATTAGAATTGTTGAGCGGCAGGGAGTCCACGGCACCCTGCACGGTGGCGAAATCACCGCTATAATCCTGCGCGACGATGAGGTTCGTCGGATTGGCCGGGCCGGTCGGTTTGGTCGTGAACTGCCAGACATTGGTCGCCATAATGCCTGCGAAGTAAGCGCCGCTCGTGTCGGCGAACACGCCATCATCAATCATTACATAATAAGTTTGGTTGGAAGTCATCACGGCTGAATGCGGATAAATCGCCGCCGTCGTCCCGGTAATAATGACTGGATAGTAATTGAATGTCTGGGAATCGCCCGGGAACAGACTGCGTGTCTGGGTGCCGTTGGCGGCGTTCAAGCCAAGATTGATTGTGTCCACCGGCGTTGTGCTGTTGGTGACATTGTAAATCTTGATGGTCCCGGAGTTCTGCAACACGGGTGTCGCGTTGAACGTCACATACAACGGCGTGTCGTAACAGACGCCGGTCGCGGCGTTGGCCGGAGTGAGTGCTGTTGCAGACATCGTTGAATTGACCGTCAACGTGACGGTCGCGCTGTTTGTTGAGCCGGCCAGATTCGTAATCGTGCAAGAATAAGAAGCCGTATCACCCGGCGACGCGCTGGCTATGGTGAACGTCGCATTTGTGGCCGTGTTGTTGGCCGCGCTGGAAATGGGATTGTTGTTTTTATACCACTGATAAGCCGGGTTCGGCACGCCCGTGGCCGCAACGGTGAAGGATGCAATCTGGGTGTTCGTGACGATAACATTCGTCGGTTGCAAGGTGATGAACGGCGGGACAATGACCGTCAGTGTCGTAATATTGGTGGCCAGACCGGCGCTGTTGCTAGCCACCAGGGAATAGGTGTAACCATTTTGAGAATACTGGACATTGTTCAGCGTCAAGGACGCAGTGGTGGCGCTTGGGATGGGTGTTCCCGTCTGATCCAGCCATTGCAGGACGGGAACCGGCGACCCGGATACGGAATCATTGATCGTGGCATTATTGCCCACGATGACTGTGAGATTCGTAGGACCGCCAACACTGGGTGCAATGGCGCTTGAAGCAATGACCACTTGGACCAACGTGCTTGTGGCCGAACCGTAAAGATTCGTGATGACCGCGAAATAACCGCCGCTGTCGCCCGTTGTCGCGCCGCTGAGGGTCAGGATGTTGCTTGTGCTGCCCGTCATTGCCGAGCTTCCGCCCGGTCCGGTGCTGCCGGACAACGCGTTAGTTGACACGCCGTTGGTGTAATACCACTGATATGACAACGGGGTGACTCCGGTATTCGTCACGGTCAAAGTCACAGTAGCGCCGGGACTGCCGCTGAACGGTTGCGGTTGAGTCGTGATCACCGGCACAGGATTAGTGGGCAATACCAAAGCTATGGATTTAGGTGTGGTGGCAAGGTTGGTCAGATAGGCGCCGGGAGCTGCCCCGGGAACATTCGTAAGACCAAAATTGAATGTGCCGCTCAATGTGGTGTATTGAACGAGTGGAATGGTCTGTGGATATGAGGAGAAGACCGGCACCGATGCTTGAATGACATTGGTTGCACCGAAAGCCGTCAGGGTTTGAACCAGACCCAAAAGCGAGCCATTGGCGGGGACATTCAACCCCAGCACTGAATTGGCAATCCTGAAAGCGGCCAGTCCGGACGCGTTGGTGGCCAGCGTGTTGGTCACGATCAACGTCGCATTGGTCAGGTTTATAGCGTTGTTGGCTGAAGTCGTGTAAGCACCCACGGTGATGTTGTTGGCATAGACTGTCCCGTTGGTGACGGAGAGCACGCCAAACGTGCCTTGGGCCGCCGTGCTGTTTACGGTAGTATTGCCCAAGGTCAAATTCGTGTTGACTTGGAGAATGCCGCTTCCGTTTACATTCACCACACCATTCATGGGATTGGAATTGGCTGCGGCGGTAAAAAACTGATTGCCGATAAAGATATTGTTCACATTGATGGTTCCCGCGCCGAAAATCAAAGTCCCCTTGGTAGTGCTGCTGCCCGTGTTGCCACCTTGCCGGTCACGGCCCAGCGACATTGTATCCACCAGCGCATTCACCGTGCCGCCGGTGAAATCATTCGTGCCACTGCAGTTTGCGCTGGAACTGCCTGAACTCGACATGTCGCCAATCGTCCAAAAACGGACGCGGCTGCCGCTGCCGTTGGTGCCGCGAAAATATGCCGTCGGATTGATCAGCCCGGAATTGAAAAGCATGGTCGCCGTGGCTTTCATTGTGCCCACGCCGATGCTGTCAATGAAAAATCCATTTGTCTGTCCCAGATAAAGGAAGTCAACTCCGCCCGCGTTGCCGTTGTCTGATCCGATTTCAATCGAGTTGGTCGGGGTGGATGAGGTGCCGTTTGTTATCGGCGTTCCGGTGAGTGCGGTGATGGTGTTTGTTAGCGCCAGCAAAAGCGTGCCCGTTGCGTTTTGGGCGTTGTTTGCGCCGCCAACCGTGGTGGTTCCGACCGAGATGCTGTTGACTTTGGCTACGAACGTTCCCAGACCAGACATGTCCAGAATGGCGCGCTGTGTGCCGTTGCCATTGGCGGCGCGGCCTTGATCCACGAGGAGATTTGCCGCGCTGTTGCTGAGATTGAGCGTGCCACCAGGGCCCGTGATTGTCGTATCCACAATCTGGGCGCTCCCGTTGTCCGTCAAAGTGCCGACCGTCAAACCACCCGTGTTTGTGATGTTCAAAGTCACGCCGTTTGTGATCAGGGTGGTATGATTGTTGTTGGTGTTGCCGTATTGCAACGAGCCGATGTAACCGGCAAAACCCGTGTCCACCACATTGTTTATGTTGGAAACCGTCGTGCCGCCCGTGTCGAAAAATTTCACGTCGTCACCGCTGGCGGGCACGTTGCCGCTCAACCAGTCGCCGGTCGCAGACCAGTTGTTGAAGCCGGCGCCGGTGCCGTTCCAAATCTGTGTGGCTGCCAGCAGCGGCGAAGCCAGAACCAGATTGATGAGAAGGATGGAACCAACGAGGCTGAATTTGCGCGAGACGGTTTTCATAAATGGGAATTATGTTGCTGGTGGGTGTTTCTGCTGTTTCTGGATGACTAGCAAGACAATAACCTTGGTTCCCGTTTTAACCACAACTATTTTGTGCAAATCAACTTGAATTTTTTGCACTTCCGCCTGATGCAATCCATTAACACAACCAATGCCATCGTGCGCCAAAACATAAACACCCGGAAAATTACGCCCGCAAGATTCTGCGGGTTTGACGTAATGATGGGGCAGGGCGGCGGTCCAACTGCTCCTGCCAAGACAGGAGACTAAATCCGCTTTTCGTCCGCGTCAATCATATCTACAAAACATTTAATGTCATCGCGGTGGCCGATGCCGGCCTGTTCCTTGCGCATTTTGAGCCGCGCCACGGCGGCCGGATCCTCGGCCAGCGGACGGCTCAAAATATCTTTGGCCAGCGCGGCCTTTTCCGCCGGTGATTTTTTTACATTGCGACGCACCCAGTCGCACACTTCGCCGTCGGTGATAGAATTTTTCACCACGTCCAGCATCTGTCCGTGCGCGAGGCCGGCGGCCTTGAGCCACATGCCGTCAAAGCCCTTGCCAAGATTGTCCGTGTAGTCGGAGTGCAGTTTGCCCGCGAGGTGCAGGCGGATTTTGTCAATGTAACGCGGCAGATACATCCAGCCGTCCATGGTTTCGCGCGGGCTGCGCGGATAGATGATTTCGTTCATGCGGAAAAGATGAAACGCCGCCGCGCGCGCCGCAATGCAAAAATAGAACGTTTGGCCGATGACAGCGGGCGGCGATTCGGGCAAAATCCGCGCATGTCTCCCAATTCGCCCAAAGACGCGGCGGCGCTGCCGCCCGCGCGAATCACTTCCATTGACGCGCTGCGCGGGTTCGTGATGTTCATGATGATTTTTGTGAACGATCTCGCGGGCGCCCCCAACAAAATCGTCCCCAACTGGATGGTTCATTTCAGCGACCGTCACCACGGAGGCAGCGGCATGACGTTTGTGGATCTGGTTTTCCCGGCGTTCCTTTTCATCGTGGGCATGTCCATTCCGTTCGCGCTCGGCTCGCGGTTGAACAGGGGCGAGCCGCTTGGGAAAATAGTTTTTCACGTCGTCACGCGGACACCTGCGCTGCTGACACTTGGCATTCTCATGGTGAACGGTGAATCAAGCGATGACACTTGGTATCGGCTGATGCTCTTGTCAGGCATTTTTGCGTTCTGCGTGGTTTTGCCGCGCAACGCCGGACAAGGCGCGCAAAAGGTTTGGAAAATCGTGAGCCTCGTATTGCGCCTCGCCGGTTTCGCGGGGCTGATTTATCTGGCATTCACCTTTCCGGGCAAACATCCGATCATCACACTGTCGCCGCTGCACATCCACGCCAGTTGGTTTGGCATTCTGGGAATCATCGGCTGGGCTTACCTCATCGCGGCCACGACCTTTTTGGTTTTTCGCGGCAATCGCACCGCGCTGCTCGGTTGCATCGCCTTGTTCCTGTGTTTTTATCCGGCGGATCAAACGGGTGCGTTTTCACATTTCTGGCTGGCCAATTATGTCAGCCTCGCCGATACGCTGGGTTCTCACGGGGCGATTGCCGTGGCCGGCGTCTTGCTCGCTTCAATTCTGATCGCGCCAGACATGACCGCATTGAAATCGCGCCTGAACTTCACGTTGCTGTTCATCGCCGGCTTTGCGGCAGCGGCACTGCTGCTCAACGGACTTTACGGCATCAGCAAAAATGACGCGACGCCATCGTGGTGTCTGTGGTCCTGCGCCGTCACCGCCGCGTTGTGGCTCGGATTTTATTATTGCTGCGATGTGCGGCCGGTGGAAGTTGTGGCCAAACCGTTTTCCGTCGCCGGCCAAAATGTTTTGCTCGCCTACCTGATTTCCGAAATGCTTCCATCTATAAGCGGCATGGTCGCGGTCAATCTCACCTCTGCCGTTGCCGGTTCCGCGCTTTGCGCCACGCTGCTGCTGCTGGCGGCCGCGCGACTGAACCGGATCGGCTTCCGGCTCAAGCTTTGAGCTTGCATTGGATTCATCGAATAATTGCATTTGAAAATTCCCGCCGCCGGAGCACTTTTAGTCCATGCGCAAGTTTGATTTTGAGGTGGCGGTCATCGGCGGCGGCAGCGGCGGTTATGCGGCGGCAAGGATGGCGGCGGCCGCCGGTCTGAAAACCGCCGTCATCGAAGGCGGCGAGGAAGTCGGCGGACTTTGCATCCTGCGCGGCTGCATGCCGACGAAGGCATTGCTTTACGCCGCCGAAGTGATGCATCTCGCGAGCCATCCCGAACCGTGGGGCATCCGCGCCGAAAAAGTCGGCTTTGACTTCAAAAAAGTCATGGCGCGGAAAAATGCGCTCATCAAAGATTTTGCCGATTACCGCCGCCGACAACTCGCCGGCGGCAAATTCAAATTCATCCGCGCCAACGCAAGATTTCTGGACGCGCACACCGTGCAATTGGGCAACGGTAAAATGCTCTTCGCAAAAAAAATCATCATTGCCACCGGCTCAAGCGTCGCGCCGCCGCCTTCGCCTCAACTCCGCAAAACCGGCTACATCACCAGCGACGGCGCGCTCACGCTCAAGCGATTGCCCAAATCGCTCATCATTCTCGGCGGCGGTGCGATCGCGTGCGAATTCGCACAGTTTTTCGCGCGCTTCGGCGTCAAGGTCACGCTCGTCCAGCGCAGCGAACACATTTTGAAGGAGTTCGATGCCGACGCCGGAATTGAGATCGAAAAAGTTTTCCGGCGCGAAGGCATCCAGATTTACACCGGCACAAAGCTGGTGACTTCGCAGCGGAAAGGAAAATTGAAAACGGTTTCGTTCGAGCAAAATGGAAAAATGATTTCCGTTTCCGCCGGGGAAATTTTGTTTGCGCTCGGTCGTGTGCCGAACACGGCATCTTTGAATTTGAAAAAGGCCGGCGTGAAAACGGAGCAGGGGAGAATCATCGCCGACAAATTCATGCAGACGAGCGCGCCGCACATTTACACGGCGGGCGATTGCACCGGGCCGCACGAGATTGTCCACATCGCCGTGCAGCAGGGTGAAATCGCGGCGCACAACATAGCGCAGCCAAGGCATAAGAGGGAAATGGATCACCGCCTGCTCATTTCCGTCGTGTTCACCGAGCCGCAGGTCGCGTTCGTCGGGCTGACGGAAAAGGAAGCAAAATTGCGCGGCATAAAATTTCTCGCGGCGAGTTATCCGTTCAACGACCACGGTAAATCACTCATCATGGATGCGAAGGACGGCTTTGTGAAACTGCTGGCGCATCCCAAGACCGGCGAAATTCTCGGCGGCGCTTGCGTCGGCCCGGTCGGTGGCGAACTCATCCATGAAATCGTCGCGGCGATGGCCAAACGCATGACAGTTCACGAGCTCGCCGCGATGCCGCATTATCATCCGACGCTCGCGGAAATCTGGACTTACCCGGCGGAGGAATTATCAGAGCAGATTTGAATTCAAATCACGGCAAGCGTTTCCAAAAATGGAAAAATTCTCCCGCCGTGACGATTGCCGTGACGAGAGTCCACGCGTGGAGAATCATATGTTCGAGATTGGGAACCGGGCGGTTGCCACGCGCCGGCAAAACCGTGATCGTTCCACGATGCAGGCGGTTGTAGATTTCACACCAATGGTCGAGCGTATCGCCTTCTTTGAAACAGGAAGTCGAACAGGCAAGCATACGGTTGTAGATGCGACGCCAGCGACCGGTTGGCGTGGTCAGGCAGGGTATCCACCAGATGATAATTTCGACGGCGAACAGAAAAAAATAATAAACGACGCCAAAAATCATCAGCCCCCGGATGTGAAAACCAAAACCAATCGGGGCGAGACTCATCGGGATGAAGTTGCCGCCCGCCTCGGCCAGTTTCTCTTTCCAAGTGTAATTACGCGCTCCGTTGAAAGGATAAAAATCAAGGAGCGTGGTGATTTGGTGATACACGAGCAGTCCGAGTTGACAAAAGAAAAGTGTTTTCACGGACCCTGAATTTTATTATTGCGCAGACGGACTGCTGATTTTTTTCTGAAGCGTCGGGTCGTCTGGAAATTGCGTCAAGCCGAGTTGCCACGTCGCTTGGGCTTTGTCCGGCTCGCCGAGTTTTTGATATTCGTTGCCCAGCACGACATACGGTTGCGCGAACTGCGGCTGCGGCGTCATCGTTTCCTGCTGGTCAATGAGGCTGGACAAACTCTGGACGACGTTGTTGTCCTTCCCGGCGGACGACGGCCAGTAGAACATCGAGTCGGCTTTGACAAATTGCGCCTCCCAGTTTGACGGGTCAATTTTCAAAGCCGCGTTGAAATTTTGATCGGCCTGCATCGCCAGAATGCCGATCTGGTCGGTGTCGCCGCCGCCCGCGTCATGAATCGCACGCACTTCATTGAGCTGCGCCTCGCCGAGCGTGGTGGGAATTTCCGGGTCGTTCGGATTATCCGCCGCGCGTTGTTTCAATTCCGCAATCACCTGATCCAGTTGGCCCGACTTTGCGAGTTGTTTAAACAGCGCCTGTTTTTGCTTTTTCGCGGACAGTAACGAGTCAACTAATTTGTGAATTGAATTGGTGGAATTATCCGGCGTCGTTTCGTTCACAGCCGGCGTCGCAACTGGAGTTTGCGCCGAGACGTTCGCGTCTTGTGAAACCGCCGGTTGAGATTCTTGTTTTGGAACGGCAATTTTTCCCGGCGGCGTTTGCTCCGGCGAAGGTTCAACTTCAACCACCGGCGCGGGAGCGGAAGGAACTTTTTGGCGATCCAAATAAACGATTGTTCCGGCAGTCACGGCGACACAGACAATCAACAATGCGACAATAAATGATTTCATGATTTTTTTTGAGGGGTTGAAGATTAAAAATTTTCCTGTTCCCGCCGGCGGCGCGCCCGCGCAATAATCCGTGACTGCAAAGCCAAAGGAATTATCCAGCCCAGCATCAACCAGATTCCGTGATCGGAAATAACATTTGCGCAGCGAAAAAAAAGGCTTTGCCGGAAGAATTGCGCAGCAATTTCAGTGTTGGCCTGCGCGGCATGCGCGATGCGGCCGTCCGCAAAATCATGCGCGATTGCCATTCCGCCCATCGCCGCATTCCATGCGACGCCGACGCCGCAAAAAACCTGCCAGCCGATGGCCAATCCGCCATAAGCCCAGACACCGAGGCTGATCGCACCGATTGAAAACATCCCCATCGAGATCGCGCCGAACGGCAACAGGCCGATGGCAATGCCGCCAAAGCTCAAAGGTGCAATCGCAATGCCGCCGGATGCGAAAACCACGCCGACCGCGTGGCTGCTGCCGATGGCGATCCACGCTTTCACCGGCCCGCGCACCACGTCAAACCGGTCGCCAATGCGGACATGGACGAGCGGCAGGCCGAACAAACTCAAGCGGCTGCGAAATTCATAAGCGGCAGGCGGGAAATTGCCGCCGTATTCTTTCGCCAAAATTTCGACCAGATGCCTGCGCCGTCCCCGAAGCGACACTAAAACAAGAGCAAGGAGCGCCAGAAAATAAACGACGATGACCTGGCTGAACAACAAGCTCCAAAACAAAATTGAAGAATGGTCCTGGTTTCGCACCGCCAAAAATAACGGCACTGCCATTGCGGCGGCAAATGCCAGCGCAGCCACGAGGGCCATTAAAAAAACAGCTTTGATCTTTCCGCGCTCTTCATCCGAATGAGCTTCATCGCGGGCCATGCGATAATTGGCATAAAGGCCGGTGAAGGCGAGCAGCGGGCTTAAAATCGCGCCGAACAAGCCCATTGCGCCCGCAGTTTTCGCTGCTGCGCCGCCTTTGGCGGCGGCGGCGCCGAGCGTCGCGGCCTTGGCGGAAATCGTGAGCGCGGGCAGCGCGGCCAGAACGCCGAGCGTGAAAACTTTTCCAGGATTCGTCCGTTCCAGCGCGCCTTCGACAAACGCCAAAACTTGTTCGTGCAATAATTTTCGCCCGCGTGACAAACGTTGTTTCACGGCGTCCTCGCTCAATTCCAGATTTTGCGCGACGGCTTCGATGGATTGATGTTCGCGGTAGAACAGCACAAGCGGTTCGCGGTAAATTTCGGGAATTTTTTCCAGCGAGCGCCAGAGGATTGCCTGTTCCTCATTGCTGATGGTTTGCTCAACCGGCAGCGGTTCGGGTGCGTGCGACTCGGAAATTTCTTCGAGCGTTTCCGCCTGGTGGCTCGGCTCGCGGCCTTGCTGGCGCAGCGCGTCATAGGTGAGGTTGCGCGAGATGCGGCACAGCCACGACCGCAATTTTTCCGGCTCGCGCAAGCCATGCAATTGCTTCCAGGCCGTGACAAAGGTTTCCTGTGCCAGGTCTTCGCTCTGGCTCAAGCTGCCAGTGGCGCTGTAAGCCAGCGAGCAGACGAGTGATTGATAGCGCACCACGATCTGCCCGAAGGCATCGCGGTTGCCGGTCAAGCTTTCATTGACCAGTTCGGCGTCATTGGCAGCGGCGGCGGACATTACAGTTGTCATCATAATACCGCATAGGTCTGAAAAGAAACCTCCGAGGTGACAGACGAAAGCGGATTATTTTATCAGCGAACTCGCCGTGACGCCGCATTATCATCTGATGCTTGCGGAAATCTGGACGTATCCGGCGGCGGAACTGATGGAGCAAATCGGCTGATTAATTTTGTTTCGCACGCTTCTCCATTTTACGCCGCCACCAGATCCAAATCATCGTCTGGACCGACATTGGCCCGAAGCAAAGCACCCAAAACAGATTGCGCGGGCCGGCCTGCGTGAAGTCGAGCCAGCGATGGCGCAGAAAAAATTCCCGGGCGGCGGAATCGTTGACATGATTTCCCAGCGCCGCGCCGCCGAGGGCAAGTTCGTGCGCGGCGACCATGCCGCCCATCGCTGCGTGCCAGCCGAGCGCCAGCCCACCGGAAGCAACCAGACCGATGGCCCCGCCACCCAGCGCCACCGCACCGACGGCCAGCCCACCGAAAGCCACCAGCCCGATGCTCAATCCGCCAAACGAAAGGAGCCCGATGCTCAGGCCGCCCGTGCTGATGCCGCCCACGGCAATGCCGCCGCTGGCATATAAAATTCCATACGCCCGCTCGCCGCAGGCGATCCAGCCGATGGCGGGTTGAACTTTTTCTCCCGGCCTCCGCACTTTGCCGAACGAACGCCAGTGAACCAGCGGCAGGCCAAACAGCGTGGCACGGCTGCGGTATTCCCACGTTTCCAGCGGAGGTTTGGCACGGAACAATTCAGGCTGACACCGCTGTTCCTCCTCACGCAGTCGCATCATCGTGCGGTTATGCCGCCATGAAAACGTAAAAGTAAAAATAACCCACGCTGACATTATCACCCACATTAGAGCGAGGACGAGGATCGGATGAGATTTCCAAAACCGGGGAGCCAAGTAGCTGGAAAATAGCGAGCAGGCCACAAAAAACAGGATTCCGCAGGCAAGAATGATTATCCCGAAACGTTTAATCAAAGTGCGCTCACGCGGCGTCCGGGTGTTTTTTAGAGCCTCACGCCAGCCAAAGAAACCGGACAAGAATCCCAGCGCCGGACCGCACAAAACGCCAAACACCCCGGAAGCAAAACTCGCTCCCGTCGCCGCCGCACCGCCTTTGGCGGCGGCAGCGACGGTCGCGGCCTTGGCGGAAGTTGCGAGCGTGATCGGCAGGGCCGCGAGCACGCCGAGCGTGAACGCCTGACCCGGATTTGTCCGCGCCAGCGCGCCTTCGACGAAGGCGAGAACTTCTTCGTGCAACAGTTTTCTCCCGCGCGAAAGACGCTGCTTCACGGCGTCCTCGGTCAGCTCCAAATTTTGCGCGACAATTTCGATGGATTGATGCTCGCGGTAAAACAGAACGAGCGGTTCGCGGTAAATTTCCGGGATTTTTTCGAGCGAACGCCAGAGAATCGCCAGCTCTTCGTTGCTGATGGCCTGTTCGCCGGGCAATGGTTCGGGCGAATGAGATTCAGGAATTTCTTCAAGCGATTCGGCGTGATGACTCGGTTCGCGGCCATGTTTTCGCAGGGAGTTGTTGATAAGATTCCGCGCGATGCCGCAGAGCCACGCGCGCAATTTTTCCGGCTCGCGCAAGCCGGCCAGTTGTTTCCACGCGGTCACAAACGTTTCCTGCGCCAGATCTTCGCTCTGGCTCAGGCTGCCGGTGGCGCTGAACGCCAGCGAGCAGATGAGCGATTGATAGCGCGAAACAATCTGGCCGAAGGTGTCGCGGTTGCCCGCGAGCGTGCCGCTGACCAGTTCCGCGTCGTTGTTGGCGGCGACCGGCATAATCTTGGTTGTCATCATATCGTCGCTTATGTGGCTGAAAAGCGCGAAGAGGTGACTGAAATCTTTAACACCCAATTCCGGCGGAAAAGCGGATTTCAATTTAGCGCGCCGTTGGTATGGAACTGGCGTTGTGCGCCGGCGTCTATGATTTCCCGGATCAACCGGGCGACCTGATGCGGCTGGTAGGGCTTTGGCAGGAAATTGGTGTCGCTCTGCGCCATGTCTTTTCCGATCAATTCGACGCTGTAACCGCTGGTGAAAATAACGTTGAGTTCCGGCTTTCGATTTTTCAATTCCGCCGCCAGTTCGCCGCCCGTCATGCCGCCGGGCATGATCATGTCGGTCAGAAGCAAATCAATCCGGCCCTGCTGCTCGTCCCAAACGCGCAACGCCTCGCTGCCGGAAGCGGCGATCAAAACGTGGTATTCATAGCGCTCGAGCACACTGCGCACGAGTTCCAAGAGGCCGGATTCATCCTCGACCACCAGAATGGTCTCCTTGCCGCCGTTGACGGTTTCCGATTCGGGAGGGAAAATCGCCGGGGCGTCGCCGGCCTTTTCGCCGGTCGAGGGCAGAAAAATTTTGAAGGCCGTGCCGACGCCTACTTCGCTTTCGACTTCGACCCAGCCTTGGTGTTGCTTGACGATGCCATAAACGGTGGCCAGCCCCAGCCCCGTTCCCTTGCCGACTTCCTTGGTGGTGAAGAAGGGTTCAAAAATGCGCGCTAGAATTTTTCGCTCGATGCCGCAGCCGGTGTCCCGGACGGTCAGGCAGACGAATTCGCCAGCACGCGCCTCGGAATTTTGCCGGGTCAGCGCGGCGGGAATTTCAACGGCGGAAGTTTCAATCAACAGTGTGCCGCCTTTGGGCATGGCGTCGTGGGCGTTGACCGCCAGATTCATCACAATCTGCTCGATCATCATGGCATCGGCGGCAACGTGCGGCAGGTTCGGACGGTAACGGGTCTCCAAGGCGATATGCTCGCTCAACATTCGCGGCAGCATGTTTTCCAGATTGTGCAGCACGGCGTTCAAGTCGAGAATTTTCGTCTGAAAAATCTGCTTGCGGCTGAACGTGAGCAGATGCCGGATGAAACCGGCGGCGCGCTCCGACGCGGCGGCGATCTGTTTCAACGACTTCATCGCGTCCGCATCCGGCGGCGTGGCGTTGAGCAACAGCCCGGTGTGTCCCTGAATGATCGTCAGAATGTTGTTGATGTCGTGCGCGACGCCGGCGGCCAACTGGCCGATGGATTCCATTTTCTGCGACTGACGCAATTGCGCTTCCAACGCCAGCCGTTCGGTGATGTCTTCCACCGTGACGACCATGCCGTCAATTTTTCCGGCGACGTCGAAGAGCGACGTGGCATTGGTCGAAAGCAGCACGCGACGATGATTAGGAAAATCCAAGGCGTGACAAATTTCCTGCACCGGCTGGCCGGATTCGAGGACTTGTTTCAACGGCAACAGTTGTCCGGTTAGCGGATGTCCTTCAGCGTCGGTCACACCCCAGTCCAGAACACTGCATGTTCTGCTATCAATGGCGTCCTTGGTCAGACCAAGAATTTCCTTGGCGCGCTGGTTCGCAAAAGTAATTTTTCCCGCCTGATCGGCGACGACAATGCCCACCGGACTGGTGGTCATGATGCGGCTGATGAGGTCGCGTTCGCGGCGGAGGCGTTCCTCGGCGCGCTTGCCTTCGATGGCATAGCGGATGGCGCGCTCCAATTTGTCGCCGGTGAGTTGTCCCTTGATGAGGTAATCGGCAGCGCCGGCCTTCATGGCTTTGAGGTCAATCTCACGGTCGCCCTGACCCGTCAGCAAAATCATCGGCGTCCGGGCACTGAAGGATTGCGATTCGCCCAATAGTTCAAGGCCAGTGCGCACGCCGAGCCGGTAATCAAGCAGGCAAATGTCGTGTTCGCGGCGTTGAATGGCAACTAGCGCGGTTTCGTAATTGTCCACCCAGTCGAGTTGGTAGCGGTCGTTGCCGATTTGAGAAATCAAATCGCGGGTGATGACGAAATCATCCTCATCGTCGTCCACCAGCAACACTCTGACAGCCCCGTTGTTCATAAGCGCTTAACTTTCCTCCGGCGGCAGTTCGACCACCTCGAACCAGTAGCGGCCGAGGACTTTGATCAGTTCCACCAGCGATTTGAATGTCACGGGTTTGGTCACGTAAGAATTCACGCCCAGGTCGTAGCTGCGCACGATGTCCTCCTCGGCCTTGGAGGTGGTGAGCACGACGATGGGAATCCGGCGCAGGTTCGGGTCGGCCTTGATTTCCTTGAGCGCCTCGCGCCCGTCTTTGCGCGGCATGTTCAGATCCAGCAAAATCAATCCGGGCAGCGGCTCGTTGCGCAAGTTTTCGTGTTTGCCGCGACGGTGCAAATAATCCAGCAACTCTTCGCCGTCCTCGACGCAGTGAAGCTGGTTGGCGAGACGGTTTTCCGCAAAGGCGTCTTCCGTCAACTTGCGGTCGTCCGGATCGTCGTCCGCCAGCACGATGGTAATCATTTTTCCTTCCGTTTTCATGGTTGTCCTATTCGTTGTGAACTTTTTTTTTGTGATGAACCGTCGGCAACGTCACAATAAATGCCGCACCGCGGCCCGGTTTGCTCTTGGCGGTGATGTCGCCGCCGTGATACAACGCAATTTTCCGCACGATGGCCAGACCCATGCCCGTGCCCTCGTATTCGCCGCGCGCGTGCAGCCGCTGGAAAACATCAAAAATCCGGTCCAGATATTTTTCGTCAAACCCGATGCCGTTGTCGCCGACGGTCAGTTCGCAAAGTTCCCGGCCCGAATCATCGGAAAATTTCCGCGCTGCCACTTTCACGACTGGCGGTTCTTCGGGACGGCGGAATTTGAGGGCGTTACCGATGAGATTTTGCAGTAACTGCCGCATCTGCAATTCCTCCGCGTCAATGACCGGAAGTTCGCCGACTTGAACGCGCCCTTTGACCTGCTCGATCCGCCCTTCCAAATCGTCCATGACTTCGCGGGCGACTTCGGCCAGATCAACCGGCGCGAACGGATGCGCCTTGGTCGTCACGCGCGAAAAAGTCAGCAGGTCGTTGATGAGCGTCTGCATCCGCGAGGCCGCCTTCTGCATCCGCTCCAGATAATCGCGCGGCTCCGCGCCCAGCGTTTCGCCGCATTTTTCCTTGAGCCGGTCGCCGAAGACCACGATTTTCCGCAGCGGCTCCTGCAAGTCGTGCGAGGCAACGTAGGCAAAATCCTGCAACTCGCGGTTGCTGTGTTCCAGTTGCGCGGCGAACTGGCGCAGTTTCTCCTCGCCCTGGCGAAACGCCTCTTCCGCGCGTTTTTGCTCCGTAATGTCCCGGTTGATGCCCACGACGCCACTGACTTTTCCCTCCCGGTCGCGCAGCGGGACTTTGGTGGTGGATGTCCAGCAGGCGATTTCGCCGTTGGGCAGAATCTGCTTCTCGGTCTTGTTGATCAAGGCTTTGCCGCTCCGGATGATCCGTTGTTCATCCTCGTAGAACTCTTTGGCCCGTTCCGGAGGGAAAAAATCAAAGTCCGTTTTGCCGATGGCTAGGTCTGGATTCTCCAACCCAAGGCGTTTGGCCAGCGCCCGGCTCAATTTGAGAAACCGGGATTGGGTGTCTTTGAAATAAATCCGGTCGGGAATGTTGTCCAACATCGCCTGCAACTGTTCCTCGCTTTTGCGCAACGCTTCTTGAGCCATTTTGAATTCATGGATGTCGCGCGTGATGCCCACGGTTCCCAAAATGTCACCGCCCTGATCGCGCCAGATGACCTTGCTGGTGACCGACCAGCGTTTTTTGCCGGACTTGTCGTCGGGACGGCATTTGTATTGTTCCTGATTGATGACGGATTCCCCGGTGGCGACGATTTTTTGTTCATCCGCGAAAAACTGTTCCGCGAGTTCGCGCGGGAAAAAATCGAAATCGCTTTTCCCATTCATTTCCTTCGGTGAAGCTGCGCCAAGGTTCTTCGCGTGCGCCGGATTGTTCAACACAAACCGCCCGTGCTTGTCCTTCGCGTAAATGTAATCCGGCAGGTTGTCAATGATCGTGCGCAACAAATCCCGTTCCTTTGCCAGCCGCGCGTTGACTTCTTCGAGCCGCGCGCTTTCGGATGAAGCCTGGCGGCTGGAAAACACCGCGCCGACCGCCGCCGCCGAGGCCATCAGGCAAACGGCCAGCAATCCGAGCATTGCCAGGAGCGGTTTGGCGGACGGCGTTTGTGGGGCATGAACAAAATTCCAGCAGGTCCAGACGAACACCGCCGCCATGACCAGAATCGCCGCCAGCAAAAACCGCTTTGGAAATCCGCGATCCGGCACGCAGTCTGTGGGCGGGGGAAAAATAAATTCCGTATCATGCCCTACTTTTTTTGAAGAGCAGGCAGCAGCCGTCAGCGGCAATTCATTCATTTTGCGGATTGCATTCATGCACTAAACGCCCGACGACGGTAAAACAACACAAGGCGTGATAGATTAAGAGCAGATTAAGTGCCCCGCCGCCTGAATGTGGAATTTTTTTTGATTTTGGAAATGCCCCTCCCGTCATTTGCCCTTAAACGGGTCAAACCGCGTCGCATAATGATACAACCACGCACCCGGCATAATTCTTCTGCGCTCCTCGCAGAAATTCAGGCGATCCTTTTGAAAATTTCCTCCGGATTGAACCCGTGAAGCATGACGGTTTTGTGCCGCGACTTGTGACCGCGCACCAGTTCAATCCGGCTGCGGGAGCAATCAAATTTTTTTGCGAGCAATTCAACCAGCGCCTCATTCGCGGCGGCATCCACCGGCGGCGCGGTGACTTTAATTTTCAACTCGCCACCGAGGGGCGAACCGATTTCGTTGGTAGATGCGCGCGGCTGGAGTTTCACCAAAAGCAAAGTGCCGCCGGACGATTCACAAAGAAAAGTCGCAGGCGGCACGGTGCGGGAAGGCGAATTTATTTGTCGTCCGGATTGACGAAATTGAAGACCAGCGCGGCGATGATGCCGCCGGCAAAATTACCAACAAAAAAAATCCACAGGTTTGCCGTCTTGGCGAGGTGCATGAGGGTGATGCCGGTGGCGACGGCGGGATTGAACGCGCCGCCGGAAATCCCGCCCAGCGCAAACGCCATCGCCGTGACGGTGAAACCGATGGCGAGGCCGTAATTGGAATTGCCCGCCGTGCCTTTCGCCGTGGCGACGTTCAACACGACGTAGGCGAGCGCGAACGTGCCGACAAATTCGGCCACCAGCGCGGGAATGATTTTCAAATCGCCGGGCGAAAGCGGAGGGTTGCCTTTGAATTTCAGCGTGAGAAATGCCGCCGCCACCGCGCCGAGAACTTGTGCGATAATGTAAAACGGCACATCCGCCGTCGAACAGCGTCCGCGTAACCACACGGCAATCGTGACCGCCGGATTGTAATGCGCTCCGGACACATGGCCGCCCGCATAAACCATCACCATCAACGCCGCGCCGATGGCCAGCGGAGCGAGGTTGCCCACGCCCGGTTCGATGACGGTCATGCCAACGGTGAGCACGAGAAAAAAAGTGCCGATGAATTCTACGAGATATTTTTTCATGGGTTGCGAGTTCGAGTTCGATCTTAATGGTTTTTTGGGTCGTGCCTAAATATTCGCCACCTAAACGGTCATTTTACTGGCCGCTGAAAATACCGGCAGAGCCAGTCGGGTGCAATAACATTGGTGAAAGCCGGGCCGCCGGCATCCACCGGGTGAAAACGGGCGGCTATCTCGGCAGATAAGGCCGCACGCGTTCGGCCAGCAATTTGTAGCCGTCGGCATTGAAGTGGAGCTTGTCGGCCACGAAAAGTTCCGCGCGCGGTTTCCCGTCCGCGCCGAGCGGGATGTCGTAGGTCTCGATATATTTCAGGTGCGGTGTCTGCTTCGTGTATTCCGCCACCAGCGTGTTCACCGCCTTCTCCTTGTCGTGCTGCGCCCAGCGCGCAAGGCTCGGACTGAGCGAAATGAACACGATCTCTGTTTCCGGCAATTTCGCGTGAACCGTGGCGATGAACTCCTTGAAATCCGCAAACACCTGTTCAACCGATTTTCCCGCCCACAAATCGTTGCCGCCGGCGCGCAAAAAAACCATCCGCAGTTGATAGGGAAAAATAATCCGGCCGGCAAAATGCGTGGAATCCACGATCTCCGATCCGCCGAAGCCGCGATTCACCACGGGCTGCGCGGGAAAATCCTGCGCGAGCGTCGTCCACCTGCGGATCGTCGAGGAACCGATGAAAACCAGCGCGCCCCTGGGCGGCGGATTCGTCTGGTCCATTTGTTCATAAGCGGCGATTTCCTTTTCCCATTTTGCAAAATCGTGACTGCGGTTTGTCACGGTCAATGATTGCGCGGCGGAAACGCTGTCTTCCGCGAAGACGTGCGGCGTTGAACTTAAAGCCAGGCCGATGAGCAAAATAAAATGGCGTGTTTTCATGTTGATGAGATTCATGGTTCGATTGCAGTGTTCTCTGATTCAAAGTTTGCGTGCGATGAGTTTGCGTTCAGATGCAGGCCGGATTTTCGCATGTCCGCGGCGGACGAATATCCGAGGTTCTTCAAGGCTTGGGGTCCCAGGCGTTCGGCGAGCTGGGTCAAATACAGGCTTTGCGGGGCGACGGGCTTGCCGCGCGAATCGAAAGTTCCCTCGGGCAATTTCGGCTCGCTGTCGAATGGCCGCGCCGTCGGCACGCTTTCACCGATGCAGCCGATGGCCCAGTTGAACGCGCCGGGCGGCTGCTGGACGACGTAAGTTTTGGCCGTGCAATTCCACGCCACCGCCCAGCCCATGCCCCAGCCGTGGCCCGAACCCATTGCGCCGCGATTTTTGAAATCAATGCCGCCGTCGGGCAGCGTGCAGTTGTCCAGCAACATTCCCGTCGTCCAGCGCATGTGCCCCTCGATGTGGCCGTTGCCGCTGAAGGCGCAATTCAGAAGCACGATCGGACCGGAGTGGCCGCCGCCCGTGGCCGCAAACCAGACGTTGTCGGCGTTCACCGCGCAACGGTCCAGCAGAATCTGGTCGCCGTTCGGGGCGAATTCCGCCGGCTTGGACGCGCCGACGTGGTCAATCTTGCGCGTGACCGTCACGCGTTCCAACGTGATGCGCCGGCCGCCAAGACTGACGCTGTTCATCGTCTCGTCAATGTTGACATCGCGCATCCAGCAATCCTGGCCGTTGAGCCGGATTGCGGTGTAGAGTTCTTGCGTATGATTCACATGCTGCGGCGGCGATTGGATGTGAAGATTTTCAATGCCGATCTGCGTGAGCCGCGCGGGAGAATTTATTTTGGCGACGGTGGTTCCCGGCGGGTTCAGGTATCGGGCATCAAACGAATCGGACAGCGGAACGTCCAGCGTGATTTTGTTTCCTGATATGGCGGCAATCCGGCGTTCGATGGGAATGCTCGTCCCCGCGCGAATCCACGTCTGTGGTTTGCCGTCGCGCGTCAAATTGTCCATGCCCATGAACTTGACCCATTCCGCCGTGACGGGTCGCCGGATTTCAATTGTATCACCGACCACAAATCCTTTCGCATCTGCAACCGCGAATGTCATCGCGCCGGAAGGAACGTAGGCGTCGGCGATGAAAGTCCTGGCGGAGTTGGTTTCAATTTGGTCGCCGGCTGACTGCCGGCCTCGGCGACCGCCGCCAACATTTCGCGTGGCGATGGCGACGTGCCGGCCACCAAGCATTTTGATGGTGGACATTTCTTTTCCGTCCGCACCGCTGCCGCGCAGCACGACGCCGCTGGCGGGAATGTAAATCGTGTTCGGGCAGGTGAAAATTCCTGGAGCCAAAAGCACCGCGCCGCGAAATCCCTTTTCCAACGGCATCATGGAAACGTCGTCAATGGCCGCTTGAATTGCGGCGGTGTCATCCGTGCCGCCAGAAGGTTGCACCGTGCGCTTGACCGGCACCGTGGGAAGCGCCACACCACCACCCATGTAGCCGGCGCTCGAAAAATTCATGATCCGGTCGCCTGCCGGTGTTGTTTTGTAAACGAGCTTGCCGTCCGGGCCGGGATGCACCCATTCGCTGGTGGCCATTTCCGCCGCTCTGGCGTTCATGGTTGCCGCGCCAACCGCAAACGTGATTAGCATCTCCAGAAACCACGCCCGACTTTTTGATGCGCTCATTGTTTTCTTTTCGTCGTCGCGTTTGAATTGAGGACGGAAGCTTGAAGCGCCAAGTTTCAACTTTCCAGTCTGAATGGCGGAAATTTGATTGACGTGCAACGCAGGTCTCGCAAAGTAATCGCATGAACGTCGCCCGATTTGCCTGTTTGAGCATTGCCATCAATTTTATCGCCGGGCTTTCCATCACCGTCGCCGCTGAAAATAATCCAACCATGAAATCCGAACGCGTTCAAATCTTGCCAAACGAAGCCGCCCGCCGCGTGGATGTGCTCGTTGACGGCCAGCCATTCACGTCATACATCTGGCCGGACACATTGAAAAAGCCGGTGCTGTTTCCGCTGCGCACGGCCAATGGCACGATTATCACGCGTGGCTTCCCGCTCGAACCGCGACCGGGCGAGCGTGTTGATCATCCGCATCACGTGGGGCTTTGGCTCAATTACGAAAATGTCAACGGCGTAGATTTCTGGAACAACTCGACCGCGTTGCCGGCGGAACAGCAGGCGAAGATGGGCACGGTGGTGCATCGGCGCATTGTAAAAGCGACTGGTGGTGCGGACCAAGGCGAGCTCGAAGTCGAAATGGATTGGATGATGCCCGACGGCCAGCCGATCTTGCACGAGACGGCTGATTTTATTTTCCGCACCGGGCCGGGCCGGCGCGTGGTGGATCGGATTTCCACTCTCACCGCCTTGGACAAGCCGGTGGTGTTCAAGGACGAAAAGGATGGTATGCTCGGCCTGCGTGTTCGACGGGAACTTGAGCAACCCTCAAACGACTCGGTGACGTTCACCGACGCGAGCGGCCGGCCCACGACGGTCAAGGCCATGGACAACACCGGCGTGAGCGGATTGTATCGCAGCAGCGAGGGCAAGACGGGCGACGCAGTTTGGGGCACGCGCGGACGCTGGACGATGTTGACGGGCAACGTGAATCAGGAGGAGATCGCGCTGGTCATGTGCGACAGTCCCCAGAATGTCGGGTTTCCGACTTACTGGCATGCTCGCGGCTACGGCTTGTTCGCTGCCAACCCGCTCGGCCAGGAAATTTTCAGCCACGGAAAGGAGAAATTAAATTTTACCATTCAGCCAAAAAAATCGGCCACGTTCCGATATCGCCTGGTCATTCTCGACGGCGCAACGACACCGGACCAGGCAGAAGCTCAATACCGTCAGTTCGTGGAAGAAGTGAAATAGCTGCCTTGCTGTTTATGAATAAAATTCCTCGTCGCCGGTTCATCCGCAATTCGCTCCTCGCGACCGCGGCCTTCAAAGCCTGGCCGCTGGTGGCCCAGCCTGCTGCCCAGTCGCGCATCATCGGCGCGAACGACGATATTCGCTACGCCGTCGTCGGTTTCAACGGTCGCGGCAAAAATCATATCGAAGCCTTGAGCAAGGTGAAGGGCACGCGGCTGGTCGCGTTGTGCGATGTGGACAGCGCTGTTCTTGGAAAGGAATTGCAAAAGGCGACCGAAGGTGGGGCAAAGGTCGAAGGCTATACCGACTTCCGAAGGCTGCTGGAAAATGAAGACATTGATGCGGTCACATTCGCGACGCCGCATCACTGGCACGCGCTCGGCGCCATCTGGGCGGTTCAGGCCGGCAAGGATGTTTATGTCGAGAAGCCGGCTTCGCACAACGTCTGGGAAGGCCGGCAAATGGTCGAGGCGGCGCGCAAATACAATCGCATCATGCAAGTCGGAACACAGTGCCGCTCCAGTGTTGGATTGCAGGAAGTGATTGCGTGGCTGCGCGAAGGGCATCTGGGCAAAATCATCCGCGCACGCGGGCTTTGCTACAAGCGCCGGGAGAGCATCGGCAAAACGACTGGCCCGCAGCCGATTCCTGAATCGGTCAATTATGATTTATGGTGCGGCCCCGCGCCGCTCGACCCGCCGCGCCGCAACAGCAAGAAGAATGGCCCGATCCATTACGAGTGGCATTGGTTCTGGGAATACGGCAACGGCGACCTTGGCAATCAGGGCATCCATCAGATGGACATCGCGCGCTGGGTGCTGGGTGAACCGGAAATTTCACCGCGCGTCATCAGCATCGGCGGGCGTTTGGGCTACGAAGACGACGGCATCACGCCGAATACACAAATTGTTTTTCACGATTACAAGGCCGCGCCGCTGATCTTCGAAGTGCGCGGGCTGCCCGCCAGCAGCGATTCGTCCAAGATGGATGTTTATCGCGGTGCCAGCATCGGTGTGGTGGTTGATTGCGAAGGCGGCTCCATCGTGATTCCGAGTTACACCAAGGCGATTGCCTACGACAAGGACGGCAAAGAAATCAAAACTTACGAAGAGGGTGGCAACCACTTTGAGAATTTCATTCAAGCCGTCCGCAGCCGCAAATCCACCGACCTGCACGCGGACATTTTGGAAGGACACATTTCCGCCGCGCTGGTTCATACCGGCAACATTTCATATCGCCTCGGCAAGCCGTTACCACCGGAAGCCATTCGCGACGCGACCAAAGGAGACAGCGACCTGGCCGAAAGCCTGGGACGGATGGAAGAACATCTCGGCGCCAACAAGGTGGACTTGTACCAGACGCAGTTGATGCTGGGCGCAGTCTTGAAGATGAATCCAAAAACCGAGCGTTTCACGAACGACCGCATGGCGAATCAGCTTCTCACGCGCGACTATCGCAAGCCATTTGTCGTGCCGGAAAAAGTCTAGCCCGGCCGGTCAACGGACCGCTGTTACGTTTTACACGTTGTAAGTGCTGCTCGAGGTCGTTCCGCCTTTGCCCGTCCAGTTCGTGTGATAATCTTTACCGCTCGGATCATCAATTCGCTTGTAAGTGTGAGCGCCGAAATAGTCGCGTTGTGCCTGTAACAGATTTGCCGGCAGCACGGCGCTGCGGTATTGATCGTAAAATGCCAGCGCGGTGCTGAACGCGGGAACTGGAATTCCCTTTTTCGCCGCCGTCGCGACGATGTTGCGCCAGCCTTTTTGCGAGCGTTTGATTTCGCCGCGAAAATAATCGTCCAGCAGCAGGTTCGTGAGCTTTGGATTATTGTCATAAGCCTCCTTGATCTTGCCGAGGAAACGCGAGCGGATGATGCAACCGCCGCGCCACATGAGCGCGACGCCGCCGAGGTTCAGATGCCATTTGTATTCAGCCGCCGCCGCGCGCATGAGCATATAACCCTGCGCGTAGGAAATGATTTTTGAGGCGTAAAGCGCGCTCATGATGTCGGCAATGAAGGCTTTTTTCTTTTCGGGGTTCGCGGCGATGCTCGTGAGCGTGGGACGCGGACCCTTTAATTTTCTCGCCGCCTTCACGCGTTCATCTTTCAATGCGGAAACGCAGCGCGCATAAACCGCCTCGGCCATGAGCGTGATGGGGATGCCCATGTCGAGCGAGTTGATGACCGTCCATTTGCCGGTGCCTTTCTGGCCGGCGGTGTCGAGGATTTTGTCCACGAGCGGCGTGCCGTCCGTATCCTTGAACGCCATGATGTCGCGCGAAATTTCAATGAGATAGGAATCCAGTTCGCCCTTGTTCCATTCGGCAAAAACTTCGTGGATTTCCGGCGCGCTCATGCCGAGGCCGTTTTTCAAGATGTTGTAAGCCTCGCCGATCAACTGCATGTCGCCGTATTCGATGCCGTTGTGAACCATCTTCACATAATGACCCGCGCCGCCTTCGCCGACCCAGTCGCAGCACGGAACATTGCCTTCGACTTTTGCGGAGACGCCCTGGAAAATTTCTTTGACGTGCGGCCACGCCGCGGGCGAACCGCCAGGCATGATTGATGGGCCGTTGCGCGCGCCTTCTTCGCCGCCGCTGACTCCAGTGCCGATGAACAAAAGTCCTTTGCTCTCGCAATACTTCACGCGCCGGTTCGTGTCCTCAAAAAGCGAGTTGCCGCCGTCAATGATGATGTCGCCGGGTTCGAGCAGCGGCAGGAGGTGTTCGATGAATTCGTCCACGGCGGCGCCGGCTTTCACGAGCATCATCACGCGGCGCGGTTTTTTTAAAAGCGAAACCATTTCCGCCAGCGAGTGCGCGCCGATGATTTTGGTGCCTTTGGCCTCGTTGGCGAGAAAGTGATCCACCTTCTCGACCGTGCGGTTGAAGGCGACGACCGTGAAACCGTGGTCGTTCATGTTGAGGATGAGATTCTGGCCCATGACGGCCAGACCGATGAGTGCGATATCAGCTTGTGGTTCCATTGGTCATTAAAAATTTGGAACCGGTACGATACAGGAAAAAGCCGTCCGCGCCAGCAGAAATTTACGTCGAAAGCTGCATTTTACCCACCGGATTTTGCACCGCGCCGTTTGCAAATTTTCAACCCGCGATCACGCCGATCTCCACCGGCTCGACGTTTACGCCCTGTTTCTCCAGCCACTTGATCGCGGCCTTCACCTCATCACGCCGACCGTCGAGTTCCAAGCAAACGATGCCGATTTCGTCGGTGATGCTGGCCTGGCGGATGTTCGTCACGACCTTGAACTTGTGGCCGACTTCCCAGATGAACGGCTTCTTGATGAGCTTGGGCGGATACATCAGCCACAGGCGCGTTTGCTGCGGCGTTTTCTGGCTGGTCGGCGCGGATTTTTTCTTCTTGGCCATAAAATTACGATTTAACGATTTAACAATTCAACGCTTCAACCTCCTGCAAAGGCAGGAATGATGCTGACTTCGTCGCCGTCTTTGAGCGGCGTCTCGCGGTTTTTGAGGAAGCGGATGTCCTCCTCGTTGACATAGACGTTGACGAAGC